>Ga0080006_1146701_pt1 | contig 19169 bp, 20 predicted proteins | sample RS3BMetagenome_FD_69209 | JGI IMG/M metagenome (GOLD analysis project Ga0080006, IMG submission 69209) | Ferric oxide microbial mat and aquatic microbial communities from Rainbow Spring, Yellowstone National Park, USA - RS3B (SPADES... ... | reverse complement strand
CGTAGTGCTCCAGCCTTTCGCGGTAGGCTCCATTATAGAGCTCCTTGCATATCCCGAGCTGGTTATCGAGTGTTTTCTCCTGTTCCTCATCCGGGTAGAGCCTGAACTTATACGCCGAAAGCATCCGCATTTAGTGTGTGTAGACGATATTTAAGCATGGGGGAAGTCCGCCCATCTCCTCCCTGAAGGTCGGAGCTTTCTTGCTAATATCTTTTTGTAAGAAGAGGAAGCCCCTTCTGTTGTCAGGCAGGACAGATATGTTGTGGACGAGCAAAACCACAAATAGTCCTCAATGACTTCGACCTCGAAATTGATTTTGCAGGTAGGTTAAGGTGGTACGGTAAACAGGGCAGGCTGGAGATATACTATGACGAGACGAGGAACGCATGGTACGCCTCCATCCCCGTGGAGGTGGGAGTTGAGGAAACTAAAACGGGAAAGAAGAGCAAGTATATTGTTCACGGTGAAAGGAAAACCATTCAGGTCGAATCGCCCAGGGGGAACAAAGTGGCTTCAATTGACTTAGGCATTAACGTTTTAGCAAGCGTAATATTAAACGACGGCACCTGGTTGCTCTACAAAGGTGTCAGGACTAAGGAGGACTACTTCTACCTCGAGAAGAGGATAGCACAGGTGCAATCCTCTGCGGATGATGCGAGGAACCGGGGTGAATACGAAGCATATGAGGAGTCGCCGGAAGAGAAGAGGAGGCTTTTTAAGAAACTAACCAGAAGGCTTCTACACTTGTACAGGAACTTCGCGTCCCACCTGGTGAAGGAGTTACACGAACAAGGTGCTTCAACGATCTATCTTGGCTACCCCTTCAACATCGCTCAGGACAAGGGCAACAAGTTCACATCGAATATGTGGTCTTACCGCAGGTTGATGGACATCATAGAACTGAAGGCCCAGGAATATGGTATGAAGGTGTTTGAGGTCATTGAGTATAACACTTCAAAGTACTGTGCTTACCATCAAGTTGAAGTCACTAGGAGACCGAGGGGAGTAGTCAGTTGTCCTGCGGGGCACAGACTGCATTCGGATCTAAACGGTGCGTTGAACATCCTCAAGAAAGCAGCGAACGTGATGGTTTCAACGGTAAAGAGACCGCTCTCTTTCATCGTGGACCATAACAGAGTAGCACCCGTAAAGGGGTGTAACCCTTGAGACCTCGGGGGAACCCTCGCCCTGAAAAGGGCGTGGAGGAGGTCAGAAACCTGGGAGTCGCCGTGCACAGCGAGCCGACCCCACGCCTGCGGGAATTCGCCTCGCGCTTCGCCGCGGCGCTTCCCCGGGACGGGGTCAGGCTGCTCCTCGGCGGATACTGGGGGGCCATGAAGTTCGTGGCTGACGAGGCGCTCGGGAGGGGCATCGAGGTCGTCTTCCTGCTGCCGCTGGATCCGCCCGCCAGGCCCCCGAGGGAGGACCTGTTCGTGCCGATAGACACGGGGATGGACTACAAGGGGAGGAGCGTCGTCCTCGTGAGGAGCTCCGACGCGCTCGCGGCGCTCGGGGGGGAGTCGGGCACGATGCTGGAGATACTGATGGCGTACTCGATGGGGATACCGGCCGTCGTCCTGAGGAGCGGCATGCCGACCGACGGCCTCGAGGGGCTGGGGGAGTACCCGGACTCCAGGAGGATCCCGGGGGCCGGGTTGAGGTTCGTCGGGACGCCCGAGGAGCTCGCGGAGGCATCGCTGGAGGTGGCGATCGCACGTGTATCGTAGGGGAAAGCTGGAGCTCGCGGCGGAGGGCTTCGATTCGCTGATAGTGGCGGGCGACTCGGACGCGGAGTACTTCACGGGGTGCCACTGCCCGGGCTCCGCCCTCGTGTACGCGTCCGGCTCTGCGACCCTGCTGGTCCCCGCGCTCGAGTACTACAGGGCCGCGGAGCAGGTGCCCGGCTGGATTGAGGTGAAGCCCGTGCTCAGGCGCTCCACGGAGACGGTGGACCTCCCGGGGCTCGTACAGGCGACGATGCCGGAGGCGGCGTCGTCCATCGCGTCCGGGAGGGTCGCGGCCGACCTCGGCGTCCTGGGCAGGGGGCTCGCGGACGAGCTGGTCCGCAGGATACCGGGGATATCTGACGTCGCCGCGCGCATACTGGGCATGCGCTCGGTGAAGGAGCAGGAGGAGGTGGACGCGATCGTCGAGGCCCTCAGGATAACCGAGTCCGCGATGGAGAGGGCGATGGCCCTGGCGTCCGAGGGAGTAACTGACCTCGAGCTGGCCGCGGAGTTCGAGGCGGAGGCGAGGAGGCGGGGCGCGGAGCGCTTCGCGTTCGACACGCTGGTCGGGGTCGGCCCGAACTCCGCCAATCCGCACGCGCTGCCCCGCGGCACCCGCATATCGCGCGGCGACTACGTGGTGCTGGACGCGGGGGCCGTCAGGCGCGGCTACTGCAGCGACATGACGAGGACCGTCGCGACCGGGGACGATCGCCTCCTGAGGGCCGTGGAGGCGGCCGTCGAGGCGGGGTTCGACGCGCTCGCCCCCGGGGTCCCGGCGCGGGACGTGGACGCGGCGGCCAGGAGGGAGCTGGAGGGCCTCGGCCTCGCGGGGCAGTTCCTCCACAGCCTGGGGCACGGGGTGGGGATAGACGTGCACGAGCTCCCCTACCTGGCGCCCGGGGAGGAGGGGCGGCTGGAGCCCGGGATGGTGGTCACGATAGAGCCCGGGGTTTACGTGAGGGGGATCGGCGGCGCCAGGATCGAGGAGATGGCGCTGGTCACGCCCGGCGGCAACAGGCCGCTGAACTCCCTGCGCAGGATCCTGTAGAGATGGGGACGTCCCGGGGGCGATGGCCCTCGCGGCCTCCCCATGCGCCGACGCCGCGCCGGCGACGGAAACGGAATTATAGATGATCGGCCGCAACGCCGGCTGTGAAGCAGTACGACGTGATAGCGTTCGGGACCGGCTCATCGATGAACATAGTTTCGGAGCTAATATCGAGCGATCCGCGGCTCAGGGCCGCGGTCGTGGAGAACGGCCCCGTGGGCGGCATCTGCCTGACGAGGGGGTGCATACCGTCCAAGATGATACTTTACCCGGCGGAGATAATGCACAACATAAGGAGGGCCCGCGATTTCTGGATCGACGTCGACGTGCGCGGCGTCGACTTCCCCCGGATAATGGCGTGGGCGTACGACGAGGTCATGGGGGAGAGCAGGATGATAGAGGAGAACATAAAGGGGGATCCGCGCATCGACATCTACCGGACCACCGGCGAGTTCGTAGACGAATACACGGTGAAGGTGGGCGACGAGCTGATAAGGGGCGAGAAGGTGCTGCTCTGCACGGGCTCCAGGCCCCTCGTGCCGGACATACCGGGCCTCGAGGAGGCCGGATACCTGACGAACGAGAACTTCTTCACGCTCAGGAAACTGCCCCGGGACGTGGCCGTCATAGGGGGAGGCTACGTGGGGCTCGAGTTCGGCTTCTTCCTCTCCATGATGGGATCGCACGTGACGGTGTTCGATATGCTGCCCAGGATAGCGCCGCAGGAGGAGCCCGAGGTCTCCTATCTCCTCGAGTCGGACCTCTCGGAGCACATGGACGTGATCCCGGGCCACAGGGTGGTCGAGGTCAGGAGGAGGGGGGACCGGAAGGCCGTGACGGCGGAGGGCGTCGAGGACCGGGGTTCCGTGGAGCTCGAGGTGGACGAGATAATAGTGGCGGCCGGCAGGAGGAGCAACTCCGACATCACGAAGCCCGAGATGACGGGCGTGAAGACCGACGCGAACGGCTGGATAGAGGTCAACGAGTACCTGGAGACCACCAAGCCCAACATATGGGCGTGCGGCGACGCCCTGGGGAGGCACATGTTCAAGCACGTGGCGAACTACGAGAGCCAGGTGGTCTTCTACAACGCATTCAGGGGGCAGAGGATGAAGGTCGACTACCACGCGGTGCCGCACGCGATATTCGTGCAGCCGGAGGTCGCCGCGGTCGGGTCGAGGGAGGGGGACCTGAAGGGAGGGGAGTACCTGGTCGGGTATTACCTGTACAGGGACACGGCGAAGGGCCTCGCGATGAAGGACGAGCACCACTTCGCCAAGGTGATAGTCGACGGGAAGACCAACCGCCTGCTCGGTGCGCACATAATAGGGCCGTACGCGTCCTCCATGATACACGAGGCGATAATGCTGATGAACACGAGGGACCAGTCGATAGTCCCGGCCTACCGGAGCATGCACGTCCACCCCGCGGTGAACGAGGTGCTCGAGAGGGCCATGTTCAGCCTGGCGCCCCCTGATCAGTGGGAGGACCTGAAGGAGCACCTGAAGGAGCACGCCGTGAGGGCCCGCGCCGAGGCGCTGAGGCGCGCATCGGGGGCGCGCGGCTGATTTTAGGGATAAGCTAATATTTCTGGGGGTGGTTCGGGTGGGAACGTTGCAGGGGACCACATACGACGCCGAAATGGTGATAGACGGATGTCCTCCCGCGGAATCCTCGCATGATTTCACCGCGCTCGTGTCCAGATGGGCCGCGAGGGGCGCCTACAGGTTCCTCATCACGTTGAGGAACTCCAGGTTCACCGATTGCCAGGACTTCCTCAGGGAGGCGCTGCAGAGCTTCCTGTTCGCGTCGTTCACCGTGAGGGAGGGCGGGTCGCCGGCGAGCTCCGGGGCGAGGGTCATCCTCAGGTGGAACGGCGGATCGCTGGAGGTGGTCGAATGACGGCCGGGCCCGAATTCGTGATAAGCGTGGACAGGACGATGATGACCACCCACCACGACAGGGAATTCATAGGGTTCATGACGACGGGCCCATCGGTGCTCCTCCCCGAGCGGCTGTGGATGTGGCTCTCGGCCCCCAAGGTCAGGAAGGGCCCCGACGGCCTCCCGAAGTTCGCGCCCTACGGGCTCAGGAAGATAGAGGCCGCGCTGCAGGACGCGGGGTACAGCGCCGCGGTGGTCGATCCCGACGACGTCCCCAGGTACGCCGGGAGCGCCAGGGCGTTCCTGATAGGCCACCACGATTACTTCGCGTTCAACCCGCCGAGCAGCGAGTGGTGGCTCGTGACGGGGAGGGAGCCCGTCAACAGGAAGAGCCTCCTGAAGTTCATGTCAACGGTCGCGGGCGTGAAGAGGACCCGCAATCCCGGCCTCAAGATCATCGCGGGGGGTCCGGCCGCCTGGCAGTGGCTCTACGTGCCCCACTACGTGGACGAGTTCATGGTCGACACGATAGTGGACGGGGAATCCGAGAAGGCGGCGGTGGAGCTGGCCGGGATGATCGTGGACGGCGCGGACCTGCCGAGGTACATGAGCGTGGCCCCGCGCGACTCGCCGAAGCTCGATGAGATAAACAGGATAAAGGGGGCCAGCGTCAACGGGCTCATAGAGATCATGAGGGGATGCCCGAGGGGTTGCAAGTTCTGCAACGTGACCCTCAGGCCCCTGAGGAACATACCGCTGGATCACATAGAGGAGGAGCTCAGGGTGAACAGGGCCGCCGGGATCCGCGCCGGGATACTGCACAGCGAGGACGCGCTGCTCTACGGCGCCGACGGAATACACCCGAGGCCGGAGCCGCTGATAAAGCTGCACGAGCTGGCCATGAGGTACTACGACAAGTCGGTGACGTGGAGCCACGCGAGCCTGGCTGCGGTCGTCGCGGCGGAGAGGGAGAACGGCCTGATAAGGAGGATCTCCGAGATGATGCTCGGAAACGGACAGCAGTACATGGGGTTCCAGACGGGGATAGAGACGGGGTCCCCCAGGCTGGCGCGCGTGGTGATGCCGGCGAAGGCGTCCCCGTACCCCGCGGAGAGCTGGCCCGACATAGTAGAGGAGGCGTTCTCGATACTCCACGAGAACAGGATGGTCCCCGCGGCCACGCTGATAATAGGCCTCCCGGGCGAGACGCCCGACGACACGGTGAAGACGCTGGAGCTCATGGACAGGCTGAAGCCGTACAGGTCCATGATAGTGCCGATGTTCTTCGTCCCCATGGGGGTCCTCAGGAGGGAGGACTGGTTCAGGTCCGTGAGCCTGAACAGGGAGCACGCCGAGCTGATGCTGGCGACCATGCGCCACAGCGTGCGCTGGGCCAGGGACATAGTGAAATCGTTCTACCTGAAGGGGGCCACGGCGGCGCCCATGCGCGCGCTCGTGCTCTACTTCCTGGACCGCGCGGCGAGGTTCTCGGAGGGGCTGACGCCGGAGAGGATCCTGGATTACATAGAGGAGGCCAAGGAGAGGATGTCGTCGGAGCGCCCGGAGGAGCCCCTCCTGAACCCCATCAGGAGGAGGCTGGAGGCCGCAATCCAGGGCTGATCGCGCCCCGGGCGCCGTCAAGTCCAGAGGAGGACGACGGCCATCGCGGCCGCGACGGCGGCAGACAGCCCCGCAGTCAGCGCCGCGGTCCTGCGATCCCTGATCAGCGCCGCCAGCCCGACCTTCACGGCGGCGCCCGAGATCGCCGCCAGGGCCGCCAAGCGGCCCGCTGCCGCCGCGGTTATCTGCGCCTTGGAGTACAGGGTCCCCACCGCGTACACGGAGCTCAGCACGTTCGCGAGGGCCGACGCCGTTATCGTGGCCGGGAGGGCCTGGGGGAGGGCCGCGCCCACCGCCCTCGCCGAGGCTGTTATCACGAAGAGCAGCGCGGCGAACTCGAACGTCCTCAGAACGGGCAGCGGGGTCCGGGGGGGCTCCACGCCCTCCGGGCTCAGCCTGCCCCGGCCGACCGCCGCGATGACGACGGACGCCGCCAGCGCGGCCGTCAGCGGGGGGAGCGCGGCGGCCAGCGCCGGGACCCCCCCGACAAGGTAGAGGACAACGGCGACCTGGAAGATTATCATAGGGATGTTCGAGGCCGCTATGTTGAGCGCGGCCGCTGTCCCCGCGTCCCTCCTGCGGTTCGCGAGCTCTATGAGGCTCACGGTCACCGTGGTGCTGGAGATGATGCCGCCTATCATCGTGAACGCGAACAGCCCCCTCCTGGTGGCCCTCAGCGTTACGTACTGCGCGAAGAATATCGTGCCCACGACGACGACCGTCAGCCAGAACCCGTACGGGTTGAAGATGCCGTACGGCCCTATGTACTCATCCGGCAGCATGGGGAGTATGACCGCGGAGATCACGAGCAGGTTAACGACCGCTATCAGCTCGTCCCTCCGGATCCTGGATATCGCGCCCAGGAGCTCCGTCTTGTAGAGGCTGAGCGCCGCCAGGAGGACCGCGAGCGCGAATCCGTACTCGTAGAGCCCGAGCCCGGCGAGCGCGCCTGCGAAGTAGAGCAGGATCATTGCCACGTAGGTGGTCGCCCCCACGCTCCTCACGGTGACCACCCTTCCCGCGTACACGGCGGTCGCCACCACGACTATGGCGGCGATCCCCGCAGGTATGACCGCGGGGTTCTGGATCACCTGGTAGAGGAGCACCGTCGCGTAGCCCATGAGGGAGATGAATATCGATGTCCTCAGGCCCATGAAGACCTTGGAGCCGCCTATCTTCCTGTACTCGTTCACGAGGCCGACTATGGCCCCGATCGCGACGGATACGAGCATGTACTCGATCGGCGGCGCCACGCGCCGCATGCGATGGCCCCGGATATAACGGATTCCGTCGGCGCCGCGTCCCGGGGACTACGCCAGTTCCCGCATCGCGCGCGCGATCTCCTCGGAGGAGTCGACGACCGGGGGCGGATCCGGCTCCTCGCCCATGACCTCGAGGAGCGCCTCCGCCTGCGCCCTCCCGTCGGAGCAGGGGACCACGCGATAGCCGCTCCTCCCGGAGAACGCCCGGGCGTTCTCCGCGTGTTCGAAGTGCCCCCGGATCGGGACCACGACGGCCGGCTTCCTCAGGAGGGCGACCTCCACCAGGCTCGAGTAGCCGGCGAGCGTGATCACGGCGCTCGCGCCGGACAGGATCCGCGCGGGATTCCCGGTGAACTCGCCGCAGGGGCCGATCACGGTGAAATCCACCCCCCTGGCCCTCAGCTCGGGGCCCAGCCCCGCGGCCATCCCGCATCCGGCCCGGGTGCCGCCCACGTTAACGACGACCGGACCCCCGGACCCACCGGATGCGACGGCCGCGTCCGTCACCAGCTGGCCCGGGTGCCAGAACCCCCCGGCCTCCCCCCACATCCCCACGTGAACCCTCAGGTCGAACCGCTCGACGGCCCTCCGGCGTATCGCGTCGCCGAGGCGGCGGATGAACGGGCGGAGGGGCATCCGCCAGAGCCCCGGCGAGAGGTCCACGAAGTCCGTAAGGAAGACCCCCTTCCCCGGCCTCCGCCCGGAGAGAAGCAGCTCCCAGAACTCGTCCGCCACCACCAGGTCGTAGGACCCCAAGTCCACCGCGTCGTCGATCACATTGGCGTTCGACCTGACGGCGGAGTAGAGGTCGCGGATGGGCCCGGGCCTCATCCTGACGCGGCATCCGCCGATCAGCGAGCCCCCTATCACGTCGCCGAGGCTCCGCAGCAGGCGGGACGCCGGATGCACCTTCTCCCCGTTCGCCTCGAGGAACCCCAGCGCGCTGCCGGCCGTGAGCCACTCCACGTCTCCGAATTCCATGAGCCGCCTCAGGTGCAGGTCCCTGGCCACGTGCCCCAGCCCCACGCTGGAGGACGCGAACAGTACGCGCGGCCCGGCGCGGTCCGACTCGACGCGCACGCGGGGAGTCGATGGGTCCCCCTATATTACCAGGCGCTCCTCCCCCCGGGGCGCGGAGAGCGCGTCGGCCGGCAGGCTACCGCCGCCGTGGAGCTCCGCGCGATCCAGCCCCAGCGCGAGCGCCGCCGCCATCCTCCCGACCGCGTCGGCCTTCATCACGCCGGATCCCGATGTGCCGGCCGCGACGACGAGGCCCTCGGCCACCCTCTCCACCACCGGCGTCCCGCTCACCACGTTCATGTCGTAGCGGCCCACCCAGGAATCGCCGGGGCGGACCCCCTCGAATGCCCTCAGGTAGGACGAGAGCACGGGCAGCGCGCCCAGCTCCCACGCCGTCGGCTCCGGATCGTCCGGCCCGTACGGCCGCCTGAGGCCGAATTCCACGTAGAAGGCGCCCCCCGGCTCGGGCCTCAGGAAGACCCCGCCGGGAACCACGAGCGGCGGTATCCCGGCATCCAGCAGACCCCTGAGGTCCCCCGACGTCGCGGGGATCGAGTAGGCCATCCTCCTGAGCGGCCTGAGGGGGAGCGGAGTCCCCAGAGCGTCCAGTATCCCGCCGGTCCACGCCCCGGTGGCCAGGACGACGGATTCCGACCGGATCTCCCTCCCCCCGGCGATCACCCCCCTCACGCGGACCTCCTGCCAGGGGAAGGGCTCGCCCGGCATCCCGAGCGGATAGACGGGCTCCACCAGGAGCTCGGCCTCCGCGTTGTACATGAACTCGCACCCGGCGTCCTCCAGCTCCTCCGCGTAGTACCCGACTATCAGGTGCGGATCCAGGATGCCGGCGTCCCCATATAGGAATCCCCCGACGAGGTCCCCCAGGCCCAGCGCGCGGGCGTCCTCCAGCCCCGACACGCGCGTCCTCAAGCCCATCTCCGAGAGCTCGCGCTCGTCGAGGAACCTCGAGCCCCCTCCCAGATACCTCATCAGTTCATCGTATGTTTCGTCCGTCGCGAGGAAGAGGTAGCCGTAGCGCCTGAGCCCCAGGTCGCGTCCCCCCGCCTGCAGCTCCTCGTAGAACCCGGCGCTGCTGCTGGCCAGCGCGCGATTGACATCGGACGTGAACGCGGTCCTGAAGCCCCCCACGGACTTCGAAGTGTCCCCGAGCCCGGGGCCACCCAGGGCGTCAACCAGGAGCACGCTGGATCCCGGCGACGCGCGCTTTACGTGATACGCCGCGGAGAGCCCTATGACGCCCGCGCCCACCACGACGAAGTCGTAGCCCATTCCCCTCCTCCCCCGCCCCGCCCATCCCCCGGATCGAATCGCGCGCCCTCAGCGCGGGGATTGCCCGCCATCCCTTCCGACGTACGTCCTTGACTGCTCCTGGAAGAAGTTCAGCAGATAGTACGGCCCCCCGATGCCCCTTCCCGTGGCGCCGCTGGCCTTCCACCCCACGAACGTCTGGGCGCCCGGCCATGCGCCCGTGGTGGCGCCGCCCCTCCTGTTGGCGTACACGACGCCGAACTCCGCGCGCTCCATGAACGCCTCCACCTCGCCCTCGTCCTCCGAGAATATGCCGGCCGTCAACCCGTAGTCGGTCGAGTTCACCTTGGCTATGGCCTCGTCCATGTCCCTGAAGGGCGCCACGAGGAGCAGCGGCATGAAAAGCTCATCCCTGAACAGGCGATGGTCCTCCGGGACCCCCGCCATCACCGTGGGCTCCACGTAGAATCCCCGGGACATCCATCCATCCCTCAGCTGCCTGCCGCCCACGAGCACCCTCCCGCCGGCGGCGATCCCGTCCTCCACGTTGCGGGCGAAGTTGGCGTACGCGCGCTCGTTTATCAGCGGGCCCATGAATGTGCCGCGCTTCCTCGGGTCCCCGACCGAGAGCGATCCCGTGAACTCCACCAGCCCGTCCAGGAACTTCCCCATAACGTCCTCGTGCACGTATACCCTGGAGGTGGCGCTGCACTTCTGTCCGCCGTAGCCGAACGCCCCCCTCGCGACGCCCTCGATGGCGGCGGCGATGTCCGCCTTCGCCGTGACCACCGCGGGGTTCTTGCTGCCCGTCTCGAGGACCACCGGCTTCGGGTACGGCTGCCTGGAGGCGAACTCCACGTACAGGTGGCGTCCCACGTCCCTCGATCCCGTGAAGGCGATGCCCGCGACCCTCCGGTCCCCCACTATGACGTCCTCGTAGAGCTCGCCGGGCCCCGTCAGCAGGTTCAGGACGCCCGGCGGGACCCCTCCCTCGATGTACGCCCCGTACATCAGGTACGCGGTCAGCGTCGCGTCCTCGGAGGGCTTCCAGACGACCGTGTTCCCGGTTATCAGCGCCCCCTGGACCATCCCGCTCCCGAGCATCGCGGGGAAGTTGAACGGAGAGATCACGAACCACGGGCCCCTGGGCCTCGCGACGCTCCACGTGTCCTCGCCCGGTCCCCCCGGCGACATCCTCCTGACGTAGCCCCCCTCCTTCTCCACGAGCGCCGCGTAGTACCGGATGGCCTCGAGCGCCTCGTTCACCTCGGCGACCGCCTCCACCCGGTTCTTGCCCACCTCGTACGCCATGGCGGCGGCCAGGACGAACTTCCTGCGTTCCACGGCGTCCGCCACGCGCCTCATGACGGCGGCGCGTTCCCTCCAGTCCCTCCCGGCCCAGTCCTCGAACGCGTCCGCGGCGGCCTTGAGCGCCGCCGAAGCCTCCTCCCTCCCGCCCCTCTGGAAGCGCCCCACCACGATGTCGGAGTCCACCGGGCTCCTGACCTCGTACTCGGACGCCAGGACGTCCCTTCCCCCGATCTCCATCGGGTAGTATCTGCCGAGCAGCTCCCCCTCGACGTACGAGAGCGAGTCCTCGTACCTCGCGTTCGACGCGTCGTCCAGGGAGGAGCTCGTGTACTTTACCCCGCTCATGGTTTGAAATCGACGCGCCCGTCTAATAGGCGTTGCGTCCGCCCGGGAGGGTGTTGGTCAGATAAGGGGGATCACCCCAGGACCGCGATCACCTCCGACGGCGCGCGCCCCATCCCCTCCCGGGACCTGGGCCCGTTGTAGTACACGAAGAACATGTTGACGATTCTATCTAGGGATGCGATACTCGACCTCCTGGCGTTTATATCCTTGAAGAAGACCCTCGTCCTCCTCTTCAGGGAGCCGAAGGACCTCTCAACTCCGCTCCTGTCCCCGAACGCCCCGCGGTAGTGCTTCAGCCCGAGCTCCCGGAAGGCCTGGAAGCACCGCGGGCTCCCCTCCACGACGAACACCGGTTTGTTCGTGCAGGCCCCGAGCACCCGGCTCAGGAAGAGGAGAGCGTCCATGGAGCTCCTGGACCACGTCGCCTTGATGGCCGGGAGCTCCCCGGGGTCCACGTCGATCGCGGCCCACACGTAGACCTCCCGGCCGTTCACCTTCTCCACAGCCTCGTTCCAGTCAACCGCGACGGGCCTCCTCCCCCTCGGCGGTATGGTCCACCCGACCAAACCGAACGCGGGCCCAGTTTAGCACCGAGGCGTGGGAGGGTTTTATTCCATAACGATCCTCCACCGCGTCGGCTATCCCCCAGGATGATAGGCCGGCCATGTAGAGGTGGAGCGCGTGCGCCTTCTCCTCGATAGGTATTTTATTACCTGAATATACCGAGGGTGTGGATCATCCACTCCAGCTCCCTTATCGGGTTGAAGTGGAAGGATACGGGTAGTGCATGGGGGCCGGTGGGGTGGTCCGCCCATTCGGGCTTATCCGACCAACACCCGAATTCCCGCGGGGCCGGCGCGACAGCTTTATCTCGGGGCGGCGCCCGTCCGGCCCCGTGGCAGGCAAGCTGCCCCCGGATTTGCTCAGGGAGCTCGTGCTGGACAGGACGGGCGCCGGAGATCCCGCGGTGCTGGTGGGCCCGAGCATCGGCGAGGACGCGGCCGTGGTGGACTTGGGGGGAGGCAGGGTGCTCGTGGCCCACGCGGACCCGATAACCGGCGCGGTGGAGTACATAGGCCGCTTAGCCGTCCACGTGGTCAGCAACGACGTGGCGGCGAGGGGGGTCAGGCCCAGGTGGCTGCTGCCGGTCCTCCAGTTCCCGGAGGGCGCCGGGCCGGACCTGATCGGAGGGGTGACGTCCCAGCTGGACAAGGCCGCCAGGGAGGTGGGCGCCGCGATCGTCGGGGGTCACTCGGAGGTGACGCCCGGCCTCGCCAGGACCATGATATCGATGACCGCCATCGGGATCGGGGAGAGGGGCAAGTATGTGACGACGTCGGGGGCCCGCGCGGGCGACCTGGTCCTCATGACGAAGTCCGCGGCGATAGAGGGCACTGCGATACTCTCGACGGACTTCGGGGGGGCGCTGCTGGAGGCGGGAGTGCCCCGCGACGTCATCGAGAGGGGCAGGGGATTCATGGACATGATCAGCATCCTCAGGGAGGGCGTGGCGCTGGGGGAGGCGGGCCTCGCGACGTCGATGCACGACCCGACCGAGGGAGGGCTGATCGGGGGGCTGGCGGAGGTGGCCTACGCCTCGGGGAGTACGCTGGAGGTGTGGGAGGACGAGGTGCCTGTGGCCGAGGAGACCCGTATCATCGCCGGGGCCCTGGGGCTGGACCCGCTCAGGCTGATAGGTTCGGGGGCGCTGATCGCGACCGTGCCGCGGGACAGGGCGGACGGGGCCCTGGGGCTGCTCGGCGGCCTCGGAATAGGGGCCTCGGTGATAGGGAGGGTCGGCGAGTACTCGGGGCACCGCCTCGTGGTGCACAGGAGGGGCGGGGCAACGGAGGTCGTGGACGACGTCTACGTGAGGGACGAGCTGAACGGGGTGTGGGAGAGATATGGGGAGCGGCGGCCCCCCGGCGCTGTACGGTAGGTGCCCGCCGAGCGGCCCGTGCGGGGCCCGTGACCTATACGCCGAGGTCCCGGAGGAGGGGGAGGTCCATAGGCGTGAGCCCGTTCCCCCGGCCCAGGTCCGCAGATTCAACAGCATCTACTGCTTCAGGGGCCCCACGAGGGTCCTGACCGCGGAGCCCCGCGACGACGGCTCCGGGATCGACGGGCGGCTCCTCCTAGAGGTGCTGGAGGCGGCCCACGAGGCCGCCGGGGTCACGGGCAGCATGGAGGCCCTGGACTTCTCCGGCAACGGGTTTCACTCTACGCAGGCGCACGTAGGTACGCATAGCGTACCCGTCGTACGCGTAGAGCTTGGGCTTCACGGCATCATACAGGCCCCTCGCGAGTTCATCGGGTCCCTCCGCTCCGCCCCCGTCAGGAGGTACCCGCCCACCAGCGTCGGGAGGATGTTTCCGTCCCACCACTCGCGCTGATGGGAACCCCCTCCATCCTCAGGTGGAGGTCGATGGCCGCGTTGGGCTGCCTGTCCATCGTGAGGCCGCAGCTCCCGCACCTGAAGACCGCGCTCCCCCTCAGGTCTCCGTTCACCCACCCGCATCTGGAGCGCGCGTCCGCGGCCATCAGGATTGTGGATCCATTGAGTAGTATTTAGGGGCAACCGGCACTTAGCGATCGCGGCAGGCGCGGCGCTCCCCATGGTGCCCCACAAATTCATGGGGCGCCGGGACGGCCCGGCGCGGTTCCACGGCGTCCCTGTACGCTTCGAGGAGCGGCAGGAGCCCCTCCCCCCGCTCATGTTTGGGCGAATAGCTCTTCAGCGCGATCCACAACCTCCCTATGCTTATGGCTCCTCATCCCCACTCTACTACAAACACATATTAAAACCTATATGTGATGAAACCGTTTTAAACGGCGAGCCGACGCTGCACCCCGGGTTCCCCGAGCTGGTGGACGCGGCCAGGTCGTTCCTCGGGGATCGCGGCGTGGACGCCGGCCTGGGGGGTCTTGGAGGATGGGCGGGGACTCCTCGCCTGACGCGGACCCGGCGCGCTTAGTTAGGATGTTCCCTTAAATCCAAGGGGCAGCCCGATAACTGGCCAGCACCGCCCGACGCGCTTCATCGGGCCGGCTCCAGCTCCCTCAGGACGTATTCCGCCACCTCTGCGAACCCTTCCCCCGCCGGCGCCGCAGCCACGTATCCGGCCACGCCCTTGAGCTCCGGGTCGGCGTCGCCCACGGCGGCCCTGAAGCCGGCCGAGAGCAGGAGGTCCACGTCCCCGGAGGAGTCCCCGACCGCCCCCGACTGCTCCGTCGGTACTCCGAGCCTCTCCGCGATCTTCCTCAGGGCGGCGCCCTTTCCGCCCCCGGGTGGCTGCATGTGGAGGGCGTATCCGCTGACGAGGACCCTGCCGTTCCACCCGAAGGCGGCCATCACCCTCTCCACATCCGGGACGAGCCTCGTGAGCGACCCGCGGTCATCCGACACGAACTCGACGTCGTGCAGCCGGCACGGGTTCTGCCAGCCCTCGGAGAGCCCCAGCGCCCTCACGGAATCGATGAGCGCGTCGGGCGGCCTTCCCGAGCAGAGGCTCTCCACCCTGCCCCTCTCCACCAGCACGCATCCGTTCTCGGCTATCGCCGGCCAGCTGGCGCCTAGGTACCGCGTGAGCCCGCTCGTTATCTGGTAGCTGTTCCCGGTGGCCAGAACGACGGCGACCCCGCGCGATTCCAGCTCCCTTATCATGGAGATGGCGTTCATGCTCAGCCGGTAAGACCCCCTCGTCTCGGTCAGCGTTCCGTCGACGTCGGCCGCGAGAATTCTCAGGCGCATGCGGGCCTCCTCGCCGCGCCGGTTTTAGCTTTGGCGGAAAGGTTTATATTGTGTGCAATAGCACATAAAGACGGGGTGATCGGTATGTGTGGACCCATGAACGGCAGGAGGGGCCGCGGATGGTGCGGCGATCAGGGATACGGATACGGTCCGGGCTGGGGCTACTGGAGGTCCTACGGCTGGGATCCCGCCCCGTATCCGATGGCCGGCCAGTATCCCGCGCCCGGATTTCCGCAGTCCGAGATCGGCTACCTGGAGGCTTACGCGGCGGCGCTCGAGGCGCAGCTGGCCGCGGTCAGATCCCGGATAGCGGCCCTGAAGGGATCCTCGGGCGCTCCCTGACGCGGGCGGATATCCGCGGCAATATTTATTATTTTTATTTTTAGACCATCCGTTCTCGATGACCTCAGCCGAAATATCATTCGAGGCGCGCCGGTTCATCGAAATCCCCCGCGGTTTACGCGGCGCTCCGGCGGGATCTCCGCGCAGCGGCCGTGAAACCGCGACGACATCGTAAAATAATATGTATACACAGTATATCAATATGAAGGATATTAAAGGCATTTAAGCACGCACGCACCAGCAAGTATATGAGTCGCGATCGCCGCGTCAGCAGGCTGCCATTCTCGTGGATCGAGCCGGGGAGGAGGCTCGCAGCAGTGATCGTGGAGGCCTCGGGCTACTCCGCGGTGGAGGAGGAGCACCGCGCCGTAGAATCGGCGGGCGCCAGGGTCCTCGCCACCATGTGCGCTCCGTCGGAGGGATCCGTGGTGTGCGAGTCAATAGTGGACCTCGGGGAGCTGGACCCGGAGGAGCTGGAGTCCAGGCTGAGGTCGATAAAGGGGATAGAATCGGCGGATGTGCGCGAGGGCGCCGTCCCGGGGTTCGCGTCCCTCCCGGGGAGGACCCTGGAGGCGGCCGGGACTGGATCCATCCTGATGACCTCCCGCGCGTTCCTGGGGATGCTCCTCGGCATGAGGGAGTTCCTGGGGGAGGACATAGGGAAGGCCGCGCTCTACTACGTCGGGTACTACTCGGGGAGGGACGCCGCGCGGGATCACGACGAGCTCCTCGGTCCGGGCGCCGCGCCAAGCGTGAACTTCGCGGTGCTCCAGGCACACGGATACACATCGTCCATCGAGGCGCTGAGGAGCCCCGACGGATCCCGCTACAGGATCGAGACACGCGACCTGGTTGAGTGCGACGTCCTGAGGGGGAGGAGGAAGGGGAGGACGTCCCACTGGTTCCGCGGGATGCTCGCGGGGATCCTGTCGGCGGCCGAGGGAGGGGAGTGGGAGGTGGAGGAGGTGGAGTGCGTGAACGACGGATCGGATAAGTGCGTCTTCGAGGCCAGGAGGAGGCCCCCGGGATCGAATCCCCCCGGGCCCATGACGCGCTGAACGCGACCCCGTTTCACTGCGCGTCCCGGGATGGACCGGGAACAACCCACAAATACGGACCTCGAGTATCCGGCCGCATGGCGAGGATGGTCGTCAGCATATCTGTGATACCGATCGGGACGCCCGGGACCGGCGTCTCCAGCTACGTGTCGCGCGCGATCTCGGTGATCGAGCGGGCCGGCCTTCCTCACAGGGTGGGGGCGGGCTTCACGGACGTCGAGCTGGACGACTACTCCCAGCTGGCATCGCTCATGGGGTCGATCGAGGCGGAGCTCGCGCGCATGGGGATAGCCAGGATCGACTTCTTCGTCAAGGTGGACAGGAGGCTCGACGCGGAAACCAGCATAGAGGGGAAGGTCTCGAAGGTCAGGCCGGGTTCATCGGCGGGACCTTGACGGACCTCAGGACGTCTATCCCGGTCACCTCGGGGCTCCCGCCGGACGCGGCCCACTCGTTCAGGAGCGCGACGCCCACGCCGAAGACCGCCTCCATCGCGGACCCCGTCCTCCCGCGGTTCCCCGTCTCCACCGCCAGGTCGAGCGCGCCGTCGCGGACCGCGGCCCTCGCGTTGATGGACACCATGTCGTTCATGTGCACGAGCGGAAGGATCTCCCACGCCCTCGGGGCGGCCTCCCTGGCCACGCGTTCCGCCTCCCTCGCCCGATCCGCGCCGGCGCCCCCGATCCCCCGCAGCTCGATGGAGCCCTCCGCGAGCGCCAGCCCATCGTAGAGCGGCTCGTCCGAGACGTCGAAGAAACCCACCTCGGGCGGCCCGCCGGAATTATCCATAGCCTCGACGTCCTCCCACGGGACCTCCACCGCGCGGATGCCGCGGATGCCGCGCACGTTCCCCGCGGTGCACGGCCTCCGGGCGCTCGGCCTGCACGACCTGGAGCATCCCTTCACGGTGTTCCAGGCGGCGAGGAGGCCCGCGAAAGCGCCGAACGCTGCGTACGCGTCGGCCCCCGTGTCGGATTTCGCCATGACCCAGATCCTCATTCCCCCGTCCTCGTACCTCGTGGCGGCGTAGGTCGCGGCCAGCAGGGACCGCGGGAGGGCCGGCAGATACCTCCACGCGAGCTTCGCCGACGAGAGCGCGATCACCTTGGCGACGGCCGCGGCGTTCCCGAGACCGCTGACCCCCCTGGACGCGAGCTCGGCCGCGACGTCTTCCTCGGTCGACAGGAATCCGGTGACGACTGCAGCGCGCACGTGCGATCGGTGCACCCCGGCATATATAAACTGCGCTCGATTTATCACGCTGGGGTTCAGGGAGGCGGAAGTCCCCCTCCCGCGCGGGCGGGATTGTTCACGATCGCCCGCCCCCGGGTCGGCCATCGGTTCGCGCACCCGGGGCCGGGAGGGCGTCAGCCGGCCGGAGCCCGCCGGTAGACGTCCCTGAGCAGGAATCTCCTGTTCGCCAGGACGAGTCCCAGGACCGCGGGCGAGAGCGACCACTTAGCCAGCACGAGGCCCAGCACTGTGCTCCACAGGATCCCCGCGGGGAGCACCCCGTAGAACGCGAGCGGCACGAAGATCAGCGTGTCCACCGCCATCGCGACCGGATCGGAGTACAGCACCCTCTTCCATATGGCGTGCCTGATCCTGTAGACGACGTACGCGTCCGTTAGTTCGGCCGCCAGGTAGGCGGCGGCCGACGCGAGCGCGATCCTGGCGGAGACCCCGAATACATATGTGTAAATGTAGCTCGGGGCAGAGAGCGCCGGCATCGAGAGCACCGACAGGTTCGCCACGGTTATGAGCGCCTGGGAAGCCAGGCCTATCAGTATCAGGTTCCTGGCGTACCCGAATCCCTCCCTCATCACCACTATGTCGAGCATCGCCACGGTCGCGACGTAGGTGGCGGTGCCCGCCGGGACCCCGAACCACAGGTAGACGGTGATCTTGGAGGCCGCGTACTGGGATATCGTCATTAGCACCAGGTACAGCGCCGCCGCGGCGAGCGTCGGGTCGGCCCTCAGGGCCGAGACGAGCGCCCTGTAGATGATCGCGGCTGCGCCGAAGACGACGATCGCCCATACGAGAAGGATCAGCTGCGGGAAGGCCACGGCGATGCTACCCCCGGATGGACGGCCCTCCCCGGGCCGAGGCCCCCATTCCCCGATCGCGCGTCATCCCGATCCCGGCGCGCCCGCGGGGGGCACATCCCGCGCCCCGACCGCGATCACCGGGTTCGCGCCCCGTCCCCGTCGACGCGGGTTCCCGCACATCCACGTCATTCGCATCAAAAATCACATCAATTTATATTTAACGACCCGGGGGTTTAGGGAGGCGGAAGTCCCCCTCCCGCGAGGGCGTGAGGAGTAGTTCACGATCGCCCGCCGGCTCGATGAACGCATCCATATGAAACGAGAAAGGTTTATATTTATCTACTCTTACTGTAATTACTGAAATGAGTAGGGATAACCATGAAGGGCACAGCGAAGCTCCGCTCGTCTTCGGGTTCGCCGGCTTCGCTTTCGCGCTGATCGCCTCCGGCACAGCGCTATTATTCGCCCCGGATGCCATC
>Ga0080006_1144585_pt1 | contig 19176 bp, 17 predicted proteins | sample RS3BMetagenome_FD_69209 | JGI IMG/M metagenome (GOLD analysis project Ga0080006, IMG submission 69209) | Ferric oxide microbial mat and aquatic microbial communities from Rainbow Spring, Yellowstone National Park, USA - RS3B (SPADES... ... | reverse complement strand
GGGCGATGGCGGCAGCCACCGACAACGCCGACGAGCTGATCCGCACCCTCAGCCGGATCATGACCCGCGCCCGCCAGGACGCGATCACCACCGAGATCATGGAGATCGTCGGCGGAGCGGAGGCGCTCCGCCAGTCGAAGGGAGCCTGAGCCCGATGACCACCACCGCACCCGAGACCACCGGCAACGGCGCAGCGGCGCGCGAGGACGGCCGTGTCGTGGCCATCGCCGGACCGGTCGTCGACGTCGAGTTCCCGCCTCATGCCCTGCCCGAGATCAACTTCGCGGTCGAGATGGACCTCGAGCTCGAGGGCGACCGGGTCACCGTCACCGCCGAGGTGGCCCAGCAGATCGGGGAGGGCCGGGTGCGCTGCGTGTGCATGCAGCCGACCGACGGGCTCGTCCGCGGGACGAAGGTCCGCAACACCGGGCGTGGCATCACGGTTCCGGTCGGGCCCCAGGTGCTCGGGCACGTCTTCAACGTGCTGGGCAAGCCCCTCGACACCGACGAGATAGGCCAGGTCGAGGACCACTGGGAGATCCACCGTCCCGCCCCCGACTTCGACCAGCTCGAGCCACGTGCCCAGATGTTCGAGACCGGCATCAAGGTGATCGACCTGCTCGAGCCCTACGTGGAGGGCGGCAAGATCGGCCTCTTCGGCGGAGCCGGCGTGGGCAAGACGGTGCTCATCATGGAGATGATCAACCGGGTCGCCATCAACCACGGCGGCGTCTCGGTCTTCGCAGGCGTCGGAGAGCGCACCCGCGAGGGCACCGACCTGTGGCTCGAGATGCAGGAGTCCGGCGTCATCGAAAAGGCGGCGCTCGTCTACGGCCAGATGGACGAGCCGCCGGGGGTCCGGCTGCGGGTGGCGCTGGCCGCCCTGACCATGGCCGAGTACTTCCGGGACGTCCAGCACCAGGACGTGCTGCTGTTCGTCGACAACATCTTCCGGTTCGTGCAGGCCGGCTCGGAGGTGTCGACGCTGCTCGGTCGGATGCCGTCAGCCGTCGGCTACCAGCCGACGCTGGCCGACGAGATGGGCGAGCTCCAGGAGCGGATCACCTCGACCAAGGGCAGGTCGATCACCTCGCTGCAGGCCGTCTACGTACCGGCCGACGACTACACCGACCCGGCGCCGATCACGACGTTCAGCCACCTCGACGCCACCACCGAGCTCTCGCGTCAGATCGCCGCCCTCGGCATCTACCCGGCGGTCGACCCGCTCGCCTCGACGTCGAACATCCTGACGCCCGAGATCGTCGGCGAGCGCCACTACGACGTCGCCCGCCAGGTCCAAGGTGTGCTCCAGCGCTACCGGGAGCTGCAGGACATCATCGCCATCCTCGGCCTCGACGAGCTCAGCGAGGAGGACCGGGTGACGGTCGCCCGCGCCCGCAAGATCCAGCGGTTCTTCTCGCAGCCGTTCAACGTCGGGGAGGCGTTCACCGGTCTCAAGGGCATCACGGTGCCGATCGACGAGACCGTCGAGTCGTTCGAGGCGCTCCTCAAGGGGGACCTCGACGAGGTGCCGGAGCAGGCGTTCTTCAACGTCGGCGGGGTCGACTCGGTCTACGAGAAGCAGCGCCAGATCGAGAAGGAGTCCTGATGGCCGGGGGCACGTTCGCCGTCGAGGTCGTCACCCCCGAGGCGAAGCTGCTCGAGGGCGACGCCCGGGCGGTGGTGCTCCGCAGCTCCGACGGCGAGCTCACGGTGCTCGACGGCCACACGCCGATCATCACCGACGTGGTCATCGGGCAGGTGCGGGTCGACCGTGACGAGGGGGAGGTCGTGCGGCTGGCGGTGCACGGCGGCTTCCTGCAGGTCGAGACCGGGCCCGGGGTGGGCGAGGGCGCCGGCGACGCTCCCGGCGGGCCGGGAGGCTGGTCGACCCGGGTGACGCTGCTCGCCGGCGTGGCCGAGCGGGCCGAGGAGATCGACGCGGCCCGGGCCGAGCGGGCGAGAGCCGAGGCGCAGTCGAGGGTCGAGGACCTGCGCTCCCGCCAAGGCCCCAGTCGCGGGCCGGCAGCGGCCGCCGAGGAGGGTGAGGGCCCCAGCGCCGAGGACCTCGAGCTCGTGGCCGCCGAGGCTGCACTTCGGCGGGCCGAGGTGCGCCTCGAGGTGGCCGCCGGCTAGCACCCAGACGACCTACCGCACGGCGAGCCGGCCGGCGACCCACGAGGCGATCCCGCCGAGGGCACCGAGCACGAGCAGGGTCGGCAGGCTGCGTAGGTCGCCGTAGAGGAGCCGGTCAGGTCAGGAGCCGGTCAGGTCAGTTCGACGGCGCTGTAGGGGGCCAGCTTGGCCAGCGGGTGGCTGGCCTCGATCCGGCGGAGGGTGCCCGACTTCGACCGCATCACGAGCGACTCGGTGCTGGCGCCGAAGTCGTGATAGCGGACTCCCTTGAGCAGCTCGCCGTCGGTGATCCCGGTGGCGGCGAAGAAGCAGTTCTCGCCGGCGACGAGGTCGTCGGTGGTGAGGACGGCGTCGAGGTCGTACCCGGCGGCCAGGGCCGCCCGGCGCTCGTCGTCGTCCCGGGGCCACAGGCGCCCCTGGATCTCCCCGCCCATGCACTTGAGCGCCGCCGCCGCCAGCACGCCCTCGGGCGTCCCGCCGACGCCGAAGAGGATGTCGACGCCCGAGCCGGGCCAGCCGGTGGCGATGGCGCCGGCGACGTCACCGTCAGTGATCAGCCGGATGCGGGCGCCGGACTGGCGCACCTCGGCGATCAGATCGGCATGACGGGGCCGGTCGAGGATGACCGCGGTGAGGTCCCGCACCCGTTGGGAGAGGGCCTTGGAGACCGCCTCGAGGTTCTCGGTCGGTGACCGGTTGATGTCGATTGCGCCACGGGCGCGGGGCCCGACGGCGACCTTCTCCATGTAGACGCACGGTCCGGGGTCGAACATCGTGCCGCGCTCGGAGACGGCGATCACCGCCAGGGCGCCGCCTCGTCCGAGGGCGGTGAGGGTGGTGCCGTCGATCGGGTCGACGGCGATGTCGGTCATCGGCGGCGACCCGTCGCCGATCCGCTCGCCGTTGTAGAGCATCGGGGCATGGTCCTTCTCGCCCTCGCCGATGACCACCACCCCGTCCATCGACACCGTCTGGAGGACCACCCGCATGGCGTTCACCGCCGCAGCGTCGGCCCCTTCCTTGTCCCCGCGGCCCATCCACCGGCTGGCGGCCATCGCCGCCACCTCGGTCACCCTGACGAGCTCCATCGCCAGGTTGCGGTCGGGGGCCTGCCTTTGGCGCTCCATCGGGCCAGACCCTAGCGGCTGCGCCGGCGGCGGGGCCCGGCTCGCCCGACGCGCCAGCGCCCTCACCTGGGATCGGCCGCCGACCTTTCACACCCCGGTTGCAGTGGGGAGGAGGGGGCGCCGTCGGCGGCGGCGATGCGGCGCCGGGGCGGGGAAGCCCGCCATACTTGGGCCGATGGACTGCTTCGTGGTGCACCCCAACGGCCCGCTGTCGGGCACCGTCCGGGCGGGGGGCGCCAAGAACTCGGCCCTGAAGCTGATGGCAGCGTGCCTCCTGGCCGAGGGACGCCATGAGCTGGTGAACGTCCCGCGGATCGTCGACGTCGAGATCATGACCGAGGTGCTCGAGTCGCTCGGCGCGTCGGTCGAGCGCCGCCCTGACGGGCTGCTGGTGGTCGACACGCCGCCGGCGACCGACCTCGTCCCCGAGGCGCCGTACGAGCTGGTGGAGAAGATGCGTGCCTCGATCGTGGTCCTCGGCCCGCTGCTGGCGCGCTGCGGGCGGGCGCGGGTGTCGATGCCCGGCGGGGACGACTTCGGTGCCCGGCCGATCGACTTCCACCTGAGCGGGCTCGGCGCGATGGGCGGCGAGTTCAAGACGGTGCACGGCTACGTCGAGGGGCGGGTCGACGGCGGGGCCGGTGGTCGCCTGGTCGGCGCCCGGGTGGTGCTCGAGTACCCGAGCCACACCGCCACCGACAACCTCCTGATGGCGGCGGTGACCGCCAAGGGCACGACGGTGATCGAGAACGCCGCCCGCGAGCCGGAGGTCGCCGACCTCGCCGCCTTCCTCACGGCGATGGGGGCGTCGATCAGCGGCGCCGGGACCTCGCGCATCGAGGTCGAGGGGGTGGACGGGCTGCACCCGGCCCGCCACCGGGTGGTGCCGGACCGGGTGGTGGCGGCCACCTACCTCTCGGCCGCCGCCCTCGCCGGCGGCGAAGTCGTCGTCGAGGACGCCCGTCCCGACCACATGGACATGCTGCTGCGAAAGCTGAGCGCCCTGGGGGTGGCGATCGAGCTCACCCCCGACGGGCTGCGCGCCACCTGTGCCGGCCGGCTCCGGTCCGAAGACGTCGCCACCCTGCCCTACCCGGGGGTGGCCACCGACTACAAGCCGCTGCTCGTCACGATGCTCACCGTCGCCGACGGTGTCGGCATCGTCACCGAGAACATCTACGCCGGTCGGTTCCGTTACGTCGACGAGCTGCGGCGGATGGGCGCCGACATTCGCACCGAGGGCCACCACGCCGTCGTCCGCGGCGTGCCCCGGCTCTCCGGGGCGCCGGTGCGGGCGACCGACATCCGGGCCGGAGCGGCGCTGGTGCTCGCCGGCCTGGCGGCCGAGGGCTGCACCGAGGTGGCGGGCGCCCACCACGTCGATCGCGGCTACGAGGACCTCGACGGCGCGCTGCGCTCGCTCGGGGCCCGGGTCGAGCGGGCGTGAGCCCTCCGAGCGGCGGGGGGAAGCCGAGGCACGAGACCCCCGGGCGCGACCCGGTGGCGCTGCTCGAACGGGCGACGACCGGCGACCGGGTGTCGCTGGCCCGCCTGCTGTCGATCGTCGAGCGCGGCGGTCCGGCCAGCCGCCGGGTGGCGGCCCTCGCCTACCGGCGCCCACCGCCGTACACCCTCGGGCTCACCGGGGCGCCGGGGGCCGGGAAGTCGACGCTGACCGACCGCCTGATCTCGGCGGCCCGTGCCGGGTGGCCAGGAGGCGATGATCGCCCAGGGGAGCCGCTCGACCAGGTGGCGGTGCTGGCGGTCGACCCGACGTCGCCGTACAGCGGTGGGGCGATCCTGGGCGATCGCGTCCGGATGCAACGCCACGCCACCGACGAGCAGGTGTTCATCCGGTCGATGGCCACCCGCGGCCATCTCGGCGGCCTGGCGCTGGCCGTCCCCGACGCCGTCCGCGTGCTCGGCGCCGTCGGGATGCCGGTGGTCGTCCTCGAGACGGTCGGCGTCGGCCAGATGGAGGTCGACGTCGCCTCGGCCGCCGACACGACGGTGGTCGTCGTCACCCCGGGGTGGGGCGACTCGATGCAGGCCAACAAGGCCGGCCTGCTCGAGGTGGCCGACCTCTTCGTCATCAACAAGGCCGACCGCCCAGGGGCCAAGGAGGCGCGGCGCGACCTCGAGCAGATGCTCGACCTGGCGAGCACGCGGTCGCCCGACGACTGGCGGCCGCCGGTGGTCGAGACGGTGGCCACCACCGGCGAGGGGGTCGACGAGCTGTGGTCCACGGTGGCCGAGCACCGCGCCCACCTGCAGGCGAGCGGCCAGCTCGAGCGGCGCCGTGCCGAGCGGCTCGGCCAGGAGCTGCGCCGGGTGCTCACCGCGCGGGTGCTCGAGCAGGTGCAGCAGGTGTCAGGCGGCAGCGCCTTCGCCGACGCCGCCCGCGCGCTGGTCGGCGGCGAGACCGACCCGTACACCGCCGCCGACGGCCTGCTCGGGTAGGCGCGCCGCCGGTGGAGCGGCGATCGACCGACGGCGGGCGCCGTCTTCGCCGCACACCCTTCACCGTCGCGCCGGCGCCGGTCGGGTACGGTGCGCAAATGACCCGGATCACTGCCGCAGCGCACCGCTGGCGCCCGGAGACGCAGACGACGGTGAGCCGGTGAGCACGCCCCCGGTCCCGATCGGGCCGATCGGCGACGGGCCGTTCGACCCGTCGACGCGGTGGTACCAGCACGCCGTCTTCTACGAGGTCCTCCTTCGCGGTTTCTACGACAGCAACGACGACGGCTCGGGGGACCTCCGGGGCCTGCGCGAGAAGCTCGACTACCTCCAGTGGCTCGGGATCGACTGCCTCTGGCTGCTGCCCTTCTACCCGTCGCCACTGCGCGACGGCGGCTACGACATCAGCGACTTCTTCAACGTCCATCCCGACTTCGGGACACTCGGCGAGCTCGTCGGACTGCTCGAGGACGCCCACCGTCGAGGTATCCGGGTCATCGCCGACCTGGTGATGAACCACACCAGCGACCAGCACCCGTGGTTCGTCGAGTCCCGCTCGAGCCGGACCAACGCCAAGGCCGACTGGTACGTGTGGAACGACGACGACCAGCGCTGGCCGGAGGCCCGGGTGGTCTTCACCGACGTCGAGCGCTCCAACTGGACATGGGACGACGCCCGCCAGCAGTACTTCTGGCACCGCTTCTACTCGCACCAGCCGGACCTCAACTACGAGAACCCCGAAGTCGCCGACACGATGCTCGACCTCGTGCGCTTCTGGCTCGACCTCGGCGTCGACGGGTTCCGTCTCGACGCCGTGCCCTATCTGTACCAGCGGGACGGCACCGCCGGCGAGCACCTGCCGGAGACCCACACCTACATCAAGCGGATCCGCAAGCAGCTCGAGGTCGACTACCCCGGCAGGATCCTGCTGGCCGAGGCCAACGGCTGGCCGGCCGACGTCGCCGACTACTTCGGCGACGGCGACGAGTGCCACCTCTGCTTCCACTTCCCGCTCATGCCGCGCCTGTTCATGGCCGTCCGGCGAGAGCAGCGGTACCCGATCACCGAGATCCTCAGCCAGACCCCGGAGATCCCCGACGGGTGCCAATGGGCGATCTTCCTGCGCAACCACGACGAGCTCACCCTCGAGCAGGTGAGCGACGAGGAGCGCGACTACCTCTTCTCCGAGTACGCCCGCGACCCGCGGATGAAGCGCCACATGGGGATCGGCCGGCGCCTGGCCCCGCTCCTCGACGGCGACCGACGGCTGGCCGAGCTCCTCCACGCCCTCCTGCTGTCGCTGCCGGGGAGCCCGGTGCTCTACTACGGCGACGAGCTGCTGATGGGCGACAACATCTACCTCGGCGACCGCGACTCGGTTCGGACGCCGATGCAGTGGTCGCCCGACCGCAACGGCGGCTTCTCCAAGGCCGACTTCGCCCAGCTCTACCTCCCTCCGCTCATGGACCCGGTGTACGGCTATGGGGCGGTCAACGTCGAAGCGCAGCTGCGGAACCCGGGCTCGTTCCTGCACTGGCTGCACCAGATGCTCGTCGAGCGGCGGGCGCTGCCGGTGCTCGGTGTCGGCGACATGGACGTCCTCAACTGTCCGAACCCGTCGGTGCTGGCCTACGTCCGCTCGGGCGAGGTGGCCGACGTGGTGGCAGCCGACGGATCGCCGCCGCCCGTCGTGCCGCTGCCCGGCTCACTGGTGGGCACCGCTGCCCTCTCGCCGGGGCGGCGCCTCCCCGACGAGACGACGGCCCGGACGGTGCCGGCCGGCAACGAGGGCAGCGCCGAAGCCGTGCGCCGATCCCAGGCGGTGCTCTGCGTCCACAACCTCAGCCGGTTCGCCCAGCCGGCGTCGCTGCAGCTGGCGCGGTGGGCCGGCTGCACGCCGATGGAGGTGCTCGGTCGGGTGCCGTTCCCGGTGATCACCGAGGAGCCGTACACGATCAGCCTCGGCCCCTACGGCTACCTCTGGTTCGACCTGGTCGACCAGCCGGCGTCACCGGGCGACCCGCCGAGGTGAGCGGGGCGGCACGCCGGTGAGCCGGGTGCTCGAACTGACCGACGAGCGCCGCCGGTCGCTCGGCCGGCTGGTGGCCCTGCTGGTCGACCGCCGCGCCACCTGGGAGCGGGCTGCCGCCTCGGCGGAGGTCCGCGAGGTCGAGGTGTTGCGACCGGGCCGCCCGGGCCTGCTCGACGTCATCGCCGCCGTCGGTCGCCGCACCGCCCACGCCGTACTCGGGTTGCGACGGCCCGGCGAGCCCCACCACCACCTCGTGCGGGCGGTCGACGAGCCGGTGCTCGGCGCTTTCGAGGACGACGACGGACCGGGGGTGGCCGTCGACGCCGTGCTCGACGGCGAGCTGGTCGCTCTGGTGCTCGGCACGGTCACCGGAACGGCGGTCGACGGCGAGCCGGTGGCGCTGCTCCGTGACGACGAGGAGGGGGTCACCCTGGGCTTCGGCGAACGGTGCACGTTCACCGTCTTCCCGTGGGTCGGCGATGGGGCGAGGCCGGGGGTGGAGCTGCTGGTCGCCCTCGACGACGCCGGGTTCAACCACCTGTCGGCGCCGATCGCCGTCTGGCGGCGGGGCGGGCGTGACCTCGGCCTCGTCCAAGAGCCGCTGGCCGGCCCGGCCGACGGCTGGGCGCTCGCCCTCACGTCGCTGCGCGACCTCTACGGGAGCGGCGGCGCGCCAGAGGCGGCCGGCGGCGATTTCGCCCCCGAGGCCCGCGCCCTCGGCACGATGACCGCCCGGATGCACCTGGCGCTGGTGCGGGCCTACGGGCGCCAGGACGCGTGGGTGAGCGACTGGGTGTCGGCGGTGGAGTCCCGGGTCCGCCGTCGCGACCCGTCGTTGCTCGAGACCGAGGGTGTGGCCGAGACGATCGGTGCACTGGAGGGCTCCTACCTCCAGGCGCCGGCGCTGCGGACCCACGGCGACTTCCACCTCGGGCGCACCGCCCGCACCGACCAGGGATGGGTCGTCGCAGACTGCGACCCCGGCGGGGTGGCACCGGGCTCGTCGGCGCCCGAGCCGCGCTCCCCGCTGGCCGACGTGGCCGACATGCTGTGGTCGCTGCACCACGTGGCGGTCGCCTCGGCTGGCGAGCGGGATCCCGGCGGCCGGCTCGGACTGGGGGCGTTGTCGCAGGCCTGGGCGGCTCGCAACCGCCGTGCCTTCCTCGGCGGGTACCTCGGCACGCCGGGGGTGGAGGCGCTCGTGCCCTCCGACCGCGAGGTCATCCGGCGGCTGGCGGCGGTCTTCGAGCTCGACCACGCCGCCCGGGCCGCCGGCGGGCGGGCGGCCGGGCCGGTGTGAGCGGACACCACCGCCGGTGTAGGACAGGGGAACGTGGTCCGGCGGCGGACCCGGAGAGGAGGCGTGATGCGGATCGGCGTGCTGACTGGTGGCGGCGACTGCCCGGGGCTCAACGCGGTCATCCGGGCGGTGGTGCTGACCGGCGCCCACCGGCACGGCGACGAGGTCATCGGGTTCCTCGACGGTTGGCGCGGGGTGATGGAGGACCGGGCGGAGGTGCTGGAGCCGGAGCGCTGCCAGGACCTGCTGCCGCTCGGGGGCACGATCCTCGGCACCTCGCGCACCAACCCCTTCGCCGAGTCCGACGGATCGGAGCGGGTGAAGGCGACGCTGGCGGCCCGGTCGGTCGACGCCATGGTGGCGGTCGGTGGTGACGACACCCTCGAGGTGGCCCGGAAGCTCGGGGCCGACGGTGTGGCGGTGGTCGGGGTGCCCAAGACGATCGACAACGACCTCTCGGCCACCGAGGTCACCTTCGGCTTCGACACGGCCGTGCAGATCGCCACCGAGGCGCTCGACCGGCTCCGGACGACCGCCGAGTCCCACCATCGGGTGATCGTCTGCGAGGTGATGGGGCGCCACGTCGGCTGGATCGCCACCGAGGCCGGGATCGCCGGTGGCGTGGCCGAGATCCTGGTCCCGGAGCTGCCGTTCGACCTGACGGCGGTCTGCGAACGGCTGACCCGGCGGCACCGGCGTGGCCGTTACTCGTCGATCGTCGTCGTCTCCGAGGGCGCGCTGCCGGCGGCCGGCGAGGACCTCGAGCGGGCCCGGGCCGCCACGTCGTCGGCCTCGGTCGACCAGTTCGGCCACGCCCGGCTCGGCGGTATCGGGGCCTGGCTGGCCGAGGAGATCGAATCTCGCACCGGCTTCGAGTCGCGCGTGACGATCCTCGGCCACATCCAGCGCGGCGGCACTCCGACGGCCTTCGACCGGGTGCTGGCCACCCGGTTCGGGGTGGCGGCGGTGGCGGCCGTCCACGACGGCGACTTCGCCACGATGGTCGCCCTGCAGGCCGGCCGGATCGTCCGGGTGCCGCTCGAGGCGGCCGTCGGCACCCCAAAGGTCCTCGATCGCCAGCTCCTCGACGAAGTGGCGGCGCCGTTCCTGGGCTAGCTCTGGGCTAGCTCAGGGCTAGCTCTGGGCTAGCTCCGGGCTAGCTCCTTGGCTGCTCAGCCGGCCGGGACCACCACCCGGAGCTGTTCGGCCGCCTGCTCCGGGGCGACGATGTTGATCGCCACGCCGGTACCCATCTCGAAGCCGGCGCGGCTGGTGACCTTCGGCCAGATGTGGACGTGCCAGTGGAACGGCTCGTTGACCCGGTACGGGGCGGAGTGGAAGACGATGTTGTAGGCGACGTCGCCGACCTGGTCCTTGAGCTGGCGCAGACAGCCCTTGAGCGCCCGGCCCACCGAGACGAGGTCCTCGGTTGGGCTGCGGTAGAGATGCGGGCTGTGGCAGCGTGGGATGGCGAGCATCTCGTAGGGGGTGGCGCTCCAGAAGGGGCACACGACGACGACCCGGTCGTCGGCGAAGATCACGCGGTGTCCCTCGGACTCCTCGGCGTCGACGGTGGTGCAGAGCAGGCAGCTCCCGGCGAACCGGGCGAACCGGGCCTGCTCCTCGGCGAGCTCGCGCGGCACGAAGGACATTCCGAGCAGTTGCCCGTGCGGGTGGTCGAGGGAGGCACCGGCCTCGCGGCCGGAATTGACGATCGCCTGGCTGTAGCGGAGGTTCGGCAGCTGGGAGTGCTCCTCGATCCGGTCGCGAAGGGCGGCCATCACCAGGCCGGTCTGCTCGTCGGAGAGCATCGACCACGACGCGTCGTGCTCGGGGGAGAGGATCAGCACCTCGTGGATGCCGCCGGCGGTCGCCTGGGTGAAGACCGGACCGCGGTTGGTGACGACGAACGGCTCGTCGCCCTCGAAGGCCGGGTAGAGGTTGGGCACCACCCGGACCAGCCAGCTGCCGGACGGCCCGTAGGTCTCGAGCGCCGGGGGGCTCGCCTCCTCGTTGCCGGGGCAGAAGGGGCAGGGCCGGGAGGTGTCCTCCTGCACCGTCGGGGTGCGGGTGACGAAGGCGGCCGGCCGGTCCGACCGGACGGTGCTCACCACCACCCATCGGCCCGACATCGGGTCGAGGCGGAGCTGGTTCATCTGCTTCCGGTCACCATCGCTCGTTATGTCCTGTTCCGGTCCCACCCGGCGCTTCTCTGTCTCCACACGGTACAGCCGCCCAGACCACCAGCGGGAACACCGTCAGGGGCACCGCGGCCGGCCCCTGGAAGCTCCGACGCCGGGTGAGAATAGACCGATGCCGGTCGCCTTCCTCTTCGCAGCGCGGGCCGGCGCTCGTCAGCCGACCGGTGCGTTGTTCGACGTCGTCCTGCTGCTCCACGTCGCCTGCGTCGTCGTCGGCGTCGGGACGCTCGGGGTGAGCGCCGTCCAGGGGTGGCGGCTGTGGTCGGCTGCCGGGTCGTCGGCGCCGCTCCCCGAGACGCTCGTCCGCTACTACGGACCGGCCGCCAACTGGGCGGGTCGCACCCTCTACGGCGTCCCGGTGTTCGGACTGGCGCTCGTCGGGCTCTCCCGCGGCACCTTCGGGCTCGGTCTCCCGTGGATCGACGCCGGCCTCGGCATCTGGGCGGTCGGGACGGTGGCGGCCGAGACGGTCCTCTGGCCGGCGGAGCGGCGGATCGGGGATCGGTTGGGCCGGGGCGACGGGGCGCCGGGCGCCGGGCGGCGGGCAGCGCACCTCGACGACGTGCGGCTGGTGGGCCCGGTCGGGACGGCCCTCGTGGGGCTCTTCGTCGCCGCCGTGGTGCTCATGGTGGCCCAGCCCTGAGCGCCTCGTCGACGAGGGCGCTCGCCTCGCCGAGCCGTCCGGTGGCGACGAGGCCGGGGAGTGGGCCGTCGAGCAGGGCCCCCCAGTCGACCGACTCGGTGGCCCGCCCGGCCGCCCGGAGCCTTCGCCGGGCGTCGGCCAGCAGGTCGGCGAGCTGGCCGAGCTCGGTCCCGCAGGCGGCGGCGAGCCGCTTCCGGAGCCACCCGGCCAGCGCTGGGCTGGCGCCCTCGGTCGACACGGCCACCGAGACCCGGCCGATGCGGTGGATCGCCGGGAGGAGGAACGAGCAGTGCTCGGGGTCGTCGGCGACGTTGACGAAGCGCCCGGCCGCCGCGGCGTCCTCGGCCACCGCCCGGTCGACCGGTGGCACCCCGGTGGCGCTGAGCACCAGCTGGTAGGCGGCGGCCTCGCCGGCCCGGTACCGGCGCCGTTCCAGGCGGAGGCCCGCCGTGGCGGTCTCGGCTAGTGAGTCGATCACCGGGTCGATCCGGGGCGCCACCACCGTCACGGCTGCCCCGGAGCCGGCGAGCCCGGCTACCTTGCGAGCAGCGATCCTGCCGCCGCCGACCACCAGGCACGGTTGGTGACGGAGGTCGAGCACGACCGGGTAGAGGTGCGACGGCGTTGCCGTCTCACGTGGGACCCGGTGGTCGATGTCAAAACCCATAAAATCTGACAAGATTAGTCATGTATACTCGGTGGCGAGGTGGTACGGGCGACGCCCGGGAGAGGAGACGGCGGAAGTGAGCGAAGCACCGGTGGCCGCCCGGGAGAGCGACGGGGCGCTCGCCGCCCTCTCTGAGGGCTTCGAGACCGCGCCGGCGTCGGCGGTGCTCGAATGGGCACTGGCGCGCTTCGGCCCCCGTCTGGCGGTGGCCTCGTCGTTCCAGGACCTGGTCCTCGTGGACCTGGCAGTCGGGATCGATCCGGGTGTCGAGGTCGTCTTCCTCGACACCGGCGCCCACTTCCCCGAGACGCTGCAGTTCGTAGAAGACGCCCGCCGGCGCTATCGGCTCAACCTGACGGTGACCGAACCCGGTCCGGAGGCGGCGGCGACACCGTGCGGGGCCGCCGACTGCTGCCAGGTGCGCAAGGTGGCCCCGCTGCGTCGGTCGCTCGCCGGCAAGGCGGCCTGGGTGACCGGGCTGAAGAGGGTCGACGCCCCGACCCGGGCGGCGGCGCCGATCGTCGCCTGGGACGACGCCTTCGACCTCGTCAAGGTCAACCCGCTGGCCACCTGGAGCGACGACGACGTCGAGGCCTACCTGGCCGAGCGCGGGCTCCCGGTCCACCCCCTGGTGCCGCTCGGGTACCTCTCGATCGGGTGCGCGCCGACCACCCGGCCAGTGAAGGCCGGCGAGGACCAGCGGGCCGGCCGCTGGTCGGGCACCGGCAAGGTCGAGTGCGGACTCCACACATGAGCCGGACCGGGGGGCGGCGGCATGCCACGTGACCCGGACAACCCCTACGGCATCAAGTTCCGCGGCAGCGGCGGCGTGCCGTTCGTCCGCCCGTACCGCTGGATCGGCGAGCTGAGCGCCCAGGAGCAGCAGAAGCTCCGGCGCCACCCCTTCGAGGTCGCCCAGGCGATCGTCGAGCGCTACGCCAAAGAGGGCGTCGGCGCGCTCGGCACCGTGCCCGGAGAGGTCGAGCGGTTGAAGTGGGTGGGTCTCTACCCGCAACGGCAGGGCGGTGACGCGTTCATGATGCGGGTCAAGGTGCCCGGCGGCGTGCTCACCGCCGCCCAGGCCCGAGAGATCGGCATCGCAGCCGACGCCTTCGCCGAGGGGCCGGAGGACAGCCCGGTGTTCGGCAACCGCTACGCCGACATCACGACCCGCCAGACGATCCAGATGCATTGGCTCCGGATCGAGGACGTCCCGCGGATCTGGGCCCGCTTCTGGGAGGTCGGGCTCACGACGGTGCAGGCGTGCGGCGACTCGGCCCGCAACGTCTGCTCGTGCCCGGTGTCGGGGGTCGACGCCGACGAGGTGGTCGAGGCGCTGCCGGTCGCCCGGGCGATCTCCGCCTTCTTCACCGCCAACCGCGACTACGCCAACCTCCCGCGGAAGTTCAAGATCGCCGTCACCGGGTGCCTCGAGGACTGCGCGAGGGTGGAGATCGACGACCTCGGGATGTGGCCGGCCCGGCACGACGACGGGACGGTCGGCTTCAACGTCCTCGCCGGCGGCGGCCTCTCCGACGGCGAGCGGCTGGCGTCTGACATCGACGTCTTCGTCGAGCCGTCGCAGGCGGTCGAGCTGGCCCGTGCCGTTGCCCAGGTCTTCGGCGAGCTCGGCAACCGCGAGCACCGCGGGCTGGCACGGATGCGCTACCTCGTCCAGGAGCTCGGCCCCGAGGGCTTCCGGGCCGAGCTCGCCCGCCGAGTCGGGTTCGAGCTGTCACCGGCCGGCGAGGAGCTCACCCGTCGGTACCGGGGCGACCACGTCGGCGTCCACCCCCAGAAGCAGCCGGGCCTGGTCTACGTCGGCTGCGCCGTGCCGGTCGGCCGGCTGCATGGCATGGACCTGGTCGAGGCCGGCCGGCTGGCCGACGCCTACGGCGACGGGTCGGTCCGGCTCGGTCCGGACCAGAGCTTCGTCCTCTCCGGCGTCGCCGAGTCACGCCTCGATGACCTTCTGGCCGAACCGCTGCTCCAGACCTACTCTCCGTTCCCGGGCCCCTTCACTCGCGGCATGGTCGCCTGCACCGGCAACGAATTCTGCCGTTTCGCCGTCGTCGAGACCAAGGAGCGGGCGGTGCGCTGGGCCCGGGCACTCGACGCCGCCCTGGCCGCCGACGGTGACGGCACCGGTGGCGGACGCGACGCCGACCCGGCGGTCGTCCGCCTGCACTTCTCGGGCTGCTCGGCGTCGTGCGCCCAGCCGCAGGTGGCCGACATCGGCTTCCGTGGCGACGTCGCCCACGTCGGCGAGCACCTCGAGGAGGCGGTCGACATCGGGCTCGGCGGGTCGCTCGGACCGGACGCATCGTTCATCAGGTGGGTGACCGGATCGATGCCGGTCGACCGGGTCCCCGAGGCCGTCGTCCGCCTTTTCCGCCGTTACCGGGCGGAGCGCACGCCCGACGAGCCCCTCTATCACTGGGCACGGCGGATGCCGGCGGCCGAGCTGCGGTCGACCCTCGAGGGCACGGTGGGCGACAAGGTGCCGGTGTGAAGCGGTACCGGCTGCGGGACGAGATGAACGCCATCCCCGAGCCGCCGGGCAAGGTCTGGTTCTGGGAGCTCGAGGCCGGCGTGATCGACGCCGGACGCTGCATCCAGTGCGGGACGTGCGTGGCGGCGTGCCCATCGAACTCGATCGGGGTGCACCGCCACAGCGGGTTGCCGGAGCTGGTCAAGATGTGCACCGGCTGCTCGCTCTGCTGGGACTTCTGCCCTCGCGGCGGTCTCCGCTACGAGGCGCTGTGGCCGCCGTCGACGGTCACCGCCGAGGACGAGGGCGTCGGCGCCCTCGAGACGCGGACCGACAGTGCCGACACCTACTGGACGATCACCGGTGGCCCACCGGCCGACGGCCTCGGGTCGGTGCTCGAGCGCTATGCCGTCCGCAGCGCGTCGCGCCTCGAGGGGGTCCAGGACGGGGGGGCGGTGACGGCGCTGCTGACCGGGTTGCTTCTCGCCGGGGCAATCGACGGTGCGCTCGTTTCGAAACCCAGCGACGACCCCGACGAGCCGTGGAAGGGCGTGCCGACGATCGCCCGCACCCCGGCCGAGGTGGTGGCGGCCGCCGGCAGCTTCTACAACCAGACGATGGCGCTCTCGGCGCTCGACCTCAGCGACTGTCAGCTTCCGGTCAACCCGAGGATCGCCGTCGTCGGCACGCCGTGCGAGGTCCAGGGGATCCGGGCGATGCAGGCCCGCCGCTGGGCGACCGGCGCCCACCGGGTCGAGGCGGTCGTCCTCACGATCGCCTTGCTGTGCACGAAGAGCTTCGACTACGAGGCCCTGGTGCGGCGGGAGCTGGCGTCGGCGCGGCGAGTGGACCTCGGCCGGGTGCGCAAGGTCGACGTGACCCGGGGGCGGATGGTCGTCGAGTACGCCGACGGCGAGCGCGCCGTCGACGAACCCGTCACGGCGTTCCACGGCGCGGCGCTCAAGGGCTGTGACGAGTGTGGCGACTTCCTCGGGCGAAGTGCCGATCTCTCTGTCGGCAGTGTCGGGTCGATGGACGGCTGGACGAGCGTGCTGGTGCGGACCGAGCGCGGGCGCCAGGCGTTCAGTGAGGCGCGGCCCAGGCTCGACGTCCGCGAGCTCGACGACCCGCAAGCCCTCGTCCGCCTCGACAACCTCGACAAGCGGATCGCCGAGCGGTCACTACAGCGCAAGTTCGACCCCGACGCGCCGCTGTTCATCGACTACGCGGAGCACCTCCGCCACTACGAGGGCACCGACCGTCGCCCCGTGGTCCAGCACAGGTGACGACCACCGCCGTGCCCGGTGCCGTCCGACTGCACGTCCCCGACGACCCACCGTGGCGGGCCGCCTGGCTGGCCGAGGTGCTCGGCGGATCATCGCTCGAGGACGTCCTCGCCCGCCCGGGCGGACTGGTCGGGTGGTTGTGGTCGCGATGGCAGGCGCTGGCCGCCGCCGGGTGGACGCCGGGAGGGTTCGCCGCGGTGGTCGTTGGCTACCAACGGGAGGTCTGGCTCTGGATGGCCGGCGAGCGAACCTGGGCCCACTGCTGCTCCGGGCTGCTCGGACGGCTCGAGCGACGCCGACCGGGTTGAAGGCCGTCGAGCCCACTTCGGCGCCAGCGGTCCGGTTGACCGCTGTCTCGGTGGTGCGCGACGGCCGGCCGCTGCTCGACGGCGTCGACTGGGAGGTCCGGGCCGGGGAGCGGTGGGTGGTGCTCGGACCGAACGGCTCGGGGAAGACGACCCTGTTGCGGGTGGCCGGTGCCCGCCTCTGGCCGACCTCCGGCATCGTCGAGGTGCTCGGCCAGCGCCTCGGCCGGGTCGACGTGCGGACGCTGCGCGGGCGGGTCGCCCTCGTCAGTGCGGCGGTGGTGCGCCAGTTGCGGCCGGAGCTGACCGCCCGGGAGGTCGTCGTGACCGGTCGCCACGGGGCGCTCGAGCCGTGGTGGCACCGCTACGAGCCGGCCGACTGGGCGCGAGCCGACCGCCTTTTGGCCGAAAGCGGTGTCGGCGGTCCCGGTGGCATAGGCGAGCGGCCCTTCGGGGTGACCTCCGAGGGAGAACGACAGCAGGTGCTGCTGGCGAGGGCCCTGATGGGCGAGCCCGAACTGCTCCTGCTCGACGAGCCGGCGGCAGGCCTCGACCTCGGTGCCCGAGAACGCCTGTTGTCCCGGCTCGCCTCGTTGACCACCGACCCGTCGGTACCGCCGCTCGTGCTGGTGAGCCACCACCTCGAGGAGATCCCGCCGGGGACGACCCACGCCGCGCTGCTGCGCGACGGGTGGTTGGTGGCAGTCGGCCCGCTGGCCGAGGTCCTGACCTCGGTCTCGGTGTCGGCGACCTTCGGCACCGACGTCGAAGTGGGCTGCGAGCAGGGGCGCTGGTGGTCGAGGGCCCCCACCTGACGGCCCGGCCCCGTCGCCCGGCCGGGTGACCAGGGCGGCGGCGGGCAGCTTGCGCGGCCTCCGGGCCGGCAGTACAAGTGACGGCGCGGGCGTGCGGCAGCGGCTCCTGTCGGGAGCGGTCCGAGCGGCCGTGTCGGGGAACGTACGACCATCCACCACTTGCGGGCCGGCCTTCAATAGGGTCGTCTCGCACGGAACAAGGTCATGGGGGAGTGACGCTTGTGGTGGTTCTGCTCCTGATCCTGGTGTGGGCGGTGGTTCTGATTCCGTTGCTGTGGAAGCGGCGCAACGACCGTCAGCCGTCGGGCTCCATCGAGTCCTTCCACCACCAGCTCCACCTCCTCGAGCGGGCCGGCCCGAAGATCGTGCCGCCGGCGTTCCGACTCGAGACGGCGAACTCCGGCACCGGGCTGGCGCCCGGCCAGTCGGGCTATCCGGCGGTGTCGAGCATGCCCGGCCGTCCCAACCTGGTGCTGCTGCGACCGGTGAGCAGCGACGAACGCCGTGACGACGACGACGAGGTCGTCGACCCGACCACCGGCAACCACTATCGACGGGCTGGCGTCCCGTCGTCGGACCGGCACGGCGACGACCCCCGGGCCTTGCGGCTATCGATGCGAGCCACGCACAGCTCACTTGCCCGCGCCCGGACGCGTCGCCGGCGCCAGGACGTTCTGCTCGGCCTCGCCGGCACCATCGTCGTCACCGCACTGGTCGGCATCGTGCCCAAGCTCCATCTCCTCTGGGTGCTGACCGGACTGGCGGCAGCCGCACTCGTGGGGTTTCTCGCCCTGGTGGCGACCGCTCAACGTGCGGCCGCCGAGGCTCGACCCAGGCGGTCGCCGTCCCGGGCTCCGGCGTACGGCGGTGACCGCTATCCCTCGGCCAACCCGTATGCGCAGGACGAGTGGCTCGGCGACAGACTCGAACGCGCCTCGGCCGGCGAGCCCTACGCTCCCGACGCCTACGGCTATGACGACGGTGTCGGCGCCAGCTACTCCGGCTATGGCGTGCGGCAGCGGACGGCAGCCGCCGGCCGCTGACCAGGGTCGTCGAATTCCGTCGGCGCCGGTGCCAGCCTTCTCACGCGTCGACCGAAGGATCGACGGGTCGGTGGTGCCCGAGCCACGCACCCAATCGGGCGGAGGGGACGGGGTTGGGTAGCGCTATTCTGGATGCGCCCCGGGGGTGTAGCTCAGTTGGCAGAGCGCTACGTTCGCAACGTAGAAGTCGGCGGTTCGAGTCCGCTCACCTCCACCCTGTGCTTTGAATCTTCGCGACTTTCGGGCTGACTGTCCTGGGCTTTCATGCTGTTTCGTGGCATTTCCACGGGGTTGTCCACAGGGTTTATCGGGCTCTTCGCGCTGAGGCGTGGGGCGGTGCCAGACCGGTGAGCCCGACATAGGTATCCACCACCAGGGCCCCGTGCCCCCCGATTCTTGCGGTTACCAGACCAGCGAGAACGGAGGGCACAGGGCATGGGTGACCGTAGTGGTGACGCGAACGCACTGCTCGGGATGGACGGCTTCGTCGTCCTGTCCCAGGTCGAGGAGGACGGCGAGCTCTACGTGCTCGTGGAGACGACGGCGACGGTGGCCGGCTGTCCGAGCTGCGGCGTGAAGGCGACCGGGCACGGGCGCAGCGTGGTCCAGGTTCGTGACCTGCCGGCCGGTGGCCGGCCGGTGCGCCTGGTGTGGCGCAAGCGCCGGTGGA
>Ga0080006_1193253_pt1 | contig 19177 bp, 17 predicted proteins | sample RS3BMetagenome_FD_69209 | JGI IMG/M metagenome (GOLD analysis project Ga0080006, IMG submission 69209) | Ferric oxide microbial mat and aquatic microbial communities from Rainbow Spring, Yellowstone National Park, USA - RS3B (SPADES... ... | reverse complement strand
AGTGCCAGTACGTGAAGCAGGTGATCTCGACACCGAAGGTACCGTTGACGAAATTGCCGCCACCACCACCACCACCACCACCACCAAGTGTGACGGTAATCCCTACGGTCATCCCTACGGTCATCCCTACGGTCATCCCTACGGTCATCCCGACGACAGTTATTCCTACGGTCATCCCGACGACGGTTATTCCAACGATCGTGCCAACGACCGTCATTCCGACAGTCGTCTCGACGACGATCACTACGGCGCCTACAACGTCAGTGCTGCCGTCTGCATCACCACTGTAAGTTACGTAGCCGACGAGCGTACATTGAAGTACATCAGGAGTGCCGGGTTGAGCCCAGATGGAGGCAGAGGGGTACGAGGCCAAGATCGGCCTTTCGTATGGAGAGAACGAATTAGAGAAATTGGAATCGGGGTAGAATTTCAGGCGATGGAGCTGGTCAATGAATACATTACTTCTCTGAAACGGAAAGAATGTCTCTCGGTCGCAGTGCCGTGACTAGAACTTGTGACGAAAAGCACCAAAGTGAACAACCAGCAGCGAGGGAGACGTGTGCTCCAGTCTCTGGCTTTCTGCACAGCACTCATTTGCGCCTTTCTGGATTTCCATTATAGTCTTTCACCTTAATTGTATTCCATCATCAGGTGCGTATACTCAAATGCCTTTTCGCATTTCATAGCCAGAAGTGTTCGGAGTGCGTTCATTTTGAAAAAATAAAAAGCCCGATGGAAAGTTACGGACACGGAAGTCGAGGATCCTACAGGGCCATCCTCGCCAGGTTCCGCTAAAAACCCGAAAAGAATGTTGTTTTTGCCTGTGAACGAGGGAAGAAGAGCAAGTGACAAAGAAGACGAAGATGGAGATGTTGATGGGTGATAGGCGGGACCAGGTGTTCGCGAGACTCGGCGATAACGAGACTGGAATCGCACTGAGGGCTCGAGCTTTGGCAATTCCTGCATTGATGAGTTCAGCCACGGGCAATAAACACAAGGAATTTGTGAATTGAGACTTCAACGCCACCATCATTAGCAGACGCTCTACAGTGCTGAAGACGACGAGACCCGAGGAGCTACGGCGATCCGAATACGTGTGGTATCCTCCCAGGCTCGTAGTGAACTGGTAGAAACGGATGCCGATACCAGACTGCCGGTCAAAAATGCAAGGAGTCGTCGGTGCATGGGTAGATCTATTTATTCACCGTTCTTGTAGAACGTTTTCTGTTTTATTGAGAGCAACGATTATCTTCTGCTGCTGCATCCTCAGCACTTTTCTGCAGTCACGACAGCAGGCAAGTTTCGGCAGCCGAAAGCGCCCCTGCTGCCGCGTTCTCGATCCGCCATGAAAAAGCGTACGCAGATCATGCGATCCGGACGAGTGTGCATCTCCGGATGCTTGACTCTAGGTATGCCTATGTATTTGTATGAGTATGTGTGCCAAGAGGTGCAGCGATCTGATCACGAGAGTTACCGCTCCTAGAAGCTGCATGCGGTACAGCGACGGCTGGTCAAGGCGACAAGCAACCTGCGTACCAGACGCATACGCTCGTGTACCAGCAGAGAAATTGCGGATGCAGCCGGGTGTGTACGTTTCAAGCGTTCGTGCACGCTACCAGTGAGCTTGTCGCTTTTGCACCCGACTGAATACAATTGGGGTAACGGACTTACAGGCCTCATACGGGCACTCCAAGTCGCAGATGCCAGCGCACAGGGCCTGCTGGTCGCCGGCCCGTCACACCGCTCGCTGCCTGGAATCGCTTCGTACGCCTTTGGACACAGGCAGTGTCGAGGCGAGATCTCCACTTTATTCATGCACTCTACATGGAAACATCAAATGATGCTGCCTGTATGGATCCGAATATCATTTGATGCATCCAGACATGCTGTCGAATGCGGTGGAAGCACGACGTGTCCGATTTATCTTCCTGGAATGTGCACCAGTGCAGCAAGTACCCGAACGCTTGTTATAGGGACGCACGCCCTCGCCCGTTTCGTGGCGATGATTCCGTTTCCAGTGGCTAGCAGCGTCATGAGACTGGAATCCTCCCCGAGCGCCGGTTTGCTGAGGTCACTACATCCCTTCCGTTCTGCCTGCATCCAGGCAAAACGCGGGCGCACAGCGCCCCCATTTCCACATCCGATACCGACACATCCATCTGGATCAGGGTGCTTCTGCGGTCGATGCGTTCGCGCCACCCGGTACATTCGAAGATGGAATACGGTTGTGCAGCAGCAGCATGTCGAGATAGTCCAACGCTCTGCTCAAGATCAAGTCCTGGTCCTGGGTAGCGTGGCACATTCCTTCGATCAGGCGATGGAGCGTCGCGAGTTGGGCCAGACGGATGCTATCCGATGTGCGGGCCTGCAGAGATCCAATGTACAGAAGCAGGGATCGAACCTGTTCTTGCAGCGATCCGCTGGCGAGATCGTCGGGAGCGGCTTCGTCCTGCTCGGCGCTTCGGAGGGGTCGCGTTTCACTGGGACGCGCTGGGAACCTGCGAGCAACACTGTCGGAAGGCAGCGCTGTCATCGATGACGCGGTGCGCCCGATGGACCACAACGAGCGGGGTAACGCGTCCGAGCGCCCAGAGACATGCCAACGCCTGCCGTCGTCACCCTGTGCTTCGTGGCTCGGGGTGTGCACGCCTGCATTCGACGACCGGGTAGCGCTCGGTGCTGGTGGTCTTTCGCCGCCATCAGACGCCAACTGCGGCGCCATCGGAGCGACCCCTGCGGCTCCAGCAGCCTGCGCATGCGTCCGTGGCATACCCTCGCGTTGTTGCGGTGCGGAAATGCGTTGCGTTCGCGAATGCGTAGGATCCGCTAGCCCCAGCGCTCGGTCATGATTCGCATCTGCTGGCGGCATGCTGTCGAATGCGTCGTACGCTTCTGGTTCCCATGGGTCCACGGTCGTGCCCCAGCGGTCTGCAGATGTCACGGGAAACCCGCGTGCTTTCCGATAATCGACCGCGGAATCGGGTATCGCTGGAGCGAGACGTGGCGCATCTTCAAACCCGCTCAGATTGGAGTGAGCTTGGATCAAACGAATGTCGGGCGTGGAGCGTTTGTCAGCAGTACCTGTCTGGGAGTGATGCGCGGTGCAAGCAGAGACGTGCGCTGTGCGCTTCCGCGTCTGCTCAGCGAGCTGTTGTCGCAGTCCAGCAAGCTCCTGCTGCAACCACGCAAAGCGCCGTAACCAGCATTGCTCGGCAGTGGGTTGATCAGGCGTTGCTGTGCAAAAACAAAGCCGAGCATCGAGCGCTGTCCCGTGCTCGATGCCGTCGTCGGGAGTCGTACCTGCTGAAGCCCAACGCGCTGCAGTCGAGGGGTTTTCCAGTCGCGCTGGATCCGTCTGCTTGTTCTGATGCGGTGACGTTGCTGCATGCTCGTTGCGCTGCTTCGAGGCGATGCCCACTTTGTTGTTAGTTCGTTCAGATTCTGCGATCTGCTGGTACTGCATGCCCATACAGTCCTGAAACCGATCTTCGATACGTTGCAAGAGTCGGACTGCTTGTCGCTGCAGATTTGTCGTGAACTCGCGGAATATTTGGACATCTCGCGCGAGGTCTGCACGCGACTCCGCCAGCGCCTGGGTTTCCTTCTCGAGCTGTTGCCACCAATGGCGACAACCAGCGAGTACGGTGAGTACATCATGTGCAAGTCGCTCGCGGTCAGTGCGCAAGCCCTCGAAGGCTCGGCTGAGCGCAGTGAACTCGTGCTGGGCGCGCTCAAAGAGACCACGCCACTCCAGGTCGACGCTGGCCGGTTCTCGTGCTGGGGACAATAGGCTCGCGGGCCGGTTCCGCTGAGCATCGCGGTATCGCATGTGCTCTGTTGCCATGTGTTTGCCCTCGCAACGGTCAGGTGTGAACAACCAGCATTCGGTACCTGCATCGTTCGGCGAAGGTACAGCGGCCAGTGTCGAGGGTTCGGTCGGCTCGATTGTGAGCAAAGGCATGGAGCTCTTCGATTTTGCTTCTGGAGCGATGACTTGCTCACGAGGCACCTGACTGTTAGCGTCATCTGCAGTGTATCTTGCGCGATACACGCCGCGAAGCTCCTGCAATGAAGTCAGCGGTTGGTCTCTGTTTCGAGACGAAAGCGGTTGAAAGCGTACGCCAGCCGGATTATTTCGTATTGGCCTGGAGGTAAGCGCTTCCGCGAGACCTGGCAGAGTATCCGCGTTTTCCTTGCAGGCAACATCGAGCGCAGCCGGCACGCTCTCGCATGGTTCACCCTCGGTGATGGTAACGGCCGCAGCAACGCTTGCTCTTGGCGGGCTCTCGGAGCAGACCGGGCCCTGATGATAATGAGCATGTCCCCGAGCACCTCCTGACACGCCCTGAAGAGCGGTTTCACGGCGCTTGGCTCCAGCTCTCCCGCGCATAGGCTCGGTGTGCGCTATTTCACGGGAAGAAGCGTGATCTTCCGAGCGCTGCAACTCTTGTAAACCTGGTTCGCTACCGTCTACTTCATTAGAATTCTGGGCTGTTCGAGAGCTCGTTTCACTTCGGGCCGGGTGCTTCTTTGGCCCTAGTTCGATGTCTCGTCGCCGGAGAAAGGTCTCTCGGCGCCTGCGCAACTCGTTTTCCCAACGAGCACATGCGTCAAGAACTTGCGTTTCCATAGCGTACATCAAGTCGACGACTTGTCACTTGCAATGACCAGCATCGAAAACCTGTCTTGCAGTCGAATCAATCGAATCGACTGCTTGTTCCTGGCAAATGGAAGCGTTTCTCAGTTTACGCGTCGGTAACGCAACGCGCCTCGCCTCGCGTCAGCGTTGGCGCCAACGCTGCTTACCTAACGGTTTCGCTGAGGATGCGCTTTCGACGGGAGCAGTCACCAAGGACCCAGCCTCTGCTCCTGTTTGGGCTTGTGATCGGTGCTCTAGTCCTTTGGGACTGCTGGTGGCAGCTATACTGGAAAGCTCCGCTCACAAATGACGCCAGCGCTCGACCACAACTACTTCCGCAGCAATGGTTCACCCGAACACGGACAGGTCAGTTGCGATCGCTTGCCCAGGAGTACTTGTCGCCCTGGTTGCTTTTGGGTATTCCACGAACCATGTTGGATGCTGCTGAGGTTCCTTTTCACGGTGCTGGTGTACATATTCGGGTGCCGGTAAACCTGAGCGCCTCAAAGCGTGAGCCGTATATCCTCTACAGAGTTCTTGATCATTTTCCGCAGACGTATCGAGACCAGCGTCTGCGCTGGATCCTGCAGCTGACGTTGGACGCTTTGCCGCTTCCACCAGGTACAGAGTTCTACGTTAATCTCGGTGATTGTCCGCGCTCGACAGCAGACTCCTCCGGGCGAGCAGCATTCGCCGGGATGCCGATTTTCTCGTTTCGTACAGGCGCAGCGTACATCGATATCCCTATTCCAGATCCGGCAGAATACGGCGCTTACGGTAACTACCAGCTGGTCGATCGTAGCAGTCGTGAAACACGACACGACGACTTGAACGGCTCCGATGAGGATGCTGGCGGCGCGAGTATCCGCAGCGACGAGGCGATGCGCGGTACTGCAGCCTCGACTAGCGCAGACTGGAAGCACCGCGATGCACGGGCATTCTTTCGCGGAGTCACATCTGCATTCGAGCACCACGATGGCAATGAAGTTGCCGATGTACGTATCCAGCTGCACGTTCTCGCTTCGCGTCACCCGGATCTGTTCGACGCTGGCGTGGTGGCGTTCACCAAGTTCGAAAACAGCTCGCTGGCGCTATCACCAGCAGCATACAACACCGCACGTGTTCCTGAGACGCCGATGGAGCAGCGGTACCCTCCATTGCTGCCACGTACACCGTTATCCAGCATGCAACGCTATCGCTATGTGCTTGATGTGGATGGCGGACTAGGTTCCTCACGCAAGAGATCTATACTTCTGTCGAGCGGGGCCGTGCCCCTCTTTCAGCAATCGCCCTGGAAACAATGGTACGAGCCGCTGCTGGTGCCAAATGTGCATTACCTGCCGGTGGACCGCTGGCTCCGCAACCTGACGAAAATCGTGCGCTTGTTGCATCACCAGGATCGCGAAGCGCAGCGGATAGCGATTCGAGCCAGCACTTTCGCTCGCCACTACCTCAGCTACGAGGTAGCCGTGTCGTACTATCGTATTCTGCTACTTCAGTATGCGCAGCTGCTCCAACCTCGCCGTGAAACAAACGGCGAGCTCAGGGATGCTCAAGTGCCGTGGCACCATTGTGCGCAGCGTCCGGGTCTGCGTAACGGCCCCATGGGGTGCTGGCGCGGCTGGTTCGTCTACCGCTCGGGCGATGCGTTACCCTTCGGGTGCTCGTATCGACGAGACCGTACGCCGACGCATCAGTGCTGGCGAACACTACCTCGTGACCCAAGCATGATAACGCTTTTTTCGCCATGGAACTCCTCAGGATCGCCCTGGTTGCGACAGGAGAAGCGTGGAATCCACGAATCGTACCCGACGGAAGCAAGCGCTGGCTAGTTCTCAGGGATGCCGTAGCCGGCAGCTGATGCACAAGGGATCTCACCTGATTTGCATCCTAGTCGTACCCGGAATGCAGTGGTTAATGCACCAGCATCTTTAGGCGTGTAATGTGCCGCTGGTTCGTTTTAAGGGACGCACTGGCCGGTAGTGGATGCCCATCGATCTCGGCTGCTTCGCGTCTTCGGTGGACCGAAAAATTCACTCAGATATACGCCGAAATGTTTCGGTCTCTTTCGCTTTTCAAAGCATGCAATGCTCGTATGGAGCCAAATTCAGACACTAGGACTTGCGGAATACTCTGAGGTGTCCCTTGGGCCAACCCTGCTTTGCAGTGTTTCGTGGAGACTGCTTACAGGCAGCGGCTAGTCTTGCTGATTCCGCTCGACACGGGTCTCGAAAAGGCGCTCGCGGTTCCGTGCGCGTCTGCGTCTGGAATGCCTTGGAGGTTTTCGTCTTTCCAAATATGCTGCACGAACCGGAATGCCTCAAGAGTTTCTTGGTCTGCAGCCTCTACATTCACATTAGAGCAATACGGGCCAACGGTTTCTTACATAGTTCCGGGATTCTTGAACCCGGAACGCTTCTAGAGTTTCTTGGTCTGCAGCCTCTACATTCACATTAGAGCAATACGGGCCAACGGTTTCTTACATAGTTCTGGGATTCTTGAACCCGGAACGCTTCTAGAGCTTCTTGGTCTACAGCCTCTACATTCAAATTAGAGCAATACGGGCCAACGGTTTCTTACATAGTTCTGGGATTCTTGAACCCGGAACGCTTCTAGAGCTTCTTGGTCTACAGCCTCAACATTCAAAGTAGAGTAATACGGGCCAACGGTTGCTTACATAGTTCTGGGATTCTCAGCGGCGTTTCGAAATGACTTGTTAGGCTTTTTGCCGCAGCAACACGTTACGTCACTGCGTTCAAGATCATTCGCGAGGCTCTCAAGCAGGCATTTGGTGTAATGACCGATATCGCCATCCAATTCCCATGTATAAGACTCCACTCTTCTTCTTTCCGTCTGCGCACCATGCTCAACTCACGCGTTTCTTTCAATTTTTCGATCTCTGTTTTTCAGGGAAACAGGCTGGAACAGCGATTCGCGGCGCTGGACTGATGAAGAAACATACCCGACCTTGTCCCTGGACGACCTGTCCACAAACTCATGCTGAAAGCGCACTGGACATGCCGCGCCGAATGATCGATTCCGTTTCAAGAGAAAATCCTTCTCTATTTGTGGCTATCGACGATACAGTACTCGACAGCATCAGCACGGTACTTTACACGGGAACTGCTTCAAGAGGATCCCGGCTCTTCGGTTTCCATGGAAAAGCGTGTTTCTTGGGTTTGAGTCGTCGATGCAATTGCTGTTTTGGGAGATTTTGTCCCCGCTTGCACGACAGGAAGGCAGACGGATCGAGATTTATGGAGTTGTTCTCCATTATGGGCTTTCCATCCGGTATTTAATGCATCATGGACAACCTCGCGTTCAGCAAAATGCTTTCTCTAATGGGACCGCATGCGCTGGCATGTGCAGTGGACACAGTACTCGACGCCGGACTCGCCTAGAAGACGCCCGTGAACATAGCATATGGCACTGGGCACAGAAACGGAGGAGGGCATTTCTGGAAGCCTTCTGTCCGTGTCGATGGCCATATGTCGGGCGATCTAGCAAGCCTGTATGGACCGTAGAGCGGCGCTCCGGGCATGCGGTCTAGTCGACACATGAGAACCCCTAACCACGGTTACGTTTCATTGTTGCAACGGGCAAGCCGACGTTGTCCCCGAACAAGATGAATTTGGTCATCGAAGCGAAGCTCGCAGATTCTTCCCCTGCATGAAATGCATAGACACCAGCCGGAAGCGGTGAAATCTCAACAAGCACGCCGCGATCATTACCTATCGACCGCAGACAACGGAACTGCAATGAAACGAGAGACCTTCGTATTTAAAGCCAGAGAAATACGAGCGGAATCGCGGCCAACAGCACAAAAAAATCCGCAAAGGTCTGTGTTGATGACCAATGGAAGCGGTGTAGACTTTAGGGTGTACACTCGAGCTACAGGACACGTTCCACTGCATCCTAATACGGTTGCAGCGCCGGCGACTCGGACCTCTACACCTGCACATCTTTCGCGAGAGTCGTCGGCCTGAAACCCGCAGAAAGGATGGAACGAAACCGTTGAGTGTGCACGGTATATGCCGCAATGCATCTGGTTCCACAACAAGTGTCTGCTATCGCCTCAACGCCTTTGAAGTCACCAGATCAGACACCCACTTTCGCAGCATCACACCGGTTGTGGACGAGATAGATCCTGGAAGCGTCTGCGGAAGCAGTGAACACGACGCATCGGGAAGCGGCAGGGTTCGTACATTCGGACTAACCTGGGACGATCCACTGATTCTCTGGGTGATCCAGGACAGGTATCATCGAAAGTGAGGATACATGCACACGTGCTAGAACGCGGTGTTGCGTTGCGCTCTGGTTCAGGACTGAAGCATGGAACCCGGGTTTGCTCTGAATGTGCAGTTGCTGCTGAGCGTCAGAGAGGAGATGCTGGCCACTTTACAAGCGCTTCTGCATACAGCAACTCTGCAGCAGTGCTTCTCTTGAGACTGGAAGCTGGATTGATCCAGCGAGCCGTCCGCTGCAGTGCCGGAGCTGCCGACGTTTCTGTATTCGTGGTTGAGGTTGCCGCTGATCAACGACTTGTTGCCTTGGCACAGCTCGCGTACTGGCGATCGCTTCAACCGAGCAGGCGCTCAACACTGTACCCTGCATTTTGATCAAAAAACCTTGATACTGACTAGAGAGTCCCGATGACGATATCATTATCGGTAACCGAGAAAACTTCCCGGGAAAGGCGACGCAGTCATTGCCTCGGACGCCGGTGCGCCGCGTTGTGTCAAGTGGGGTGACGTCCACGCGCGCACCACCGTGCAGCACGTGCGACTCGGGTCTGCGGTACTCATGTGGATGTCTGTGGTGGATGAACGCACGGGCAAAGCGACCGAGTTGGGCAACGCGGAAACGCAAGCGTGGGATAGAGATGGAAATAGGTGACGAAGAGTGCGCGACGATAAGGACTCGTTGGCGTTGGCGTTGCCACAGGGTTTCCAGCAACGTACCCAAGTATTCGAATGTGGATGATTAAGCATGCTTTTACCGATGACGCAGTGTTCTGTGTGTACCCTCACCAACCCATTACTCAAGATCTGAACGCATCCATTTAGTATTTGTAGCCAGCCTCAAACGTACCAGTTACATCCAGTGTCGGCTCTGAACCCGGAACGTATTTGCCCAGACTCGCCTTGCTGTTGGCTCGCGCCCGTGCAAGAAGCGCCTCCTGAGCCGCCCGCACATTCTCATCCTTACCCATCCACGATTTGAGGCACGACTGCTGCAGCGCGCGCCCATATGAGAAGGACAGCGCCCACGGTCCCTTGCGTGGACGGCTGTTCAGGGCGTTCAGGTTGATCGTGGCCTCTTCCTCCGTCATGCCACCAGACAAGAACATGATACCAGGCACCGCTGCAGGGATCGTCCGCTCCAGCGTGCGAACCGTCATCTCAGCAATCACATCCGGCTTGACCTGCTGCTTGCTATCGGCACCAGGGAGCGTCATGGATGGTTTGAGAAGCGAGCCCTCCAGGAAGACTCCCTGTTGTTGGCACAAGTTATAAAGAATGGAGTAGACCTCCTCCTGGACCTCAGCACACCTCTCGATGGTGTGGTCGCCATCCAGCAGAACCTCGGGCTCGATGATCGGCACCAGGCCCTGATCCTGCACAGTTCGGGCGTACCGCGCGAGACCGTAGCAGTTCTCGAAAATTGCCTGGCGAGTCGGACCGCCTGGTGCAATCTGGATAACCGCACGCCATTTGGCAAAGCGCGCACCCTGAGCGTAATACGCGGCTGCTCGCTCCGACAACCCGTCCAGGCCGGTGCACCAGGTCTCGTGCGCGAGCGCTGCGCCAGGGAGCGGCGCCAAACCCTTGTCCACCTTGATGCCTGGAATCACGCCAATGTTCCGCAGGCAGTCCACAAATGGACGACCATCCCGAGTGCTCTGATACAATGTCTCTTCGTACAGGATAGCACCGCTGATGTACTCACCGAGCCCCTGGCACGTGAAGAGGAGCTCGCGGTACCCACGCCGGTGCGTCTCCGTGTTCTCCACACCAATCGTTGCCAAGCGCTTTCCGATGGTTTTCGTGCTCTCGTCCACTGCAAGAATACCACGACCAGGCGATGCTATCTTGTTTGCAGTCTCCACCAGCTCGTCTGCGAATTTCTCCACCCCGCCCGGGCGCACGCCCCATGAGCGCATGCGCAGCGTCACAGAACGCGCCACTCGCGCACGAGGAGCGCCAAGAGACTTTTGACGCAAGTTAAGCTTCACATTCTGTTGGAAGAAAGAGGAATTAACTGGAATCTGAACGAATGCCTCCATATTGCCAGGTCTCAGCTCGCGCTCGCTGCGTGTCTTCGTGCCGCGCACACACCACAACACCAACACGCAGTCAACGTCGCATGTGGCAGGCATCGCTCGTCGACGCCTACCGTCACGACGCCGCCGGCGATGCGTCGCCGACGCCGCACGCATCGCGTTTTTGGTGCGTGCATGCGTGCGTGCTGGACGCCCGGCGCTGCGGCATCGAGCATCGTCGACGATGCAGCGATCGGGGCAGCGAGATGCGGTGCGCGCAGACCTGGACATCATGGCCTCGGATGCGTCGCGAACGTTCGATTTTTTTCATAGACAAGACGTTTACTTGTGCCAGCTTTCTCCGATTATGCGCATTTATGTTTTCTTACCTCTTTTGTGTGTTATTTTTTGTGCGCGGTGAGGTATCCATCAAACGTCCTACCTCCATGTTACATTACCTATACTGATTCTCGGATATTCTGGTCGTTTCATACGTTCTATCGGGTGCGCTTAGTACCTAACCTAATCATACGCCTTTGGAACTTAACCGCTGGAGCAGATAGTTCATAGAGTTAGGAGGGCTTTTCCATACCACAGAGGGCGTCGGTTCGAGGCGTGGTTCACCCGACGTAGAACTGGGATTCGTCGTCGATATATGCTCGGACAGTCTGCGGATGCAGGCTTGCCTTCGCTGCACGACACGCTGGAGAAACTTCACTGTTAGGATATATCGTGGGAGCCGCCTCTCTCCTTCGTGATCATGCATGGAATGCGTTGTTGTCGGTTGGCAATGCGGGTTTGTGCTCGACACTCATACAGAAGGTAGGCGCAGAAAGCGCACTAAACCCGTGTGCGCATCCGATTCGCTGGACCATCCGCCTAGAAGGTAGCATGTGAGTTTGTTGGCCACTAATGAGCGCTGAGGCTCTGTTAGCGGACCATCAGTTGCCAGTGCTAAACTCAAAGTAAGTGTCCGGCCGTCGACTATCACGGTGTTGCCGAGCTGCTGCTGTCCTTCGAGGAGCTCGCTGCGCTCCTGCTTCCAGCGCGGCCACTGTAACAGTAAATATGTCAGCGTCTCGGGGATCTCGTCTCGACAGCAGGGACAGTGTGATTCCCAGTGCGATTCCAGTGCTCCTATACGGCTTAGAGCCGGTGCCGCTAGTCAGAAACCACCAACGTGGATTTTGGCGAGCCACTGGGTACCGCGAGCAAGTCCCGGGAATTCCAGCGCCTCCCACCAGTACTTGCATGTGTATGCTAGGTTGTAGTTCCGGTATAGAGTCAAGTCGGCGTTACGGGCGCGACTGGTTCCGTGTCTATGTTCCCATATTGGTGTTCGGACCGTGTGCTTGAGCCGTCTGAAGCCTGCTACATTTCTGGGGAACGATTGGAGCGGACAGCCTGCTTCTGGGCGTCGCGCTGGTCCGAGTGGACTCCGAGTACGTCGCTTCGTGCTGCTGCAAGCATTAGGTCTGTCTGCGCAGCTTACTGGCTCCCAGCATGATTATGTAGTCCGAACCCGTATCCAATGAACCACAACTTGAGGCGACGCCCTCACTAGTATGGCAAAGCCGTTCTGTCTCCGTGCCGCATCTGCTCCAGGGGTGTAAGCGCGATTGCGAATGCTCAAGGAAGGTTACGTGCACAGTGGAATGCACGAAATAACCAGTACATCCGAAAGGAAGTACAAGTAATGGAACCTGAAGGTAGGGTCCAGCAGCATGATGGGCGCTTTCCTGAATGCCAATACCCATCTATCGCGCAATCTGGCCTCCATGGTCCATAGAAGCGCTTTGGCATCGGGGGGAGAACAGGGCGTCGCCCCGCGCTGCGCTCCATGGAACAATGCTCAAATCACGAATAAATTGTACTTTATCAAATCTGTATGTACTATGATGTACAAAATAGCATTCCAGGAATCCCGAGATCACACACGCGCTCGAGACGTGAACTGTCTCGTCACTCACGGCTACGGCTTCATCTTCCTCGTATTTCTTCGCCATTAGATACGAGTGCGGTAAGATTCTGGGCTGAAGTTTTCAATATTAGTGATGGACCCAACCAAGTATACACCACGCGATACTTTTGACGTGAACGTGCTTACCACGAACGCTGGGCAGCCGGTGACGAACAACCAGTCTTCACGCACTGTGGGGCCGCGTGGACCGGTGCTGCTTGAGGACTACCACCTCTTGGAGAAGCTGGCTAACTTTGACCGTGAACGGCAACCGGAGCGTGTTGTACACGCGCGCGGTGTGACTGCCAAGGGTTACTTTGAGGTGACACACGATATCACAGACTTAACCTGCGCGGACATGTTCGCGGAGGTTGGTCGCCGTACGCCGGTGGCTGTCCGGTTTTCGACGGTCATTCACTCGCGTCATTCACCGGAAACCTTGCGTGATCCGCGCGGTTTTGCTGTCAAGTTCTACACTCGGGAAGGAATCTGGGACCTCGTCGGAAATAATCTGCCGGTCTTCTTTATCAGGGACGCGATCAAGTTCCCGGACTTAATTCACGCGTTCAAACCAAACCCGCGGACAGAGGCGCAGGAATCCTGGAGGATTCTCGACTTTTTAAGCAACCAACACGAAAGCCTGAATATGCTCACGTTCCTTTTCGACGACGAGGGTATCCCGAAGGACTATCGGCATATGCGCGGCAGCGGAGTGCACTCGTTCCGCCTTGTAACCAGGGACGGACGCTCGACGTACGTGCGCTTCCACTGGCGCCCCAAGTGCGGTATGGAAAACTTGTTGGACGAAGAGGCTGCCGTTGTGTGTGGTCAGGATTTTTCTCACGCAACGCATGACTTGATCCGGGCAATTGACCGAGGCGACTATCCCGAATGGGCGCTCTATATCCAAACCATGGACCCGGCAATGGTTGAGAACCACGTGTTCCCGTGGGGCGATCCACTCGACGCGACGAGAGAGTGGCCTGAGAAGGACTTTCCGCTTCGCCCTGTGGGTCGCATGGTGCTGAATCAGAACTGCGATAACCAGTTCTTGGAGAATGAGCAAATTGCCTTCTCGCCGGCACTCGTTGTCCCAGGTATCTACTATTCAGACGATAAGCTGTTGCAGGGTCGCCTTTTCAGTTACGCCGACACGCAGCGATACCGTATTGGTGCCAATTATCTGCAGCTGCCGATCAACGCACCAAAGAATCCGTTCCATAATAACCATTATGATGGCCAGCAGAACTGGATGCTGCGTCAGGGCGAAGTGAACTACTACCCCAGCCGCGTAGACCCGGTGCCGGAGGCGCCCCCGGCCGCATTCCCAACGCCTCGCGATGAACTACGTGGTCAGCGGGTGAAGCAGCTGGTTCCAAATCAGTGCGACTTTGTGCAGCCTGGAGAACGTTACCGCTCTTTCGATCCGGCGCGCAAGGAGCGGTTCGTGAACCGCATCGCGAAACTGCTAACAGATGAGCGCGTGACCCCAGAGCTGCGAGCCATCTGGCTGGAGCTCTGGAGCAAATGCGATGCTGAACTGGGCGCAGCGCTGGCGACCAGAGTGAAGCAGTGTACAATGTGAATGTCGTTGTCGTCGTCGTTGTCGTCGTCGTCGCTGTGCGCTTGAACGGTCGCTCCAAGCTCAAATAAAGACTGACAAACCAGATGCAGTGCCGATGCGTATATAGCCGCTGCAACCATATGACGGGGCTGGGTGCGCATCTCCGGCAAAGCGTGTTGACGGCATGTGCGTCTGTCTGAACGCGATCGGACGTAGACGCTTCTTTGCAACCCGCGAGGAAGTCATGATTGGTCGATTGAACAGTTGGTATGGTTCAATTTGCGTTAGATCGAAGGAATGGGTGTTTTTCGGTTTGTTTAAACAGAACGCTGATCGGTTTCCACGTGTCGCGCCCTAGCATGATCCGAAACGACCGCCGCCGCCGCCGCCACCGCCACCACCACCACCACCACCACGGTGACGGCCATAACCACCATCGTAAACACAAGTCACCCTTTCACCAGTCTGCATTTGGATAGAGAAGGCTGTCCCCTTGACTGATATCGCGATCCCTGTACGCGTCCACGGTCTCAAGCGGCTCCGAGTACGCATCCGAGGCGACCGGATCAATGACGTCACTGTCGAGCGCGTCCGAGTCCGACAGCAGCGCCTCTGCCGCAGCCAGGCGTGATCGAGCGGGCGCTGCCGACGCACGTCTCGCAGCTCGCAGGGCTTGTCGCGGACTGGTGACCTCGACAACGGCGGCCGGATTCCCCGTCCGACGCATGGACTGGCGCTTCGCCGCGGCCGGCGACATCGGCCGCCGCATTGGTCGACTAACACCGCGGATGCCGCTGTGCACGTGAGGATTCCGTCGGCGTATCACGAACGGCCCATCCGCGGAAACAGCATCGATAGGCGCTGCAGCACGAGCGGCTGTCGGTTTTGGCTCGGCTGCGAGCTTTCCCGATGCCACAGACGCTGCAAGGTCAGCGCGTCCGCGATCGCCTGCCAACTGTGCATCATCTTCGGTCACCAGAACGGTATCCATAGCTTCCAACCGATGCACCAAAGAGCGCAGCTGCTGCTCTAACTCCAATAACGCGGATTTCGGAGGCTGCTCATAGGCATCGTGCTCCTCATCGGCGCTAGACGCGTCCATTTGCTCGGAATCGTCTTCGGCATCCGTCGCGACGGTGCCGGGTGGCGCAGCGCGCGCCCGCCGTGCGTGCAATCCGCCGCTCGCGCGTTTCCATGCGTGTCGCCGCTGCAGCGCCATCACGCGTCCGTGCGCCGCTGCCGCCTCCGTGTCATCGAGCGCCGTGCCGCGTGCTGCAACCGCTGATTCCGAGCGTAGCGCGCGACGTTGCCGCCGCTGGCGATCACGAGGCGGGAAATCGGGGACAGCACGCGACGCGCGCTGCTGCTGCTGCTGCTGCTGCTGTCGATGACGCCGCTGGTGGCGGCCGATGCGTGCGCCGCTGCACGCATCATCGGCGGACACGTATGCTGCGGATGCATCCGAGTCGTCGTATCGCGATGCTGCTGAAGCATCGCTGTCGAGCGTTCGGGGCGCAATGAACAGCTTACGCCACCAGCGACCGAAACGGACACCTACCTCCCGAAGGCTGTCGTTCAGGGCACGTCGGCGCCGCCGCTCACGACGGTGTCGCTCGGGAGCGCGGCGACTGCGAGCGCGTGAGCGCTCCTCATCGGAGCAGGCATTGCGCGCCAGCGGATCGCGATAGCGCCCGGCGCCGTGGCGCACGCTCCCGGTATGGCGCGGGACGTTCTCCGCCAGCGCCGCCTCACGTCGAATGAGCTGACGGAGTCGCATGACGCGCGCTATAAGCGCATCGCGATCTCGAGCCAGGGCTGAGCGCTCGCTATGGAGCTGGGCACGCTCCGCGCGTACCGAGTCACGCTCTTTCTCGATACCACTCAGTTTCTTGAGCAGCAGACGGTGTTCACGACGAGCCTCTTCGAGCTCGGCGCGTATCTGGGCGACATGCAGTGGCGTGCGTCCGTCGGCGCTCGCGTGCGAGGTATCGCGAGTGCGCGTCGCCGCCTCCTGCCGCGCCTCGTCCATGCGTTCAGGTTTGGCGTCGGCGGTGCGCCCAGGGTCGTGCGCTTCCTGCTGGACGCCGTTCGCTCCCGCTCCGGTATCGGATGCGGACAGCGGCGGTGGCGGCACCGTGCGCTCACCAGCTGCGGCATTCGATGCATCCGGATTCGCTGGCGCCGAAACAGGCCGCCCAGTGTCGTCCGTGGAGAGCGCTGCCGCTGGTGCCGCTGCTGCCACTGCCTCCGTTCCAAGACGCTGCGGCTCAGGTGCAGCGTTGCCAGCGGCCAGCGCCGGTGCCGGACGTGCCACGCTCGGTGCGCGCGGCGGTGGACCAGCGGGCGATTCTGTCGATGCTGCGGCTCTGAGTTCCCCGGGCCGCATCGGTGCAGCAGATGCGGTCTGCAGTGCAGTGCCACCAAGCTCATTGTCCGTGGCGAATGCTTGGAATTTTCGGATGAACGTGTTGCCAGCAGGAAGCGGCTGCTCTTCTGTCACTCGATCTCTGGCTGCATCCTGAGTTGGACCCGGATTCACTGGCGGTTTGCGCACGCTCGGTCTCGGGCCAGGCTCGGGTCCCGTCGACGCTTCAATCGTTTGAAAACGTCGACGGAACATCTCTTCGCCCTTGCCTCCGCCGAAAACTGCGCCAGCACCCGCATCATTCAGTACCGGTGCCGTACTGGCGGCAGTCTCGACCGCGGCACTCGTCGTTGACGGCGGTCTGTCGTCGGTGCCGGGCGGCCAACGAGCACGCGCACCGCGCTGCGCCTGCCCGGGGAGCGGTCGTACAGCCGCCGGGGGCGCTCGTGAGCGCTCCCGCTGCGATACGGTGCTGAGCTCGTTCGCAGGCTCGGCTTCGGTAGGCGCTATACCGAGTTTCTGGTTATGGCGCTCGACTGCACGTTTCCACCTCTGCATCGGGTTGAGATTCTCCTGCTCGAAGGAGTCGTCGGCTTTGCCGATATTCGTCGCAGTTGCTGCAGCGAGAACTTCCGCTGTAGGTCGTATAACGGATATATTCCCCGCATTAAAAGGACGTAAAGGAGCTGCATTCGGTGCCCCTGTTGACGCTTCAGATCTGCCAGCGGCGAGCGCCGGTTTGCGAAACACCGATGGCGCACCTGAAGCTGTACCCAGCCGGCTCGTAGGGACGCTTTTCCCACTAGTCGTGTTCGTCCCATCCCCTTTTGGTGCCGGGGGTTTATTGGCTATGTTCGATGTAGAGAGTGTGCTGTATATCGGTCTCATCCTGTGAGCGAAGTAAAAGAGAGACGGTGAGAACGCCAAAGCACAACCGGGATCGGTTTGAAAATTTGAATCGGAGGGAAAACGCTGCGGACACCTGCATGCCGATCGATCGCGCACGCGCGCACCCGTCCGGCGCACGGTGTCGCCGCTGGCAGCGGACATGTGCGTCGGTTCATCGCGGGCAGTGGTGTCTATATTGTGCCAGAAATGGAAACAAGGTACAGCGTTTCATGATGCGCCGTCCCGCAGATGAAGTCGCTGGGGGCGTGTCCGTGAAAAGCCGCCTGCGAAGCGGTGTCCGTATTGTTCATCTAAAAGCAGGTATGTCTAGACGCTGATCGTTGCCCGCGCGCGCCGAGGATCGGGCTCCGCGCGGGACTCGCGCAGTGCCGACTAGGGCTCCATTGGTGCGCCCGCATCAGGTAGAATGCGATGACGCACGAGCGCTCTGTAATGCTCGGGACGAAAGCGTCTAATGTACTCCGCTAATTTTCCCCGCACGATTGTCTCTGTCGATGCAATGCCTATCTCATCCGCGAATGACTGAATCAGCGATTTCGCTGACGCAACGGCCTCCTGCATGATTGGACTGGTTCCGCTAAGCAATCGATCGTTATCGCGATATAGAACCAGTACTTCAATTTCGCCAACGGTGTAACCGTAATCCGTCCGATCCAGATCGATGTTCAAGGTCTGCCCGCGATAAACGACTTGTAAAGTTTCGCGCTCTGTCACGATCCGGGCAAACGGTGCTATGCGGCCTTCCCGAAGAGCCGTGTCCGGGCTCCACCCGAGCGCAGCCTCCACGTCTGCGAACTCGTCCAACTCTCGGTAAGTGTCCAGCGTAGCTGTGCGTGGCGTTTTTCCCCAAGGTATTTTGAGCTGCCACTGCAGCTCACGTTGCCGTAGCCACCAGTCGCGCAGTGTTAGCGCCCAGGCATCTGGTACGTCAAAATAGGTATCCGTAAAGCAGGCAGTACGCAACCGACGTTTCTCTGACACAATCGACGTCGACTCGAGCCTCTCCAGCAACCGTTGGGTCAGTTCTGGAGACAGCACAAACTTGCGCTCTACTTCAATGCAAGCCGTCATGGAGCAGGCGAGCGGACCAACTCCAACCGGCCTGCGCAGTTTCGCGTACCTCCAGCAGACACTTCGGAAACTCCCGACAAACAGCCGCTCCTGGCGTCCCGGGTGCGAAACGCCTCGCGCACACAGACGCGTTCGTGCTGCACACCCGTGTCGACTTGAGCTCGCGGGCGCAACGAAGCCAGCCAGACTCGGTCTCGAATCAGCAAAGAGGTACCCCTCGCCAAACGCCATTCTTAAGTCGAAGGACGCCAGCGGTGTACAGTAGTGGCGACCGGGCCGCCCTAGAAGAAATGTCTCCGACTGATGTGCAGAAGCCTGCCCGTCTTTTTGGACCGGCCACCTACTACTGCTTCAAACTTTTTCTCATATAGTTTAACTTTGAGCGGTTTTCCAACGAAATTCTCTCT
>Ga0080006_1119739_pt1 | contig 19189 bp, 17 predicted proteins | sample RS3BMetagenome_FD_69209 | JGI IMG/M metagenome (GOLD analysis project Ga0080006, IMG submission 69209) | Ferric oxide microbial mat and aquatic microbial communities from Rainbow Spring, Yellowstone National Park, USA - RS3B (SPADES... ... | reverse complement strand
CTTGCGCCCCCTCCATCACATCGTCAACGCTACTCCTAAAGAATTACCCCCCCCTGCCTTGACCGCCCTTCTGTCTGCGCCGAAATACCCATTTGCTCCAAGGTGCCAGGGTAGTACTAGGGCAGCCGCGGGAAGGGCGCCGGCAGGGAAGGGCGGGCTCAGATGTGCAGACGCCCCCGAGCACACCTGCTTGGCAGCAGCCGTGGGCAGGGCCGGCGCCGGTCGTACCTTTAGACTCCATGACCCGCAAGAGCGGCACCGGTTCGAAGGTCGCATACAGGATCAGCGCTTGACCTGGGGCGAGCCGGTCGGCGGCCTGCATGATCTTGCCGAAGGGCTCCCGCCCCGCCCGCAGGTCCTCGCGCACATCTACGGTCAGCGGTTCCATGAGACCCCCCCCAATTCACCGTCAGTCCCACCCGGCCCCCTCCACCGGAAGTCCGGCCGCCTTCCACGCAAACAGGCCCCCACTCAAGACCCGGCCGTCCAGCCCATACCGGATCGCCAGAGCCGCCGTCACGGGGTGCGGTCCAGTAGAAGACCAGAGGGACGCCTTCCGGGAGGTCTCCGATCCGTCGTTGCAGTTCGCCGAGCGGCAGCGACCGGGCGCCAGCGACCCGTTCGGCACGGTGGCTGGATCCCGGCCGCATGTCGTACACCAGCGCCCCATCGTGCGGCAGGCGTTCAAGCGCAAGCGGGCCCAGACGCGGGACATCGTATGGGCCGGCCGGCACCCCTTTTAGGGAGCCCCCTCCTGACAGCGTGGGAGGATCCAAGAGTAGTGCGCCCGCAACCCTCGTCCAGCGGGGTTTACCGGACGGCGCCCTTGGCGGTGGAGAAAGCTCGCTCCATGCGTTCCAGGATCGGTGGTAGCGCATGGCCCGCGGCGACCAGCCCGGGAAGCACCAACTCGTTTTCCTTCCGGGCATGGACATGGAACAATGCGGCGGCCGCAGCGGCCTGCATCGAAGCGCGCGACTGAAGATCCCGCAGCGAGGCCGGCGCCGAGTCCCCACCCCGCGGCGTTGCAGCGGCTGGTTGCTCGACGAACGCGGCAAGGCCCTGCGCCCGCACCTGTAGGTCCCCGTGCTCCAGAAGGAGCGCATCGATCAAGGTCGCCCCTCCGACGGCCTCCCGCGCCTCTGCGTAGATCGTCGCCTCTTCGGCTGCTGCGTGCGGTAGGACCTCGCGCCTCCAGTATTCGACGAGGGAGGACAGTGACGAGTTCAGGGCAACCGCTTCCGCGGACCCCGCCACGGCCGCGGTCAGGAGATCCAGCTTGGCGGACATCTCCGCATGGTGCGCCGTCACGCGTGCAATCACCGCCTGATCCGCCGCGGTTCCAGCGGGTGCGCCAGACGGGGCGCTCCTTCTTCCCCGTGGGAGGTGGATCGCCAACAGCAGTGCGCCGTCGTCTCCGGCCACGAACCCGCGCGACGCCTCGGCCGGCACCCAGAGCAGGTCCCCCGCACCAAGGGCGTGCCGCCGATCGTCGACCGTGAACTCGACGTCCCCCTCCAACACAAGCACGCACGCATCCCCGTCGTGGCGGCCCGGCCCGTGCGACTGGCGCGGGCCGACCGCCACCCGGCGGATGTCGTAGACCCCCGCATCGACCAAACTACGCATACCCATAGCGGGGTCCGTCGTCGCGCCCCGAAGCACGAAGCGGACCGCGGTATCCGCCTGCGTCCCCATCAGCCTTCCATCCTTTTTGAGCACTCTGTCTTCAGCGCTCGGTGCGTTCACTTAGGGCGGCGGGAGCGCGGTCCGGCGTCGAATCCACATTGCGCCGTCCGCGACCGAGGTCGTCCAGGTCGCACATCCCGGCGATCGGTGAACATGCATGCCACATGGGGCAGGTATTGAAGATGACCACCAGTAACCCGATCAGGCCCAGCTTGAAGAGGATGCAGTGGCCGAACGGGCCCTCCACCGCCCACCGCGTGAAGCCCACGTAGTCCCACACCTGTAGCAATCCTGTGGCCACAATCAGCGGCAGGGCGACCCGCACGATCTGCCGGAACCGTTCCAGTTGCGCGTTGGCCATGATCACCACAGGGAGGGTCAGGTTCTCCCGGGCGGCGCGGACGGCGATGACGACGTTCCACACCGCGCCCCCGAACCAGGCCGCGAACGCCGAGAGGTGAAGCACGCGCCAGAGCAGCACCTGCCAGTCCCCGGCGCCGTCGTGCCAGACCTGCAGAAACCCGCTCGACCAGAGAAGGAGCCCGACGGCCACCAGGGCCCATGCCGCTCCCCTGGCCGCCTCGCCGGAGATCCGCGACCCGGGGCCGCCGCGTCGAGGTGGGCGGCCCCGAGCCGAAGCGACGTGCAGGCCCCAGCCCAGCAGCGCCGCGGCGGACACACCAAGTACAGCGTGCTCGGCAGCCCGCCCCGGGCCAGGCAGCGCCCAGTAGGTGGGGGCGAGCACGACCCAGCCGGCGGCCGCCACCGGCCAGGCCCAGCGCTCCAGCACCCGAAACAGTGCCGTCTGGCGCGCCGCGTATGCCTCGCACTCCGGGCCGCCCACGAGTCGGGCAGCCGGAGGTACAACCTGCCAGGCCCACAGTAGCCCGCCCGCCGTCGTGCCGGTGCCCATCAGTAGCAGATAGCGGGCCGCCGCCTGCAGGTAGCCGAGGTTGCCGCCCACGACCGTGCTGAGCATCGTGCCGGCCGCCGCCGCCGTGGCGATGACGACCATGGCCACCTTGGGCAGGGCATACTTGTTGAGCAGCCCGCTCGGATCAGCGTCGGCCACCAACTCAGGCGTGCGGATGCCGACCGCCAACGCGACCCCCTCCTTGCCCAGAACCGCACGCCTGCCCGCGTCGGTCCCACAGCCGCTCTGGCCCCGCGCTCGGTAGCAATCACCCGATCGACGGCCGGCACGCCCCTAACGGACGACCAGGCGGCCCACCATCCCAGCGGCGGCGTGGCCGGGCACGTCGCAATAAAAGTAGTAGGTGCCCGTGGGGGGCGCCGTGAAGGAGACGACCACGTTCCCGCCCGGCGGGACGTTCCGACTGATCCCCAGCGCCGCCAACGCAAAGTTGTGGGCGATGGGGCTTCCGTTGTGCAGGCTGAGACGGATCGAGGCGCCGGCAGCCGCGATCAGGCTGTCGGGCTTGAAATACATGTCTCCCATTTCGATGGGCACCGTCTCCCCGGAGGTGACGACGGCGCTGCCGTCAGGACGGTAGTCTCGGGCGTACCGGGTGGCGGCGCCGCCACCCGCGCCCCCTGCCGCTCCGGAGCCGCAGCCCACGGCCGCGACAAGCGCAAGCACCGTGGCGGCACCCGCCAACAGACCGCGCCACCGCGGATCCCCACGCCGGGCCATGACTCCACCACCCCCTCCGGCCGGCCCGGTCAGGACGGAGCCTTCCTGGCGATGCGGACCTGCGAGACTTCGGGCCCGCTCTCGACGTAGCTCCACTCGAACTGCTCCGGCCACTCCGCCTGGAATTGGTAATGCAGTGGCCTCGGATCGTGGTCGTTGACGAGCAGCATCGCCGCCCCGGCTGGAGCGCTGCGAAGGTCTGGTGGATCCTCTGGTGCTTCTCCCTCGGGGGCAGCGGTCGCACATCCAGCGTGGCGGCGAACGTCTCGGCCATTAAAAGGCTCCCCTTTTCTCGGCGGCATTCGGGTCCATCCCCGGCCGCCGCGCGATCCAGGCTATCGCCCGCACGCGCCGCGGCCTGTGACGCAGGTCACCGGCCGACGCCGCATTCGTCACCACCGAGCCTGAGCCGCGCGGCCATAATCCCGTGCATGCGGGATGTCCGCGTGGTCCGGGCGTTGCGCGCCACGGATCGGGGCCAGCGGCAAGGGAGATGGCCTGTTGATCTACCTGGATAACGCCGCCACGTCGGATCCGAAGCCCGCCGAGGTCATCGCAGCGATGAGCGCGTGTCTGGGCGAGTCCAACGCCAACCCAGGTCGCGGCGCCCACCGGCGCGCCGTCGCGGCGGCCAGGATCGTGTACGAAGCGAGGGTCCGGCTGGCGGACCTGCTCGGGGTGGACGACCCCGCCCGCCTCGTCTTCACCGCGGGCTGCACGGATGCGCTCCACCTGGCGCTCCACGGCCTGCTCGGCAACGAACCCGGACGCGTCACCTGCAGTTCGTTCGAACACAACGCCGTCTGGCGGCCCCTGCGGGACTGGGCCCGGCGCACGGGCGGCCTTGTCCTCGCCGTCCCGCCCGGACCGGATGGCACCCCGCTCGACATGCGCGCCTTTGCAGCGGCCGCGCGTCAGGCGCGGCTCTGCGTGCTGACGCATGCCAGCAACGTTTCCGGCGCCATCCTGCCCGTCCAGGAGGCGGCCGAGATCTGCCGGCGCTGCGGGATCCCCCTGATCGTCGACGCGGCGCAAACGGCGGGACACCTTCCCGAGGCATGGGGCACGCTCGGCGCGGCGGTCGTCACCTGCTCGGGGCACAAAGGACTGTTGGGCCCGCAAGGGACCGGGCTCCTCTACGTGGCCCCCGGCATCGACCTGGCCCCCGTGCGGCTCGGCGGGACGGGCGGCAACTCGGAGGAGGACGTGCCGCCCCCGGACATGCCCGAACGCTTCGAGGCGGGTACCCTGAACACGCCGGGCATCGCCGGGCTCGGTGCCGCCGCGGGCGTGCTGGGGCACGTCGGTCTGGCGGCACGCCGCAGCGCGGAGACCGAGATTTTGGGCGCGTTGCTTTCCGGCCTGGAGTCCATTCCGGGCCTGCGCGTCGTCGGTCCGCAGAGCGCCGCCGCGTGCACGGGATGCGTCTCAGTGACCGTGGACGGCTGGGATCCGGCCAGACTTGCGGAGGTGCTTGACGGGCGATTCGGCATCGCGACTCGGGCCGGCCTGCACTGTGCGCCGCTGGCGCACCGGACGCTTGGGACTTTCCAGAGTGGGACGCTCCGACTGAGTCCCGGGTGGAAGACAACCGAAACAGAGATCGAAGGGTCCCTCCGGGCCCTGGATTGGCTGGCCCGGCGCCGGGAGGCGGAAGTGTGCGCCTCTACCTGACGTTCGGCAGCACCCATGGTGCCCTGCGGGCGGAGTCTCTTCTGCTGGCTGGGGGCGTTGCCTGTGAGGTCGTGCCGAAGCCACGTGAGATCCGAGGCTCTTGCGGCCTCGCCGTGCGAACGCAGGCTGCAGACGCCGACCGCGCCCACGCGCTGCTTGTGGCCGCGCACCATCCCGCGCGTCAGCAGGCGACCCTAGCCTGATTCTGAAGGCGATGCGGCGGTCGTCCCCCCTTCCAAAATCCAAGAGGATTTCGAGCCAGCGCCCGGCCTGAAGTGTTCCGCTGCGCAGACCGTTAGCCGCACGCGGCCACCAAGGCATACGCCGCTCCTGCACGCTGTGGCCGCGCGCCCCGGCGGCGATGTTGAGCGCCGCCAGGTGGACGGCGGCCAATTCGGCGATGATGCCTGTCCCGGTGTCATCGCCCCGACCGCCAACGGCCCATAGAGGGTACCCTCTGGCGCCTGACCCTCGGCCACGAGGCGCGGCGACTCGTCTCGGAGACTGTCCGGACGGCTGCACACTGCGTCCATTCGGCCATGGCCTTTTGGGCATATCTACATCTAGGGCCTTCTCATTGCCATATACCACTATATACTGCGTGCCCAGGGAGGTGCATCCCCGGTGTCGACTGTGTTGGATGCTCCGAAGGTGATGAAGCGCGATGGGCGCGTCGTTCCATGGGAGCCCGAGCGGATCCGCTCGGCGATCACCCGGGCTTCCGAACCGAGTTGAACCTGCCAGAACCCGCCCCCCTGCCCGCCGAAACCGAGACCCGCATCGAGCGGGTCACCTCCGTCGTGGGATCCCGGCTGTCCGGGCGCGCGCAGGTGGGGATCGAGGAGATCCAAGACGAGGTGGAGGAGACCCTGGTGGACCTGGGGGAGCGCCAGGTGGCCCGGCGGTACATCGTCTACCGCGCCGCCCACGCCGCCCAGCGCAACCTGGTCCAGGACTACCTGGCCCAGCACGACTGGCGGGTCCAGAGCGAGGCCGGGCCTTGGCCCAGCGGGTGCTGGACTTCATGCGGCAGGTGTTGGGGGACTATCAGGAGGAGCACGGACAGCTCTTCAACCTGGAGGCCACGCCGGCCGAGAGCGTCTCCTACCGTCTGGCCTCTCTGGACCGCAAGCGCTACCCCCGCATCGTCCAGGCCGGCGACCCCGAGGGGGAGAGCTACTACACCAACAGCACGCACCTGCCGGTCGGCCACACCGAGGACCTGTTCGAGGTGCTGGAGCACCAGGAGGGTCTGCAGGCGACCTATACCGGCGGCACGGTGGTCCACCTGTTCCTGGGCGAGCAGGTGCACGACGCGCGGGCTGTGGCCGAGCTGGTCTCGACGGTAATCAGCCGCTACCGCGTGCCCTACATCACCCTGACGCCCACGTTCTCGGTCTGCCCCACGCACGGCTACCTGAGCGGGGAGCACCGGGAGTGCCCGCACTGCGGCGGCCCCACCGAGGTCTGGAGCCGCGTCGTCGGCTACTACCGCCCGGTGCAGAGTTGGAACCGCGGCAAGCGCCAGGAGTTCAAGGACCGGCTCGAATACGCCATGCCGGCGGGGGTGCGCCCGTGATCTTCGCGGGAGCGGTCCCTGCCTCGCTGGTGGACTTCCCCGGGCACCTGGCGACCACGCTGTTCACGCCCGGGTGCAACCTGCGCTGCGGGTATTGCCACAACCCGATCCTGGTCGAGGGGCCGCCGCCGGAGCGGCCCCTCTCCGCCCCAGAGGCCATCGCCTTTTTGGAGCGGCGGGAGCGGCTCGTCCGGCACGTCTGCATCACCGGGGGCGAGCCGACCCTGCACCCCGGCCTGATCGCCTTCTTCGAGGCCCTGAAGGAGCGGGGATTCGGCGTCAAGCTCGACACCAACGGCGTGCGGCCGGGGGTGGTGGCCGAAGCCCTGCGGCTGGGGCTCTGCGATTACATCGCCATGGACGTGAAGACCGCCTGGCACCGCTACGGCGAGATCGGGGCCAAGGACCCGGCGCCCTACCGTCGGACGGTCGAGTTGATCCGCTCCTCAGCCCCCGACTACGAGTTCCGCACCACGGCCGCGCCGGGCTTGGTCGAGGAGGCGGACATCTTCGCCATCGCCGGCTCGCTCCGCGGGGCTCGGCGCTACGTCCTGCAGCAGTTCTCATCCAGGGAGCGGCTGCTCGACCCCGCCTGGGCCGGAGCCGTGCCCCATTCAGCCGACCGGCTGCGTACGTGGGCGAACGCCTTGAACGGGTGGTTTCAGGAAGCGGTCGTCGTGCGCGCAACCGGGGTGATTGGCAAGCCCCCGGCATTAGCCGGGGGGTCATGACTCCCTGGCCGATGCGCTGCACCCGCGGCCGTGATGGCGGCGATGACCACGGGGCGCAGCCCTTCGGAAAAGCCTATCGCCGGGCGGCCCGCAGCGTGCGCGCCGATGTCGCGGGCTTGGGTCGATCGGACCGGCGGGCCCGCCCAGGAGCATACCGTCCTGCGGCAGAAAGGCGAATCGAGCGCCTACCCGGTCGACGCCGCCCCCTCTTCCTCCGCAGAGAGTTCCCGCACCTCGTCCCTGGGCGCCACCCGCAACCATCGCGGCAACCACCGCGGCCAGTCCCGCAGGACCGCCGCCGCCCGTTCGCTGCCCGTGCATTCAGCAAACATCGCGAGGAGTTGCCGGAGTTGCGCGGCGTCGGCGTCTAGCAGCGGTGTCACGTGCACCAACTGTGGATTGAGCCGGCTCCTGAACCGCCCGTCGAGATCGACGACGAACGCCTCGCCGCCCGTCATCCCGGCCGCGAAGTTGTATCCGGTGGTCCCGAGGATCACCACGCGGCCGCCCGTCATGTACTCACAGCCGTGGTCGCCTACACCCTCCACCACCGCGGTGGCGCCCGAGTTGCGCACGGCGAAGCGTTCGCCCGCCCGTCCCGCCGCGTACAGGGTGCCGCCCGTGGCGCCGTAAAGGACGGTATTGCCAAGGAGCACGTGCTCATGGCTCGGACCGCGCAGCCGCGAGTCGGGCCGCAGCACGATCTCCCCGCCCGCCAGGCCCTTACCCACGTAGTCGTTGGCGGAGCCCTGCAGCTCGAAGCGGACACCCCGGGGCAGGAAGGCCCCGAACGACTGGCCGGCGTCCCCCCTGAGCCGCACCTGGACCGTGCCTGCCGGCAGCCCCGTGAAACCGTATGCCCCTGCGATCTCGAAAGCCAGCCGTGCGCCCACGGCGCGGTCGCGATTGCAGATGGGCAGGCGCAGCGCCACGGGCCGGCCCGCTGCCAGGGCGTCACGGACGAGGTCCGCCAACCGGTCGTCCAGGCACTCCCCTTCGGGCAGCGCGTTGCGGACCCCGGCGTGGCGGCGCGGCACGTCCTCGCATCCTGCTGGTACCGCCAACAGGGGACGGAGGTCCAGCCGGTCTGCGGCCGGCTGGCCGGTGCCGGCCTGCCGCAGAAGATCCACCCGCCCGATGACCTGGTCCAGGCGCTCGTACCCGAGACCCGCCAGGATCTCGCGCACTTCGTGCGCCAGCAGCAGGAAGTAGTTCATGACGTGTTCCGGGGTGCCGGGGAACTTCTTGCGCAGGCCCTCCTTCTGGCTGGCCACGCCTACCGGGCAGTTGTCGGTGTGGCAGATGCGCATCATGATGCAGCCCTCGGCGATCATGGCCGCCGTGCCGAAGCTGAACTCATCGGCGCCAAGCAGCGCGGCCAGGACCACGTCACGACCCGTCTTGAGCCCGCCGTCCACGCGCAGGGCGACCCGGTCGCGCAGTCCGTTGCCGATGAGCGTCTGCTGCGTCTCCGCCAAACCGAGCTCCCACGGCAACCCCGCGTTCTTGATCGAACTGAGCGGCGAACTGCCGGTCCCCCCCGAGTGCCCGCTGATCAGGATGATGTCCGCGTGCCCCTTGACCACACCGGCGGCGATCACCCCTACGCCGCTCTGGGACACGAGCTTGACAGAGATCTCCGCGTGCGGATTGGCCCGCTTCAGGTCATAGATCAGCTGAGCGAGGTCCTCGATCGAATAGATGTCATGGTGCGGCGGTGGAGAGATCAGGGCAACCCCCGGTGTCGTGTGCCGGATCCGTGCTACGTAGTCGGTGACCTTGTTGCCGGGGATCTGGCCGCCCTCCCCCGGCTTCGATCCCTGCGCCATCTTGATCTGAATCTCCGCCGCCGAGGCCAGGTACGCGGGCGTGACGCCGAAGCGGCCCGACGCCACCTGCTTGATCGCGCTGTTCTTCTCCGTGCCGAAGCGCGCCGGATCCTCGCCCCCCTCACCGGAACCCGAGCGCGCTCCAAGGCGATTCATGGCGATCGCCAGGTTCTCGTGGGCCTCGGGCGACAGAGACCCCAGGGACATCGACCCCGTGGAGAAGCGCCGCACGATCGCGGAAGCGGGTTCGACACGGTCCAGGGGGACGGGCGGGCGGTCTCCGTGTAACTGCAGTAGGTGGCGGAGTTGCGTCGTTCCCTGGCGTTCGGCCACCTGAAGGTAGTGCCGGTAGAGCCCCCGCATCTCCTCCGGTACGGACCCGTCGGCCGGCACGACCCCGGCCCGTACGGCCGCATGCATGGCGTCGACGACCTCCGCCGTGAATTCGTGGGTCTCCCCCCCCTCGCGGGGGCGGTAAAAGCCGTGCAGCGCGGGCTTGGACGTCACCTCGGGGAACGCGGCGGCGTGCCAGCTCAGCATGAGTGCTCCGAAGTCGACGAAGCCGTTGCCGCCGAAGCGCGAGGGCGTCCCGGCGAAGCACCGGTCGATCACCGGCTGATCCACGCCGACCGCCTCGAAGATCTGCGCCCCCGTGTAGCTCGCCACGCCGGAGATGCCCATCTTGGACATGACCTTTTTCAGGCCCTCGCCCGCGGCGGCGCGGTAGGCGGCCTGAGCCTGCTCGGGTGTCGCCGCGTGTCGGGCCCGGCCGTCTGCGACCAGTTCGGCGATGCTGGCCAGGGCCAGATACGGGTTGATGGCGTTTGCGCCGTACGCGAGCAGTGCCGCCAGGTGGTGCACCTCGCGCGGCTCGGCGCTCTCCGCGATGATGCCCGGGCGCATCCGTCTCCCGGTGCGGAGGAGGTGGTGGTGGACGGCCCCGACCGCCATCAGGATCGGGATGACGGCGTGTTCGGCGTCCACGCCCCGGTCGCTCAGCACCAGCAACCCCGCACCGGCATCCACCGCCGCCACCGCCGCCGCGCAGAGGCTTTCCACGGCCGGCTCCAGGGCCTCCGGCCCGTCCCCAGAAACGAAGGTGGTATCCAGGGTCACCGCCCGGAAGGCGGGATCCACCGCACCGTGGCCGCGTATGGCCCCGAGTTCGCCGTCCAGCAGGACGGGGCTCGCCAGTTCGATCAGGTGCGCGTGCGCCGGGGTCTCCTCGAGGAGGTTCGGCCGCGGCCCAAGCAGGGTGCGCAGCGAGAACACCAGGTCCTCGCGCAGATGGTCGATCGGGGGGTTGGTGACCTCCGCGAATCGCTGCTTGAAGTAGTGGAACAGGGGACGCTCCTTGGAGGAGAAGACGGCGTGCGGGGTGTCGTCGCCCATCGAGCCGACGGCCTCCTTGCCGTGCTCCACCATCGGGCGCAGCAGATGGATGGTGTCTTCGTGCGTATAGGAGAAGGCGCGCTGCAGGCGGCGGATCTCGGCAGCGCCGAGTGGGGCCGCCGCCGGCAGGCTCTCCGCCAGCGCGACTGCGGCGACGCGCCCCTGATCGTGCCCCCGGGGAGTGGGCAAAAGTCGCCCTCCCCGCGCTCGACCCGTCCCGGCCGTGCCTTGGGCCACGTCATCCGGGGACAGATCGCCGCCGGTCACCATCTCGTCCGCCAGCCAGGCGCCGTACGGCCGGGAAGCGCAGACGGCGTCCTTGACTTCGTCAGACTCAAGAATCCGCCCCTCCGCGAGGTCCACGCAGAGGATCTGACCCGGCCCCAGCTTGCCGTAGCGGATCACCCGCTCCGGAGCGAAGTCCCAAGCCCCGATCTCGGAGCCGGCGGCCACCCAACCGTCGTCGGTGATGGTATAGCGCAGCGGGCGCAGCCCGTTGCGGTCCAGGCCCGCCCCGAAGATACGACCGTCACCGAAAACAAGCGCCGCCGGGCCGTCCCACGGTTCCATCAAGCCGGCGTGGTAGCGGTAGAAGTCCCGGCGTGCCGGATCGAGGTCAGGGATGCCCTCCCAGGCTTCCGGGACCAGCATCATCATCACGTGCGGCAGGTTCCGGCCGGACATGTGCAGCAGTTCGGCGACATTGTCCAAGATGCCCGAGTCCGAGGAGCCGGGATCGCATACCGGGCGCAGGGCGTCCACGAGCGATTCCCAATACGGCGATCGCAGGACGCGCTCTCTCGCCCGCATCCAACTGACGTTGCCCTGCAGCGTGTTGATCTCGCCGTTGTGCGCCAAGAGGCGGAAGGGCTGCGCGCGCCGCCAACTGGGCGTGGTGTTGGTGCTGTACCGCTGGTGATAGATCACCGCCGCCGTGCCGAACTCCGGGTCCCGCAGGTCCCCGTAGAAGGCCCCGAGTTGCGGCGCGAGCATGAGGCCCTTGTAGACCATCGTCCGCGCCGAGAATGAAACCACGTGCACGTCGTCACGGCCGTCAGCCCACCGGGAGAAGTCCGCCTCCGCGCGCCGGCGCACCCGATACAGCCGCCGCTCGAAGCCCTCCTCACCGTCCCCGGCCGGTCGCGCTACAAGAAGGTGCTCGATCACCGGGCAACTGGCGCGCGCTTGACGCCCGAGAGCGCCACCATCCACGGGCACGGGACGCCAGACGAAGTCGTCAAGACCCTCTGCGTGAAGGGCGTCCTGGGCTCCCAGTCGGGCGCGGGCACGCTCGGGCTCGGCCTGGGGAAGAAAGAACACGCCGACGCCCACGGCTTCCGGCTCCCTGGGCCGGGAGGCGTGCAGGGCGAATTCCTTGGCGAACAGCCTCTGAGGTACCTGTGTCAGAACGCCAGCCCCGTCCCCCGTCTCGGCGTCGGCAGCCGCAGCCCCGCGGTGCGCCAGGCGTCCGAGCGCGGAGAGGCCCAACCGGAGGACCTCGTGCGACGGGCCGCGCGTGGTGGCGATGAATCCGACGCCGCAGGCGTCGTGCTCTGCCTGGGGATCGAACAGTGATGGACTTGGCTCGTTCACGGGTATCGCCGCCTCTCCTGCGCGACGCATGCGAAAATACTGGAAAAGCACGGCCGGCAATGGGGCCTTCTCGTACCCGCGGCGGGCGGGCGGTCGCTGTGTCAGGTGTACATCAGGGAGGTTGGCCGGACAGTGACGGATCTCACAGCGTAGGCGCGAAGCCCAGGCGACGTACGTGAATTGCGATAGGGCCCATCTCCGACTCCGTACCGGGCCCGACAGGGCCACCCACCTGTCCTGCCGCAACTGCATCTCGGTACCGGCGCATGCGGCGCATCGGTGACGGGTGCTTCCGCCCGCACAGACCCGCGTCTTGCACCGCTGGGCGAGACACCGAGGTGCACCGTCCGTTTTGGGCGGCCGGTCCAAGAGTCCCGAGCCCAGGATCCTCCGTTGGTGGTCAGGCACCGGAGGGAGGCCGGGCACTATCGGTTGTGGCGGCTTTTCTCCGGCTTCCAGATGCGAACAGATGCCGAACCATCCGCTTCGTCCACCGTCTGATAGAGGTAGCCGCGTTCCTCCAGATGCGGGTAAAGGAACATTGGACGCCGGTCGTTATGGATCTCGATCACCTGCCCTTCCAGCAGGCCGCCTAACGCCCCGAATGTCCGGATCATGGGCTCCGGCGGCTCCAGGCCACGATTGTCCAGCCACACCCAGTGCCGGCGGCTCGGGTGGCTGGCGTCGTTGCCTTCGCGGATCGACCTCTCCATCCGGGGCGACACCCGGCTGAGCCGGAAACCGCGGAACGCGGACAGATCCGGCCACGGCTTGGGCGCCAGCACCGCCTCGAACTCGGCGAATCGGCCAGGTCGTGCCGCACGTCCGGGCCAGTGCCAGGAGCCGCGAGCGCACCGCCGCTCGTCCCGGCTTGCAGTTGAGGCTGCCCGGCACCCGTTGCGCGGCAGGTCCCAGGTGTGGTCCGCCCCCAGCCGTTCGGTCAGGCGTCGTGCTTGCCGGGCACCCAGGCGGTATACACCATCTCCGACAGCCAGGCGAGGCCCGGCTCCCCCCCCGCGATGGCTGGCAGGGTGTCGCCCGCATCGATGAGAATGTCCGGCCCGACCGCCCGGATCAGGCCGGCGAGCCGGGGGAACACCCTGGCCTGGTACCGGCGAGTTCGCTCGCCACCTCGCATCTGCAGTGGCGGGATGGCCATCCCCCCTCCGGGCGTCGGCGGAGCACAGGCTCCCTCCCGTATCGGCCAATCCCTGGTGCAAAACCGCCCAGCAAACGGGGGTGCACACACATGGCCCGTCCCGACGACGCGACGCTGGCCGCAGCGGCGCAACGGGCGCTCGGGCTCCACGCCCCCCCGCGCCTCGGCACGCGCCGCGTGCTTCACGCGGCCCGGGGACGGGCGGCCGAACGGGTCGAGATCGACGGTCGGCCCGTCGCGGTCAAGTGGCGCGACGACCGGCCGCAGAATCGCGAGGCGCTCCTCTACCGGTGCCTGACCCCGGCCGTGCTGCGGACGCTCGGCGCGCCGGACCTGCTCGGAGCCACCACCGTCGTCGGCACCCACCTGCTCTTCCTCGCCTGGATGGAGGGGGCTCCCGCGGACTGGGAGAACCCGAGGGATGTCCGCATGGCCTTCGCGCACCTCGGGAGGGTGCATGCGGCCACCGCCCGGCTCATCCCCAGGGCGCCCGAGGCGTTGGCGTTCGCGGAAGCGTGGCCGGAACTCCTTCCCGAGCGGTCCGGCACCACCGCGCAGCCCGGCGAGCCGTTCGTCCTGGATCCCGGCGACCTGCACGCCGGCAACTTCCTCTTTCCGGCGGACGGCGGCGTCTGCCTCCTCGACTTCGAGAACATGGCGGTGCGCCCGCGGGATGCCGCCCTGCGCCCACTCTGGGAGGACGGCTCGCTCCCGCAGGGGGATCTGGCCGACCTGGCCCTGTCGGCCTACTGGACGGCGGCAGGCTGGCCGGACGACGCCGAGACCTTCCGCGCCCGCGCCCTGCGGCGGCGATGAGCGACCGGCGTCGGTGATGCTCGCTCGAACGCCGTCGGCCGTCGGTCATGGAGGACATGCCGAAGCGGCCGTCTGACCGGTCGCTCTTTCTCACGAGGCCGCACGCGCGGCGCCATGACGATGGCGGCCTCCAGCGTCCACAGGTGGTGTTTCCACATGTCCCCGGAGAGGGGCGTTGCTGCCTTGGACATGTCTCTCCGCAAGCCGTTCCCGCTGCGTCCCGGCGATGTGGTGGGGGTCCTGGGCCGCGAGGAACTGCCGATTGTAACTGCTCAGCGGCCCCGCCCTGGGGGTGCTGCGCGGTTACTTCTCCGGTCCATCCGCGGCAACCCTCGGCACACACCTGCCCCGACGTTCGGCCACCGGCTGGCGTGGGGCGCCGACGGGCGCCGCGATACCCTGCCCAGCCTGATCGACGTCGTGGGTGCAGTACATTCCTGCATCCGCCCTCCGGCGGCGTTCCCGACCAGGCCTGCTTGCAGCCGTGCAACCCCTCGACTTCTCCGGTGCCGGCTCCACCCGCAGTACACACCGGACGGCTTCGACATCGCCGACACCATCCGGCGCGTGGTCCGTCCCGACTACCCGGTCGTGTTCGACGTGGACTTCGGCCACACCAATCCCGCCCTGACCCTCCCGCTCGGCGTGCGGGCGCGGCTCAGGGACGTAGGTATTGCACCGCCTTGCGCCGCACCGCGCCAACCGGTCACTTGGGGAAAGCAGTTAGGACATCCCCGCCGGCGGGTACCATGTCGGTCAACAGCCCGGCGGCGGCCTCGAACATGGCCTGTTTGCGGGCCGGGTCAAATCCGCCGCGGGCATGGTAGGCCTCTGCCCGTTCCGGCCGGTCGTACGCGCGCAGACCGCGGGCGTCTCCGTCCACCGCGGATCACCCCCCCGAGGTGTCTCCCGTGCGTCCACCGGGGCTGTGGGGACTTGGGCCGGCCGCACCAAGTGCAGTGCGCGACCGTGTGGCGGGGGTCACCCGCCGAACCCCCGCCGCCGGCACCCGATCGCCGCCTCGACCCATGGGGTGGCCGCCTGGGAACCCTTCCCGGCGCGCGGCCGGTACCCTGCCACCGAGCCGGACGCCGGCGCCGGCCTTGCGGAACCGGAGCGGCGTCGGCGGCGTCCGACACACGGGAGGTGCGCGCTGTGCGCCGCCCGCTCGTGGTGCTGGCCCTGTCCGCCGTGCTGCTGGGCGCCGGGTGTGGGCAGGGGCCCTCGGCCATCCCGGCGGCCGCCCGGTCCCGCGCGTCGCAGGCGAGCGGCGGGCAACCGGCGGCGACCGGTTCGAACTCGTGCAGTGCGCCGAATTCCACTTCCCTCGAAGAGCGAGACCTCTGCAATCCCATATCCATCGGGGGCTGTTGCAGGTGAAAGACACCCGGTACGGGTTCCAGATCCCCTTGCCGGGCGGTTGGTCGGTGTTCGCCGGGGACAAAACCCCCCTGGCGGAGTCGGCGGACCTGTTCCTCTGGCCGGGGTATCCCAACGGGCAGAGCGCTTCGGTGCAGATCCTCGTCTGTCCGGCCACCGCGGGGGCGTGCTCGCCCCCGGCACGCAGCGCATCGGCGACAGGGGGGCCGGCCGAACTGGCGGGCACCGCAGGCACGCTCCTGCGGCAGCCCAACATGCAGTGCGCCATGCGGACACCCGAGAAACTCCGGGCCCGATGCGGATTCGAATACGACGAATGGGCGACGAAGGGCAAGTACACGTATGAGGTCATCGGTGAGCCTCTCGTGCCCCAGACGCTTCCGCCTCCGCAGTTCACCCAGGTGCTGCGGGGATGGACGTGGCTCAACGTGACGCCCTGAGGCCTCAGCGGAGGGGGATCGGGTCGGCCACGGCCGGCAGGGGGCACAGGCGAACGCGCGGCCCGGGCTCCGGGCTCTGTTCAACCGACGCCGTCCCGACCGCGCCACCGGCTTGGAGGCGGACCGCCCAACGCCTCGGCGCCAGTTGCCCTTACGCCCCACGTCCCTGGTCCGCGCCATCCACGGGTCAGCAGGGACGGGCGCGGCGTCTTCGGCAGGCGGCTTCCCCCACCACCTGGGTCCGTTCGTGCCGCGTGGGGCGGCGGGCCGAATGCGCCTGTGACGCGGAGCCTCCGCAGCCGCCCGGCACACCCGCCCCCCCGGCGGTGACCGTCCGGACACCCAACCCGCCGGCCCGAACGCGTCGACCCCACCGGCACGCCCGCACAACCGGCACGCTGCATCGGCACCTGGAGCGCCTTGCACCGGGGCCGGGCCTGTGGGCAGGCCGGCGGCGAGTTCATTTGGCCTGGGGCGCCACACCCGGGCGGTGTATGCATCCGCCTGCTCCTTCGCATGCTCCGTCCATCTGGAGGAATGCGCCTTGCGCCCATCCCGCCACGCCGCCCTGCTCCTGGTCTCCGCCATGTTGCTTGCCGCCTGCGGCCCGGCGCGCACCATGCCGGCCCCGGGTGCGCCGCTGAAGGTCACCGTCTTCGCGACCAACCCCCATCTGACTCCGGGCCACCCGCTCATGCCGCTGGTGGCCGCCAACGCCGCTGGAATCACCGCCCTGGCCCCCCTCTGGTACAAGGTGGCGGCCGACGGCAGCGTCCAGGACACCAGCGTGGCCGGCACCAAGAGTTGGGCGCAGGCCCACCACATACCGCTGACGCCGCTGGTGGTCAACGCCGGTGGCGGAAGCGCCTTCCTGCTGAACGCGGCCGCCCGGGCCCGCGCGGTGACCGACCTGACGGCCATTCTCAGGGGCCAGCCCTACAGCGGCCTCAACATCGACTTCGAGTTGCTCAAAACCTCGGCGCGGAGCGGCCTGACCAGCTTTGAGACGGCCCTCTACGCCCAGGCCAGGGCCATGGGCAAGACGGTCACCGTGGACCTCATCCCGGCCCACAGCCGGCGCGGGCTGCAACAGGCGTACGATTTCGCGGCGCTGGCCAACAACAGCACGGCCGTGGTCCTCATGACCTACGATGCCCACGACGACACCTCCAAGCCGGGGCCGGTGGCGCCGCTGGCCTGGGTGCAGCAGGACGTGCGCGAGGCGCAGTCCGCGGGTGTCCCCAAGGACAAACTCATCGTGGGCGTCGCCGACTACGGCTACGACTGGGCGGGGCACTCCAAGGGCACCACCGTCGGGCAGAAGGAGGCCGAGGCGCTGCGCGTCCGGGAGCACGCCCCGCTCCTGCGCAACCCCAACGGTTCCCCGCACTTCACCTACACCAAGGGCGGCGTGCGGCACATCGTCTGGTACGAGGACGGCCAGTCCGTCGCGCGCAAGATCGCCTACGCCCGGCAACTCGGGGTCAAAGGGCTGGCCCTCTGGCGCGCCGGTTATGAAACCGCGGCCTTCTGGAGCGCCGTGCGCAACGCGGCGGGCACCGCCGGCGGAGTTGCGGCCCCCCCGGCCGCCGGCACCCTCTCGAGCACGGCGTCCGGGGGCTCATCTGCAGGTGGCTCCGCCGCCGGTGGCTCGTCGGCCGGCAACGGTTCTTCGGCGGCGCCCCCGACATCCGGTGGATCCTCCGCCTCGACGGGCGGCCCGAGCGCGAGCACATCAGGCGTGAGCCACTCGACCGCGGGCGGCCCAAGCGCCAGCAACTCGGCCTCGGCCTCCGGCTGAGCCGTCCCGGCGCCAAGAGGCGAGGCGCCGACGGGCGGGCGGGTCCCGGCCGAACCGGGCCGACGGGCCCCGCCCGCCCCGCTCCCAAATCCGGGCCCCCGCGGCGCCATGGCCACCGGTGGGGTGGGCGCCCGGGCCGCCACTCCGGTGCGCAGCGGGAGCGGCGCGGCGGCGGCACGCCGAGGTAACGGCCCGGGACCCGCGGCCCCACGCTCCGCGCGTCGCCGATCCCCTGGCAGCCCTTCATCCCGCGGCGCCCTGACCACCCGGTGGGGTGGGCGCCCGGGCCGCCGCTCCGGTGCGCAGCGGGAGCGGGCGCGGCGGCGGCACGCCGGGGCAACGGCCCGGGACCCGCGGCCCCACCGGGCACGGCCGGCGGTCTCGATCCACCGGCGCTCCGGCGGGCAGGGCTGCCTAACCACGCCCGCCCATGCCCCGGTCACCCCATCCACCCACCACCCGGCGGACGGGCTGCCGCCCGACACCGGCAGGAGCCCGCGCCTCCCGGCGGGAAGTCGCCCCCGTGTTTCGCGGCCCCGGCCCTTCCCCGGCGGGCCGGCCGTGCCGCCAGCCGCGCCCGCGGAGTTCTGCGCCATCGAGGTGAGCCACCCCTGCGCATCGCCACGTACAACGTCCTCGGTCTCACCGGTTACCCGCCGCTGGCCGCCCGCGACCACCTGGGCGACGTCGCCCGGACGGTCGAGCACTTCGCGCGGGTCTTCGCCGGCCTGGAGTGCGACGTGCTCGCCCTGCAGGAGGGCCCCGCCCTGGAGGTCGTCCGGCGCATCGCCGACGGCCTGGAGACCCACCTCGCCGCCTTCCCCTCCCCCACGGCCTACCCCGGCTACGTGCTCTCGCGCCACCCCATCCTCGAGAGCCGAGCCTTCTCCCATCCCGGCCCGGGCGGCCGATCCGGCCCGTTCAGCCGACACGCCGGCGCGGCCCGCCTCGACGTGGCGGGCCGCGCACTCTGGGTGGTGGACGTCCACCTCCACCCGAGCGACCGCGGCCTGCGGGAGCGGGAGACCGAGGTGCTGCTGGGCCACCTGGCCGCGCTGGGCGCGGCGGAGCGGCCGTCCGTCGTGCTCGGCGACTTCAACTCGCCCCTGGGCGAGCCCGTCCACGAGATGCTGGCGGCCGCGGGCTTCGTCAACGCGATGCTCCGCGCCGGCGGGGGCGTGACGCCCACGATGGACACGGCCGGCGTGCGGCCGCTGATCATCGACCACGTCTACGCCTCACCGCCCCTGGCCGGTCATCTCACGTCGGCGCACGTGGTGCGCGATCCCGGCTTCCGGGCCGACGAACCCGCGGCACCGGGCACGTGGGTCCATTCCGACCACCTGCCGGTCGTCGCGGAATGGCGCTGGCCGTAGGCGGGCGGGGTGACACGCGGCTCGTCGCGGTGGGCGAGACCGCCGCGCGGGCGGGGGTTCGGGGGCATCACGGGGG
>Ga0080006_1161480_pt1 | contig 19194 bp, 19 predicted proteins | sample RS3BMetagenome_FD_69209 | JGI IMG/M metagenome (GOLD analysis project Ga0080006, IMG submission 69209) | Ferric oxide microbial mat and aquatic microbial communities from Rainbow Spring, Yellowstone National Park, USA - RS3B (SPADES... ... | reverse complement strand
AGAGGCGCAGAAAGGCCAACTCACGCCGACTGACCTCGCCTACAATCACACCGGCGTCCTTAACCGGTTGAAAACGATCACTGACCTCTTGAAGAAACCACGTTGAAGGGTTGACGCCGCCAGTCAGTATGGCAAGCTCACGCTGCGCAGCAACGATGTTACCCGAATGAATCAGCTCCAGGACACCGCCAATACGAGAGCGAAGGCGATCACTGGCGTAGGAAATGGCCTTGTGCGCCTGCTTGATCGAGAGGCCATACTCTTGCGCCACTGTCTGATAGCTGTAGCGAGACTTGAGAAAGGTTTTCACCTTGGCCACGAGCGCCCGATGGGAAAGCCACGAGAATTCGTTCGTATACGCAACCACGCGTCTGAGCAGTACGAGCCGTTCCTCATCCACGGCGAGGTCCTCCTGCGATCCCATCTGGCTGAGTCTCTCAGAAAGGTCATGAGACAATTGTTCCATTTCGCGGAAAATGAGCATGTTGAACCGCATCCCTCTTAACATGATCGGCTAGAACGAAAAGTGCCGAGTAATCAACCCTTGTGGCAAGACTCGCAACACGAAATAACCTATTTCGGGAGTACGAAAAACGAGGCCCGAGAAGTCCGAATAAAATCAGCCATTCTTTTTGGACGGCATTGAAATCCAACAAAATTCAGCCAGGGCAAGGCATGCCACGATAAAAGAAACAGACCGAAACCCAAGGACGCCGAAAATTCGGAGTCCGTTCTCGGAGTAACGTAAATTCGTCTTACCGCCCCCTATGGCAAAGGAACAACATGATCTACCCGCAGAAGATACTTGAACATAAAGGAACAGCCAAGCTGACGACCCACGAGATGGATCGTAGCTAGGCTGTTACCGCAAATCCATCCGTCGTCTTCAGTGTCAGCCGCTCGAGTGAACGGAGGCAATAACATGCCTCCTACTTGTCTATCTTGTACGGACGCTCGAGCGCACGATGTTGTTCGACGGTCAGGAACTGAAGGTGGTCGATGACCTCTTCAGGCTTTACTCCTTGGACGTACGGCATTTCGTGGAGGCTCTTCACTTCCGCCGATGCCTCGGTACCACTAACATGCTGGCAGTGATCGAACTTCGCCATAAAACTCCGTCCTTTCCGTTTTGCGTTTCCAAGAAGGGCAAAGAAACGCTCACAGCCATAACTACGATCAAGGAAATTGTGGACAACAGATATCCAAAATCTATTGACGGAGATAAAGTCTCTTGAATTATTCGCCTGGCTGACAGAGGTCAAGGACTAAGGTTGACCGGATGCAGGAAAATGATGTATACTCTCGATACGATAGATTATGGGAAGGTCGGTGCTTTCATCATGGGTGTGTTTGATACAAAGGTAAATACGCAGATTGAATTCATAATTCTACTAACGCTTTATATGGATAAAGACTACCAGCGAGAGGGCATAAGGCTTAGAAACCTTGAGGCATCATTGGCAGAGAATAAGAAACTTTGGTTTACGGTTGGCCACGAAACCGAGGAAAAGGATTTCAGTAAAAGGCTTGACTGGACACTTACCAAGCTAGAAAAGGAAAATAACGCGCTGACAAGAAAAGACTCAAGCAGTCATGATCGGGTCTTCGTTCCTGGACAACAATTTGAGAACTATTTTTCCGGGTTGGTTGCTACGTTAGATGAAACGATGGACCTAACCCTTAAACGCGATGCCAACGGAACAATAGCACCGGATGATTATATTGTTGAAAAATCAAAGGATTCCACAGAGACAAAAAACCTCGTGATGCTGACTGAGGACCAGGTCAAGCATTTATCTCGACTTGCTTATGAGTTTGGGCATAACTTTGTCTAGTTCCTTTTTTCACGGGTATACCCACGATTGTACACGCGGCACACCCTTGTAGTACACGGTAAATAATCGTGTGCCTCGCGCACTCGACTTGCTTTGACAGCCACCGCCTTACCCGAGAAAGGCATGAAGTCTCGGGTAAGGCAACGCGAGTAAGGGTAAGACGGAGCTGGTGATGGATGATTTGACCCCCATGGCCCTGGCGCGCCACTCTCAGCAGTATGAAAACGAACCCGAACCGAGGGCTATTTTCGTGATAGTACAATTAATTGATGAGCCCACGAGTAGTTTCTGAGGCAGTCTATCCATGATACCCGCAGTACAAGTCCGCCAAAGACCCTCGTAAATCCGTAGCCAGAATATCCGAGGTAGATACTAAGTCTATCCACACGGTCCTAACTCGATAAAAAACATTGGGCTTGCTATCATGCCATCGAAAGTCCATTGACCATAAGCGCGTCTGCCCCTTTTCGGGTTATCCGTTCAAGCGTTATGTATATTTATGCAATGATAGGAGTTCTAGCTTATTGAACTATCGCGCCCTTTAGTCCAACAAGAACCGCCTATCCTCTAGGCGCAATCGTGTACTCTAACTAATTCGTTGTCGTCATTGCGCACCAGGCATTCAGGGAAATCTTGGCGATCATGATGAATATAATAACAATTACAGGTGCTATGAATGTAGCTGCTAAGCCTACTTTCGCACCAATTATTGCGGACACCGTCGAAACAATTGCTGTCTTATTTACTGGAGATTGGGCCACTTTCTCCAGTTGGTTGCGCTCGTTATCATACTCAGGGCTCCCACATAACAACTTCCGAACTTCTACAATCAAAAACTCAAGATACTTTCTTTTCGCTTTGTGTTGCCCACCGAAGGGAGATGTGTTATCTGTTGATGCCTCAAGCCATGCCGTTGCTGCATCCTCAGGGGATTTGACTTTTAACAAGTCCTCAACAATATCAGCTTGGTAAACAGGTAATGCCTCAAGCCAAGCTTTTTCGTCTATCTCGTCAAACCACGGCATGCTATAGCATCCTCTCTAAATATTCTGCCGATACGGCATGGGTCGTTTGGTGTAACGTTTGGGGGTCTATTCCACCTAGACTAATACCTCCCTCAGTGGATGGGACATACGCCCCAATGAGTACAGCAATCAGAGATCCATCAACCTTTCTAATTACAGGACCACCTGACTGACCTGGGCGTGCCTGAATATTCAGCACAAGGTGTTTAGACTTGATTCCACTTGCACCCAGAATGATTTTGGCACCGATTTCGCAAGTTTGTTGTGTTAAAACTATCCGACCAAGATTAGAGTGAGGAAAACCTACGACTGTGACCGCTTCACCAATGAACACATTACTTACACTGGAGACCCAAACAGTTGACTGAACATTATCCTGCCCCATGAGGGATACAACGCAAAGATCTCTAAGCGGATCTATTGCCTTTATTTTTACTGGAAGAAATGTACTCTTCTGAACAGTGGTGTCTTGAAAATCATTAATGTCGTTGGTGTTTAGTCTTATCCATAAATTGTCGTCATTACCGTCGACCACATGAGCAGCGGTGGCCATTAGTCCAGCCTTGTTGATCAATGTGCAGGTGCCACTAGCATAGTAAATGTTAGCATTGAATCTACCAATTGAAAAAACACAGTTCTGGAACATGTTTTACCCCTTCGTCACATCGACATTCAAAATTTTATTACCTACACTCGGTTGCTTCTTTTTAAACCAAGTAATCAACCACTCAGTAGTCTGCACATTCCTTAGTATATGTTAAGACCTCCCCATAGGTTTGTCCACTCAATGCTCTGAGTGAGTTTCGCTCCATCAGCTCTTCTTGATGATTACTGCCCTTACTGTCAAGATCGCTGACCCGGACATCTTTGCATAATCATACACCAATGCTGGAGTGACGGCTACTGCAATTTCGCGCCCTTATGCGACAGAAGCAGTTGCAAATGCGGCTTACAAATTCAAAACAAGCCGAATCATGTCACGGCACTGTATACCGTTCTCATAGATCGTTTCATCGTAATGGATAGTAAAGAAATCCCTGTCTACGCCAACAATGCGAAACCCACATTTTTGATACAAAGCCAACTGACCAACGCTAGAGTTCCCTGTCCCAAGTTCTATAGTTTTATATCCCATAGAACTTGCGGTCTCAATTGCATGAAGAACCAGTCGGGTCCCGATTCCACTACCTTGTGCTTCTTGCGCAACCGCAACATTGACGAGCTCAACAATTTGTGGGCGTGTATCAATGAGCACATATACCCCAATGATTTCACCGTTTGATTCTGCCACGAAACAATGCCCACGGTGAATGTAACTCTTTATTGTTCCCTCCGAAGGATCGGCAAGTAAAAGCAGTGACATGGGGACCTGTTCTTCTGAGAGTAAAGGTCGAATTCGAACACTTTCCATCCGCAAATCATCCCCATTTATTTTTGCGTGTTACTGCTCCTATAGCGACAGAACCGAAATCAATAATTCACTAATACCTTGAGCGGATGAATACTTTCCTCTGCAAGCTCTCGAAAGCAGCCAATGACGGCATCTTGGTCGACTTGGTGTTCAAACAATATACTGAGATGAGGAGTCGTTGTGGCATTCTTGAAAAACCATTGGGCATGCTCCTGGTAATTCCAACCGTCACTGGAACCAACAATGTTTAGCTCCTTGCCAAAGAAATCTGGATGCAGGGTAAACTCATCGTAATTGCCATCGGACAAAATACACACTCTGCCGTTGTTGTCCATGAGCGTCTGCAAACTGTGAAACCCTTTATTTCTGGAAGAACATTCAAACCCAAGCCTGTAACCTGGTGTTAGGGCACTTGCATCAGCAACACACCTGACTACTCCAAACGCCATTCCAACCGCAGCTCTCTCTTTACTGGGTTCTACAGCATCGATGTGAGCAACGTTTGCATATTCCCGCAAGAAATAAGTGGTCAACAGACCCATTGTGCCAAGTCCCGTTACCACAACTCTGTCGGATGGATTTGGCTGTAACTTCAGCACTCCTTTAGCAGCATCACATGACAAAATCGCTAGCAAAGCAATTGAGGGTTCTATATCCTTCGGTACGGGAATAACCCCTGTTTCATTGCATATGGCGTAATCCTGTTGTCCATAAAAAGCAACTACCCGATCACCAACCTGGACACGACGAACATCACAACCCACTTCAATGACTTCACCGTAACTCTCATATCCCATCTGCTTTGGGTACTCGTTTGACCTGCTGGCTCTGGAATCACCTCGATAGACAGGAACCTCCGAGCCAATACTTATCGCACAGGATATTGTTTTTATTAAAACTTCGTGGCTGCACAATGAAGGTAGGTCGTGCATATGCCATTCCAGTTGTCTGCTTTGAATCAGCCGCAAGCTCTTAGCTCTTTGACCCACACTCCAGAGCTCCTTTTATGTCGTTAAACTGACCGTATGCGCAAGAAGCTCCGCTCCGACTCTCTGCATCATTATACATCAGCCCCACGATGGCGACTAGGGTCGTGTTCCGCCCTAATGCGCCATGCCCAGTGCTGCACGGAAGCATTTTTCAATAACCATTGACCCCTTGGCATCGCGATCAGATCGACCAAGACTAAATGGGTCATAAATTTCGGCCAATCTTGAGTTGCCAAAGACTTCATCAGCCGTTTATTTGCTTCCTATTCATCAAATGCACCAATCATCATGCTTGCGTTATTTTTATGCTATGGTATCAAAGGCCGATAAGCACCGGAATCGGTGGCTGCTTGGCTCTGGAATATGCATGTTGACAAGGACCTGTTCACCGCCAACCTGACTTTACGATAAAGAGAGCGAGGTATCTTAGGCGATACCTCGCTCTCCTCTGCTAACTCCAGCCGGTGGTCCGAACATTGTCAGCACTTACCCGCTATTCACGGTCAGGGAACATCGCATTCCACTTGGCCTTTAATACCTTATACATCACGTCACGATGACGACGATTCTCCTCCTTGGAGATGATCTCCAAATTGACAACCCGGTTGTCGTTCCGGTCCAAATTGCGATGATTGACATCGTACTTCCTGTCTTTACCCCCAATCGCATCAATGGCTTTCTCCCCGAAATAAAGAACCGAGATGATGATGTGGCTCTTCAGGAAGATACTCTTACTCCTCAGCGAAGCGCTCTTGCGCCATTCGACCCCTTGGCACTTCTTGTCTCCAAGCTTACCCGAAGCCTTGCGCAGCCACGTGCGCCGCGTCCAATGAAACTCGTCATCAACCACCAGCTTTTCCTTACCCGATTTCAACTCGCGCAAATAGATGAAACCGTCCCGCACGAATTCTACGTACTCATGGTTGTTAAAGACGCCCAACTCGCCTGTGCTAAACCGTACAATGAGGGAGAGGTGGTCGTAGTCGGTGACGTATATATCCCCAAGGACCAGCGTTCTTTTGTTCTTTCGAATCCAACCCAGGGCCACTTGGGAGTCTACCCAACTACTTTGAAACTCAATTTCATTACTGTCCACGTCCTCTACCGGTTCCCAAGGACCCCAATGCTGATTGACCTCCTCATCTTCAAGGCGTAGACGTACATCCAGGGCATTAATCTTGCTCTTTCCAGCTTTCACTTTCATCATCTCCTCTGCGATTTACCTAACGTAAATTTCACTGAGTCGAAAATGACGATGTGCGGGAAAAACAAAAAACGATTACGAAAAAAAGCATGACTCCGAAAAATAGAGAAACCCGAAAAAAGCCAAGACCGAATGGTCTGGGCTTTGGATACTCACGGCTATGCCATTGCGTTCATTTATCTCATTCGCATTCCACTTCGACGATTCATGCCCTATCGTTGTATTTCGTATCAATCGATAAATTGTAAAGTTGAACCTATCCTGCCGCGCTAGTCTGCCCCACTGCACCATGTATACTCTCCGCAGGAAACGACGGGATGGGAGGATTTCTGGTCGATCTCAAGAAGGCCCTTCCTTGCATGTGTGCTTTGCAGTATAAAAGTGTAGAGCTTCAAAAATAATACGAGTAAACATATATGTATTAGGGGACTGGTCGCCGAGTTCAGAGTCCGCATCTGGAATATACTATCTCTGATACCCGAGGTTGAAGTCCGGTCGACGCCCAAGAAAACCCGTACCAAGATTACCCGAGGTAGATACTGAGTCTATCCAGACGGTCCTAACTCGGGGAAAAACACTGGGCTTGCTTTCATGCCATCGAAAGGCCATTGGCCATAAGCGGGTCTCTCCCTTTTCCCGTCATCCAGTCAATCCACATGTATATTTATGCAACAGTTGGAGTCCGAGCTTATTGCACTATTGCCCCCTTTAGCGACAAAACGCGTAGGACTATTACACAGAAAAAATGCCGTGAATACGTTCTCGGTCGTAATTCAATATCCATTCATTATACTTCGTGTAAACCTCATATAGCGATGCCTTCCTATTCGCCACAATATCGAGTCCTCTGTCGTCATAGAGATGAAAAATCGTTCCTCGGTTAACGTTTACAAAATAACACTCGTGATCGACCCTAGGTTCAATCACCATGTCCCAATTCGCAATCGCATCAAGTAACTCATGAACTTGAATATCGGTGACTGTACAACGCAGACAATATCTGTCCGTCCAAACGTCTTCATATTCTTCATCAGTTTCATCGAAGTATAAAGCCGGAAGCCTAATATGGTCGATGTTTTCCCGTAAATTGATTTCGGGTACGAAGCATTCAAAAACGGTCGTTATAGCATCGTACTTCTCCTCCCTCCCATTGTAGCGGTGTGCGTTGACCACTAGAAACACTTCATCAGTCGGGCTGTGAGTAAAGTCAAACAAAGCATGGGCACGAGCGTAAACCTGTTCCATTCTGCTCTTTTCAATCTCCAAATCCGCTCCCAGTTCAAAACGCAAACCAATATTCGCTTGATAAAACAACGGCTTGGATAACTGAAGCCCGTTGAATTGATTTTCCATAAACTCCTGAAGCTCAAGTAAATACCCCACACACAATCCCCACACTTCTTGCGTACTCCTGTCCTAAACTGCAAGAACTCGTTCGACGCGCACGCGAATAATCATACACCACCGGCGCTGGAATCACTATCAGTCTTGCCCCCATTGAAGAAGAACAGCCCCATAGCTTTACGAACGAATACTGTCCATTACTTCTTGTACATGAACGGCATCAGTGAGGCTCGGTAAACTCTCGACGGTTTTACCTGCAATGGATTTTGCGAGGTCATCATATAAGTGCCATTGTGCATGAACGTAGCCCTGAATCTCTTTTGGGAAATCAGCCACGTCCATTGTTTCTTCAACTGATACTGGAACGAAATCGGGTGAACTAGCGGTGGCTATTACCAGTTGATGTCCGCTTATTCTCAGTGTGCCGTCCGTACCAAAAATCTCAATACGTGGTGGACATCCAACACTCGCAACCGTACAACTGACGGAACACGTGATTTCATCTTCAAAAATGGCGACGAATGAGAAACTGTCGTCTGAAGTCTTTCGTGCCGGTACGCGGTTCATGGTAGCACCTTTAACGGTAGAAACTTTTCCAAGCCAATGACATAGAGCATCAATGATGTGTGACCCTATTGCTCCTAACATTCCGCCGCCTTGCTCTGCTTCCGAGTCCCATCCAGGTTCGTATTCTTGAATTCGCCCCCATATTTGCCACGCCTCTGACCAACTGACGTGAAGAATCTTACCCAATACCCCTTCGTTCAGAAGCCGTTTTACTGCTTTCCTTTCGGGTAGGTATCTCCATTCAAAATTCATCGCTGTTACACGGTCTGATGATTTTGAGGCTTGTTCCATAGCCCTTGCTTCCACAAGATTTAATGCAGGCGGTTTTTCGCACAGCACGTGTAAATCAGAAGACAACGCAGTAAGGGTCATTAACTTGTGATCTGCTGGTCTGGTTGCAAAAACAACAAGATCAATCGGTGCCTGTTGAAGCATTTTTTCCCAATCATCATAGGCATGAGGTATTTGGAAACTGGTTGCAACTTCTGAAGCACGACCAGGACGCTGACTGGCAATTGCCAAGAGGTCGTACGCTGGGTGGCGTGTCAAGATTGGAGCATGCACCGTTGCTCCAAATCCAGTCCCTACGATTCCAACACGAATTGACACGCCAACCATTCCTTTCTCTTTCTCACAGTTAAACTGTGCTCTGTCACAAATCTGCCCGTTAGCGACAGAAGCCAGTCCCGACTCTCTGCATCATTTTACACTAGCGGCACGGCAGTGAACTATGGCAGTTTCGCGCTCGTACGCAAGATGGTTAAGCAATTATGTTCAAGGTTTCTTCAATGATTTACACGCATTTCCATACCAACCTATGAGCGGGCATACCCACACCTTTACGGAATGACGACCATCCGCTGTTGTTCGCCAGAGCGTTGCATCTCCCAGACTACTTTAACATCTGAAAGCGGAACCCTTTTGAACTCGATCTTTAATTTCCCTTCTCGAGCCAAGAGACATATCTCCTGATAAGCCTTCCTTCTCTCCTCCTTTGCATGGTAACTCGCAAACCCCATGACAGTTAGGTTTTTACTGCGCATGAGAGCACCTGAAATGTTTAGCAGATCAGAAGACTTTGTTCCAATCTGTACAAGACGCGCACTGACTGCCGCCGCCCGCAATGCTTCGAGAGCTGGTTCGCCCCATAGATAGTCGATGATAACATCAACACCTTGTGGTGCAAAGTCGTGTATACGTTTGGAAAGACCCTCCCGATCTGTGAAGTTAATCGTAAAGTCAGCACCCAGTTCTTTTGTTTTCAGGAGCTTAACCTCATCACGCCCAACCGCGATCACAGTGCAGGCTCCTTGAAGTTTAGCAGATTGGACAGCTAGTTGTCCGACTACTCCGGTCGCCCCGAGCACCATTACTGTTTCCCCCGGCCGAAGTTTCGCACGCCACGACAACGGCAACCATGCCGCAAGACCAGAATTAGCCAAAACAGCTGCGGTCGCTTCTTCGACACCTTCCGGAACCTCAATAACCGAATCTGTTGAAATCAGTGTATACTCTGCCATTGAACCATACGGCGAGATTGGATTGGAAAAATAAACAAGTCGACCATCTGGTAATTCTCCAATTCCCTCTTTACCTGCAACCGAGGGTAGTTTATCCGGTTTCATATAATGATTTCCAGACGCAACCGCAATATCGAATTGACTAATTGCTGCTGCCTTTACAGCAACTACAATACCAGAGGCATTTGCAATTGGTTTATTAAAATCCCCATACACAGGTGTTCCAAATTCCTTTAAAACAGCTGCTTTCATGACAACTTTCCCTTCCTACTTGTTAGAGAAGATTAAATTGCTGCGCTTATTAATGATGCCCGAATACGCAAGATAGCTCAGTCCGACACTATGCATCATTATGCACCAGCCGAGCGGCAGTTTCTATGTAGAATAAGCCCGAGCAGACCCACCCGCTAGGAAGCAGCTTGGCGCTCGGACTGTTCTTCGAACAGAACCTGCGCCGTCTCGACGCATCCGGGCTCCATACGCACTGCGCTTCGGTTCTCATGTCAAAGCAACTGTACCGGTAATGACTTTTCCCCTTACCCCAATCATATTATCACTCTGACAACCGTCTTGTGTATAGACGTATCATATCATTCTTTGTGGGATAGCACTGCGCCAAGGGCAGGCCGAGAATTATAATGTTGCGGACATCTCGAATGGGTCTCTCATTTCGAGTGTCACAATATTTTCCACTTTGCCACTACTACTCATCGCCCCGCGAGTCATCAGTCGGCAGATATGCCCAAACGATATTTAATCCACTCAAATGCCGAGCTACTGTCCGATGTATTCCATCAATGACGTTTAGTTTCCCCGATGGAAGCATCCGATGTCCCAGTACGATGGGCGGTTGCGTCTCCATATCCATATCCATATCCATGTCCAAGTACTCCCACACTCGAGCATCATTTCCCCATCCATCAAAGTTCAACGACAAATCATCCAGTGATATACTTCGCAAAACATACTTCGGAAATTCCAAAATTCGCTTACGAAGCCCTTCAGTATCGAACTGAAGTACCTGAGTATGCAGGTCTAAAACTATTCCCAAAAGTTCTTGCGCCTTGATTCTCTCCGGATATACGGTAACATCTAGCATTTGACCTTGGGAGCCTTCTCTGAACTCATTTACAAAAACACACCTGGGCTACTATGGTCTCGCAGACAACTCGTCAGCACAACAAGTAAAGCACACGAAACACCATAATTTGGTCTCGGGTGTACCTGAAGTTCTACCACTTCAAAACTGCATACCTATCCAACGATTGAGGTCCCATCATTGTATTTTTTATCGATAGACAGCTTATAAAATATAACCATAGTGCCTCGCCAATCTGCCTACTTCGCCATCCATAGTTGATGCAGGTACCGAGCCTTGGCGGGCTCCAGTTACTCCCCCGATCGAAACTTCATAAGTTGTCTAACAACCCTCCAACTCAGTCTCCCATTTACCCTTGCCAGAGAGCCATAATGCGGTAGTTGCAGAATGGATGGTCCAGCCCTACTCCGCAAAAATAGATGATTATCAGGGTTTTGGCCATATTTTACTCTTTCATGCCCGAGGAAAGGGCTTACCTTCATACCAGTTATAGTGAACTGCCGGTTTCCCGCGCCGGTCGATATTCGCGCTGGCTTTGCAATCACATCACCATAAATTGCTGACTGGACTTATCATGGCGAAGGCACGGCACGGATATCTCCACGGGGATAGATAAACACGGTGAAGCAGTCGCACTGACTTCCTCTTACTTGAGTACTGGCCAACATATGCGGCACGACCCGCAAGCCCCGATCATGGCCCTGGGAGCCACGAACGGAGGTCGGTAGGACACACCTACCTCAGCCAGGACGAGCGGGAAATGGCATTCCGAGTGATTTTCTTACTCCGTTTGTGCTTATACATTCTAGCGTCCGCGACTTTAAAGCATGGCTCCAACGAATCCCCATCCATTCTCCACACTGCGCCCCCCATACTCACGGAGAGGTTGTCGGACGCCCTGTCGATGGCATCCTGTATCCGCCTCATGGCGGCATAGGCATCAGGCTTATCTGTTTGCAAAACGACCGCAAACTCATCACCACCCAGCCTTGCCACCAGATCACCCGAACGAACCGTTCGACAAAGCAGATCCGCAATCTCACGCAGGGCCTCATCCCCTGCCCAATGCCCATAGATATCGTTGACTCGCTTTAAATCGTCGACATCCATCAGGCCCAACACCAAATGCGCCCCTGACCGTTCGCAGTCTCGAAGCAACTGTGGAAGACGCGCTTCCAGTCCCCGCCGATTGAGCAACCCCGTGAGGGCGTCCTGCTGGGAAGCTTTGTCGGCGATTTGAACAGCTAGAAGAAAGTCTAACGACAAGGAAACCTGCGCTGCGCACACGTCCATGAGCGTGGTGGGCGTTGCCCTGGACAGTGGATCCGACGCAGGCCTCGTCCGCGCTACGATGATTGCCCCAACCCTTTGTCCCTGCGAAGCGAGCGGCCAAATGCCGATTTCAAGAAGTCCTAGACGCTTTCGCGTCACTTGCCAAGCCATCGGCATATCTTCGGCCCTTGTCCACCTTTCCATCAATGGATTCCCTTCACCGTGCCTATTAATCACATCATTCAGCATCATGGATTTCAATGGTTCTTCGGCGTTGCTGAAGACACCCCACGATGCGTACATCGCTGATCTAGCCGTAGTGAACCCTGCCATGCTATTTTTCGAATAGACAACGAATCCAGAATCCACATCGGCAACATCCTGTAGCGCTTTTGACGCCATGTGAAAGAGTTCCATCTCATCCGAAGCACGCGACCATTCGCGGGAGCACTCAAGAAATGCGCGCAAACTGTTCTCTTCCAACTATACACCCCCGTTTCGATACAAAATTAGAGACATAGTCCACGTTCTCCGCTGCTCGTCGGCAACGCATTCGCCCTTACATCCCTAATTTCATCAATCCATAGATGCCCATGGTCATGATCCAAAACAGAAATCCCAACCGGGTGACCTCGCTAAATGAAACAAAGGAGCCTGTTCGTTTTCCAGTCGCCAAAGCCACCCAATTAAAGAGGACGTTCAACGTCAGACTTGCAGCAATACCAATGGCGAACGTGATGATGAGAAAGCTGGTCACCCTAACCCACCTCCCGATTCTATTCGACGACGCAACGTCAGATACTCGGCAGACTCCCAGACTGAACCACAAGCATAGGACGTTGCACCGTCATTCCCCGTCGGCTTCTTCACGACAGCTGCCCGACATCAAGATCCCCGCCACAAACTCTGAAAATTGACGCAATTCTTGACCGGAATTCTCTACGCATTGTGCTTCCCATAGATACAGGACGTCTCGGTGCTCGGCGGGAACCAGCGCTTTCAGTCGTTCCATAAGGTTTTCCCTGAGCGGTTCCTTCTCCCCCTCCCGTACATATTAGTCGTAGAAATCATCAATCATCTTTTCAGACAATAACCGCTTTGCGATCTGGCACAAGAGATCATCCCCTCAGGAACGTTTGTAAGACTTTACCTCTCGTTCCGGTGCCTTCGCAAGTGGGATATGGGCGCAGTTTGGATGAACCTTGTGATAAAATATTGGTAACGACCATGTTGTCGCAACGACCAAAATGATGTACAGCTTTCCCGCAGGGATCAACGGGAGCTGCTGTGATGCTGAACTGTACCAGTGCTATTCGGAGAAGGATGAACCGCCGTAACTACAGCAGCGATGACACCTGTAATCCCCACAAGACAAGTAGCTATACCGACGCCTAATATCCATTTACTTATTCACATATTACTCTTGTTTGCAACCGCAGAATCTTTTGCGATTTGCTCCAACGCGCCCGCGATGCTTTCTTGGATTTCAGAGACGTTCCTATTCTCCCCAAGAAGCGTGACGAGAAGCTGATTGGTTTTACACCTGGAGGTGTGTACCCGGCTAACAGCTTAGAAAGATCGGTCGTGTTGGTTTGGTAGGACTGCAAGGCCGTTGCTGCAGCAGTTTTGAGTCGCGTAGTTTCCTCAATCGACTGGGCAAATTGACCGCGCACAAACTTCTTCATGATGGCTTCGTTTTTCTCCAGGTGGTCGTCCAGTACGTAAATGAATCGAGTAAAGAAATCAGGTTCCTCTGTTGCACCGAACTCCTGTTCGTATCCAAATTTCGGTGCAAGACCTATTTCGATCAATTTATCATCGGGGAGACCCGATAATTCCTCAATTGACGCCTCATCATCAACCACCGACTTCGAAACGAGCGCGACAAATCGAGCGCGTGGTGCTCCAGTCCTAGGAAGCGCAGCAAATTTCATCATAGTGCCTGCACTTATATATCCTCGTACTTTCACTTGCTTACCCGATGGAAGAGTTATCTCCAATGGAGCAGGATAGTTAATATGCCCCTGTTTCTCATTCCCTCCCGTCAACCACACTCCACCCCCGCCCCTTTTCTGGTATTATTCTATCAGATGGGGGCGATTCCGTGGAGCAGAAATATAATGGCAGACTCGAACTCACGTGGACGAACAAGAACAAGCGGCTTCTCGCCCAACAAACGGGCAATTACGAGTGGGTATCCCCCTCTGACTACAGGGTCGCTGAGGTACGACTTCTGCAATCTGAAAGTACATATGGTGAGCGAAACAGTGGCAACTTGCTCATCCAGGGCGACTCCCTATACGCGCTGGAGTCCTTGTGCAGAATTCCGGCATATCGAGAAAGATATGTTGGCAAAGTAAAACTGGCCTATATAGATCCTCCTTTCAACACAAGGCAAACCTTCGAGCAATATGACGACGCTCTTGAACATTCTGTATGGCTGACGATGATGCGCGACCGCCTGCGAACCATCAAAACCCTCCTGAGCCACGAAGGTTCAGTTTGGGTGCACTGCGATGACTCGGAGCAACACCGTTTGCGATGTGTGATGGATGAACAAATGGGCCCTGACAAGTTTATTGCGACTATAGTCTGGCAGAAGCGTTATTCGCGAGAGAATCGCCCGGCAATTGGACTCAGCCATGATTATATTCATATCTATGCTATGAACCCCGATGTCTGGAAGGCTTCGAGAAACAGAATTCCTCGTGAGGCGTCTACTCAATACCGCAACCCAAACAATGATCCAAGGGGTCCATGGCGACCTGTGCCAATGGATGCCCCCGGATATCGACCAAATCAAATGTATGAGATCGTAACTCCTGGCGGAGCCGTCCATCTCCCCCCTCGCGGACGATGCTGGAGCGTAATCCGAGAAACATATGAGAAACTCCTCGAAGATGGGAGGATTTATTTCGGCCGGGATAACATGGGTAGACCCAATACAATCAGATATCTAAGCGAAGACGAAGGACTCGTTCCTTGGACATGGTGGCCACACGAAGAAGTAGGACACAACGAGGACGCCAAAAGGGAGTCGATGAATTTATTCTTGACAGGAGAGCCCTTTGCCACTCCCAAGCCCGAGCGCCTGATGGAACGCATCATCCACATCGCCTCCAATCCCAGAGACATCGTCCTGGACTGCTTTGCGGGCTCCGGCACCACTGCTGCTGTTGCCCACAAAATGGACCGCCAGTGGGTCACGGTTGAATGGAGCGAGGATACGGTCCAGAACTTCATTATCCCTCGCCTGCAGAAGGTTGTTGATGGGCAAGATCCAGGCGGCATCACGGAGACTGTCAACTGGGAAGGCGGTGGAGGTTTTGATTACCTCCGCATTGGCCCCTCCATGTTCACGGACGTCGGCGGTCGAGTTATGCTTGCCGACTGGGCGACAAATGGAAAACTGTCGCTAGCGGTTGCTGCGCAGTTGGGTTTCGACCACTCCCAGGATCCGCCCTTCTGCGGTCGGAAAGGCAAACAGCGCCTGGCTGTAGTCGATGGCATGGTCAACGACGTCGTCGTGCAATTGCTCGTCCAACACGTGGCCGAAGACGAGCTGCTCCTTCTCTGTGGAACCGCTGTTGATCCAAAAGCGAGAACAGTGCTTCGGAAACTGCGTCCGGGTTCTTCGATTCGCAAGATTCCCAGTGCCCTGCTCGCCGGGTATAGGTATCAGCCACCGGAGTTCATTGAGGACAGCGCAGAACAGGAACTGTCGCAAAGCGAGGTGATATCCCGTGACTGACCGCGTTGTAGATCTGGACGCTCTTGCAGAAATTTCGGGCCGCATGAGCCTGCGGAACCCGAACCGGCAGGCTGTAGATTCGATAGCCAGCGCTCTTTATGCCTACTACAATCAGGATCGCGGGGAGCCGCCCATGGAGTCCGTGGTGGTCTCCGCAACCGGCGTTGGTAAGACATACGTACTGGCAGCCTCCATGGAGTATATGGCCCGCGTAGAGGGCATACGAAATTTCGCCGTCATTACGCCCGGACGGACGATTCTGAACAAGACAGTCGCAAACTTCACACCAGGCCATGCGAAAAGCATGCTGCACATTATGGAAACTGCTCCCGTGGTAATTACTGCGGACAACTTCGACTCTCCAGCCATGCGGGCCGCCATGGATGATCCAATGCAGGTGAAGCTCTACATCTTCACAGTGCAGAGTCTCACGAAACCGACCACACAGTTGGGCCGCCGTACACATGAATTTCGCGAGGGACTTGGAGAAGGGTTTTACGAACATCTCCACGGACTTGACGATCTATTCATGTTTGCCGACGAGCACCACTGCTATTTCAGCCCGGCATTTTCGCGAACCATTCGCGAACTCGAACCCTATGCGCTCATCGGCCTTACGGCCACCCCTCACCCGAACACTCGCGATGAGGATATGATCTTCAAGTACCCGCTATCCGCTGCCGTTGCGGAGAAATTGGTCAAAACGCCTGTGATTGTTGGTCGCCGAGATGACCGTCGCGATCCCTACACACAGTTGGCGGATGGGGCACGTCTACTTGAACTCAAAGCGCGGGCCATTAGCATATGGTGCTCTGCCCATCAATTGCAGCCTATGCACCCTGTCATGCTCGTCGTCGCGCAGTCGATTGATGAAGCAAATGAATACACGCAATACATGGAGTCCACGACATTTATGGACGGCCGATTCGCGGGAGCTATCCTGACCGTCCATTCCAACGCACCAGATGCCGCTCTTGAAATGTTGGAGGCTGTAGAGGAGCCTAATTCACCCGTCCGCATCATCATATCAGTGGGCATGCTCAAAGAGGGCTGGGACGTGAAGAATGTCTATGTGCTGGCTTCCATGCGTGCATCGGTCTCCGACATCTTGACTGAACAAACGCTTGGCCGAGGGCTCCGTCTGCCCTTCGGTCAGTACACTGGGGAAGAGATGTTGGATACACTTGAGGTACTGGCCCACGAACGCTACGACGATCTCCTGAAACGGACCGGCTTGATGAATGAACAGTTGCGCGACCATCGAGTCCAAATGCTTGTGCACCGTGACGAGCACGGCAATACCGTTGTGAGGCGCGGCGAGTCGCAAGGACCTTTGTCCGATCACCCTTGGCAAGTGCAGCACCCGGTGCCCGGTAAACCAGAGCAAGCGAAGGAAAGCGCGCTTTCCTGGGACAGATCTTCCTCTGGCGACGCAACAACCAATGAGACCGCAGATACAAATGGCGCGGGGAGTTACTCGGAAGGCGGTGACTTCACCGTTGTCGATGCCGATACACGATTGGAAGAGAGCCAGCGAATAGTCGACACTGTTCGCGATATGCAGCCAAATCCGTCTCTTCCACGTATCGAACTCCCGATCGTCAAGACGATTCCCGTACCAGTACCCTTCTCTTTGGCTGATATCACCGATGTCGAGCCCTTTCGCGCGTTGGGTCGTAACATGGCACGTGACCCGGAGGAAACCCTTCGTCGCAAACGTGTCGAGGCGACTATAGAAATCGATACGTCGGGCCTGCGCCATACCAAGGTGCTTATTAGGGATGCTGCCGAAACGGTCTACGTACAATCTTCCTTCTTGCCATCGGAGGACATCGCGGATGAGTTGGTCAGCGCGGTCGTTCATTGCGAGGCCGTCGCCGAAAGAGAAAGCGAAATTCGCTCCGCTCGCCGCCTAGTCGATGAAATGATGGATGCGATGGGAGGATCAGCCGTAACGGTTTTGTCCGCGTACTTGGAGACAGCCAGGGCAAAGCTTGTACAGCTTGTCACCAAAGAAGCGAGTCGTCTGGCCAGGCCACCAATGGAAAGCACGACGGTTCGGGTCCGACCATTCATGCCGGTACGACAAACTCGTCTCGATGCAACCGACGACAGATATGGCACATTCGAGAAGGGGCGCGCTTACACAGGATGGCGAAAATCTTTGTACGAACAGGTCTGGTTCGACAGTAGCCCAGAACGCGACATGGCGAATCTTCTGGACGAATCACAGGACATCGTCGCTTGGGTTCGATTGCACACGAATGACCTGCCTATCCTGTGGTCGGGGGAAGACCTTCGTCGTTACAATCCGGATTTCATAGCCATCGACACAGACAATGTACACTGGATCGTCGAAGTCAAAGCCGATCGCGACATGCAAGCGAGTGAAGTCCGCGCCAAAATGGAAGCGGCAAAGCGCTGGGCCAATCATGCAAGCGACAGCGAACATGTCAGCGTTCGGTGGCGGTACATACTGGCGTCGGAGGACACGTTGCGAAACGCACACGGGTCTTGGAGGAACGTGCTGGCGCTCGCCTAATGGTCCTGAAGACGATATTTGTAGACATCTTGTCTACTGGATCAGGCCTGCCTATCGAAATCAAAATCTCATGTCTACAATCGGTCTACAAACTCATCCTTTACAAGGCAAAAACCCGCTGTTTACGCGGGTTTTTTGGTGGAGGCGAGCCGTGGCAGGGTAGAACCACGAATTTTTCACAACGCACTTCACCCCCACATGCGTGGGGACAATTGAGCCCCGCCGCGCGCTCCAGGCGGTGAAAGACGGTTCACCCCCACATGCGTGGGGACAATTGCGCTCCAGACGCTACGGCGATGGTTCCGCTACGGTTCACCCCCACATGCGTGGGGACAATGTGCGCACGATTGGCCACGTGGTGCGTTATCCCCGGTTCACCCCCACATGCGTGGGGACAATGGTCCTCGCGGACGCCCACCAACGCTCGGGTTCCGGTTCACCCCCACATGCGTGGGGACAATGTCTATCTCTACGTTGGCAACCGATACGTTTACCGGTTCACCCCCACATGCGTGGGGACAATCTCTCGCAAAGGGCAAAGGTGGACAGTCTATCACGGTTCACCCCCACATGCGTGGGGACAATGGAGTTTCGTCATCTCCGCGGACTCGCGCTCTTCGGTTCACCCCCACATG
>Ga0080006_1139076_pt1 | contig 19201 bp, 13 predicted proteins | sample RS3BMetagenome_FD_69209 | JGI IMG/M metagenome (GOLD analysis project Ga0080006, IMG submission 69209) | Ferric oxide microbial mat and aquatic microbial communities from Rainbow Spring, Yellowstone National Park, USA - RS3B (SPADES... ... | reverse complement strand
GCGCTTCCGCGCCGTGGCGTCCAAGTAGCCACGAGAAAGAAGCTGCAGGCAAGACGCAAAACACGTTGATTTTATTGCGCATTATCGTGGCGCAGCCCGGCACATTTTGGTGGAACATCCGTTTCAAGCGGCTGTCGTTCAATACCGCGGCGAAGTTTGGGAAAAAGTGAAGGCACGTGCGCCGGTCTGCTCAAGGCTTGGGGCAAAGGATTTATCTCATTGAATTGCTGGTGGTAATATCCATCATCGCTCTTTTGATCAGCCTGCTTTTACCGGCCTTAGCGCGTGCGAAGTATATCGCGGAGCAAGTTGTATGTGCGTCAAACTTGCGGCAGTTGGGGCTGGCCATGCATGAATATGCCAATGAATACAATGGTACCTATCCCCTCAACGCCTCTTTTATGTATCCGATGGGTGGATTCCGGTGGCCGGTATCCCCGGCTGTATATCCAGCGTGGGGATTTGCTATGTTATATGTTGATTCATTCGGCCAGAGGGGCAATAGCATGATTCCCTCCACCATTCGGCCCGGAATTTTGACGCCAAATTTGAAAGGCATCTCGCTGCTTTTCTCCACGCAACCGGGCGTAATCAGTCAGCCGGATCAGGTGATCGCCAGTGGCCCGAAATCCTTTTTCGTTCCAACGACGGGATATTTGAAACAATGGAATTTCTATTCCGGCTATTGCTATTGGGTGGACCGTGGAACGGGAGGTAATGTCCCGCTGGGTCCCAATTCCAGCACCGTCGGATCAGGTCTCCCCCAGGGGTACAGTGAAGCCTACGACCTTTCCGCCATCATTAAACAGTCCACAAACATCACCTCATGGTCCTATTTTAATACCAATACCTCGCACATGCCTGCGGAGAACGCTTTGGCAGGTCCAGGCTCGATATTGGCTTCGGACATTGCAGTAATGACTGATCCGACAGGCACGATGGGGCAAATGACAACTTGGGGTGCCGTCGGGGGCGGGGCATCTCCTTTATCCCCGGCATCCAATCATGTGGATATTCCCAATAACAACTATCTGCCGGAAGGTGTACATGATTTGTACAATGACGGATCGGTGTCATGGCAGGGAATGGCAAAAGTAAAGGTTCATTACTACAACGGCCATAATTATTACGCCTGGTAAGTGACAAGGCCTCGGCGATAGAATTCCGTCTATCCGCCATGGCTGAGATAGATCGATGTAAATTTCCAGATCAACCTTATCAAAACTTCTCATTCCGGCTGCCGGAATCGGCAACTCCAATTCAGTGATCCCGCATGACTGACGATACACATTTACAACCTCAAAGGAAGTGTCACTTTTCATCAAACATTCTCACCAGTTACCCGTAGCCACGTCGCGAATTGGTGCCATGCAGGTGTCATTCGGGCTGATATTATATAAACTCGGAATGAACATCACACCACTGGAATCGCCGCACGTCAGACCGGCCTGCGGGACGCTAGCTGATGCCCCGAAGCCCGAATACGCGGTGATGTCGAACGTGAATATATTGTCATGATTCATACCGCAATAAGGATTTTCTTCCCATACCACATGCCCATCGGCGAAGCCGACATTCTGGCCATCGCCATTATGGTTGCCGGAATTATAGACATAGCTTCCATAGGTGTTGCCGGGCAGCAGCGTCGTATTGCGGTAGGTTCGCCCCTGGGAAGGGGCACCGAGATTGTCTGGGGCCATATCACTTAGTATGGGCACTGGAACGCCTGCCCGGCTGGTCCACCAGGTACCCGCCTGCATGGGGATAATATTATTCGGATCCGGCGGTGCCGCCACCCAGGGATAGGCGATGGAATAACTTTCTCCCTGTCCCAAATTATTGAGCGTCTGGTGACCGGTGAGGTTCCCAAAATTGCCGAAAGCATATTGGCCGGAGCCGGTCGGGTTGTCATAAAGCAGCGATGGCCCCGCGGAAAATGGATCAGAGGGACAGATAAAGCCCGCTGGCGATTCATATTGCAGAAGCACCAACAACCACAAACAACTTATTGCCGAGCCGGTGCTGGGTTGATAGGTGGCCGCACCGCCACTTAGGTTATACCAGTCATTGACCACTTGCGGGGCGGACTGTCCGGCCGCATAGTGCCCTGGAGGCAGGGACGCGTTGATACACAAGCCTCCAAATTCACCGGGCGTGGCGGGAAACCGATCTCCGTTGCTGGTGGCATACGCCAGCATAGATTGCCCCATACCGTGGAGGTTGGCCGCACAGGCCGCACGATTGGCCTGTTCCCGGGCCGCAGCCAGGGCGGGCAGCAACAGGCCAATCAACAGGGCGATAATGCCGATGACCACCAGCAATTCAATAAGTGTCATGGCCCGCAGGTATTTTCGCGATCGGCGTGTCGGCATGGAATCGCTCCTTTACCCGGTGTGTTATCAATGGGATTCACACAGCGTGATTCACCCACGTAACACGCAGTGTTTCTCTGGCAAGCATTCGTTTCATGAAAACATCTCCATAATCTTTTTCCAAATGGAGCGACTGTTTGATTATATCCCACCGGCCTTCACGTTTGCCGGTTCTCCTGCGCAGACTTGGCCAGAAGCATAAACGAATAAGGATCGACGATTTCAAGCCGGTGTCCCAAGCGGGAATTTTTCAATAGGGAAAAAAGTCGCTTATGCCAGGATGGGGTGCGCAAAATCGTCCGATAGATTCTAAACTGGGTTGATTTCTCAGTTGTCTGCTGAAGAATCATGCGAGCTGCCGCTTGAACTGAATCGGGGAGATCGGCGTACATACGAACCAATGGAACCTGATCAAAGAGTGACAACGCTGGAACTTTTTGCGCTACCACCCCATCGGGTGAGAACTGCGCGTAGGCCGCTTTGACCTGTTCATTCATCGCCGGGGCATCGCCATCAATAATAAATCCGGTTAGCCTAATATCCCACAAGCGGTAATATTTTTCGCAATGTAAACGCCAAGCCTCGATTCCGGCCGGCAAACCTGAAAATTTGCGAGGGGTTTGCAGGGCACCGGGATTTAAATATCCGGCCCCTGAATCGCCGGTGATGAAGTGATCATTGGGTGTTTTGGTGTCCCGCGCGTAGACCATGCCTGGTGCGAATCGATTAGAAAGATTCGGATCAAAGGCCCAGCCCAGCGGTATCGTGCCGCGCGCCGGATCGGTCCACATGACCGGTAACATCTGATACAACCACGCTGCGGAGTCATAATCACCAACGTAAATAGTAATAAACGATTTATCGGCCACCGCTCCCCGCGCCTGGAGCAATTCCCGGCGCTGCATATCCCGCATGGTCGGGAATTTTTGCTTATAACGCTGCTGGAGCGGGTAATGCTGATACACAGAGGCATTGGCCATCGCGGAAAGACCTAACGCATCGGCATCCATATAACCATTGAAACATGAGACTATGTAGGCATATTCCCATTCCGTGGCCACGCCGCCATGCTTGCCCCCCGCCCCTTTAAAATTCGTATATTTTTTATTCCATGGAATAAAGCCGCCAATGTGGATCATGCGTTTCCCATTCAACTGCTTCCAGGCCGATCGCAAAATTTCCCGCAACGTACGCTGATCGGTACCCAGTGGCTGTCCGGGATCGTCAATGGGCGTTTCATCGCCCCATGGAGAAAGATCAAAGAAAAAGCCGCGTTGGGCAATGAAATAATCGTGATTGCTTAAAGTATTGTTCGGAATGTATCCTGACGGCTTTCGCAGCCAGTACGCATCAATGTAGTAACCCATGGCGGCGGCGTTGCAGCGCCCCGTATCAAGAAAAAGTTCCTTGGCCCAGATGTAGGCATCGCACTTGACGCTGCGCGTGGAAGCCGTGCCGGTGCCGGGAATAATTCCGCGGCCGGTGAACAGCGGTGCGCCGTCCGGATGAATCAACCAACGGCGTACTGTAAATCGTGGTCCATGAATATCCCGTGTCAGGAAATAAAAAAGCGATTCCGGTGAGGGATCAAATCGGATGGGCAGCAGGTCTTCCACGCCGGCTACGGTTGAGGCTACATTGGAAGTGGAAGCAACATGTTCATCATACACCACCAGTCCCCGCACCTTGGCGCGGTAGTCCATGATTAACGCACGCACATTCCGCACCAGTCGCGTATCAGCGCGGCCCAGCCAATTGCCACGCTGCCGCATCCAGCTCAACCAGAAGCGATCAACGCGGCCGGTTTGACCACCCACATAAAACTGGTAAATAGCGGCCGAACGCCGGTTCACCAACCCCTGCAAAGCGGCCAGTACATGGGCATTATCCCACATTTCATGCAATTGCCGCGAGTCGGATTGATCTAATTTCAGCATACCGGTCATGTTAATAATGCTGATGGCACGTGTTGATAATCCCCGCGCCGACGCACCATCAAGCCCGGCACCCAAACCGCTTAGCAAGCCCGCGCTCTGTATGAACTTACGCCGATTGAGTACCCCATAATCAGACATTTATCGCGCTCCGTTGCCGTCGCCGGCGCAACGGGATGGTGCGGTAGGTTTCTCAATTTTATGGCCGCACGATACCAACGTGGATATCTCCTTTTAATTGTCCGAGCTGTGAGCCACGCCATGCGGTGGCGTCAGCAATGCCTTATGCAGGGGTTCATAGTAATAATGGAATCCTTTGTATAAAGGGCGTTTGTAGGCCCCATTGAGACCATTGAGATGTGATGAATCCCAGTTGTGGTCATGGCCGGCATAAATGCCGCCGTGCCAGTTGGCACCCCAGAAATGTCCCTGTGCAGTGGCCAGCAAATCCCCTTTCGCCAGCACGCTGGGATTGGAAAAATAGACCCAATTCGAATCGGGATAATCGTTCACGGGGAGTCCGCCGGGCAGATTCAGCCACCGCTTAGGATTATACGGATGCGGATAAAAATCTTCACGATGTGGAGAACCATCCGCCAGGATGGCGTTCCAGACCTGACGGCAATAACCGTAGCAATCCCCGATTCCATTAAAACGGTAAGGCCGATTCCAGGGAGCAATTCCGGCACATCGCATCATCACCATCTTTTGCAGCACCACCCCGCTGATTCCGGATTTGATCAGCCGATTGATGCGTTGCTGAATAGTCATTGCGGATGCGGCGGAAGGCTTGGTGGCCGGCGGGGTACCAACACAACCAGCCAACATCAGCCATGCGGCAAGAGCAAGGCTGATGGCTTGTGCGCGGAACAATAACCGGAAGAATGATGATGGCAAGTATGGTTTTGCCAGTACGAAGTTTTCCGTTAGCGTAATACACCTCTGAAATTTCAAATACTGCATCTCAAATCTCAAATTCAGTTCCATCCCTTATTCCGTGCCGCACCGGCCCGGCGCGTCAGGTCCTATACAGGCCCACGTCAGGCCTTGCGCCGGCGCCCTAACATCAGTGCCATCAGGCCTGCCGCCAGTAACACCAACGGCACTGGTTCGGGTACCGCAGTGGTAATCAAGTCCAGCGAACGGTTAGCGCTGTTATCACTTAGCAGATAATTAAATCCAGACGGTCCGGTGATTGTCCATGACGGTAAATCAGCCGCATTGGCCAGCGTGTTGAAGTCGAAGAGATGGTAAGTGCCGGCCATGGGCGTACCGCTAAGCGCCACCATGTCACCGCCGCTCAAGGTGAATGTATCGCCGATGGAAATGGAACTGTTGGATGTGCCGGAAAGATAAAAATTAAATGTCGCCGTCAGGCCATTCATATTCAATCCCGCCGCCAAGGTTAATCTCCCGGTGGTAGGAGAAAACTGGCTGAAGTTGTTGATCAGTTTACCGCCGCCGGTGAAAAATCCGCCGCTGGCGGTAACCGTTACCGGCCCGCTGACCGTGCCCTCTCCGGCGATGCCACTATGAATGCCCGCCGGTTGCAACCCATTGTTCCCGCTGCCCGTACCGTCCAGAGTCACGGCACCGGTACCGGTACTGCCACCTGCGGATACCAGCAGCGTTGCACCCCCGGCAACATACATACCACCATGCCAGTTTGCATTATTACTGGTAACGTCGTCGTACCCCCCGGCGTTGCTGAAATAGAATCCATTGGTATAGCCCGTCGGGGTGCCTGCAGCGTCTGAGATCGTTCCACTGATAATCACATTGCCCGGCACTTTATTGGCATGACTGTCCCAGACGGCGATAACGTCATTAAAACCAAATCGCGCCACCTGCGTTTGACTGTCATTAAACGTAATATTGCCGCCCAAAACAATGTTGCCCGGGCCGGCATAAATGCTGTTGGTGCTGGCATTGGCCGCCGTGCCCATGGTTCCGAAGAATTGCATAGGTGCATTGATGGTCAACGTATTGCTGCTGTTGTTATATATGGGATCCACATAGGTTTGAAAGTCAATGGGATCAGAGCCATTGATGGTCACGGCCGGAACATTGGTATCCGCGAGATTGATCTGAGCGACGTTCACGACCTTATTCCCGCTGCCTGCCTGATCGAACGTTATATCGCCCGTGCCCAGTGACGAATCGGTAAAATTTGCGACATCACCGGGCACCCAGGCACTGCTCCAATTGGCGGCATTGCTCCAACTGCCGTTGGTGCCCGCACCCGTCCAGGTGACGGTGGTGGCATTTTCCGCAGTGCCGGGCAACTGTGCCTGCGCGGGAATCAGAAAACTCTGAACATAGGCCAAATTGCCATTGGCGACATCCTGATCCACCACACCCGTGCTGACGCCATTCATATCAGCCTGCCCATATTGCCAAAAATTCCAATTCTTAAAAGGGGTGGGAACAGTCGGCGCGCCGGTCTGTGGATTTTCACCACTGGGATTGGCTATCCAGAGATTGCGGTTGGCCACGGTGGAATTGAGATAATCCTCGGAATAACTGATATAGGTATAGACGATCGGTGTGACGCCCGTCGCCTTATCCACGTCATTAAAAAAATCATTAACCCATGCGGATGTAGCCGAACTTCCTTCCACCTCCAAGTCCAGAACGGGCCGCAGATAGCCAGCGGTCATATATTGTGCGGCTTTGGAAACAAATAAATCTGCTTCCGCCTGGGCACCTGCTGCCCCCGGATCGTTAATGGGATGCGCAAAATGGTAGGCACCAATCAATACCCCTGCGCTGTTGGCACCGGCCATATTGGCATTCAGGTACGCATCGGTGTAGTTGACATAACTGGCACTGCCCTCCGTGGCTTTGGCCCACGCGAAGTCGATGCCGTCACTTTTGACATCAGTCCAGTTAATTGATCCTTGAAAGCTTGATACATCGATGCCTAAGGACCGCGTTGCCGCGTATATGGATCCCGAAGTCCATGCACACATCACAGCCGCACACGATGACACCATCAGCGTGCTGCGGACGTTGCGGCACAAGCTTGCCGTCTTCTGGTTCCGTGTTAAGCGGGTATCTGCCGGTATGATTCTGTTTACCCCTCGGGTATTGAAAGATGCGCTATTGTGTTTCATAACTTTAGTCCCTCGTAATCATTGTCTGAATTTAAAAAACCTGATATACATAGTAACATAATTCAGGTTACGCAATATTTTTCTTACCATCCAAAATAATGACCCAACGTGTAAATGCGGTCTTTAATCTGGGACATCGGCTGCCAGATCACCGACCCGTCATTAAACATTTCGTGCTCACCTGCTGGCAGAAAATTATTATCGCTATCCACATTATCCGACGATGGATTGGTTGCCGATAGTCCCGATCCCGCTCCCCATCCGGTCTCGCCCATTAAACCGGAAGCATCGGCGAATACGGCATGCTCCGAAACCAAAAGCGTGTTGGAATTAGACTGCGGATTTTCCGCAGGATAAACCGGGCTGCTGTTATAAATCGGAAGATAAATAGTTGTCGGCCGGCCCACGCCGCTTAAAGATGCGACATCTCCGGCAGGCGAATAATTATATTCGTCACGATCTACCCAATATTCAAAATCGGAATAAACGCCACCCCAGTTGGTCAATAGACCGTTGCTGTCGTAGTCGCTGGAGGTTATGACATCACTTTGCCTGAATCCACCTGGCTCCGGCGAATACAGCAGAGCAAGCCCCTGGGCGTTGGGAGTTAAAAGTCCTGGCCGGGGATTGACCATTGTGGTGCCCTGCAATCCATAAGATGCGTAATAAAGCAGCCCAAAGCCCCACGTCGGAAATGTTCCGGTCGTGCTTCCACCGACCACCGGCAACGTGGTAAAGACGCCCAATGGCCAGTGCTGCGTCTCCGCCAGCGGATATTGGCCGCGGAATTCATTGGCATATTCATGCAGCGCTACGCCAATTTGCCGCATATTTGAAGCGCACACGACCCGATTGGCCAATGTTTTCGCCCGGCTTAGCGCCGGAAGCAGCAATGAAATCAATAGTGCAATAATGGAAATGACCACCAGCAACTCAATGAGTGTAAAGCCCGATCGACGGGAAAAATAATTTCGCGGATAGGATAGATGCAATTTCTGCATAAAGTAGCCTCAAAAAGCCCAACTCACAACTTTTCTGAAACGCCGCCATACTCAGACAGACTCCTGGCATCCGCTTCAACTGCAATTATAACGCTGCCGCCGGGCATCTGTTGCCGCAAAACTGTTCCACATTTCATCAATTTCAGTGCCACTTTTCATCATTCAGACACCCGCTTAATTTCCATTTGCGGCGCTGTTTTGCGGTACCCATACGGGGCAACGCGTACCACCGCCTTAATTAAGGGGCCGCCAAGAAATAACGTTTACAAATATGACGCCGGGATTTTGGCGTCTGGCAAGACGCCCGCGAGGAGCATATCCGCATGGATACGTAACGAGCGGGCAACGCGGCCAGAGGTCAAAAGACCAAGTCAGATTGGAAAGGTTATTTCTTGGCGGCCCCTAAGGGCCTCTGCGAGCGAAAAAAAAGACGCGTCGCTAAACGCGCCCTTTTATTGAACTTTAACTCATACCACAGCGTCAGGCCGCAGGCTTGCGCCGTCGAATCAACAAGCCCAAGCCGCCCAGCGCCAGCAGCGCCACAGCGGTCGGTTCAGGCACAGCGCTGACGGTCAGGGTTTCAGCGGTGTCGGTGTTATTCAACGTGCCGGTGTACGTATTGCTGCCAACCGTCAGGGTGCCGGTTTCAGAACCGTTGGCAAATTCGAAGGTTCCGGTCAACCCGCCGGCGGCATCCGCAATCAGCGTGTAGGTTCCGGCCGGCACGGCCGTCTTTCCGTTGCTTAAATCAACCACATTGATGATGTTGGTTCCGCTGACGGCGGCTTTACTGCCAACCAGCAGATTCTGCACGGAGCTGCCATCAAAACCTAAGCTGATGATGCCGCCCTGCAGATTCAGGCCGCCGACACTAATTTGTGTGCCGACTCCGTCAGGATTGAGGATCAATGCTCCGCCGGAATCGATTTGCAGCAGGCTGGTATCTGCAATGGTGGCCACACCGGTGGCACCACCATTGGGATTGGCGGCGGTGTGATCCTCAAGCTGCAACGCCGAATCGGAATTAACCACTGTGGGGCCGGTATAGGTGTTGGCACCCGTAATGGTCAACTGCCCACCGGTGATGGTCAACGCTCCGGTGGTGCCGTTGATGGATACGCCACCGCGGCTTGGGTCGTTGTTCTCCACGGTCAGGCCGCCATCGGTGGTTCCCGCCGCAGTACCCGTTAGCAATGGGTTATAGATGACGGGGCTGTATCCATTGGTATCGACAACAGCTCCGCCCGCCAATACGTTGAGATTGGTGGGAGTATATAGAGTAGTGCTACCCCCGGCATTGGCTACAATGCCAACACTGGCATTATTTTCCTGTAGCGTGCCGCCATTGAAATTCACTGTCGTGGCCCCGGTGGCCGCCGTCGTGCTTCCTGATTCGGTAATGGCGTGGACAGATAATATGCCGCCATTAAGATTCACAATCGTCGTGGCACCGGAATTACTCGTGATCGAGGCGGTGTTGGTGGAAGTGACTGTACCACCATTAACGTTCAGTATAGTTGTTGCGCCAGCAGAGTTTGCACTGATAAATTGCGTCGTAACCGTGCCGCTATCAACATTCAGTGTACCGGTCTGACCGGCGGTCCCAGTGCCAGTGCCGGCGGTGTTAAAGCCGGTCACCGTGACCGTGCCGCCCGTTCCGCCGGCCCCCACGGTGAAAGTACCGTTTGAGCTCGTGGTCGGGTTTGGCGCGTCGCTCAGCCACGCTTCTGCGCTCGTGCCAGATAGTGTCACAGTCCCCCCATTAACATTAAAGGCGCTGCCGGTGGCGTTTGGGCCGTAATTAATCTGAATCCGCCCCGAACCGGCGGTGCCGCCAAGGTATCCGCCACTGTTCACATCGATTGTACCGGTATCGCTGACGCCGGCACCGATGTAGGATGCGTCCAGTTTTGCTCCATTGCCGACGACCAGCGTAGCGCCGGAGGCTTGCGACATTCCCGTCGCCGACGAATTCGTGTTGTTGGTCGAGGTATCCGTCAGCGTAATGTTTTGGAGCGTAAGATTGCCGTTGACTGCCAACTGTCCGCTGGTGCTGATCGCTCCGCCGGTCAGAACATAGGTGTTACCGGAATTGGCGGTAGATAGGGAAGACGGTGAATATCCACTGCTGCCAACGGTAACGGTGTAGCTGCTGCTGCCGCCGGTACCGGTACCGAAAACTGCTCCGTCTCCGTTGGCCCACGCCTGATTGGTGGTGCCGTTATACCAATAGGCACCGCTGCTGTTCCAGTTGCCGCTGCCATTGGTGCCGCCGGACGCGCTTTGGCCAGGATCCCATATCAAGCTGGCGGCGGTGGCGGTGGAAAGGCCCAAGCCCGTGGCAAGCAGGGCCGCCGCACCCACTGCTAAAACTGCGACACTTTTACGTGATTGCGATGTGAATGTAAACATCCCATTTACTCCTCAAATAAAGAAAAACAAAAAAACAGACATCAATGCACTTGAATCGGTCGTTATCACCTCTTTCAGTTTTATTCTTTGTATAGGACCTCTCTGCTCGCGACCTATCAGGCCGTAGAACGCATGTTACCTACAAGCTGGAGTATGACACCGATGCGAAGTAAAAGGAAGTCCCATTTTTCGTCAATCTTGGTGCCTATTTTGGTCAAATTAGTCGATAGGAAATCTCTTATTTTTTGCGCCACCCGGTGCCAGCGTGCGAATGGTCAGCGTAGCGGCGGTTAAACCCATGGTGCGCGCGGTAATGGTAATCTTGCCGGGATGATCGGCCACTCGTACCAGCACCATGCACAAGCCGTTAAAGGCCGGGATCGCATGGCCAACATTGGAATCATGGCACGCCGGATCACCATTGCATACACCCGCAATCGTTCCCGCTCCTGTAATGGAGAATCGCACGTTGTTATCCGCTTGAGGCACCATGGTGCCCCGCGCATCAACCACTTTCACGGCAATGGGCGCAATATTTTCACCATTGGCGGTAAGCGTCGGCACTTCATCGCGTAATTGTAAGGCCGCCGCCGGGCCGGCTGTGCGGTACGACCATCGCGCCACCACCCGACGACCATCATAACCGCGCGCCGAGAGCACGCCCGGAGCGTAGGGCACCTTCCAATCAAGATATTTATATTTAATTATGCGTTTAACACCCAGATTTTTGCCATTGAGGAACAGGGCCACCCGGCGGCAATTGGAATAGCAGCGAACCAAAACCGGTCGGCCCACCATGGATCGGGGAAAAGTCCAGGCGGGAAAGATATAAACCGAAGGCTTTTTGTTCCACCAGGCCCGCCAGTAGTAATAACAAGGTTTGGGAAAGCCGCAACGATCCATCGATCCCACTTGACTGCTGACATCCGGCCAGCCGATGGGATTCGGTTCGCCCAGATAATCAAAGCCGGTCCAGACAAAGGCCCCCGCCACGAAAGGGTGTTGCATGACCGGGATAAGCGTCAGCCACGGAGCGCGATCTCCCAGCAACCCCGGCCCGCCGCTTTTGACCCACATGTGGGCAGCGGTTCCATATTCATTGACATGCCCGGCGCGGATATTAGTCCGCACCACCCCGCGATCACTGAACATATTGATGTCTTCGCTGCCGAACATCATTTTGTCCGGGATTTCTTTATGGAGTTGCGCGTAAAGGTTGGTGCCATAATTACAGCCAAGGATATTTTCAATCTTCATAAATCCGTCGCCAAAATAAGCGTGCGTGGGCTTATACACACAATAGGCGCTGGTACATGGCCGCGTGGGATCAATGTTATGCACGACACGCATCATGGCCTTGAACACCTTGACGCCGTAGGCGGTGGCCTCGGTATAAAGTTCCTCATTGCATAGCGACCACATGATAACGCAGGGATAATTGCGATCCTGGAGAATCATCGCCTTGAGATCAGGGAGTTTTTGGTAGGGAGAACCCGGTGCAGTCTTGGAAGTGTACACATCACCGAGATGTCTGTTTTCATCCATGACCAGCATACCTAAATGATCACAGGCATGGTAAAACGCGGAAGCCAGCGGATTATGCGCGGTTCGATACGCATTGGATCCCATCGCCTTGAGTTTTTTGATGCGCCAGTACCACAGATCATCGGGCGCACCAATGCCCACCGCCGGAAAATCCTGATGATTGCAGGTACCCTGTAATTCCACATGCCGACCATTGAGAAAAAATCCGCGATTGGGGTCAAAACGCAATGTGCGTATGCCAAATCCAGTGCGCTTGTTATCCACAACCTGGCCCCGAACTGCAATAACGGTTGACAGATGATACATGTTGCAGTGCTTTAACGACCACAACAGTGCGTGGTTGATCGTTGTGAATTGTGTAAACGTTCGCTTCTGTCCCGCCGCAAGATGCTCCGAATCAGATATCGTCCGCAGCACGGCCCCCTGTGAGCTGATAATCCGAGAAATTAACGTAAATGACTGGGCTGTGCGATGAGCATTATCCACCGTGGTTTCAACCGTCAACTGCGCCAACGCATGATCCCCGTTGGGATAACCATAATGAATGGTTCCGGGAACTTTGCTGATAATAAAAGTTCCCCATGGCGCAACATGAAGTTTATTGGTAATAATCAGCCGGACATGTCGATAAATACCGCCGCCCTCGTACCACCATCCCTCGAAAAAACGCGGATCGACAAATACCGCCAGTGCGTTGGGCTGACCATAATGTACGAACCGGTCAATGTTATATCGAAAAGCCGTATACCCGCCGGGATGCTGCCCCACCAATTGGCCGTTGATGAACACCACCGCGTCACGGTATACGCCGCCGAAGTTCAACCAGATGGTTTTGCCCTTCGCGGATGCCGGGATGCTAAAAGTCCGCCGATACCATGCCGGATACAATGGCAAACATCCGTGCGAGGCCATCAGTCGACCACTTTTTACTACTTTTCCCGCCACGATAAAATCATTGGGCAATTGCACCGGTTTCCAAAGTCCGGCGGGCCAGGGGCAATGTAAACGAGAAATCATGGCGCTGTTGATTTTTGGAATGGGCTTCCAGGCATGAAAACCAGGCAGCAGTTCGATCAACCACCGATTGTCAATTTGTTTAATTTGTCGCGCGTGCAAAGCCGACGCTGCGACGGACGAATCGCGATGACGGATCAGGGGCGTACCGCTCACCACGGCGTGTATAGCACCGGTCTGAAACAAGACCGCGCAGGCCAAGATGCAGCACCAGAATAATCCGAAAGTCTGACGGATTTTTGCCATTTTTCCAAGCCTGGCGCGTCTGAGAAATGCGCGATAAATTCGAATTTTTTTAACAGTGTGTAATCTACCAGCCTGCGTATGCTCATGGCACAATAGCTGTAACGGGCTATTCATGTTATCCCCTAGCGGCATCCCCGCGCTACCGGGTAAAGATCAGTTGCTGATATCGTACCTCGTGCGGATATCTCGTTTTGAGCGGGCATGGCGTATATCCGGGTGAAGTTGTCATAATGCCAATAAGAACTCCAATTCACGTTACCACCGATATGATTGAGGTAAATTTCATAAATCCCCGCAGTGGATTCGTCCGTCTTCCGCTACGAAAGAATGAATTAATTTCCAAGGGCAGCATAGAGGACTCTTTATTTAGCACAAGATTACAACGTTCCCAACACACAGTTCCGCATCCGTTCGCCTCCCAATGCCGTTGATTCGCTCCGCACGGCTCGCTAACGCCTTGCCATGGAATGGTTCACCATGGCAAGGTGGAATTGCGCCGCAGTTAAACCCGCTCTGACCACAAACGGCACAAATATTGCCGGACAATGATGCTTCCCTTTCCGGCGACTTTACGCAACGTGAATTCAAGGTAAGAAATCACGTTATACAACGATTTCCGGAGATTTGCCGCGAATCATCCATCGAATTCCGGAAAATGTCTTTTAGGGGCCGCCAAGAAATAACGTTTACACCGGAGTTTAGCCACGAGAATTTCATTTCCAGAAGAGAAAACCCTTGATGGTGTTGTATTTGATGAGCCCTGGGGTGGTTTTTCGGCGGAAAAGTGTACCCATGTAAAAAACACAAATTTCCTTGATTTTCGAGGGGTCTTGTTCCAGTGCCAAGAAGTTGAAAATTGATATAAATCGTTATTACATAATGAGTTATGTATTTTTCTTTCCAAAACTCCGGTTTACAAATATGACGCCGGGATTTTGGCGTCTGGCAAGACGCCCGCGAGGAGCATATCCGCATGGATACGTAACGAGCGGGCAACGCGGCCAGAGGTCAAAAGACCAAGTCAGATTGGAAAGGTTATTTCTTGGCGGCCCCTTACTTCCGAGGCCCGACGCGCAATGCGCACCGTCCAAAACCGTAACGCCGTGCAATATAATATCGTACAACCTTCCTTATCCCAAACTCATGCTATCAAAATGAATGACGCCGAAATGGGACTATTCCTTCGTTGGGGTTAAGGTTCACATTTTCGGTGTCACTATCAGCAGCCGGGATCCATGCGGCGGCAGCATAGCGGAAAATTCATGTCGGAACAGCCCTAAGTTGCGATGTAACCATAGATCCCGCACTTTGGCCGCTCCGTGAAATCCCACCTGATGCCAGCGCGCGGTAATCCGCGCGGGCCTATTTCCCAAGTTGAACAACGCCACCGTATAGGAACCAGCGGCGTTTTTGACCCTCCAAACCTGCCGGGGTGTTGCCTGCGAAATTGGTGTGGCCACGCGCCCCGCCTGATCAATGGCTAATACTGCTCTATTAGTGACCATCTTGTAATCCCCTGCGGTAAGATGCCGCAGGTCCGTGCCCAGATATATCGGCGAACAACTGATACACCAGAGCGTCATTGCGGATTGCCGCTCAATACGAGTTAATCCGTCCCGCTTACCATTGCCGATTTCCAGAGAATCCAGATCATTCCAATAACCGGGGCCGGCGTATTTGGCCCATGGCGGTGCGGCGCGGAAACGCAGGAGAATGTGCGCCCAACTGGTCAGATAGGGCGTACCATAGGCTTCAATATCACTATCCAGACGGCAACCGTTGGCGTAAGTTGTCCAGAACTTTGCATATTTGATATTCTGCCCCGCGGAAAGCTCCAGCCAAATTGGTCGTCCGGTCTTTTTCAGCGCTATTGCCCAGTGTTTAATGTCGGCACGGTTGTCCACCGGATGTTTTCCACCCCGCACGCCAACCCAATCCATTTTGATAAAATCGACCCCCCAGGAAGCAAACAAATCCGCTTCACTTTGAATATAGGCTTGCGCACCGGGCTGGTTGTAGTTAATGGCGTAACTGCCGCGATAAACACCCTGTACCGGCACATGGTGAGGAAACGTGCTGCCCCAGCGCTTCGGATCGGCGATTTGCCGCACGCGGTACGGTGTCCCCAAAATCCTGCAGTTGGCTTTCCATACCGGTATCTTCAAACCCGGACTCATATAGATTCCCAATTTCAATCCCCGTGAATGCACGTACGCAGCCACCGCTTTTATTCCATGCGGAAATTCATAGCGGTTGGGCATGGGACGGCCATACTTATCAAAAGAATTGGGATGATTTTTTCCGTTGGGATAATAGCCGTTGGACCAACCCGAGTCGATATTAATATAGGTATAGCCATATTTTTTCAGCCGGGCGGTCATCACCCTCGCCTGCGCCTCAATCTTGGCCGCGGTGACATGCCGGCGCATGGAACTCCAACTGCTCCAACCCATGTACGGGCGCGGGGCGGGTTGAGCTTTCACAAACCTTCGCTCCGGCGCGGATTCTTGGCACCGTAGCTCCCGTGTCCGTTTGTTCTTGACCAGTGCGGTCCGATGGATGGCGCATCCGTTGGCGACCAGCACCGCCGCTGTCAGTATCACCAGTACCGCGAACTTTCTCGTGTGCATATTGACCCTATATCACAAGCTATCGTGATTATTTCAGACTGCTGCCATTATAACATTATGCTGGAGCACGGGATGTGTCGAATGTAATCAAAACCGGTGACTATTTTAGTCGCCGCGCTTGCGCGGAACATCAAGGTGATTCCCTTAGGGGCCGCCAAGAAATAACCTTTCCAATCCGACTTGGTCTTTTTGCCTCTGGCAGCGTTGCCCGCTCGTCACGTATCCATGCGGATATGCTCCTCGCGGGCGTCTTGCCAGACGCCAAAATCCCGGCGTCATATTTGTAAACGTTATTTCTTGGCGGCCCCTAACGACCAGACGGATACCTATCAGGAGTTGCAGTTGACGGAGCCGGATAGCGCGGGGAGGCGCGAAAAGAAGCGTTTCTAAATTTTTGGAAAGCTTTGGGAGGGACGAAGTAATGGCGCGAATTGCGGGGCCACTTGCAACTTCGTGGGATATATCGCGTTTACTTGTCATGGGCCATCACTGTGGCTACAGCGGCGGTGGTTCGCCTGGGATTACCGTAGGACCAAGTGCGGATGGGCTATTGCCCGGCCAGCCGACTTATAGCAACTGACGGCTAGATTTTTGGGGGTAGCGATGCCAAAAGCACCGGCAATTGTTGTAGTCCTTATTCTCGGTATATTCCAGCAAGGAGCATTCAGTCGGGCGGCAGCAATTGGTTCTCCGCCGATGGCCGGTCGATCGGTTACTTCCTTCCATAGCGGCTTCTTCGTGCCCGCAAATTCGCATCCTTTGGTAAATGCCGACGTCGTACTAAGTCGGGTATTAGCCGCCGACAAGCGCCGATTGGGGGCGGGAGAGGCGGGACCGATGCACGTAACTTATACTATGCGCGTGCTTTCGTACTTTGGCCCTTATCAATTGTCGCAGAAAATTCGGGTAACGGGCGTGAACGCGCCGTTGGCTATATTCAGAGTTCCAGCCTCCCCGGACTACTGGATACCGAATATACCGGTTGGTGCATATTGGGTCACGCTAATCCAGCCCGCCGCACGGAAGGGGGTCTATGATTACAGGTACGGTTTGTTGCCCATCGGATTCATCGCGCCTGTAGTTGTACCGGCGGATGATGAAAAGCCCATTGCTATGGCTTTAGGCGACATGCGGCGATATTGGAAGCCTGCCGGGGTGGCAGCCGATCAAAATGTAGGGATGCGTTTACTTCAATCGCGGAACTATTTTAAGTGGGCGCTGGGCTGTTCGATCTTGGCGGCACTCGGCGGAAAGAAGAACGCACATCTGCTTCTCGCCAATAAGTTCGCCGCCAACGACTACGTAAGCACCGGCAACGGGAAGATGACAACTGTGCCAGTACTCGGACCGGGCTTTGATGGGCACCGATTCGTGATTCGCCGCTACGCATGGTTGGTGTTCACCCTTACACAGCGATTCCCACGGAAGGACATATCAGCAGATGATCGCCGATGGATTAACCAAACCATAGCTGCTTTCCTTTATAACAATTCCGGAACACTTACTGGGCTTAACCTGATTCCTCCCTCCCCTTGGCAAGTGGTGCCGTTGGCACATGAGTTCAACCGCGCCCAGGGGGTATTAGGCCGTCGGCTCGACGTGGCATCACTAAAGTTCGTGTCAACACCGCCCGGACATTCACCAGTTGGAGTGGCAGGCGGCAATGCCAACGCAGCGCAACAGCCTCCCTGGCCGCTGGCGTCGATCGGCGGGATGCTCATATCCGCCGCCGCTGGTGGAGCATTCGTGGCCATGATTTTTTGGTATATCGGGCGTCACCGCAGATTGTAGCGGCTGTAGTGGCCCGGCTATTTGTGGGATCGCTAATATTCATGATAAGGGCAGTTGTTGTGGCCCAACTGACTGTAAAGCGATCAATATTTATCATAATGTATATCCCCGATAGCTGACAACTGGTCGGATTATGGTGGCCCAGCCGGGTGTGCCCGTTTTTGTCGGGAAGTGGAAATATGGCATAATAGAGGGTGTTCCGGCAGGAAAGCCGGTGTTTTCAGGAGACAGGCCATGGAAGGGCTGCCACAAACGGACAAGGAATGTTTTATCAAGCAAATGGAGTCGGAGGTGAGGCTGGCGTTATCGCGCGTGATCGACGCGGTTAACGCGGCCCCAGACGGGCAGTGGATTAGCGCTTCGGAGAAGCCGGTGCGTGATGTGATGGATGAGCTAAAGCGCAAGGCATACGAAACAGCGGTTCAGATGCGGGTCGACTCAAAAGAGTCGACTTTTTCCCCCTCCGAAGGAAGCGTCGGGCCGGGCGTTGTACCATCGGGATCGCAAGGTAAGCCGCAGCGTATTAAGCGTCAGTGGTCGCATTGATCTACAGCGTAGCCGCTGGCAGCAAGCTCGGTCCAATGCCGGGATGGCGACGGATTGTTTCAATCCCGTGCCAATAGACGCATTGCTCGATAGAGTGCAAGCCACGGTAAGTTTGGGGGTTCAAGAGTTGTGTTGTCGTCTGGGCGTGGCCGGCGGGAGTATGGAACGCAGTGCGGAGAACTTATTTCGCGCTTCGGGCCTGCGTCTGGGGGAAGAGTCGTTTCGCCAAATTATAGAAAGTGAGGGCAAGGCCATATTGGAAGCTGCACAGGCGGAAGAATTACCGATTAATTGGTTTGCCAGGGATTGCCTGACAATCGATCCCACTGGGAAAGAAGTTTCCCGGGTGTATGTAAGTGCTGATGGGGTGATGGTTCCGGTGACGGTATCCGTTCACGGGCCTGAGGGAAGTAGTGAAGGTGTGGGCCGTCCCGCGAAATGGTTGTTGACGGTCTGATACAGGAATTCAAAGACGCTTCGTTGTTGCTGGGTGCAGGTGGCGATGGCGGTCCAGATTCGCTCACACCACTTCTGTCCTCGCTCACTGCGAGTTCCCTGCGTGACATGGCGATCCAGCACGACGAAGCGGATGGC
>Ga0080006_1109556_pt1 | contig 19227 bp, 17 predicted proteins | sample RS3BMetagenome_FD_69209 | JGI IMG/M metagenome (GOLD analysis project Ga0080006, IMG submission 69209) | Ferric oxide microbial mat and aquatic microbial communities from Rainbow Spring, Yellowstone National Park, USA - RS3B (SPADES... ... | reverse complement strand
GCGATCTCCTCCACGCTGTGGAAGCGTGGAGAAATTTTTAAGTGAGAGAACACGACGTCAACGATCAGGGCGGTGAGCCTCCGTAGCTTGGAAGTCATGGATGCTCACAAACGGAGACCCACCGCCCACCTTAAATATTATACAAGCAAGTGAAATTGTGGGACACACTCCCGTTTGACTTCAGATAAGCTAAAACCTCATCTACTGTTGCATTTTCTATGACAATTTTTCTTTTTTGAACTGGAACATCCCGTTCCACGTCATATTTGATTATTTGAGAATATGATGACAATATTGCAGAAATTTTCTTAGGACAGCCTAAAAAATCCTGTCTTTATACGTTAATGCTTTTTCGTCATCCCTCGTTGCAGTCAATACTTCGCACTTGTTGAAATTCACTACTGCAAATATTTGTCTTTCATAATTTAGTAATTCTATAATTACAGATGGGTTTGGTTCAACGGTTTTTAGAACTTCTTCTAACTCTCTTATTTTTTCTAATGCTTCTTCTTCAGAAGGAGAATCGTTATATATTTCAAATAATCCCATAGAAGTTTTTAGCTTCTTCCCCTGTGCTTTTATTTTTTCTTCTCTTCTTGAGTAAGTGTCTTTAACAGTTCTTAACCTGTCGTCGCACTCTTCATCATTAAATTTCTCGCAAATTGCTTTGACTACTTTTTCGCTATCAGCGTCAGAAATACTCGCTTTGTACAACCAGCCCGTTAGGTACATTATAATTTCATGCCTTACGCCTTCTTTGTAAATCGATGAAATCAGATCGATAATTTTCAGAATGTCATTTTCTGATAGTTTCTTTTTTCCATTAATTTCTTCTGTTTTGCCTTCTACTTTTCTTTTTACCCATTCCGATGCGGGGGGTACTTAGCTCAATACCTAATTTTTTACCCTTTTCTGCTAAAAATTTCAATAGCCCTTTAAGGTCAACTTTCCCTATTTCATTATTATTAATAGGAATATAGCATGAAGTATAATCCTTACCTTGCCACTTGCATTTATCGTTTTTACAATGAGCATGGTTAATACATGAACCTGGGCCTTGATCTCCTCCACCTCCGGGACGAGGGCCTCGGCCTCTCCGTACCTCCCGTTGGGCAGGAGTTCCACTACCGCCCGTGGGAACTCGCGTCCCTCGGTGATCCTGATCACCGCTGGCCTGATGAACTCCAGGAAGGCCCTCTCCCTGACCTTGAGGCAGGAAGAGGGAACCTGGATCACTAGCCTCTCCAGGAGCTCTAGGTCGTCCCCGGCCTCTTCAGACTATAACACTTCTACGTAACTGCTCGTTATTTTTAATTACTTCTAAATATCGTATTTGATGTTCGTTATGTTTATCTTGACGGGTGTTGAGGGGGCGGAAGTCCCCCTCCCTAGGTACGGGATCGGTCTGTACTTACGAAGTGGCGTCAGGTGGGGGAGAGGCGTACCTCTCCGACCCCTACTCCAACCGTGGCGCCTCGGCGACGCCTACTCCGTTGATGAGCTACATTGGTATGGCGTTTCGCGAACTGGCATTCAAACGAGGAGATCGTCCTCCTCCTTCCTCCACGGGAGGGGACTACCCCCGGGCCACCACTAAGTCAAATCTCGTGAGGTCAAGGGGTTAGAAGTGATCGAAAGCAATGAGGCTACGTAAAGGCGTTACGGACTCGGCCCTTACTCGTGAGTAACGCCCCCCAGCCCTCGACCATTCGCCCGTTGTCAGCTTACTTACTCAATGAGGGGATTTTACGACGTGAGAGCGGGGGCAGCCCGCGTTTCGAACCAGGGACCCCCGTTGGAAGTCCCCCACGTGGACTGCGAACGCAGTGGACTGGGAAGTCTCCCAGCGTAACCCCGTAGCGGAGGGGGAGTGGGAGGCTGTGACCCCAACGCCTATCCATAGCTCCGAACTGCGCTGTGACCTCAAGGGGAGTTCCCATGCTACCCCTCTCCTCGCCGAGGGACTGCGGACCCATCTCGACGTAGGTGTAACCAGAACGAGGTCGCTAAGGCGGGCACTCCACGGCCGCTACCGTTGAGCGAGGCCAGCGCTGGAGTCGCCACTAACCCCGCTTAACGGGAGCTCTCGACCACCGCGAGAGGAGCCGCTAGAGGCGGGCACGGTCACTTTCGGTGTGGACCCACTCGCTGTATTCCCCCACCACTTAAGGAGATTTAGTAATACCGCGCTAACTGGAAGTATGGGGAGAACGCAGCCTTCGCCTACCTCTTCCATAGAGGCGGAGTTCCGTAAGTTGTACAGGGTGGCGAGGAGGGTTGGGGACGAGCCCTTCGTTAAGCTGATCAGCGAAGCCGAGGAAAGGGTCAGGTACTTCCAGGGGGCTTCATACGACGAGGACCTGGATCCATGGGAGGTGATCTTGTTGAGCATCCTCTCGGTCGTTGCCGAGCGTGAGGAGAGATGGAGGGGTATGTAGTCGACGCCGTACCCGGGAGGGGGTTCGTGGAGCTGGTACTGGACGGCTTCAGGAGGATCAGGGTGAGAACGACCTTCCCCGTGTACGTCGTCACCGATAACCCAGAGCTAATAGCGCAGCACCCCTCAGTCTCCTCGTACGAGGGGGAGGAATGGAGGGATTTGAGCGGCGAGCCGCTGACCGTCTACCGCTTCGAGCTGACCGACTTGGGAGCGTACGGCTACATCTCCAGGAGGGCCGAAGTGGTGAACAAGGTGCCCACGGTACTCTCCCAGACGCTGTTCAGGTTGAATGCCCTCCCTTTCAGGAGGGTCGTCGTGGAAGGACAGAGGATCAGGTTGGAGGGGAAGGAGCGACTCGCCAGGCCCAAAGTGAAGGTGGCCAAAGTCGAGACTTACGACTGGTACGGACCCTCCCCCGACGGCGACAGGTACCTGGCGGAGGTGGACGGGGAGACTGAGAGGGGGTTCCTGAGGGACCTGGACCTATGGGCTGACGTGGTGGAATGCAGCGGCAGGGCCTGCGATCGCGTGAGGGCCTCGGTGAAGGTTGACTCCTCGAGGAAGAGGTCCCCAGTCTCCATATGGGGCTTAGTCGAGTGGTCCTACGTGAGCATGACCCCCCTCAGGGAAATAGCCTACTCCACCATCGGCAAAACCCTGACCACGAACGAGGCATGGGTGGCCTTCAGGAGGAAGGTGGTGATACCGGACGTGGTGCCGAGGGTGGAGAAGAGGAGGACCTTGGAGGAGGTGAGGGCGGCGGACAAGGGAGGTCTGGTGCTCTTCCCCAAGCCAGGGTGCTACGACGGGGTGGCCCAGGTGGATTTCTCCTCCATGTACCCCTCACTGATAATCAAGTACAACATCTCCGCTGAAACCGTGGACGCGTGTGAAGACCTGAAAACCGAAATAGGTCACTCGATCTGCCTCGAGGAGAGGGGGATCGTCCCCGCAGCGCTGGAGTGGCTGGTCGAGAGGAGGAGGGAGCTGAGGGGCGTGGACGAGGAGCGCTCGCAGGCGATAAAGTGGATACTCGTGGCCTCCTTCGGCTACTTGGGCTACAGGAACTCCAAGTTCGGCAAGATAGAGGCCTACGAGCTGGTCACATACTTCGCCAGGAAGACCCTGAGGAGGGCGATGGAGGTGGCGCGGGAGGAGGGTTTGGAGGTGATCCACGGGATAGTGGACTCCCTCTTCGTCAGGGGAGGAGACCTGGACGAGTTCGCGAGGAGGGTCGAGGAGGAGACCGGGATGAAGTTGAGCGTCGAGAAGTACGACTGGGTAGTCATGGGGTCCACAGCGGGTGGGAGACCTCACCCCATGAGGTACTACGGAAGGAAGGAGGGAGGAGAGGTGAAGACAAAGGGAGTGGAGAGGGGGAACATGCCCAACCTGGTCAGGGGTTTCCTGAGGGAGTTCGCGTTGAGCCTGTCCAAGGCCAGGGACTGCTCCGAAGCCAGGGAAGTGCTCCGAGGCGAATGCAGGGAAATCCTAGGGGCATACGAGAGGAAGGCCTTCACCGGGGAACCTCTGGACTACGTGCTCTGGATAGGCGGGGAGCCATACGTGAGGGGGGTCAGGGGCTTCTACAATGCGAGAAGCGGGTACAGGGGGAGGGATCCCTACTACTACCTGGGTTACTTGAGGAGGACGTGGGAGAACCTATGGCCTTGATGACCGGGTTCCAAGAGGTGGACGAGGTCATAGGGTCAGACGGGTTAGTGGAGTTCTACTCCACCGACGGGGAACTGCTCAGCCTCTTCTACCACAGGGTCATAGCCCTATCGGCCCCGGTGGACGTGGTCCTGGTAGGGGAGAGGGGCGGTCTCGACTCCCTCCTCTTGAGGAGGCTGCAGAGGACTTTCCGGAACCGCGGTGAAGTGTACCTTAGGAGGGCGTTTAAGGCGGAAGACGTGGCCCCCACCATCAGGGCAATGGAGGGGGAGGAGGTAGTGGTGGTGGATCCCTACCACCACTTCAAGGGGTACTCCCAAATAGTCGGGGCTATGAGGGGGAGGGAGGGCAGGGAGTTCGTCTTCAGCCTAATGGACAGGGAGAGGCGCGGTTCGGTGTTCGGCCTCCACTCAGCCCACTCCATTTTCAAGTTGGAGGACCGCGGGAGGGGTTTCAAGGTCAAGCTGATCAAGAGCCCCACGAGGGGGGAGGTCGAGTTCTCCTATGGGAAGTGGGAGATCTACGGCCGCTATGAGCGAGGACTCCTGAGGTGGATACACTAGGTGAGGCTACTGCCCACCCGGAGTGATGTCCGAGAAGCCTGTGGGTGTTGCGTGGGGAGGACAATGGAAACCGCGCTAGGAGTTTCAGGGGGATTTCGCGAGGTGGGATCTCCGTGGGGGTTCACTCCCTTACGCTACAGGGGGACCTTACAAGACCGGGACAGAGCCACACGGGGGATCCCTAACTTTCCCTAGGCTGCGGCCCTGTTCCCTGATCCCTCTCGGCCTACCCCTAGGCGTACAAGGCCGATAACCTGGCGTTAACGAAGACCGAGGCCAAACTCAATGCCATGATGACCATCGCGAGTAGCCCGCTCAACGCCCCCAACACGGCTAGGGGGATCCCTACTGCATTATACAGAAGCGCTAAAGTCACGTTCGACGGTATGGCCTTGCTCGCTCTACCCCTCCTTTCGAGTATCGACAGGAGGGTTTGAAGGTCGTTGTTCAGCAGCACGATGTCGGCCACGTTCTTCGAGAGATCGACGGCGCTCCCCATGGCAACGGAAACATCGGCTAGTGCCAAGGACGCCGAGTCGTTCACACCGTCCCCGAGCATCAGGACTCCCCCCTCTTCCCTACCCTTCAGCTCCCTTACCACTTCCACTTTACGCTCCGGGGACATCTCAGCGTAGTACTCGGGGATGCCAAGCCTCTCCGCTAACGCCCTAACCTTGTCCCCCCTGTCTCCACTCAGCATCACGACGCGCATTCCCATAACCTTTAACCCCCTCACGAACTCCGCGGCGTCCCTCCTCAAGTCGTCCTCCACATCGAATTGACCCGCCAGTTTCCCATTGATGCAAATCACGACGTTACCATTGAGGGGGGCCTCGCAGTTGGTTACCCCGATCCTACCCACGAAAACCTCGTTGCCTTCCACCTCCCCTACGACGCCCTTCCCCGGTAGCTCCCTGAAGTTCGTCACCCCGAGGGGTTCAACCCCCTCCCCCTCGGCGTACAGGGTTATAGCCCTAGCGATGGGATGGGAGGAGAACCTCTCTACGGAATACGCGTAAACTAAGGCCTCTCCTTCACCGCGGAATCCCCTCACTACGGGCTGCCCGTAAGTGAGTGTCCCGGTCTTATCCAAGACCACCGTCCTCACCTCACTGAGCCTCTCCAACGCGCCGACTCCCTTCAGCATCACCCCGGCTCTCAGGTACCTCTCGAACAGCGAGAGTCCCATCGCCGGGGAGGAGAACCCTATCACACACGGGTACCCTATAACCGATACCAGCAGGGCGCTCACCACGCCGCGGAAGAGGTAGAAGGATAGGTCGTGTCCTGTCAACGCTCCATACACGCCCCAGCCCAGGAGAGTCAGGAGTGAAATCGTTAGAACTAGGGGAACCCACACCCTGTCGACGATCCTTTCGAAGAACGTCAAAACAGATGGCTTACTTCGTTTGACTTCCTCCACAACCCCTAAAATCCTAGACAGGAAACTGCCGGAGTACTCCGTCGCGACCCTGACCACTAAGTGACCACTGCCGTTAGTCGAACCACCAATCACGACGTCTCCCGTTCTCTTCAAAACGGGCTCGGATTCCCCAGTTATGACGGCCTCAGACACCTCGGACTCACCGTTCACCACCACTCCGTCCAGAGGTACCTTCTCGCCAGGCTTAACCACTACCATATCCCCTTCCCTTAGTCGAGTGACAGGCACGTCCTCCCCGTTCGCCAAGTGAGCGACGGGAGGCCTCAACTCGACGATCTTCGACAGGGACTCCTCCACCTTATACCTCAGGTAAGCTCCCATCCACCCCGCCGTCAAGTGCAGGGAGGTGAGCAGAGCAGAGATCAACAGGAACTCCCTGAGGCCAGGGTACAAGACCCCCAGGAGACCTAGGACGTACGCCGAGATCCCGGAGACTCCGTAGAGTACGTGCTCGTTCAGGATTCCCCTCCTCAGGGCGTTCAGTGCCCCCCTATGAATGGGTAGCGCGCTGTAGAACAGAGCGGCTGATACGACCGCCACGTTGACGTAAAAGGAGTAAGCCGGCAGCGCGTAGGCCTTCACCATCATGGGCAAAGTCAGCAGCAGTGAGATCGAGGAGAGGCCCCAGCTCGACAGGGACCTCCTCTTGGAGTCCCTCAGCACGCTAACGGAATCCCTCTTCCCCTCGAACACGTAATACCCGAGCCTCTCTAACTCCCTCCTCAAGACCTCAGGGGAAACTGAAGAGTCGTGCCTCACGAAAACCTCTCCAGTTTCCAAAGACACCTTCGCCGATTTGACCCCGTTGAGCTTCGCCAACCCCCTCTCTATAGTGGAGGCGCAGAAGGCGCACGCCATCCCCGCGACGTAAAGTCGCGTTGTCCTAATCCCCTTGTCCTCTGACATCCGTCTCTCTCCCAGTTCGTCCATGAGGGGAACTTAGCTAACTAAAGGATATAAACTACAAAGTTTATAATAAGTAACATGGTCAAGGTCAGTAGAGCTGCTAAACAGTCGTGTCCTCTCGTCCAAACGATAAACGAGGTCTCCAGGAAGTGGTTCCTGTTGACCTTGAACATCATAGGTAACGGGAGGGGGATCGGTTTCAATGAGGTGTTGAACGCTATTGACGGGATCAGCCCAAAGGCGCTCTCTGACGTCTTGAGGCAAATGGAGAGCATGGGCCTGATAAAGAGGGTCGTAGTGAGCTCCTCGCCCCCTAGGGTCAGGTACTCCCTTACAAGCGAAGGGAGGAAACTGAGGAAGTCCATGATCCCCTTACTTAGGTGGGCGTCGAGGTACACAGGACACAGTGACTGTCCCATACTTAACTCGGCCAAAGTAAGTAAAGGGCGAGTAAGTTAAGGTCTTAATAACTCGCGAGGTACAGCAAACCACATGAAGTCGTTAGTAATCGAGGTCAAAGGTATGGAGTGCGAGGGATGTAGGATCAGGGTGACTAAGACTCTGAGTGAGGTGAAGGGGGTCTCGGAAGTGGAGGTGGACCTCGGGGAAGGGCTGGCCTATGTGAAGTTCGATGAAGGCCTAGATCTGGGGAAAGTGAAGAGCGAAATAAGAAGGAGGATTACGAACGCGGGCTACTTATGTGGAGAGATAAGGGAAAAGTGAAACCCCATATAGTCGTTACTAAGTTCGTTCCATTCTCTGAACCCAACTTTTTAAGTCGCTCCTCAACATCTCCAATAGCATACGCTGAGGTGAGGGCATTGAAACCCGCGACTGGGCCCTCCCACAGGCTCTCAGATCTCGTGGAAAGGCATGTGCAGGATCCTCGATCCCCCCTGCAGTGATTACAGAGAGGGGTTTAAGGGGGCGTAAAGCCTCGCCCTTCAGGGCGAGGAGGAAGTCAGACGGGTTTATTGCTGAGTAACCATATCGATGCTTTCAGCTCGGTACTTCTGACCTCGTCTCCCCATGGAGTGGGACCTTCCCTCCCCTTAACCTCACGGGACTCCCTTGCACTCGTAGCGAAGAGCTATAGCCGAGATGCAGTTGAGAATCAGGGAGTCCTACCCTCAAGGATCTGGTTAGCTCCACGAAACCAGTAACCCACGGAGTCCTGCGGACGTCCATAAATCAGGATTCGAAATTAGCCTTGATGTAATAGTCGAACTCAGCTGGTCTATCCGGCTTCACCCTTTGAGACCGTATGAACTCCTCCTTATCATCTATCCTGAAGGCAGTATTGAATTTCCTCTCGAATCCAATTGTCGATGCCGGCTTACCGCTTATCCCGAAACCGCAAACGGATCCAGACGTATGGGCTGGGTAAACCTCCACGTAGTCCGGCAGTTCCTTAAGTTTCTTGAGACTGTAGAACAGCAGCTCTACAGAGTCCTCACCTCCAATGTCGACTCTTCCCACTCCCCCCACGAAGAGCGTATCGCCAGTCATCACCATCCAAGGTTCCTCCCCCCTCCTGTAGTCCGTCACGAGGAGCGAGAGGCTATCTGGGGTATGCCCAGGAGTATGGAGGAACCTCACCTTAACGTTACCTGACTTCAACTCCTCCCCATCCCTAACCCTTTCCACTGGGAACCTGACCTTCGAAGACTCGTGGAGGTATATCCTAGCTCCCGTGAGCTCGGCTAATCTCCTCTTCCCGGAGAGGTGGTCTGCGTGGGTGTGGGTGTCGATTACGTATCTCACCTTCATGCTCAACGACTCCGCAAGTTTCAAGATCTCCTCCACATCAGAGGCTTTCGGGTCCACGACGAATAGCTCCCCAGCTTGGGTGCAGCCGAACACGTAAGTTACGCATCCTCCCTGCTTGGAGATCAACTGCCTAAATATCATCCTTCATCAACTTCTCCTCTCACCTGAAAGTAATAAGTATTCTTCACTAGTGGTGGTTAATTCACCCCAGAGGAGCTGAAAGTGCTCCGTCGAGTGAACCATGCATCCCTCACAGCTCTCCACCGTTATGCGCTCCTCTCCCGTGAAGATGACGGAGTAGCTTTCGTCGATTATCAGGTACTTGGATTTGATACCGTTCCTGAGCCTGATCTCCCCACTTATCCCGGAAAGTCGCTCCACGTCCTTATCCTCTACGACGAGGTAGAGCTTTCCCCTAAATTTCCTCAGTGTGACGATCAGCCATGAGGGTATTCCTGGGTATACCACCCTCACCTCTTTCGCCCGCTCCACGAGCTTCCTCACGAACGCGATGACCTGTTTCCTCCCCTCCACGTGTGTGGACCTCTCAGTCCTTGAGGTCTCCGATCTCCTCTTAACGTCCTCCTTGATCTCCTCTATAACCCCGAGGAGGTTCTGCTTAAACCGCTCAAAGCTCACCTCCGGATCCACCAGCTTAACTCTCTTGGGCCTTCCCTCAACCAAGTCTAAGAAACCCTTGTTCACCAGCCTAACCACGACGTCGTAGACTTTCTGATACGGAACCCCTGACTTCTCCGAAAGTTGCTTCATAGTAGCCACGCAGAGGTCAATCGACGCCGTGTACACCAACTCTTCGTAACGCGAGAAACCCAAAGCCTGGAGTTTCCCCTGGAGTTCACCACTCATGGAGAATAATTAGTATAAGAGTTAAAATATATTTGAGTCCATGAGAGTTCAATTCATCCTATTCGCCGTCTTGGTATTCTTCACGGGCGTCTATCTAGGTGAGTTCAGAGTGGCGTACCCCTTAGAGGCGACACGCGCGTTTGGCCTCGTAGAGCTCTCCCTAGTTGTATTCGGCTTTGCCAAGGGCGCAATGAACTTCGCCTCCGGATTCCTCAGCGATCTCTTCGGCAGGAAGAAGGTCCTGACGCTGGGATGGGCAGCGGCAATTCCACTACCCGCGATAGCTCTGCTGACCCGCTCCCTGTTTCTGGTTGCAGCACTGACTGTGTTACTCGCGATTAACCAGGCCATGACGTGGACTACAACAATAACATCGCAGATAGACATCTCTAGGGGTAGGACCGGAATGGCTGCTGGTGTGAACGAAGCGTCGGGGTACGCCGGAGTGACCGCGGGTAGCCTAGTAGCTGGATATCTCCTCTCATTCCACGTTTCCCCTTATTTCGCGATGGAAGGAGTTGCGATGACCTCCTTCCTGTTGTCCCTGTTCGGAACGAGGGAGACCAGGCCTATGATGAGGAAGGGGAGGGTGGTCCTTGAACCCAGCGTGGTACTCGGAGTGGGAGGACTCCTCGAGAAATTCGTGGACGCTTTCTTCTGGGTTGTGGTCCCCGCGTACCTTTCCCTGAGGGGGGCTAACCCCGTAGTAATTAGCTACGTTGTGGGAACCTACGTTGGGGTGTGGACGTTGTTGCAACCAATCATGGGACAAGTCAGCGACTGGTGGGGGAGGAAAGCCCTCATCCTCAACGGGTTCATAGTAATGGCCGTTGGCGTAACCCTGTTCACGTTCAACTACTTTCTCTCTGCTGTCATATGCGGTTTTGGAATGGGGATGGTCTATCCAACTTTAATAGCAGCGGTAAACGACTACTCTCCACCTCAGGGGAGAGGGACGTCTCTAGGCGTGTATAGGCTCCTCAGGGACTCAGGGTACGGTTTGGCTGGCCTTCTGGGATTACTCCTGGTGAGAGGTAACGTTTTTCTCTATTCTGAGATAGTTAGTGCGACCCAATTGATGGGCCTGATCACTTTAACGGTGTGGTTCGCAATGAGGGAAGGGGTTATCAAAAGGTCGTGAGCTATAACGCGGATGTGCGGACGCGTTTTCCGTGAACTCACGTGTCCTTATGGACGTGAGGCTTCACCTAGCGATGACCTGTTTCACTGTGGGATCTTGGTTCACAGTCCTCAGTCGAGACCACTGAACTCGACTTCCTCCCCAGCCTCTAGAATGTGCAAGGCTTTCGTTCCGTTGTAAACTCAACAGTTTACGGGTTGAAGTGTGTGAACTACCCCACCCTAACGGACGGGACTTCCCACCGCACGGTAGGGATTTCCCGCTTCTTAGCCCCACCTTGCCCCCTTAGCCAAGGATGGGATCCCACAGGCTCAACCGTCCCAGCCCCGAGCACTGAGTGAAACTTATCGTAGTGTCCAGCGTGGGACTATCAGATGGGGCGGAGGCGTACCTCTCCGACCCCCGCTTCAACCGAGGCGCCTCGGCGACGCTTACCCTGTCGGTGACTGTCATTGGTATATTAACTGTGAACTGATATTTAAATATGAGGGGGCTATCCATCCCCCACTGTGGGGGTCTTCCGCCCCCTTCACCCCCATAAAGATAAAGTCGCGCGATTTTCATTTCAGGAATACCTCAGAAGGGAACGGTGCACGGCGAACCTAAACCGCAGGGGTCTAATCCCAGTAGCTAACCACCTCCATGCCCTAAACGATAGATCAACGATCTCCCCCCGACTTTCCCCCTGTCTAACGCCTATGGACTCTGATATGCGTCAGACGCGAGTCTCCTTCACCTTGCTCAATTCCCTCCTATACGCCTCAAGGAGGTCCTCCAAGAGGACGACGCCCTTGAACTCCCCCCTCTCTACCACCGCCACCCACCTAGACCTGTTCTTGGACATTATCTCCAGGGCCTCCTCAGCCGTAGACGTAGGTCGAACAGAGGGAGATCCCCTTACGACGAACTCCGAGACAGACCCTCTACGCCAGTCGATGTCCTGCAGGTAGACGGACCCGAGGAACTTCCCGGAACCACTTACTACTGGAACGGAGAAAACCCCCAGCTCCTTCATGATCTCCCTGGCCCTATCCACGTCGTCCGATTCCCTCAACGAGAAGTTCCTGAGGGGAACTTCGCTGAGCCTAATGGACGCGAGGATTGGCCTCTCGTACTCGCTCTTGTGTGCTGGTGACTCCCTCCTGTTAACGACCTGGGACTTGTATATGCTGTCGCTCCCCGATACTAGGTAGGAAATCGCCACGGCTATCATAGCCCCTGGGAGGAGCTGCAGGCTCCCTGTCATCTCCACTACCATGACTAGGACGGCTAAGGGCGCCTTGCCAGCAGCGCCGAAAAGCGATATCATGCCCACGATCACGAATGGGACGATGGATGGGACTACCGATGGGAAAAGGAAGCCCATGGCCAACCCCACGGAAGCGCCCAGGGACGCGCCTATGAAGAGGCCAGGCGCGAATACCCCTCCGCTCCCCCCAGAGCCTATAGTGAAAGACGTCGCCAGGATCTTCACTAGGGGGAGGATCACCACGATCAGGACCACCGGGAGCCCAAAGGTCGGGAAACTCGAGAGCGATTGGTACATGAGCAACTGCACCCAGCCGTAGCCCGTGGACATGACCTCTGGGAAGGCTAAGCTCAGGGTCCCCGCCACTGCCCCGCCTAGGAGGGGCTTCACATAGTCCGTAACCTTGAGCGACTTGAAGAACGACGAGACCGCGTAGAAAGTCCTCACGTAGAGCCTAGCCAGCAAGCCAGCGAGGACTCCCAGGGCAGCGTACATGGGGAGCCTGAGGGGGTTGAAAGGGGAACTGTAGTACCCGAATATGGGTTCGAAGCCGACCACTGACCCGAATATGGAGTACCCCACAGCCGAGGCAACTAGAGCGGGGTAAATGACCTCTGCTTCGAGGTCCCTCTTGTAGAGGATCTCGGCCGCCAAGATCGCCCCTCCTATGGGAGTTTTGAATATGGTCCCGATCCCCGCTCCTATCCCCACCGCTACTGCCCTCCTCCTGTCCTCAGGGGAGAGCCTAAGCAGGTCAGCTAGGACTGAACCTATACCAGCAGCGATCTGGGCAGTTGGGCCCTCCCTCCCTGCGCTGCCGCCAGAACCTATGGTTATCGCTGAGGCTATCGTCTTGACAGGGATCACCCTCCTTCGGATCTTCCCCTGTAGATTGTGGTAGGCGTTTATCGCTGCGTCAGTGCCGTGGCCCTCGGCCTCGGGAGCGAAGGTGTAAACGATGAGCCCAGACAACGTGTTACCCAACATCACGGAGACGGGGATCAGGTAGTACCTCCCCACCTCGAACGCGTAACTGCCCGATCCTCCCTCTCCGACTGGTCTCGGGAGTTGCAGTTGCACTAGGTGAGAGAGGAACAGGAACTCGAAGAGTCTAATGGAGAAGTAGAAGGCCAAGGCACCTAGACCCGCCACGACCCCTATTATCAGACCCATCACAAACCATTTCTCGAAGTAAGACAGGGAGGAGAACCTCATCTCGCGCTACTCTTGTCCCCAGGGCGTAAAAAACTGACGCTCAAGTAGAACGCTTTCACCCCTCACTTAGCGAGCTGGGGTTTGGTCCACTCGAGCGTTTTCGAATTCATGCCAGGAATTGCCGATCCCCGCTCGTAATACCTAAGCTCCGCGGGCCTTCCTGTAGACGCTAACTGTAGGGAAATCGCTTTTCCACTGGCCCAGCCCTTAGGCAGATAGAACCCCGTGAGTTCATCACGTAGACCCCCAGAGCCTCAAGCAGATAGGGCCTACGCGGACACCTTAGGGCTCGGAGCAACGCGATTACTGGGAGTCGGCTCCGCCTCTTCTGGTAGCCAACCGGAGATCAGATAGTCGTCCCCTGAGGGGCCCCCGCGCGATGGGTCAGTCTGGTGGGGGTCCTCCAGCGGTGAGACCTAGCGACCTCACGTGGGTTCAAGCACTTCCTTGAATATCGATATGATGTAGTTCTTCGCCTTTCTAAAGGTCAGTTTGGGCGGCATGGGCCTTTCGTTCGGGTCTACGACCACGTCCAGGACGTATGGACCTCGGTGGCCCAGCATCTCCTCCACCCCCTTCTCCAACTCCCCAGGTTCCTTCACTCTCGAACCTCCCTCCCATGGCCTTGGCCACCGAGGCGAAGTCCACGGGCTGTAGGTCGACTCCCCACTCTGGGTAACCCATGACTTCCTGCTCAAACTTTATCATCCCCAACTTCGAGTTGTTGAAGACCACGACCTTGATCGGCCTCCCGTACTTGACGGCAGTGATCACCTCGCCCATAGTCATGGTGAACCCCCGTCCCCCACCAGGGCCACCACTTGTCTCTCCGGGAACGCCAGGGAAGCGCTAACTGCCCCTGGGACGCCTATCTCCATGGAACCTAGCCAGGCGGAGAAGGCGAAGGTCTGCTTCCCCGATGCCCTGAAGTGCCTCGCCCCCTACATGGTGACGTTGCCCGTGTCCACCACGGCGACGGCGTCTTCAGCCACTTTACGGGAGAGTACCTTGGCAACCCTCTGTGGCTTGAGTGGCTTGGCGTCGGACTCCTCTACCTTCCTCAGTTCCCCCTCCAGTCCTCCTTTGCCCCCTTTAGGTGTGAATAGTACTTGTCCCCCTTCTCCTTGATCCTATCCTTGACCGCCGAGAGGAACCCCCTCACAGTTCCCACCAACCCTACCTCTACCCTCACCCTCTTCCCCAGGTTCGCCGGATCCACGTTCACCTGTATCACCTTGGCCTTCTCCGGGAGGAAGGAGGTGTAGGGGAATGAGGTGCCCAGAAGCAGGAGGACGTCGCACCTCTTGAGGGCCTCTAACGACGGCTTAGTCCCCAGAGGGGGTTGGGCTTCATAGGATTTCATAGTATTTAATATCAATCCTCAGCCCTTGGGCTTCACCGGGTCACGGGGAAACCCGTTCACACCCCTCCGCCCCCTTAGCGGGGTAACCCCGACCCACCTACTCCCAGAGGGAGTGAGAAAGAGGTGGGGAAACCCACACATCTTGAGGAAGATGTTGAGGGACGCGTTCAGTTGTCTGTCTAGGGTGAAACCACACCTCTCACAACGAAAAGTCCTACCTTTCGGGAAACCCGTCCACATCTGGGGCAGGACTTGGAGGTGTGGTAAGGGTTCACCTCCTTAACTAGGGAGCCATATAACGGAGCCTTATACTTTACAGCAGTTATGGGATTTTTCGTTAGGTGTAGCCTTGAAGTCAAGGCAAAATCTAATAACTGCTGTAACTTGGTTCACTAAGTCGTCCTTTCACGTGTTCGATACCCTAGCGTATAATACCACTTTCCTCTTTCTAACAATACCCATCAACTTTTCCACGTCCTCCCTGAACCTCCACTTCCCGCTCTGTACCACTGGTTTTATTTATCCCTTCTTTACGTATTCTCTGAGTGTTGCATAGGATATTCCTAAGCGTTGGCGGACTTCCTTAGGCCTCAGCATCATATAAGAGTTTATGACGAAATGATATAAACTTTACGGTTTGTCTGAAACTGTTGGCTACGGCATCAGCTTACCTACAGCAGTTATGGGAATCTCCCTTCGGTACCGCCCTGTAATCTAGGTGAAATCTAATAACTGCTGTTTACGATTATCAAAACTGTCAACAACGGCGGAAAAAGGACCGTGGAGTGGTAGGCAGTGTAGGAACTTTAATCTGACCCTCCCCAGGCGGGACGAGGGTTCCCCGAAAGGGTTATACCCTTTATGGGTGCTATCGGTCCTAGCCCTCCTCTACCATCGGGGAAGAGCCCGGCTCTCGCTCCCCGATAAGTTGACCAGAGGACGTCAAAGTATGGTTCGAAGCTTAAAGCCTTACAACAGTGGGGCTATCTTTCCCCACCTCAGAGAGGTGAGTCCCCCCTTTGCCCCCCATAACCCAAAACCTGTAACAGCAGGAGAACCATGTTTCTCTGTCTAAGTATCTTCTAGAGAGGAAAACGGACCCGGGGGGATTCGGACCCCCGACCCTCGGCTCACCTCGCCTTCCATAGAAGGCCGGCGCTCTATCCTGGCTGAGCTACGGGTCCGAGACTTTTAGCTTTCTGACTCAAAAAAGATTTACGGGCCTTTTCCCCAAGTCACGTTGAGATGTTTCGTACCGGACCCACTTGCTTAGTACTAGAAGGAGTTAACTTGTTGACCTTTTCCAACTCATCCCTCAAGTCCTTATACGCTTCATTCCTCTCAAGGAGGTTAATTTCAAGAGGACAGTTATTAGATTTGGCCCTGACGACAGGGTGATATTTAAGGGACAGTAGTTATGGGAATCTTAGGGGAGACCGGAAAGTGTTTACCCGTGGCGTAACTTACCTTCTTTAACCACTTCTAATTCCGCCACGGGCACCCCTGCTGAGGGATCATACACAGTCACCTTTAAGTCATTGGGGCTAGTCGAGGGAAACACCAATACCCTCCCATCCGATTTTTCACCCCCCAAACCTCGTGGGCAGTGCCCGTCATCAGTTAGGGAGATCATCAATAAAAACTATTTGTAATACTACATGAACATAACCCACATCAAAACGATATTTAGAAAATTAAAAATAAGTAGTAGTTACGCGTAAGTGTTACAGTCTTCCTTGGATATTTCTCTGATAAGTATTAAGTGTATCTTCCACGTCAATGCCCTTTCCCTAGCCTTTTTTTAATAGCTCTTCCATGAGTAAATTGAAGTGAGACGAGATTGTGAACTACCCCACCCTAACGGACGGGTTTCCTGCTTCCTTGCCCAAAGGGTAGAGGGCGGAGCTCCACAGGCACTACGGGCCTCACCAGCCCCGAGCATTGAGTGAACCTGCGCTGTCCCCACATGTGAATATTGATTGGGGAAGAGGGGTACCTCACCGACCCTCGCTTTGACCAAGGCGTCTCGGTGAAGCTAACCCCGTCAGTGAGTGTCGTTGATAGAGTGTTTGAAAAGGAGTATACACAAGTGTTAACTACGAAGCTATCCATCCCCACAGTGGGGTCTTCCTCCCTTAACCCCCGTAAAGATAAAATGAGAGAAATGAAAGTATATGGACAAACGGAGAAGCAGTGGTCCCAAACCACGACCAACACGGTTAATATCTTCCCTCAGCACTGTTAACATTGTGATACTTGCTGAGAACCTGAGGAAGACGCTAGGGGGAAGGGAGGTGGTGAACCTCACCTTTCATGTGGAGCCAGGGTCGGTAACCGGTCTTGTGGGGCCAAACGGTGCAGGTAAGACGGTCACCATCAAGATGATCTCAGGGATTCTCAGGAAGAGTTCTGGGAAACTGGAGGTCTTCGGTCAGGATCCGTGGAACAACCCGAGGGTACACGAGAGGATGTCGGTGATATTCGCGACGCCCTTTTATCCCAGGGAGATAAAGGTGGGGGAACTCCTGAGAGACCTAGGGAAGTTATACGGTAGGGATCCCAGGGAGCTCACAGAGGAGTTCCAACTCACCCCCCACCTTCAAAAGAGGTTGAACCAGCTCTCTTCCGGCCTGCTCCAGAGAGTACAGTTGGTCGCGTCCCTTATGAAGGACCCAGAACTCCTGGTCGCAGACGAGCCGACCTCAAACCTGGACCCCACGTCCAGGCTACAGTTCCAGGAGATCATGAAGAGGCTCAACGGAAGCGGCGTGACCATCCTCATTTCCTCCCACATACTCTCGGAGTTGGAGAGGTTGGTGAGTCACGTGATCTTCATCTCTCGTGGTGAAGTGACCTTCTCAGGGAGGATAAATGACGTCCTAAAGGGAGAGGAGGAGATCCACCTCCTCGTAGACGACCCTGAGAGGGCCTTGAAGGTACTGGGGAAGGGAACTAGAGAGGGGGGCTACTTGAGGGTGATGGGGAACTTCCGGGAGATTGTGGATCTGTTGGACGACGCCGGGGTCAAGATAATTAACTCGAGGAGGGCTTCCCTCGATGAGGTCTTCAAGAAGTTTTCAAGTGCTTAGTATGGTTTACAGGGAGAGGTACAGGGAACCCACCCTGGAGCTGGTAGTACCTACAATGCTGGTCTCCAACGTCTTCCTCGTGGCGTTTTACGAGAGGTTTGGATTCCAACTCCTAGGAGTTGTCCTAGCTTTCGTCCCCCTGATCAGTGTGTCCGAGACCTTGGCCTTCTCCCTGGGGTTGAGGAACTTGATCTTCGTGACTGGAGAACACCTGTACGACGGGAGCATGATATCGTTTCTCACCTACCCCCTGAGGAGGGAGACCCTCTTCTTCTTCATCTACATCTCCGACGTCGTCCTGCCCTTGCTCATGTGGGTCTTCACGACCCTGACCTACTCTATGCTCTCCGGGGTAGAGGTTCCCTCACTCCTCTACCTCACCTTCGTTGCAGGTTACCTCTTCTCTGAGAACCTGGTGCTCCTCATCATCTTACTGTTCAGGAGCCCTGGTGTTTCCACCCTCTTGTCCCTCTTCCTCCTCGGGGGGATCTTCGTGTTTGGAGGAGCCTTAAACTATTACCAACTGGTCCAGGGAGATGTCACTCCGCTGTATCTGACGTCGTTCCTCAACCCCTTCGTCCTCTGGATAGCCCAATCCTTTGGTAAGGACCTCACCTCAGAGATAGTCAGCGGAGTAGTGGGCGAGTTGGCCCTGACCTCCTTGACCTTTCTCATTAGCTTCCTGAGGTTCAGGGTGATGGAGGTTTGAGATCGACTCTCTTGGTTTCCCTGGGGATAGCTCTCCTGTCCCTGGCACTAGTGAGTATTAACACCCACGTGAGCCTGAATTACTCCCTTGGGAGTAAACCCCTGACTTTCCTAGTCCCTAACACGGCAAGCGGGGAGATAGAGATTTACCAGAACTCGACCAACGTCACAGTCTACGTCCAGCTAGGCCACGGAGGGGCCAGTGAAGTGGTGAAGCTGCCATATCTCTCCGCACTCTCACCTGGGAATTGGAGCGTGGAGGGGTATAGGGAAGTCTACATCACTGTGGTGAAGAAGGTCGTCAACTTGACTCAGGAGTTGAAGTGCGGAAACGTGACTACCCAGAGGGTGGTTAACCAGACCCTGGAGGAGGTGTCGGGGAAGGTGACGGTCCCTGTTTACGTGAAGGTGGATGTGACCAAGGTCAGCCTGGTAGATCACGGAAAGGAGGTCGAGGTCGCCGGAATTTCACTCATAGGGTTAGGGGCGGTCTGGTGGGTCGTTGAGAGGGGGAGGAGGGAGGAGGGCTGAATCTCTTTCAGTAACGCGAACTCTCTAAGCCCGTTTGAGCCTTGAATCTGAGGGGGTTCGGGCTTCATAGGCATAATATTTAATATCAATCCTCAGCCCTTGAGCTTCACCGGGGTCGCGGGGAAACCCGTTACTCCTCCGCCCCCTTAACGGGGTAACCTAAACCCACCTACTCCCAGAGGGAGTGAGAAAGAGGTGAGTAAACCCACACATCTTGAGGAAGATGTTAAGGGACGCGTTGAGTTGTCTATCCAGGGTGAAACCACA
>Ga0080006_1139123_pt1 | contig 19229 bp, 16 predicted proteins | sample RS3BMetagenome_FD_69209 | JGI IMG/M metagenome (GOLD analysis project Ga0080006, IMG submission 69209) | Ferric oxide microbial mat and aquatic microbial communities from Rainbow Spring, Yellowstone National Park, USA - RS3B (SPADES... ... | reverse complement strand
CAGAGGGAATCCAGTAATGCCTGGATCCATCGAGACCGAATTTCCCATGCACCTGGCTAACGACCACGGTGCTCCATCAATCGGTCTCAGGGATACTCCTTCATATTCGAAGCTGGCTCCATGCTCTTCAAGTCAAGACGATCACGTTGGAAAGCGTATGTACCACCACGATTTCGTATCGCTTGTACTGCTCGCAGTGCCGCACGTGGCGGTACGCGATAGAGCGCAAATGGACCTCGTCGCTCGATGACCTTGGTATCCGGCAGCTGCCCGGGAATCGTCCGCCAGATCGATGTATCCGCCAGGATCAGCACATCTTTAGCGTCGCGGAGGTCGTCTTCAGCGATTCCATCGCAGCAAGCTGACCATAGACTGGCGTAGTTTGGTGCAACGTCCGCGGCTGGCCTGGAAACGAGGCAAACACGTTCGGCACGATCATCGCGTCGTGCCATGAGCACAATGTCTGCGAGCGTCTCCTCGGGACGCTCAGCAAAATGCCATCCATCAAAGTCGCTGTACCAAACAACCGAAGGCTGGCCTTCGGGGACACCATCACACCATCCAAATACCATCATGTAGACCCGGTCGGTGCGGAGGTCGGCCTCGCTTCGCTCACGCAGGCTGCGAACGCACTGGGCTAGTTCGCGAAGCGGCTGCTGGTGGGCGCGGTCCCAGACACGTATCGCTGGCAATAGGAACATGCATTGAAAGAGCATAAAACTTGCCGCCATAGCTGTGGGCAGATAACGATACCAGCGGCTGATGGAACAGGTCACCAAAACGCCGACGATACCGAGCACCCAGGGCGCAACGCCTCGCCAGACCAGCTTCTGAGCTCGCACCTGTTCGAGACAGACCCGCAGAATCCAGGGGTCGCCAGCTCCTCCGCTGCTGCCGATAATGAGTGATTCGAGTCGCAGGCAGAGCAGCGCCATTGCAGCCATGATTATGATGACTGCCAGCGCAGTGATCAGACGCTCTGCGCGCCCACAGTCTGCTGGCTTGCGCGGATCCACGCCTGAGAAGTATTCGCCAATGAGCAGAGCAGCAGCCGGTATGGCAGGCAGTATGTAACTGAAGAGCTTCGTGCGGATGCAGGAGAAGAACGAAATTGTAAGCAGAAACCAGGTGGTGATGAATAAGGGGATTTGCTCGCGTCGCGACGACTTTCTCGACGCTGCGGCGAAGCCGGAGCGACGATAGGCAGCGACAAGTGCAACCGGTAACGCTGCGACCCAGGGAAGGAACCCCAGTAGAAGACACGCCAGATAGTAGTACCAGGGGCCGCTATGCGCATTCACAGCGCTTGTCAGGCGGGCCAGATTATGATAGCCGAAGAAGGCCTTGATATAGGTTAGCCCGTATGCACGGATAATGAGCATGTACCACGGAAGACCGATTGCAGCGGCGAGGAGAACACCTCGAGTCCAGGGAATCTCGTGAAGGACAACCGCACGCCATTCACCGACGAGCACGAGGAAGACGCTCACGATCAGGGCTGGGAGCGCAACGCCCAGGGGGCCCTTCGTGAGCAGTGCCAATGCCGCAGCTGCAAACATACCAATGTACCAGGCGAAACGGGTCGCTTTTGTTTCCGAGATATAGGCGGCTGCGAAACACCCCAAACACGCTGTGATCCATGCACACAAGACCATATCGGAGACACCACTTCGGGCCCAGCCGACTGCATAGAGGCTGCAGGCGAATGCTGCGGCGGAAATCAGGCCCTTGAATTGCCGCTTTCTCATGTTGTCGCTGGAGGCGCCTACGCTGAAACAGTACACCATGAGGGTTACCGCGCAAGCTGCTAGCGCAGTCGGCAGTCGCGTGGCGCTTTCCGTAAATCCAAACAGACGATATGCGACAGCCTGGAGCCAGTAAACAAGCGGAGGCTTATCAAAGCGAACTCGTCCATTCCATTGCGGAATGAGCCAGTTCCCCGTTCGAAGCATGTTCTTTGCGCATACAGCGAATTTGGGTTCCGTGTTGTCCATAATGGAGAAGGATCCATTGCCTAGAAGAAACTGGAGATAGCAGAGCAGGCCAAGGACAGCGGCCTGTCCAGCGAACGCTGCGGCTCGCTGTACCAAGAGCTGTGGCTTCCCGGGGTGTGGCGCCTCAGCGCACAGCGCCAGCGCCCGTTTTCGTTGTCGTTGATGACGCTGTTGCCTCTTGCTGAATAGCATGCCGCCGGGCCATCTCGCGCTCTCCACAGACAAAAGCTGGGTAGGCGCTTTTCGATGCAAATGCGTATTCACGGTGCAACTCGCTTGCTTGATCCGGCACACAAGTATTCGTTCTTCAGCGTTTCTACGCTGCGGCACAGCTGCAGCGCTTCCACGGGGACCCGCGTATGACGCAACGAAAGCAGTCCGCTGGGGTCGCTGATTCTGGGACATGCGCTCGCGCGGACCTAAAAAGCATGAAAGCGTGGTAACTTGTCTTCCAGCGAAGTTAAAGAGACTAATGTGGTCAGAATTCGTCATTCCATAGCGGTTTCCCGTTCTAGAGCTTGCGTAGCCTCCAGATCGCCGTTTGTGCGTGCGTCGTGCTCCGAAAATGTTAGCGCTCAAGAAGGAAAGCACTGAGCAGTATCCAATGAAGCGTTTTCTAGCGAACGCTCCCCGCTCACGACCAAGTCAAGCGATGGACACCCCCCTAACGCTAGCGTGCGAAACGACACCCTTTGAGTGCCAGCGATGGTGCCCGGGAGCACTGCACCCGTCGTATACCAAGGCAGCGTCTTCTATTCTCAGACGCTTACCGAGGACGCTCCCAGCTCCAAAGCGGTTCTAGCTCTTGGTGTACAAAGCAGGTGTACGATCCTAGTGCCTCGGAGTGTGAGCGCTCCACGGGTGACCACCCGCGGCAGCGCAGCGCGGTGTCGCTGCCCCGCGCGACGGTCAATACGCTCTGGGGACGAAGCGACACCCGGAGGAACGTTCTCGGAGAAAACAAGCTCAAGGTTCACGATGGTTTTCGTTTTTTCGAATGCTGTGGTTGTTCAGGGGACCAGAGCAAGGAGCAGCGCTCTCGGGAGGTGCTCCGCGCCTCGTCTTCCCGGTTTGGCTGGTTACCGCTCGAGGGGCTGTTCTCGTCGGGCTACCGTGCGAATGGAGACGCCCGCTCCGCTTCGAATGGAGGACGTCTGCTCTGTTGGTCGGAAACGCGATCCAGAGACGGGTAACATTCAAGGACGTGTGTTCGTTGTTCACGATAACATTGATACAGACGTAAGTTTTGTGGAATTATCGCCGTTTGCACTCGGTTGCCGCTCTTACACCGGTGCAGGGGTTTGGGTGGACGGCTTCAGTTGGCGGAGAATCGTCTAAAAACAGCAGACGCAGTTGTTTGCCTGGGTGCATGAAGGCTGTATAACAGATACTAACCCTATTCACGTGCAAATTAGCAAATCATCCCCGCTGAGCACCTGAGCTTGCTGCCATCGGTGCCAGCAGAGTATCAACTGCTTGGCTCCCACGCGTTGGAAGGTCTTCCTCGAGAGCTCTATCCCGAGCGTTTTGTTGAAGAAGGACAGTTATCCACAAAGTATAGCATCATTATTGCAGGTGAGAACTTTGGTTGCGGAAGCTCCAGGGAGCACGCACCTATTGCTCTTGGTGCGGCCGGTGCCAAGGCGGTCGTCGCGACCTCATACGCACGTATTTTTTTCCGCAACTGCTCATCGACGGGTGAGCTGTATCCATGGGTATCGAAGACGAGATTAGTTGAGCACTTTAAGACCGGAGATGAGGCCGTGATTGACTTTGAGACCCTCAGCATACGGAATCTCAATAGCGGGCAGCGTTTCGAACTGGAGCCGCTCGGTGAAATCCAGCCTGTCATTGATGCCGGCGGTCTGTTCGAGTACGCTCGTCGGACAGGAATGATTAAACCTCGCTCACGTGCATCGTGAGCTCCATTCGTGACACTTCCATGAATTCTGCGCACGAATGCTCGGTGATAAACGCATGCTCGTGAATTTGCATTCGTGAAAACGATGTCTGGTTCGAGGGACGATAACCGATAAACTGGGACTGGGCATGCGCCTGCTGCGCAGCACTTGGACGACGGATGTGCGCAGATCGCCTACTTGGCCTGGACGTAAGACGCGGATTCCCCGGTGGTCTCGCCAGTCAGGAGAATTCCGTAGCTGGACGCGTCCGGGAATCCGAGCCTACGTGACGAGCTCACGTACTGTGCATCTCATGGCTCGACACCGAAGGAATCTGGAGGAAATCAGGCACCCGTCGACCAGGAGGATGGCAGTGCGCGGGTCCACACACGCGTGCAACGACAAGGCACCGCTGCTCCTGGGCATGTGTCGGGAGGCGGTGCGCGCACTCGAGGGTCTGGCCACGGGCGCACACCCGAGTCCGGCGTCGGGGCAATACTACTCCTGGGCAAGCGTCGATAGGTGGCGCCTCGCTGCTGCAGCGCACGTTGAAGCTGCTGCGTGTCCGTGGTAGTCAGCTGGACCAGGCAAGCGATGACGCTTGCGGATGGGGTAAGCTCGATGCATAGCGAAACCTCCATCGTCGTCGTCGGGATCGAATTCGAGCAGCAGCGCATCCGTTTCTGCTACACGTCCAGGTCAGAATGAAATGCGACGGGCCCATTTACCTGACACGGGCGTACGCTCTAAAGTTTGGGTCGCTTCCCAGTATCAACAACACCAGCCTTTGCGGGCTTTTTCTGTGACTGCTTCCTATTCCTCTCTCTTATCGCCTGTTTTAACGACGACGGTTCCTCCTGGCATTCCAGCTCTGGTGTAGGCAGTCGAAGGCCATTGGCAGCTACCTTGAACTCCTGATCTTGCTGCTTTCCAGCTGTTGTTGCTGCATTTCATGCATAGGCACAAATTACGAACTATGCTTCGCTTGCCATATTCCATCTTCTCGGCTAACGATCTTGGTATGCCCTTCGCAGGGATAACGTTCGACTCTGGTCAGGTGTTTGCATGTGTCGACCACACAGAATCTGCATGGCGCTCTACCATGCGGCGCAACAGCGATTGTCTAACCGCTTGGGCTGTGCGCTTGACGGGTACGGATGCTTGTCGGTGTTGCAATCCTCCGTTTCCACGCCCGGCACCGTACCCTACACTATCGAGCACCCGCCGGGCGAGAGTCCTCGGTAGGCGCTCAGTCCGCTGCACAAGCACGGGCACGCTCCTCGGTTCGATCGAGGTTTGTGGAACGCGATGTTCATCATGATGGCATCAGAAATCGCAATAAAACTCAGGCGGGAAACCTGGGCGAGAAATTTCGTTTCGTCTACCCTACCTGCGTGGAAAGCGTTGACGTACGCTCCACCGCGGGCGATCGCTGGGATGATTCAGGTCCGAGAACGAGGCCTCTCTCCATGGAAACAGAAGAGACGGGTCTGTCTGCGGGCGTGTCATGTGAGAGGCAGCAGGCTGCTGTCGAATGCCGCCTCGTCGATGACCAGTAAGATAGGAGGGTTCGTCTCCTAAACCGAATCGATCATTCGCTGAAGCGAAAAGTTCAGTCAACGTGCGTCATGAGCAAATAAGCAAGTCGCCGGGCCACGACGTCGTCGAGAACAGAAAGACCGAACATTTGGAGAATGCAAGATTGGAGCAGACCGCACTTCAGGAAACGAGAAGCATCCAGACTTCCACGCATGCATTGCAGAATGACGTCGGCAATTTACGAACCCGTGCTCATCGTCGTTGCGAATCTTTGTTAGGAAGCAGAAGCGATGAAACCCAGTGGCACCGCGTCGCACTTGACATGTCTAAAAGACGACCGAGAATCATACGACATGGTATAAATGAATAGGAATTTTTTGATCGCATTTCGAATTTCAGGGCTAAACGCCTGAAAAAGTTGGGCAACGCTCAGGTAAGGACCAGAGCGATCGATCCAGTATCCCGTTTTCATTTGACACGGGTATAGCGAGACATACAGCTCCAAAGTCACCGCGCTGAGGCGGATCTTATCTTGATAGTGTATGCGGGGCAATCATGACAGTTCGAGCTGCAGCATTCCATTGGGTATACCCTCACCGGCACCTGGATACGCGGTCGACACTCCCGCGGCTCATCCGTTGCATTGCGGGTCCAATTTTGCGCCGTCCAACAAGACCCTACCGTGAATGACGAACCAAAATCACCAGACAATGATTGAAAGTACTCCCAGCTGTTCGCAGCAAGCTCTGAAGCAACCATCGACATCGTCCAGCAGAGGCTGTCGCGGAGAGCGCGCTCCCGCTGCAGCACGTATTTCTCGCTCGTTTCCTCGTTCCAATCCGTGACGCGTGCGCAGGTTTCACCGCTTTTTTTAATCAAATCCAAATGGTAATCTATTCCGCTGAACCAATTCATAACTCTTCCACAGTTCATGACCGATCCGAAGCGATGCTCATCACGAACATGCAAACTCTCCATACCACAGCGCTGTGGACGCGTCCGATACCCCCATGCGGTACGCGAATCGGTGCCGTTCTCCAGTTGCGACGCGCGCCCTCGACGCTCGATCGTGAACAGGGCGCTGGTGTGCGGTACGAAACAAGAACGTAAAAAAAGAGTCTTCCCCGAGAACTATGCATTAGAAGTGGACTTATGGATGTGAACGCATTTGGTCGTACGTTTCACGAACAATGTCTGCCCCGAATTCAACGTCGTACGTCGTGAGGAGCGATGCACTGGTCACTGATCCTGCAGTGCAGGTGGTGGACGAGGGAAAACTCGTTGTTGACATTGTGCAGAAAGCACATCGCGATCTCATCGAGCAAACACGACAGCAAATCCTTGCGCTAGAGCAAGAAACGAATGAGCTGCTCCAGCAGGTGCTCGGAAGCGAGCACGGAGCGGGCACGTCGTCGCAGTGGGCTCAGCGCAGCGACGACGCCTGTGACGCGGGCAGCGTTGCGGCTAGCGGCCGGGCGCGGCGACGACTCCACTACCTGCACAACCGCTTGGAACAACTTAGAAGCGAGCTGGTTGAGCTTGAAGCTGAACAAATTCATGAACTCGGAGATCTTGCGAGCACCGACGGTTATCGCAACGGAGAAGTTTCGTTTACACCAACGGGCTCGCCGGACGCACTAGCTTCGCAGCAGCTTGCGCGTACGCTCGAAGCAGGTCATGCCCTAGGAACTGAGGCAGCTATGGAACTTGCACCTGGACTTTGGCTTCCGCGGTCTCTGTATGAGCGTTTGTTTCCGTACCAAAAGGAGGGGCTTGTTTGGCTCTGGTCGCTTCATGTACAAGGTACCGGTGGGATTCTGGGCGATGAAATGGGGTTAGGAAAGACTGTTCAGATCATCGCTTTTCTCGCAGCGCTCGACTACTCGGGACTCTTGAAAGGCCCGATTCTAGTGGTGGCACCTGTCACTGTTCTGGACCAGTGGCGACGAGAACTGGAAACCTGGTGGCCTCGATTGCAAGTGCGCGTCCTGCACGCCGTGCTGGGTATCGGGGAGTCCGCGCTCCAGCCGAATCAGTGTCCATCGCAAGTTATATTCATTACGAATTACGAACACCTTCGCATTCATGCGAGTTGGTTTACCAGCCGACGTTGGGACTATGTAATTCTGGATGAGGGCCATCGCATTCGGAATCCCGAAGCAGAGGTCACACGAGTATGCAAACAACTCAACACGGTACATCGCATTCTGATGACCGGTGCACCCTTGCAAAACCGTCTTTGTGAGCTCTGGAGTCTCTTTGATTTTATTTACCCTGGCAGGCTCGGAACATTACAGTCCTTTGAGGAGGAGTTCAGCATACCCATATCTCTAGGCGGTTTCGCGAATGCAACGCCCGCCCAGGTTCACATCGCGTATCGCTGTGCATCGACACTGCGAGATCTGATTGCGCCCTATCTTTTGCGACGCTTGAAAAGGGACGTTGCACTCCAGTTACCACAAAAACAGGAACATGTTCTCCTCTGCAGACTGACACCCGAGCAGCGACGGATCTACCAGAACTACCTCAATGCCATTGACGTCGAACGAGCCGGAGATGGACAGCTGAACTTACTGCCAATCATCACGACCCTGCGCAAGATTTGTAACCATCCGCGGCTCGCGGCTGCTGATCTCCATGTATCCGGCTCAGAGAGGAAGCTCCTGCGCCAGAGTACTTCGGGTAAGCTCCTCGCTTTGGATCGCCTGCTGCACCAGCTCCGCGAGACGAATCATCGAGCGCTGATCTTTTCGCAGACGCGTAGCATGCTCACTCTGCTCGAGAAAACGCTGAACAAGGGGCAGTTCACGTACTTGCGCATGGACGGTGAGACGAATGTTGCACTTCGAGCCGAGTTGGTAGACCGCTTCAATCACGATAGCTCGATTTTCGCCTTCCTGTTGACCACTCGCGTGGGTGGGCTCGGTCTCAACCTAATCGGAGCAGATCGCGTGATTATCTACGATCCCGACTGGAATCCGGCGTCCGATACCCAGGCCCGCGAACGGGCCTGGCGCATCGGCCAGGAGCGCCCAGTTGTCGTCTATCGCCTGTTGACGCGCGGCACCATCGAGGAGAAGATATACCACCGCCAGATCTTCAAAACGTTTCTCTCTGAAAAGGTTTTGCATGATCCTCGCAAGCGCCGATATTTCAAACGAAAAGATATACACGAGCTTCTGACGCTGCATGAAGACGCTACAGACGAGGATTTTGTTCAGGTTCAGGCGACTGCACGGGAGTCGCTCGCTCCGGTGAGCGTCGCAGCAGCAGCTGGTGATGATGCTGATGCTGATAATCATTGTAAGCTAGATGCCAAGCAGAATGAACAGCTAACAGCGGAGATGCGGATCATGCGACAGTTACTGGACGGCAACGATGCCCGTGCGCTTGATCAAGTGGCGGCAGTCTTCAACCACGACTCCACGCTGGAGGTATCAGGAAAGCATCCCCGGACCGCATTCGATCGACAGGTGCTCCAGGCCGAGGCCGATCGAGTCGCCCAACGAGCGCTGGCGGCACTGCGTCGTTCACTGAACCACCAGACGCCGACAACCCCGCTACCTGAACCAACGACACAGGCGCCGTGGCTCTGCTCGACAGCGGCAGCGAACCGAGCACCTTCATCGAAACTTGCGTCACAGGCACTGCTTCAGTGTCTGCACGAACGCGAAGCGGTCGATGACGATGAGGAGCAGGTTCGAAAGCTGCAGTCTCTTGTGCACGAGATTACGTCGTATTTACAGCGACGCGGGCCCGGGGCGACGACTGCGGAGCTTGCGGGCGCCTTTAAGTCCTCCTTGCGCGTACGCGGCATCAACGCTGCCGAGTTCCGAGCAGTGCTCAAGCTTGTCGCCTATCTGAGCGAATCCGGTGATGGCAACAGAGCTGTGTGGCGCCTGCGGGCATCTGCGCTCCTGCCGGACACATCTCCAGAGACGTGACGTGGAATGGGTACTCAGACTTTATTGAGATCGGGTGCTGTTTAATCGGGAATAGCACCTCGCGGATGGCCAGCATACGCGATAGGAAGCTGGCTTGTCGGTGCTGCACCTGCGATCACCAGGCCTGCACGCGTGCGATAGGCATGCACGTTATTGACCTGGTGGTGAGGAGCGAAAAGCGCGCTGTCTCTCTCTCTCTCTGTCTCTGTAGGGCACGCGAGTCAGGTGCAGCGTTGCGGCGCGACGACGACGGTTCCCGTCGTTGTCGCCATGTAAGCATAGTCCAGACACTGTTGTAAACTTACGGACAAGCCGTTGTTGATGCTGGCATTGGCGTTGGATCGTGTAAGCGGCGGAAAATTCTTGCCCATAAAGCAGCGTCATGGAATATTGGCTGCAAGAGCATGCAGCGCATGGCAGCTTCTTCTTGACCCAGAGAGGCATGCATGGGCGCTTGCCATACGGATCCACTTCGATTCGTAAAGCAAGTCCGACGGAATTCGAAGCGCTCACGCGCCTACCTCGAAAGATCCAATGCGATGAAGCCGCTTAGCGCGGAAACTGCACCTACTTGTGTCTGTCGATGCACGTGAAAACCCTATGGAGGCGTTCCCTTCTGAGATCTTGTATGCGTATCATCAGCGAGTGAACGACTGCGCGGCTCGGGAGTCCGCTTGTCCAGATAGGCGCGAACCTTGGCTCGGAACGCTGCATTTTCTTCGGAAATGCCACGAAGGGACGATTCGATGTTCTGAAGCTTGTGGACGCTTGAGGGAGACGTTTTTTTCATGATGCTGCCCGACAATGGCGTCGGAACGTCACCTGTATCTCCCGGGAGCAGGTTTGCCTCCGTTTGCGGGCTTGATGCATCCAGAAGCAGATCTTGAAGGCGTCGTTCAGCGAATGTGCTGCGTGCTTGAACACGTACCAGTTCGTCGGTCAGTCGTCGTATTTCCGCCCGAAGGGAGGCGCGTTCCTCCGCCTGTTTCTGATTCACGGTAAGTAGCTCGTCAATACGGTCTTCGAACTGTCGATTTCGCTGGCGATATCTGTCAAGGTCGCGCTCAAGTGCAGCAGAGCGTGCTACCTCAGCCTGCAACTGACTGCCGAATTCGATTCGAAGCTGTTGCATTTGCGCTTGAGTCTCAGCGAGTCGTTTTTCGAGTTCATCACTCCGGGCGGCGGATTCGCTCAGCATCGTGTACGCCTCACGGGACGCCTGTTGAAAACGTTCGCGCTCGCTTTGAAAGAGAGTGCGCTCTTTCTCAAGCTGATCGGAGAGTTTATTCAGGTTTCGCTCGAGCTCCCGCTTTCCCTCTTCCAGTTGCAGCTGGCGAGCCTTCATGTCCTCTATGGTGCCTTCCACCCTGGAGCGCAGCCCACGGAGTTCCTGCTGGGCCGCACGGAGTGACTCTTTTTCCAGCTCGAGCTGCTCCTCCAGGTGCGCCTTTGCCATGTTGCAACGCCGAAGCTCTCCTCGAAGGTGCATCTCCTGGCGACGGTATTCCTGCTCCTGAGCGCGCTGACGTCGCTCCATCTCCTGCAGATACGAGTCAAAAGATTTCGCCAATCGTTCACTGAGCCTCTCAGTTTCCTGCCTATTTCTCTGCTCAGCTGCGAGTGCCTCTTTGGCCGCCTCAAGTTGCAGCGCGAGCGATGCGACGTCGTGTTGTTTGCCGGCGCTGGACGTTGTCGTTTGAACACCTGCGGGTACCCGGATTGCGTCCACCAGTGTTGGACTGGTTTTTCTTTCCTCAATAAGCCTTCGAGCTTCATAGAGCTCTCTCTGTAACCGAGCGATAACCTTATCCTGGTTTCGCGCTCGCTCCTCCAAACGAGCTAAACGTTGTCTCTGGGCGCTCTCCAACTCCAGTTTCTGTTCTGTCATAACAGCTTCTAAGTCATCTCGCGTAGATTGTGTATGTGGAGGTTTCGAGCCCAGCCAGGGCGGCTGCAGACTTTCAAACGCAGCCGCCTGGGGTTCTACCCCGCTGCCCACAGGCATATCCCGTAAGCGACTACGGAACCGGAACGAGAGCACCCGGGAACGCGCGGCCCCCAGCGCTCACGGATTCGAAATGCCAAGATGGCGGGATCGGCAGCGTGTCCCAGCGCTGGCGAATGCAGCGCTCTGCGCGCCAGCGATGCGGCCAGACGGCAGCGCCACACCTGCTGGGAGACAGGGACAATGGCGGGGCAGAGGCGCTTTCGATGTACGTACGCTGATCATCGTGATGCGTTGATGGTGCGCGTGCCTCTAGGGCGTCTCGTTGCTGGTACGATGGCGAACGCGTTGCGTGATCGGTTTCCGATGCGATCCAGGTGCTGGGAAGGAATAGTGTCGAGACGAGACGCGACTCGCTGCTTCCAACACCTTTCGGGCGTTACGCTCAGACCAGTGAATTCTGGAGAAGCTGCGCCAGCACACCCGTATTGTTTTTGTTTCTCGCACAGCGATTCAATACAAAGGAGTGTATCCTGCGCTCTGGAGAAAGGTTACGGAATGCCGTGATGCTGCGAGTGCAAGCTCGCGAAAAAGAACGGCGGTGCTTGTCCAATGCAGTCAATCTGCGGTAGCCACTGGACCAAATACCGTGCAAGTCCCTGCTCTGAATGTCATAACCCGTAAACAAAATTGATGAAAACGCTGCCTATGCAACCCAGTACTCGTCAGTCCATCCCATTCTACGCGTTGTGCAGGAAGTACTTTCAGAGAAGCCGGAGCTTCCGAATTCCGCGTGCCGTTGATACGAACAGTGACGAAGAGACACCATGGACGAAGCACGAAAGAAAGAAAGGACGCTTCTCGGGGAGACAGACGCACGACGCATACCACACCATCGGCGTCATGCTGGAACGCGAGGGCGGAGCGCGGCAGGGGCCAGAGATCGTCTCGCTCGACGAGGCTCCACGCAAGAAGACTTGGTCGACTTCCACAATGGATACGCAAACAGGGGCAAGCCCCGGTCTGCTCAGAACAGTCAAACGAGCATGCCGTCGACATCAACGCGAACGACCATCCAAGGATGCGGTCTCCTGTGAATCGCCAACCAGACTGGATCGCTCAACAGCGCACTCTTCGTCGATGCACGCTTCCTGGCTTCTGCTTCCCGTACGCGTCTGTCCTGTTCAGGGGCAGCGTCGCTTTCCATCTCTGATACGTGGTCAAGGCGTACGCAGCTGGCATAGGCGTTCAGGTGCGCCACGTGCTAGCCGATGCTCCCTATTTCCATCGGGCCAAATCCGCCTTCCTAATGCTTCTACACCGCTTCGAGGATCACGCATCAGTAGGCGAGTCGTTCGTATCCGACACGCGCAACGACACAGAGCGTCATGAATGAGTGGGTAACGCTTCACTCGAGAAATACTCGTTTCGCTGTCCTTGCACGGAAGCGCCTCGTCGAGCAAGCAGTTCGACGGCATTCCGGGTGCAAGTGTGCCGGATGTCCACACTGGCCTAGACCTGCTCGACCAAACCCGCATGCGACATGAAGCGTGATGTTCGGCACCGCGGATGCAATGCGGCCTAATCGGCGGACCAGCGACGCACACACACACACACACACACACGGGCTTTCCAGCATCCTTCGATGCACTGCCATGCTGCTCAGCGACAGGAACACCGACAGCGCCAGTGCCAAAGCGTACCAAACTCTCCGCAACAACCGTCTGTGCGTCCCTGTAGAGTGCATCTTTTGCGCAATGTACCGCCGCCGCAGAGGCCCAGAAAAGCGGGTACAGATACAAGGGGTGCTGTGCACCAGTACATACACGAGTATGCACACGGCTCATGAGAAGGATTTTCGGCAGGAGGACACGGGACCACGCGGTTGAGCTGGGGCTCCCAAGCAGCTTCCGCTGGTCGGCGGGAAGAAGCGCGCACTCGCCACCCCGTTCAACATGTTCGCCACGATCACGACTAACATCTCGGGTCGTCTGGTAGCAGCGCACGACGCTGGACGTGCGCTCACGCGCAAAGGCTGCGCTCCTGCTCCGTCGACGAGAGCGTCACACACGTTCACGAATCGATTCTCTTCGAGGCTCGTCGATGCCTCCTGAACGGCATCTACGCTCATCATGCATACAACCGTACGCCGAAACAAGCAGAGCACAGGGGCGTCAAATAGAGACGAATGCACGATACGGAGTGCGGAAACATGCCTGAACGTCCGAATGCGAGGCACTAGCATGCGAGCTGCTCCCTGTGGAGTGCCCCAGGAGCAACCGTGCGCGCAAACACACGCTCAACCTGGACTTGAGCGGCTCGATCGACATGCGGAAGGATGTCGTGCCCCAGGAGCGTCCGCGGGCATCGTTTCGGACGCACTGTGGCATGGCTCCGATACGCAGATGACTTGCGATGAAAAAATCAGCGCAGCAGAGAGGACATTCGGACCACGCGTGGAGCAAGGCTGTGGAACGGTGCAAATACCGAGAATGCAGAGGGAATCCAGTAATGCCTGGATCCATCGAGACCGAATTTCCCATGCACCTGGCTAACGACCACGGTGCTCCATCAATCGGTGTCAGGGATCGTACCACAAGCGAAACCAGTTGAAGTGCTTCATGTCTTGAAAAAGCTTCCGAACTCGTTAGCCGCGATGCACTGCATGTAGAGGTTCTCGAGTGACTCGAGCTTGTGCACTGGCACAGGCCACGGTTAGAACGTTTCGTGTAGGTCCTTCTGGTTTTCTTTCGGTGGCTTTACAAGTCAAACGCTGGCAAGTACGCCGAGCCCCCGAGTTTGTTGAGTTTTCCCGGCCGTTCCAGCACCTAAATCGAGGTTACCTATTGCTTCCGCGTGCGTACGCAGCGCGAAAGCTCCATTCGCCAGAAGCGACCGCATCTGGGCGCTCTTATCGATCCCAAACGATGCTCGACAAGAAATCGAGTGCGGCAGTTTTGACAACCGCTACCGCCGCCGCTGCATGCTCTGCGCCCACTCGGCTGCTGTTGTGTGGACGTGCATAAATCAAACTGAATATCTGCCTTGTGAGGACACGAACATCCACTCCTTAACACGGAGCTACCAAGTCACCATACTATATATCTCTGCGTAAAAGCACACAACAATCTACCAACTTTGTAAAGTCAACGCATGTTTGCCCTGACGCATCAACTGCGTTCTGTACATTTTATAATCCGGAGAGGTATTTCAAACCATTGGTACACGCTGCTTTCACACTTTTGTCGCACTATATACCTCTTCGCTTCCGATGGCTCAGCGTGTAGCGCAGCGAACATTCCCAAGCATGCGCTGGTGCCTGCTGCTCACCGATGCCCGTCGACGTGCCGTCGGCAACATCGCCGATTCGAGCAATATGGACACGTGTCCGCTAGATATCGGGTGCGTTCAGTCGAATGTGCGTGCGCCACTCGCGGCACGCATGCAGCGCGGGACGTCCGCGTATGCGTGGCATTTTTCCTCCAATGTTGAATACGTGATTGGTTGGTGGAGTGTACCGCCGATTTCTGTGGTGCATCACGCGTGCGTGACAATAAGGACTTAGGGACTCGAATTGAGCGTCGCCTCCATTGGGCCTCGCGCCCAGAGGGTCGGAAGTCAGCAGGGAGCCCTCGGTTGTGCCGGAGGTTGCTGCTTGGAACGCAACTGCGGGGTGAGCTCGGCGCAAGCTTTTGGGGAAGCGCGCGGGGCGCCAACGCTTTCTGTAGAGTTCCAGCTTCGGGGAAACTTTTCGATTCTTCGTCGGTGGTGAGAGCGGCCTAGCTCGAAATGATGAGTACGTGGCGCCGGGAGCGCCGGACGCCCTCCTGGGCAGTGGATGAAAGTTGGTTTGCCGAACTCGAGCGAGGCATCAAGGGTGGCTGCGCGGCCGGTCTCCCTGTGGACACATCCGCTAAACCGGAGCCTGTTGTGTGCTTCGAAGATTCTCGGGACGAATCTGAGAAAGAGACAGACCAAATGCTACCGCATCAGCCGCCGGTCCCGGAAGTCTCGAGCAAAACAAGCCCCCCAGTAGCGGACAGCCACTCCTGGCATACCGACGGCGAGCGCAATGCTCGCCGTCATTTCATTGCCCTGCTGCCTGGCGTTCCGCCTCTTGAGCTACAGGGTGCATCGCGCGCTGATTTCAAAGCGACGGAACTGATAGGAGAGGGTGCATGCTCGCGGGTGCTGCGAGCCACTTACCTTCCGACCGGGAGGGAATATGCGGTGAAAGTTATCTCGAAAGCTTTGGCAGAGCAGAATGAGCAGGTGCTCTCCCTGCGAACAGAGCAGATTTGTTTACAAGTGGGACTGGGCCATCCAAACATCGTGCAGCTGAAGGCTATTCTGGAGGATGAGAACTTTCTCTATATGGTTATAGAGCTTTGCCCACACGGTGACCTGGCGCGCCTGCTCGCTCGTAGGCGCGCTTCAAGCGAAACGCCGCATCCGTCGCATCGAGACAGATTCCAGAAGCGTGAGCCGAACGGGGCGGCTCCGAGCGGTGGGAATCATGTCGGCGCCTTGAGCCTTGATGCAGCGCGCTTCTACTTTGCAGAGATTGTGTCCGCGGTCGATTTGATTCACAAAAACGGCATCGTTCATCGCGATTTGAAGCCACACAATATTCTCATTGGGAACAAGGGCCACTGTAAGCTTGCAGACTTCGGCGTTGCCGCCATTTTGGGCAAAACACCGGATGACGAACTGGCGGGGCGGTCTCCGCGGCCGCAGGACAAACATCGTTACGATTCCTTTGTTGGTACTTTCGCTTATCTAGCACCAGAGCAGCTCCGAAGAGAACGACCAGGAGGCGGGTTCGAGAGCGATCTCTGGGCGCTCGGTGTCGTCCTATACCAGATGCTGTGTGGCGGCGAGCTCCCGTTCCGTGGCGAAACAGATTACTTACTCTTTCAAAGTATCTTGAAAGACGACGTTGCGTTCCCCAAGTCATGTCTTCCGACAAGTTCGGGTCGAGACCTTGTGGAGAAGCTTCTCAACAAGGATCCAGCCCAACGCATTACGATGCGTGCACTCAAGTTGCATCCTTTCTTCAAAGGCATCGACTTTCGTCATTTGCACCGTGTAGATGCGAGTAAGCTTCTGGGGCCCGATGCATTCGAAAAGCGAGATTTTTTGTCTTTCGATGCCGCCTCTAGTGCAGGACACGCGGCCGAGGGCTTTCGCCGGGTGACCCGAGCGATAAACTCGTGGTGGCCGCGCGGCACCCATGCCCATCGCCGGGCAACACGCGAGCCCCAGACACTCCAGGACGCCGGAGCGAAAGAGCTCTTTGCTGCACACGAGAAATGGCGACAGCCTGCGCGACGGGTCTTGAACCTTGCTTCCGACTTTACCGGGAACCCGATTCTGGCAAGTGCCATTGAGCTGGTTGAATCGCTGCTGCAACGTATTCGCCGCGAATGCATGCAGCATCGAAAGCTGCCGAGCGAGGAGTATTTGTTCGCGGCGTCGCAGTTGCAGTCAGCGGATCCGCGAACGCTAACAGATGATCACGCGAAAATCAGATTTTGGGTCGTTCTCTACAATGTGATGTTCATCCACGTTAGAATGGTCCACGGGGCGCCAGTGCGAAGCGGCCTTCGGGATAATCGCTTCTTTGGAGAGTACTTCTATCGGGTATTCACCCTTGACTACTGTTTGGATGATATTGAGAATGGAATACTGCGGGTTCCTGGTCCATTTTTTCGCAGCTGGGAGCGCGACGATCCACGACGTGAGCTTGCGTTGAAACATCTGCATCCGAAGATTGTGGACATGCTCCACCGAATCCGGGTTTCACGCGGCATGGCCGACATTCCCGAGCTGGATCACTTGACCGAGACCAATCTGCTAGGTCAGGCGGCATTTGAGGACGACGGTTTGATCGAGACGGATCCGGAGCGGACGACGCTGACCCTGTGAAGCGGTCCATGGTGGCGAAGCGCACATCGCTGTCCCTGCTACGAGCCGGCACGAGCTTTTTGCTTGTTACAGAGTTCCGAGAGAAGCCGCTCGGGCGCACAGGAATCCCTCCTTACCAACGGAATGGCTGTGGTATCACACCGAGTGACCATCGCGTGTGTGGCATTGGAGCACTGCTCGCTTGGGAAAAATCAGGGATTGCATATGAATGATGAGGCCCCCAGCGAGATTGTCGACGCTCGCGCCGACTCGATGGACATTCCATAGCAACGAGCTTCCTTGTTTATAGCAATCTGTACTGCATGGAACGCTTGCGGTCTAGTTTCATTAGGACGCAAACCCGGTCGCAACGACTGTAACGGAGATATCAGCGCGCGGCCCAAGCGTCGGATCCACCGTTGCCCCAAAAATGATGCTCGCGTCAGGATCCAGATGCTGGAATATGACCTCCGCACACTGGTTCACTTCGCTGAGCGTCATATCGGGTCCACCGCAAATATTGAACACTGCGCCTTTTGCGCTGTTCAGAGGGAAATCAAGCAGTGGCGAGGACACCGCGGCGAGTGCTGCCTCCTTAGCTCGGCGCTCGCCGCTTCCTGTTCCCAATCCGAGAAGCGCGTAGCCTTTTTCGGCCATGACCGAGCGAACGTCAGCGAAATCCACATTAATGAGACCAGGTCGCGTGATTAATTCGGAAATGCCGCGCACACCATTTTTCAAAACGTCGTCTGCTACCCGAAAAGCTCTCTTGAGCGGCATATTCTTGGGAACCACATGCATGAGGCGGTCATTGCTGACTACGATGAGTGTGTCCACGTTTTCACGAAGCGCAGCAACGCCATCCAAGGCCTGCTGCATTCGATGGCGGCCCTCGAATGAGAACGGCTTGGTGACCACCCCAACGGTGAGCGCTCCGAGACTCTTGGCAATGCGCGCAACAACGGGAGCGGCTCCGGTGCCGGTGCCGCCGCCCATGCCCGCGGTAATAAACAGGAGGTCTGTCCCGACACCAATCGCCTGTGCGATGCGATCGTGGGACTCTTCGGCTGCTGCGCAGCCGACCTCGGGGTTGCCCCCAGCACCGAGGCCTCTGCAGATGCTTTCACCCAGTGGAACAACTGTTTCTAGAACAGCGTTCTGCGTATATAAAATGTATTTTTTCTTGAACTCTATCAATGCCTGATGATCTGTGTTGGCGATAGCGAACCGCACCCCGCGGAACTCTCCGTCTTCCAGCATACGAGAGATCGCGTTACACCCGCCACCGCCAACGCCGAAAACCTTGACCACACACGGTGGTGTGTCCGTGTCGACCGGCTTTTGTTGGTAGTCTGATCGAGAACTTGAAGAGAGTCCCACTTGACCGGTTCGGAGCGCCTTGTGCGCCAATACAGACTGCGGCGTCGGTCGTTGCTCAAGGCCGTCTCCGTGAGCGTCAAGTAGGCTTTCGACGTTCGCTAGGCCATTTCTGCACCTGGATTTACTTTTATTACGACAGAAGGTATGCGAATGAGTGTTAAATTTGTGATGAACAGTCGTGACGAACGCAAAGTCCGGCATGGTTTTCGCAAGACGTGCAAACAACGCCAAGAACAGGTCCGTACGGACGCGCGTTGCCGCCAAATCACCGGCAGTTCTGACACGCGCACGAATGTCACGATAGACAGTTGTCACAAATGGGGTTTTTGGGTGTGGCTGCGATCCGGCACTGCCGGCGCGAGACCTCTTGAAGCGATGCAGGACTGCATCCTGTGGTGGAGTGTTCCGGGGCATCCACCACCAGACATCCCCGGAGCGCGATGGAGCTTGCGGGTGGGCGCGGGGCCCACGCACGGGCTTGCTTCTTCGCTTGGGCTATGCGCTTGACGGGTACGGATGCTTGTCGGTGTTGCAATCCTCCGTTTCCACGCCCGGCACCGTACCCTACACTATCGAGCACCCGCCGGGCGAGAGTCCTCGGTAGGCGCTCAGTCCGCTG
>Ga0080006_1156961_pt1 | contig 19235 bp, 21 predicted proteins | sample RS3BMetagenome_FD_69209 | JGI IMG/M metagenome (GOLD analysis project Ga0080006, IMG submission 69209) | Ferric oxide microbial mat and aquatic microbial communities from Rainbow Spring, Yellowstone National Park, USA - RS3B (SPADES... ... | reverse complement strand
TGGCCTAGGGAAGTTTGAAGAGCAGATCGATAAAAAAAGAGAATACATGGGACAAGGAGCTTAAAAATATATTATTCAAGGCAAGCGCAGAGCACATTATTGACTTTCATACCGCAAAAAGAATAATATTAGAATCATTGAACAAGAATGCTAGCGCAACTATTGAATTCAGAAAAGAGGATGAAGGAATATTGAGAGAAAAAGGGAAAGAAATAAGTGCACATAATATTACGTACCTCTCTTTAGGTAATTTGGCAAAGATCAATGGCGTCGACATTTATCCAAACAAAAAAATAAAGATAGATTTATTCTTCTTCGAGGTTGAAGCTGCAGATGTTGCATATATAAGTATACACGAACATGAAGATGATAGGGCCCTGCTAAGAGATTTTCCAGTACCAACATATCCAAATAAACTTTCTGACCACTTAGACAAAATTACAGCGAAAGAAGGTCGCAACATTCACTTTAAACTTTTTATAGAAAAGGACAAAGCAGGTAAACTACCAGACATTTTGCACATGGCGCTTCTTTTGTTTGAGGTATAAATGCAAGCAATCCAAAAACACAAGCAGGGAAAGAAATATAATTTTTAAATCTGAGAGCACATCATGGCTAGTGAAATAGAGATATGTAGGGCACCGGATCCTTTTGTTTTTAGAGTAAGTGGCTTTGGATCTTTTTTACTTGCTAAGCGTACAGAATCTGAAGAGGAATATCTTGCGCTTTTTGGTACCATTTCAATGATTGGAAATGGCATAGAGCTCCTAGCATATGAAAAGATGAAAAGCGGAAAGATGCACAAAGTCGTCAAAGATTTTGAAGAAAGCCCGAATATGCCGATTTGTATTAATTCTGATGTAGATGAGCTTAAGAAGTATCTCTTCGGTGCCTTCGCCTTTGGACTCTCTAGAAGACTTCTTGAGAAAACAGATAAAGTAATAAATGCGTTTGAAATGCTTGGCGGCTTCGCAAACGAAAAAGAGTGGCTTGATAATCTTGTCAACAACGATTTGGTGCTTAAAAGCGAGCTTGTCAACTTGATAAATAAATATGGCCGCTTGAAAGATAAGAACAGGGAAGAGGCCGTATTTACGGAGTTTAAGCTTCAAATCGCTGCAAACAATATAAATGAAATTATTGACAATCTAGCTGCATCAGACCTTTTTGTCATGACTGAGAGCAACAGTAAGGAGAGCGTTCTTGACTTGATTAAGCCTGCCGATCCAAAATTGGTAGAGCAGGTCATGCGATATTTAAAGAGCGGGAAGAAAGAGGACATACCTGGGAGGGGAATAGAAGCTGATGTTGATTTGAGCACACTAATTATAAGTAACGATGGTAAAGAGGCGTATAAGGAGATTGGCGAGCTTTCGCTAGGCAAAAATGGTAAAGCAGAAATAACTGCAAAGACCATTTCAGGAGCATCTGCGGTAGTAGGGCAATTGATAAAGGCAGGAGCGCACAACCTAGTATTTGAAAGTGCAAGCTACCAGCATTGGAAAGACTTGCTTTAGCCTTTACTTTGCAGACAGCTACAGTGCGCAATTAAAGATAATAATACTATATTTTGCCTTAAATCAAATTACAATATCAAACTTGCCTTGAATTATTCATATAAAACCACACACTACTATGCTAATTCTTCCGACAATGCGGACAACCGCAAGGTCGTATAGTTCATCGGTTAATTCATTTATCACCTAAAAGTTCATATTCTTTGCATATTCATACACTACTATTCATGGTCATTGCCATACTCAGACTTTCTTGATAGATGGAGGGGGCGTTAGACTTTAGTACGTCCTTCACGGACAGTGGATTTCGCAACGTCCCTCCTCCATCCTCAGTCATTGGTTCGATATCCTTCATTCCTCTTGAGCATATAATAAATCAACTCCAACAACCTTCTTGCCGCTGCAATTTTTGCCTTGTTGTGTCCGCGTTTCATCCGTATCCTGCGGTACGCAGATGCAATGAAAGAACACGGGCACAATCTTATGTGCACTTGAACGCACTCTACGAGTATGGTTTTCAGGTACGTGTTTCCTTTTATGATTCTGCCCTTCCATTCCCTGTTTCCAGACTGCCTGATTCTAGGCACGAGGCCTGCATACGCGGAGAGTGCAGGCGCATTTTCGAATCTGGATATCTCTCCTATCTCTGACGATATTGCAAGTGCGCTATACTCTCCTATTCCAGGTACTGTGTGCAGTATCTGCGCGTAAGGGTCGTGCGCAACTTCGCTACTTATCTGTCTGTCTGTTTCGCGTATCTGACGATTAAGTGACGCCAATTGGCACGCCAGTGTATCCATCATTGGGTACTTCTTCAGTTCTGACACTGTGTGTCTGTTGAATCCGCCGAATTCGACACCCTCGATGTACATCAGGTATCTTATCCTATTCTTGACCGCTGTTCTCTGCCTGACCAGGAAATCCCTGTTCCTGCACAGGTCTCTCAGGTCCCTCGTCTTGCGGTCCGGCAACCACGATTCCGGGAGATAGTCTTTTTTGTATAGATCGAGTAGTGTGTGCGCATCTATTTTGTCTGTCTTCTTGACAGACTGCGCAATGACCTTTACTTTCATTGGATTTGCGACGGTGAGATTGTGCCCCTCCAACAATGCCGCGACCCTGTTGGTGGAGCTGCTTGCCTCAACAATCACGTTGGCATGTACCACACCGCCGAAGAATTCCTCGAATCCCTCCTTCGAGGTTTCTGTATACCCCTCCTTTACCACTTCGCCACCTTCTTCCATAACGACGTAACTCTTCCTCTTTCCCAGGTCTATTCCTATATCCATCAAATCACCTAATGTAGTTGCGCGCCGCAAACTAATTGACTTGTTGCGGCGCACTGTTAGGCGGAAGAATTAGACATGTCAGACTTTAGCGGTGGGTAGTTTACGCTGCTCTGCTAGGCCCCTTAAATTTGTAAAACAAGGCTTGCCCTAGAGCAATTATAATGTATTAAGTAGTCATCAATTTATATAGCTTCCCAAAAGGAGTCGCATGTGAAGCCTTCTGCCATGGCGGCACGCGGGTACGACCTCTACGGCAACATCGCGGTTATAGACGCGATGCCTAGCGTGGCGAAGGCCCTGGGGAGGAAGATAATGCTGCAAAACAAGAATGTAGAGACGGTGCTCAGGAAGGGAGGCGCTGTGAAGGGCAGGTACAGGACCAGGAAGTTCATCTACGTAACCGGAAAGAGGAACTACATCGCCACATACAGGGAGAATGGCTGCGTTTTCAGGTTTGACGTTAGGAAGACATTCTTCTCCACAAGGCTGGCTTACGAGCGAAAACGCGTTAGCAGTCTTGTAAGGGACGGCGAGCGCGTCGTTGTCATGTTCGCCGGCGTGGGTCCCTTTTCTATAGAGATAGCCAAGTCGCACAGAAGATGCAGCGTGGTGTCGATAGAGCTGAACAAGGCCGCATCAAGGTACGCCGCTGAAAATGCAAAGCTGAACAAGACTCCGAATGTCGTGGTGGAGCAGGGCAGCGTAGATATGTTTGCAGATAAATACGCAGGATTTGCTGACAGGATAATCATGCCCCTTCCGAAGGGCGCAGCCAGCTTCCTGCCGACAGCGCTTGAGATGTGCGCGAGCAGGTGCACTATCCACTACTACGCCTTCTGCAGGGCGAAGGAGACAAAGCTCGTGATAGCGAAGCTCAGGGACTTTTTCACAAGCAGGGGCAGAAAGTTTAGCCTGATCGGCCACAGGGTTGTCAGGCCGTATTCCGCAAGAGAGGTGGAAATAGTCGTGGACTTCGTGGTTCATTGAAAAAACTATAAGCTTATTCATGGAAAGGTCATTTGTTATGAGGTCGCAATCTGCAGTAGAGTTTTTAACCACCTATTCGTGGGCATTTCTCATACTCGGCATGTTCGTAGTCTCGATACTTGCAATAATATCGTTGCCAAACAAGAGCTCCACCGCCTACCAGCCTACATCGTGCTATATCTCCCCCTCTTTCCCCTGCTCAGGGACGCTGATGGCCACCAACTCCATCGCTTCACTCTTCGTTGTGATATTCCAGAACAACCTCGGCACCGGGATATACTTTCCGGAGAATGCGCTTGCCTATAACGGCATAGTTTTAGCTCCGTCGTTCACCTCAAATGCGACCTATGGCGGCTACTGCTACCCGCAGAACGCTCCGGTCGGCGCAACCATCACGTGCAATGTGAGCATTAGCGGCTACAGCATGCCCGTCGCCTCTCAGGTAAACCCGAGGTTCACGCTAATTTACCAGATATGCTCTCCAGTATGCGCAAAGCAGATCTACAACACCAGCGGTACCGCAGTCGCAGTCGTTGAGCCCTACAAGTCAATAATATATCAGGTGCAGCTGCTTACTAGCCCCTCCGCAGGAAGCATAGCGCTGAACGGCGTGAAGTATGCAAATGGGGCCAACGTGATCTTTGTGGCTGGCGCAAGCTACAACATATACGCCGTTCCTTTTGGCACCCATTCGTTCTCCAGCTGGTCGGTGAGCGGGGGAGCGATGGTAGGAAGCACGACCAGCCAGTCGACCACTGCAAATGCGGTAGGCAGTGGCACCATAACCGCGACGTTTACCTAAAAGCTACTTGTATATCGATCTGTAGACGTTGTTGCTGTCGTCGGTTATGACTATGCACTCGCCCTCGCACTCTATCAGGCAGGCCTGGCAGAGTATGCATGCCGATCCTGCGGTGGCGACTGAGATGCCGCCGCTCGTTCCATCGTTCTCGGGGGCGAAGTGCCTGTGTCCGTCCTGAACGTTTGCCCATTTCTGGACTATTTCGGGCAGCGTCTGCCCCTTCCACTGGTGCTCGGGAGGAGCGGTGTCAGAGTTTGCACCGCCGGCATTTGGGTTGTCAGGAGTGCCTCTGCTCTTCATCTCGAACACTGCCACCGGGCATACGTCCTTGCAGTGCTGGCACCCGGTGCACCTTTCCTTCTCGACGAAAACATCCACAATCTCAATCCTTACAGCTTGTTTGTTCCATTAAAGCTTTTATACACTACCTACTTCTTGGCCTTCACGTGCACAAGAGCATAGCTCTCCAGCTCCTCCAGCGCCTTTTCCAGCTTCTCCAGCTGCTTTTCCGACATCTTCGTAAGGTCGACCTGCTTGATCTTCTCGACCATAGCGAGATGATGCTTCAGCATGCTCCTTATCTTCTCCTCCCTTCTCATCCGCCCACAATTTACTTCCCATTTTGCAACTTATAAAGCTTGCCCCGAAAACCGGAAAAAGCAATACATGCGCTATGCCACGCTGACTCTCGCTCCCCTCACCAGTACGCTTGGCATGAAGAAATAATTGCCTTCTGTGTCCCAGTTCGAAGCCTGCCTGGTGTCTCTCGCAGCGCATTCTATGTTCTTGAGCATGCGTATCATGTTGTCGCTCACACGTATGCCTACCATTGAGCCGACGTTCTTCTGCTTGATCGCGAATCTTACCTCTCCGTTCTCTACGTATAGCGCAATATCCCTAGGCACAGTCGAGAAGTCGCCCGTGAGGTAGTTGCTAAACCTGGTGTACCACGTGTTGGTCACCACTATGCCTTTGTCTAGCTCCCCGATTAGCGCGTCTAGGTCCCTGGCCTTCTTCTTGTGCTCAAAAAGCATAGTGTTCGCGCTCGGCTCGACGAGTCCAGCGTTGCCAGTGCTCCGCGTGTTGTACTTCTTTGCGGTGGAGCAGTTGTGCAGATAGGTTATCAGCTTCCCGTTCTTTATGACCGCCGTACTCTGCGTTGGATATCCTTCGTCATCATACGGCGATGCATCGATAGAGCCCTCCATGTTCCCATTGTCGTATATGCTTATGCCAGGATTCGCCACAGGCTTGTTGATCTTTCCCGTAAACCAGCTGCTGCCGGTTTCTACATTGCCTATGCACGCCGCAGCATTGCACATGTATATCAAGGAACCTCCTGGTGACTGCGTATAGACTATGTCGTAAATTCCGCTCTCAATTCTGCCGGTCCTGGCTGCTCGCGCCGCAGTCCTTGCAACATCAGCGCCTAGCTTTTCTGGGTCCAGCGCCATTAATTTCTGTGAAGCAGCTGTATCCTGAGCTGAAAAGTTGCTGCCTCTAAAGGCTCTGAGCGATAGCCTGATCTCGCTTCCAGCCATGCTCCCATGCGCCTTTTTGCTTGTAGCCAGTTCATTCTCGCTGTAGCGCACTAGCACTGTGCCTGCAACGCTTGTCGCCCCTTCCGAAGTTGCGCCATTTATGGCGGCGTAGGCCAGATCAGCTATCTCTTCATTTGTAATGTCCCTTATTTTGTGGTCAGGGGCATAGGCCTTCGTGTATCTGAATGGCCCCTCCGCGATTCCGTAGTAGTCCTCCTTTGGCTTGACCATCTCTATTGACTTCTTCGCCCTCGCAATGGCTGCGTCCACGTCCTTCCTCTCCAGCCTGTCTATGTTGGTGAAGAAGACGCGTTTCTTGCTCGAAACAAAAAGCGACCCAGTCTTTTCAAACTTGGTAACTATCGAGTCAACCTTGGAGTTGGCTATCTTGAGATAGCTTTTTCTCAGCACGTATGTGTTGGCCACTACCTCTTCGAATCCGGCCCCGGTCCCAAGCCTAACTATTGTTTCAGCGTCCATGCAATCACCTGAATGAAAGCAGAGTGGTCGGTCCCCCCATGGTAACAGGCACTCCCTGCATCGGCTCTCCCTTGCCACAGTTGCCCACAAATCGCTTTAGGTCGTTGCCCATCAGCCTAGCAGCATGCCAGAAGTCTATCGTGCCGGATTCTATTACAAAGTTCTTCACTGGTTTGTCTATCCTGCCGTTCTTTATCATGTAAGCCTCGTTGCCCTGGTACCTCGCAAAGCTTCGCGTGTCATCTATGTTCCACTCCATGAAGTTCTTTATGTATACACCATTCCTGGCCTCGCTTATTATCTCTTCGAATGAGGCGGTGCCGGGTTTGAGGTATGTGTTCGACATCCTTATCAGCGGCTCGTTAGAGTATGAATCGCTTCTTGCAGAGCCGTTGCTGTGCGTTCCCATCACCTTTGCATACTCCCTGTTCAGCAGCAGGCCCGTCTGAAGCCCCTTCTCCACAAGCACCTTTGGTTCAGCCTTCACGCCTTCATCGTCGTAAAGGTAGAAACCGTAGCTGTTCCTTACAGTTGGGTCATCGACAAGAGTTATCGCCTCGCTTCCTATCTCCATTCCCAGATTCTTCGGCGTGAGATAGCTGGTGCCCGCCTGAGCAGCCTCTCTTCCGTAGACCCTGTCAGCCTCGTGGGGGTGGCCGACGCTCTCGTGCACCGCAATCCCTGCTATCTCAGGCGCCATTACGACGTTCTTTATTTCTCTCAGCTGTTCCTGACTCAGCGTCACTCCCTTCTCGATTACCTTCATCATGTTTGCCGAGTCCTCCAGAGCCTGTGCCTCCATGTCATCTGCTCTCATTGTCTCAAAGCCGCCGGTAGCTCCAAACTGCAGTATGCGTTGCCTGGTTTCGGTGCCGTTGCCGACTATTATGCTTATGAAAGAGCTGACCATTGGCAAATTGGCGGTTATTTTAGAGCCTTCAGAGTTCGCGAGATAGGTCTTCGACCTGCCAGCGCCTCCGTAAAGGCTCCTGAACTTAACGTACTTCTTTTCCGCCAGAGCCTTGTCTATCTGCATCAGGTCATTGAGGAAGTCATGCGTGTCCACGCTTACCCTGTCATCCACTTTGTAGCTTGCCTTCTCTGCCTTTTCCTCCGATAGTCTTGTTTCAACGCCTCTGAATCCGCGGAAGCCCTCTATCGCCCTGCGCAGGTTTGCCTTGTCCAGCGCGTTAGTTGAGAAGACGTAGAGCCTCGCGTCTTTCAGTATGCGTATCCTGATCCCAAGCTTCTCGAAATAGGAGCTGCTGTTAAGAGCCCCCTGCTCCAAAGCGTAGGAATAGCCGTAGCTGCTCTCGACGTAGGCCTCGGCGTACTCAGCGCCCAGCTTTTCCGCTAACCCGATTGCATAATCGGCTTCCTCAATGCCTTTCATGCATTCAGCCAAAGAGACTCGCGAGTCCGCTTGCCGCTTCTTCCTCGCTCTTCTTTTCATCCGCTTCGCTCTTCTTCTCTTCTGCCTTTGCAGCCTGTGCCGGAGCGGCCGCAGGTGCCGTAGCCTGCATCGCCTGCGCGTTCTTTATCACGTCCTTTATGTTCACTCCCTTCAGGGCGTTCGCTACAGACTTTGCCATGGCATCGTCTGGCGTCATGCCTGCCGCCTTGACAACATTCTTTATGCTGTCTTCAGTCACTTCCTTTCCTGCTGCGTCTAGCAAAAGAGCAGCGTATATGTACTCCATCATTTTCACCTAGCATCAACATTTGTCTTCTTGGCGAGCTCGCCTGCCTGCGCGGCCGCGCTGGCCGCAAGTATCTTGACTATCTCCTTCTCTGGCACCTTCCCTTCGAGCCCTACAGCTATCGCGCCCATGTAGGCGCGCATTATGAATACATTCGCATTGTACTTAGTGACTATGTTGGCCTCAAGGCTGAGAGCGTAAGCCTCGGCGAAGCTCTTCGCAAGCTCTGAAGCAACAAATTCCTGGTCTATGCTGAGCGCGATTTCGCTGAACAGCATGTTGCCCTCCAGCGCCACGCTTAGTTTCGGCGCAATCTCAAACGGCTTTATGTCAAGTATCTTGAGCGCGTTGGCGACAGCCACGCTTATCTTCTTGCCCTTCTCGACCAGCACCTTCTTCTTTGATATGACAACCTTGCCCTTCTGTATCTGCACGTCTATCCCAGCGTTCTTCAGCTCTGTGACTGTCTGCCCCGGAGCTACGCCAGTTTCTCCAGGCTCTAAAGTTATGTCAATCGGCGCCACTTGATTTGGCTTCGCCCCGAGCCGCAGCCTGTTTGAGCGTATTGCCTTGTAGAGCTCGAACGGCTCCTTGTTTGAGAGCACGAGCGCAAAGTTCCCTTCCATGCTCTTTCCGAGGTGGGCGAGCTTTTCCTTGCCCAGCGCGCGCTCCAGCAGCGTTTTCCTTGCTATCACGATGCGTGCATCTGGCTTTAGCTCGTTTCTGACTTTCTGCAGAAGTCTGTCAGGCACGCCGTCGATGGGCATAACAGCCATTGTCTTGTAGCCGGCTATCTCTTTCTGTAGGTTCTTTGCGTACTCGACCTTTTGTGCTTTAAGCATCGCCATAATTACACCAGCTTGAGCGGCCTGCTCATAGTCAGCTTCACGAAGACGCTCCTTATCCTGTTTGCTCCTACAGCCTTGCTTACGCCGCTAATAACTTCTTGTATGTTCTCGTAGATTTTTTTGGCCTCCATCTTCTCGCTGCCCACTACGCAGTGCACTGTAGGCAGAAACTTGCCCTTGTTCTTTATCGATATGCTTTTGCTTGTCTCTCCGGCAATCCTGCCAATATCCTGTGGATTTAGGACAGGCTTCGGCATCTTGTTCTTTGGCCCCAAGAACTGACCCAGATGCTTGGCTATGACAGGCATGAGGTTTGGCTGTGCAAGCAGGTCGTAGTTGAGCAGTGCGTTTAGCCTCTCCTTGTCGGTTGCTATCGTTGGGAGCGAAGTGGCATCTATGATCTCAATGCCGTTCTTACTGGCAGCGTCGATATAGCTCTTCTCGTTTGCGAAAATGGCGATTCTGTTGATTTTTCCGCGGCCGTTTGGCAGCAGCACTTGGACGTTGAGCCTGTTCGCCTGCTTCGAGAAGTCTATGCCCCTGAAGTTTATCGCAAGCTCTACGCTCTGCTCGAACTTCCGTTGGTTCCTATTCTCGTCTATGAACTTCTCGAACTCCTGATACTTATCTTCCAGCATTGAATCCCTCCTGCAAAACTGCAGTGCTTGCGGGAGAACAAGTGAAACATATGAGCATAGAAGGTATAAATATCTTTCAACATGCCGCCGCAGCTGCCCGGCTTTTCGCCCCCTTGCCAATCATGGCTCTGAGAAATGGTGCAATCTTTGTAGCTCCAGCTTCCTCCTGCTGCCAGCATGCGCTCTCCGTCCCGAAACGGATCTTCGTGATATGCGCAGCTAATTCCTATAGCAGATTATGCCGCCTTCCGTTCTCTTTCCAAGTCAAGCCCGCTTTCCGCCTTCCATCGTCGGCTTTTCACGCAAACCTTTAAATACGTTGCCCGCTAATTACTACCGTTTAGGGGGCGCTTTTCTCTCGAATTCTGCGCTCTATGCAATGAAATAATCGCACTTAAATGGTAGATGGAAATGGCAGAAAAACCACATCTGAACCTGATCTTCATAGGTCATGTCGACCACGGCAAGTCGACAACGGTAGGAAGGCTTATGTATGCTGCAGGAGCCGTTAGCGAGCAGGAGCTAAACAAGCTTAGGGAGGAGGCAAAGGCGCTCGGCAAGGCAACTTTCGAGTTTGCCTTCGTCATGGACCAGCTCAAAGAAGAGAGGGAGCGGGGTGTCACTATAGACATAGCCCACAAGGACTTCCAGACACCAAAGTACTATTTCACAATCATAGACGCGCCAGGCCACAGGGACTTCGTGAAGAACATGATTACCGGCGCAAGCCAGGCAGATGCTGCTGTGCTTGTATGCTCTGCGCAGGAAGGCGTGCAGACGCAGACGAGGGAGCACGCGCAGCTCGCAAAGATACTCGGAATAAACCAAATAGTGGTCGCGATAAACAAGATGGATGCCGTAGGGTTCGACGTTCAGAAGTTCGAGAGCACAAAGGCATCTGCGTCTAGCTTCCTGAAGGCGATAGGATACGACACAAGCAAAATTCTTTTCATACCTTACTCAGCCCTTACCGGCGACAACGTCAAGGAAAAGTCAGACAAGATGGCATGGTACAACGGGCCTACGCTGCTGGCTGCGCTTGATACGTTCACTGTGCCGAACAAGCCTACCGACAAGCCGCTAAGACTTCCGATCCAGGATGTCTATACCATATCAGGATTCGGAACCGTGCCGGTGGGCAGGGTCGAAACAGGCGTCATGAAGCCCGGAGACCAGATAATAATAATGCCTGCAGGTGTGAAGACAGACGTGAAGAGCATAGAGATGCACCACCAGCAGCTGCAGAAGGCTGAGCCTGGAGACAACATAGGCTTCAACATAAAGGGCGTGGACAAGAAGGACATCCACCGCGGCGACGTGGTCGGGCCCGCAAGCAATCCGCCTGCAGTAGCCGAAGAGTTTACAGGGCAGATAGTTGTGATCAACCATCCCACAGCAATAGCTCCCGGCTACTCCCCTGTATTCCACATACACACCGCGCAGGTTGCGTGCACCATAACTGAGATACTTGAGAAGAAGGATCCCAAGACCGGCCAGACGATGCAGAAGAATCCAGAGTTCATAAAGACTGGAGACGTTGCTATAGTAAAGGTCAAGCCAAGCAGGCCGATAGTCATAGAGAAGTACAGCGAATTCCCTCAGCTGGGAAGGTTCGCAATCAGGGACATGGGCCAGACAGTGGCCGCAGGCGTGGTTCTCGAAGTAGTGAAGAAACAGGGTTGATGAATGCCAGTAGCAAGGATAAAGCTTATCAGCAGAAACATGAAATCAGTCAGGGACATAGCAAAGCAGATAGTTGACATCGCGAAGAGCATAAACGTCAAATCCAAAGGGCCCATACCTCTGCCGACAAGGCGCCTGATAGTACCCACACGCAAGACCCCATGCGGTGACGGCTCGCACACGTTTGACCATTGGGAGATGCGCATACACAAATGGCTGGTTGAGATAGATGGCAGCGACCAGGCGCTCAGGCAGATAATGCGAATCCCAGTGCCTGATGCAGTGCAGATTGAGATAACGCTTTCGTGACCGATTGGCAGCCATCAGCAATCAATCTAAAGCATAAAGCATGCGCATTCGCCTTCCTGTCGCAGCACTAGTTGTGTCGCCAGCAATAGCCGCGAACTTTACCGGCGCGGCTGTTCTCGCCTCCTTGCCTCTTTCTTCAGCAACTCAGCCTTGTCGGTTCTCTCCCAAGTGAACTCCGGTCCTTCCCTTCCAAAATGACCATATGCCGCTGTCTTCTTAAATATGGGCCTGCGGAGATCTAGCTGCTTTATTATTGCGCCGGGCCTCATGTCAAAGTTTTTATCAATCAACGCCGCAAGCCTCTCGTCGCTTATCTTGCCTGTCCCCAGCGTGTTAACGTAGAATGATACAGGCTTTGCGACTCCAATCGCGTACGCAATCTGTACTTCGCACTTCTCAGCAAGCCCAGCGGCTACTACGTTCTTTGCAATATAGCGCGCATAGTACGCTCCCGACCTGTCAACCTTTGTAGGATCCTTCCCGCTGAAGCACCCTCCCCCTGACTTGCCTATGCTTCCATAGCCATCTACCACCGTCTTTCTTCCAGTCATACCCGAGTCCGCGAGCGTGCCGCCTATGGTGAACCTGCCTGTGCCGTTGACTATAAACTTCGTGTCATTGTCAATCATGTTCCTTGGTATCACATGCCTGATTATCTTTTCGGTCACGTCCCTTCTCACCTGCTCCATGCTTGCCGAGCTGCTGTGCTGCGCCGCTATGATTACAGTGTCTACCCTCTTTGGCTTGCCGTCAACGTACTCTACACTCACCTGCGATTTGCCATCTGGCCTGAGGTACGGCAATATTCCCTTCTTCCTGCATTCAGTCAGGCGCATCGCGAGCTTGTGAGCGAGGATGGTGGGCATCGGCATAAGCTCCGGTGTCTCGTTGCACGCATAGCCAAAAACGAATCCCTGGTCTCCTGCGCCCATGTCCAGCCCCTTCTTCTCGTCCACGCCAACCGCTATGTCCGGAGACTGTTCCTCTATCGAAGTGACGATGCCGCATGTCTCCCAGTCCAGGCCATCCTTCGCATTATCCAAGCCTATCTCCTTGAGCGCGTTTCTCGCAATTTCTGGGATGCTCACTCTTGCGCGTGTAGTTATCTGGCCTGTTATGACAACCACGCCCTGCATTATCAGCGTTTCGCAGTCCACGTGCGCCGATGGGTCATTAGCTATTATCGCATCAAGCACAGAGTCCGATACTATGTCTGCAACCTTGTCCGGGTGCCCCTCAGTTACGCTCTCGGCCGCTATCAGATATCTGGCCATTCATCCCCCTCTTTGTATGTTTAATCGCCGTTTATTCTTATATGATTCTGTCAATTATATTCAAATAAGAATACTAAACGATGTCCAGCGCCGCAAGCATTACAGGAAGGATTATCGTGGCGTCGCCGTCTATCGTCGTTTGCTTTGCCCTCTCCTTTACCTTTCCCCACGAGACAGCCTCTGTGAGCCTTGCGCCCGAGAGGCTGCCGTCGAACTGCGTTGCGGTGGTTATGTAGACCGCATAGTCGAGTCCGCCCTTGAACTGGTTCCACCAGATTACGTGGTGCTTGCTTATCCCGCCGCCAATCATCAGCGCGCCAGTCTTCTTGTTGTCAAAGGCGATGTCGCTTAGCTTCAACTCGTCCCTTATCAGATTGAGCTTAAAGTCGTGAGTCTGCGAGAAGATTGAAAGCTGGGTTCCGAATGCCCCGTCAAGTATTCCCGGATTGAATATAGGGACGTTGTGGAGGTACGCCTGCCTGATTATCGATCCGTTGTCCTTCATGCGCTTTCCGAACTCCCATATGAGCTCTGATGCGCTGTACTCCCTCTTGTAGTCTTTCGACCTGTAGATGTCGCCCATGATCTCGTTGAAGTAGTTTTCAATGGCGAGCCCGTACTCACTCTGCTTTATGAAGATGTTGCCCAGCCTGTAGATCTTGTGCCTGTGGAGCTCGGAGTCGTCGGCGTAGAAGCTGCCTAGATTATATTTGCCTCCATAGGCGCGCGCGAGGTCATGGTCGAGTGTGCCGCCTGTCGTTATTATTGCGTCAAAGTGCTTGACGCACTGCGCGAGAGCACCTCTTAGGCCTGTAGCCACGATGTCTGCGGGGAAGGAAAGAAAGTTGTATGATTTCTCGTCGTTTAGCATCTTGTTAAGTATGGCTATCCCTTCCACCATATGCTGAGCCGAGAAGCCGCCCATGCTTCCCATGCCAGCAATCAGCTGCTTCACACTCATGCCCTTCTTTATAGAAAGGTCCCTTACCTGCCTGCCGAGAATCTTGCCCGCCTTTGCCATTTATGTCCCTCCTTCCTCCTTTGCCTCTCACTTAGCTTGTTTATGTTTATCTTTATGCCCACGCTATCTTTCTCCTGTCCTGACCTGCTAGTGAGTGGTCCCTTATTTTGCTCATAAAATACTAGGCAAATAGGTCGGCAGAGTATTTAAAGCCAATCATTATAAAGGGGGCAAAAAGACGTATAGCTATGGTAAGAATATCAGCGCCAGCGAACATAAAGCTTGCAGGAGAACACGGTGTGGTTCATGGGACCGACTGCATCGCTGCTGCCGTGGACAAGCTAGCAGCTACAAATGCAGAGAAGGGCAGCGACGACCGCGTGGCAATAACGCTCAAAGACCTAAAGGAATCCAGAAGCTTCCGTCTGGATGAACTGTCGAGCCTTTACAGATCCTGGAAAGAAAAGAGGGACATAAAATCTTTCATAGACGAAAATAACAAGATCACCCCGACGATGTTGCCGTTTGCTTTTATTGCCTCTAGGTTGGAGCTAGAGTTCAATGTTCCAGTAATCGGAACGACACTGACGTCCAGCTCCAAAGTTCCAAAACAGAAGGGTTTCGCAAGCAGCACTTCGATTGGCGCATCGTTTGTCGGAGCTTCTATCAAACTTGCCGGAGTGCACCTTAAGGACGAAGATATAATCGATGTGATGAAGGACGTAGACAGGATAATTCACAAAGATTCAAATGCGGGCAGAATTGATATCGGCCCCGCGTATTATGGCGGCTATGTGAGTTGGTCTCCAACTTCAGGCTATTCTGTTGAGCATGTCCCTCAGCCTCTTAATTTTCTGGTTGTGGATGTGGGAAAGAAGCCATCCACCTCCCAAATGGTTGGGATAGTAAATATCGAAGTGGAGACGTACCCCAGCAAAACAGAAAAGTTGTTTTCCGAAATGAAGCAGATTGTTTTGAAAGAAAAAGAAGCACTCCATTCAGGAAACCCTGCGCTACTGGGCGAACTGATGTCCCAAAACCAGAGGATCCTGAAAGAGCTATGGGTATCGAGTGAAGGTCTGGACAAGATGGTGCAACTTGCGGAAGAGAACGGTGCTTATGGTGCAAAGCTAAGCGGTGGCGGAGGAGGCGGTATGGGTATAGTTCTCTGCGACCCAATGTACAATGACTTGCTTATCAATGTGATGCGGGATGCTGGTTTTGAGGCCGAGCACGTCCAGATAACCGAAAGGGGCGTTAAGGGGCAGCTTGATGAGCGCACCTAAAGCATGCTTAGTCCGTTACCAGCATCGAGGTTGATGAGATGAACAGTGTTTATACTGCTGTGGGTTCGCCGAACATAGCGTTCATCAAATACTGGGGTCAGAGGAATGAAGAGCAGGTACTGCCTAACAATTCCTCAATAAGCATGACGCTTCGCGGCGTGAGCGAACCGCTGGTGACCGTCACAAGCGTCGCATTCTCCAGCAGACTCAGCGAAGATGTCTTCTATGTCGATGGGAAGCTAGAAAGCGACCCGAAGGGCGCTAAGAGAGTTGCCAATATACTGAGAGAATATGCTCACACAAATGAGAAGTTGATTATGGTCTCTTACAACTCCTTTCCTGCAGCTACAGGCTTGGCGTCCAGTGCATCAGGAATAGCAACTCTGGTCTACGCTGCTTCAAAGGCGCTTGAACTAAACCTAAACCTGAAGCAGCTATCAATGATAGCGAGAGTGGGAAGCGGAAGTGCTTGCAGAGGCATCTACGGCGGTTTTGTTAGATGGAACAAGGGCGAGATTGAAGACGGAAGCGATTCGTTCGCAGAACAGGTCTTTGATGAAAACCACTGGCCCGAGCTCAATGACCTGATAGTCATCGTGTCCGCGTTGCCCAAAAAGGTCTCAAGCAGCGAAGGTCACAAGAGAACAGTAGAAACAAGCTCGCTTTATAGTGCGAGGCCCGAGTTCGCGGAACAGGGCATACGGACCGTAGAGGAAGCGCTCCGCCAAAGAGACATACACAGTTTGACAACAGCCATAATGCGTGACAGCGACAACATGCATGCCACGGCAGAGACGAGTTGGCCTCCGATAATCTACAGAAACGAGGATTCGCGCAAGATTATGGATTACATCCAAGAGTATAATGAAATCGAAGGACACTCGGTGGTGGGCTACAGCTTCGATGCCGGCCCGAACGCGCACCTGATTACTACCGACACGTTCAAAGGCGCAATCATCAGCGAACTAAAAGAAAAAGGATTCAAAAACATAATAGAGGCAAAGTCAGGGCCCGGTCCAAAAATACTGAACGCCGATTACGATTTGATAGACGAATCGACCTTGGAGCCCAGGGTTATCGATCCAAACTCCTATTTTGCAGACATCCAAAAGAGGCTCTGGCTCTGATTAGATTACGGCTTGACAACGGTTGCCTTGCTGTAGTTCCTTCCAAGGAGCGCGTCCCTTATGCTGTTCTTTCGCAATCCGTTTACTATTATTCCGGTCGCCCGCGTTGTCCTGACCATCTCGTAAAGCACGCCCACCTTTGAGCGCATGCCCCCTGTTACATCGACTTTCCGCGAACCTTTCGCGTAGCTAAGCACTTTTTTAATGTTCTTAGAATTTACTATTCCTATTAATCTGGAATCTTTGCTGCTCTTCGGATCCTTGTCAAACAAGCCGTCAACGTCTGTTGCTAGTATTATCTTCCTGGGCTTCAGCTTCGAGACTATCAATGAAAAGACGTCTTCTGTGGAAGCTATTGAGATTCCTTTGCTCGAGTTTAGAACAACGTCGCCATAGGTTACCGGTATGAAACCGTTCTTCAGCGCCTCCTGTAGCGGGTCAAGCGTCCCTGTTTTTGCCTCCCTTCCCTCCCAAACTCCAAAGCTGGAAGGCGAAAAAGGGAAAACGTTCAGGCCAATCTTAATGCCCTCTTCTATGACAATTGTATTAAGCGACTTTGCCACCAGGTGGGTTATGGCAGCGCCCTTCCTACTATCCTTATTCACAATCCCCTCGTTCACCCTGTACTTCTTGGCCGGTATGTGGGCGAAGGAACCGCTGCCGTGGCCTATTATCAGTTGAAAGCTTCCTCTTGACCCGGCTTCCTTTATCTCCTTAAGTATCCTCCTGATATTTGCTCTTTTGGCTCTCCCGGGCCTGGAGGTGTCTGTTATTATGCTTCCTCCAATCTTCAATAGGTAGAGTTCCCTTGCCATGCGTTTACCCATGCAGTTTTAGCATTTAGTCTAGAAGGCCAGTCGTGTCCTTTCAGTCTTCTTCCTCTACGGGCACCGCGCCCAAACCTCCTCAGATCAGAAGTTAGAGCCGCTTCTGTTAGGCATGTCATTACTAGCTCCTGCCAAGCTGAAATATGCTACCCTCTGCGTTGTTATTGACATGCAATCAAGACTATCAGTTTTTGCCTCTTTTTAAGCATTCGTATTAATCCTGTCAGTTGACGTTTCAGCCAGGCCGGGCGGCCCACTTCTTTTTGTAAGCCGAGACCGCTCTGTCCATGGATATTCTGAGCCAAGGAGCAAAGCCTGGCATGTCGGACTTTAGCCTGGTAGGATGTCATAGTGCTCCGTGCACTATCTCCTCCGTCTGGAAATCGCCTTTTCGATGCGCTTGTTGAACGCAAGCAACAGTATGCCTGCAGCCATCACAGCTATGCCTATGACCAGCAGGCCCACCGACACGTTGCCCGCGCACGAACACGCCAGCGAAATCTGCTGCGCGGTTGCGTTTGCTGGTATGGCAGGGCAGTTGCAGATAATATCGCTGGATTCGAAGAGCCACGTCGCTACTGAGATAATTCCTGCCGCGATCCATCCCACTCCACCCACCAGAATGCCGATTTTCATCTGATCCCTTGCAGCCGAAGCCCTCGCCGCGGAGCAAGCAGCTTATCGCATGAACCATCTGGCCAGCTTCTCGAATAGGCCTGGTTTAGTCTCCCTGTCAGGAGGCACCTCTTCTTCCCGCTCATTCTGGCTAACCTTGAGCGCATAATCCCTGGCTAGCTGCTCTATCGCCACGCAGAAGTCAGAGTTCTTGTCTATCATGTAGGCGGGCTTGTGCTTCAGCAGGCTCTCCGCTATTATCTTGTCCTCGGGCACTGCCTGGAAGGCTACGTCGCCATAGATGCGCTCAACCTCCTCCTTCTCGAGGTCGAATTTGCTGTAGCCCATGCGATTTATTATAAGTCTGTGCTCCAGCTTTAGCCTTTGGCAGTAATTGGCCATCTTCGCGCTTCCAGCTGATGAGACGGAATCAGGAGTCGTAAGTATCGCGACATCATTCAAGTATCTAGCTATTTCCTCGCTGAACAGGCCCGGCGGGCTGTCTATTATGACGAAATCGAAGTCCGAGTGCGCAAGCTTGCCGTAGAGCCTGATCAGTCTCTCGGGCCTCGGGGCTATGCGTTCCTGCATCGGGCTGCCAGGTATGATGTAGAGATCTATCGGCTCGTATGAGAATAGCATGTCCTTTACATCCGCATTGCTGTCTAGCATGTCTAGATATCCCCTGCCATCAGGTTTTACGCTAAGTTGTTCGCTGAGACTTGCTGATTCTGTATCTGTGTCTACGAGCAGCACCTTGTATTTTCTGTAAGTCAGCGCCACTGCAAGGTTCAGTGCTATAGTAGTCTTGCCCACTCCGCCTTTCTGGGAGGCGATGAGTATCATATAAGGTTTCCTTGCCATCTGCATCCGCTCCTCTATCACTCAAGACGGTTTGGGCTGTGAGAATTTAAATAGATTGGCTAAGGGGTTCGCCGGAAAGATCATATCCGCACCTTCTGCAATAATGAGCAATGGCCTCATTCTGCTCCTGGCATCGTGGGCACACCACGACTTTAAGCTTTGTTGGCAACTTTATCCTTTTGAGTCAATAAGAGTTCCCATTTTTCTTCTATACGCTTGATGAAGTTCTGCTTTGCTGTTTCCCTCATCTTAGGATCTCTAAGCTCGTTAAGCAGCAAATCTCCTGGTATAGGAAATGCGCTTGCTGGAGGATGACCATTACCACCAAAAATCTGTGCAAGAGGTACGGAATTTATGTTTGAGTTATCTGCTACCCTATTGTGGCCTGTGCCCCTGTCAACTTTGACGTATAAAGCCATATCCGCCTTTCTGCCAGAAGTTGCAGCTGCTGAGAATAAATAATTACAGCCGTCATTTGTTTGTAGCG
>Ga0080006_1092621_pt1 | contig 19243 bp, 18 predicted proteins | sample RS3BMetagenome_FD_69209 | JGI IMG/M metagenome (GOLD analysis project Ga0080006, IMG submission 69209) | Ferric oxide microbial mat and aquatic microbial communities from Rainbow Spring, Yellowstone National Park, USA - RS3B (SPADES... ... | reverse complement strand
TTGCAACGGTACAGCTGATTGTCGCCAGGGACGCCGCCGGGCGGGCGCAGGCCTTTCACCGCTACGCCACCGCCGCCGGCGGCGGCGTCATCACCCTGGACATCCCGTGGCGTCGCCGCGGGGCGCCCAACGGGATCGACGAACGGCTCAGCGTCGACATGGTGATCGCCGCTAAAAAGCCGGGGCGCAGCGTGTTTCGCTCGCTTTCGCGGCGTTTCCGGAAATCTTCGGGGATAAGGACCGCAGCCGGACCCGGCGGGTCTGCTACCGGTTGATCCACGTGCTGGATCCGTTGATCGCGCTCGAGTCGCTGTACCGCTACGTGCGCAAGTTTCACGCGCTGGACGCGCGGCGCTACGCGCTGGTCTCGACGACGCAGCTGGCCTGGTTGGTGGTGGTGTTGTTGTCGGTGGAGTTCATGCCACGCCGGCGACACCTTTAGTCGCCCATAGCGTCAGCCGAGGCGCAGTTCGCGGCAGCGGATGCCGGTGGGCAGGTGGTGAGCCGCCACCACGACCGTCCGGTCCGCGGCCACCAGGCCCGACTCCGGGCCCAGCAGGTCGCACAGGACGCGTTCGGCGTCGATCGCGTCGAGGTGTTCGGTGGGTTCGTCGAGCAGCACGATCCGCGCGGGCGAGAGGACCGCCCGGGCCAGCAGCAACCGTCGGCGCTGGCCCGCCGAAAGGGATTGCGCGCCCCCGGTCAGCACCGTGGACAGGCCCTCGGGCAGGCTGGTGGCCCAGTCGCCCAGCCCGACCGCGTCCAGCGCTGCGCTGAGCTCGTCGTCGCGGCAGTCGCCGCGGGCCACCAGCAGGTTGTCGCGGACGGTAGTGGCGAAGACGTGGGCGTCCTCGGCGAAGAAGCCGACGGCCGCGCGTTGTTCGCCTTCGTCGAACTGGCTCAGGTCGGTTCCGTCGAGCAGGACGTGACCGTCCAGCGGGGGCAGTAATCCAGCGATGGTCATCAGCAACGTCGTCTTACCCGAGCCGCTCGGGCCGGTGACAGCCAGTCGGGCGCCCGGATCCAAGTCGACCGAGACCCGGGTTGATCGTCCCGCACCGCGGTGACCCGACCAGACGTCGGCGGACAGTTGGCGGGTCGTAGCGGGTGCGCGTGCCACCGGTGCCGACGTCGTGGCGCCATTCGAATCGCCGGGCGGGGTTAGGTCCAGCAGGCGTCGTGCGGCAATCCGCGACCGCGTCAACTGGACGGCAGCAGCCGGTAACGGCGTCATTGCCTCGAACGCCGACAGGGGTAACAACATCAGGATGGCCAGTGTGGTCGGTGCGACCGTGTGCGCCAACCCGATCCCGGCCACCACCGCACCGAAGACGCTGACCCCGATCGCTGCGGTGGGCATTGCTTCGGCGACTGCGGCCGGTTTGGCGGCGGCATCGAGGGCATCCCCCCAAGCACGTTGGCGGCGTTGCGATTCGGCGATGACATCAGGAAGTGCGCCGGCGACCCGAAGCTCCGGTGCGTGTTCGAGTGCGATTATTGCCGACGTGTCTCGCTCGGAATGATGTTGGCGGGCAATCTCTTCCTGCGTTGCGGCGGCCTTTCCGGCGAGCCAGGGTGCAACGAAGCCGGCGACCAGCAGGCAGATCGCCAGTATCGCGGCGGCCGACAGCGAGATGGCTGCGATGACCGCGGTTGCCGCCAGCGCCAGTACCGCCGCGACGCCGATCGGCACCAGCGCACGCACCAGCACGTTGGCCAGTTCGTCCACATCGGCGCCCACACGTGCCAGCAGTTCACCGCTGCGCAGCCGGACGGCGGCCGCTGCCGGGCCGTCGGCCAGCCGCCGATAGATCTGCGCCCGCGCGGTGCCGGCCGCCCGCAACGCGGTGTCATGGGTGACCAGTCGCTCGCAGTAGTGCAGTACGCCCCGCGAGATCGCGAAGGTCCGCACCGCGACGGCCGCGACGGACAGGTCCAGTACGGGCGGCATCTGCCAGGCCCGTGTGATCAGCCATGCCGAAACACCGGCCAGTGCCAGCGCGCTGCCCAGTGACAGCACACCCAGCGCGACGGCCGCCAGTATCCGGGGCAGCCGTGGGCGCAGCAGGCTCGCGGCAGCCCACAGCACCGTTACTCGCGACGGCGCGATCTGGTCGCGACCGGCTACGAGTGTCATCTGGCGGCCACCCGGATCAGACTGCGGCATAGTGCACCCCGCGCCCGGCGGCCACCTGGATGACCCGTTCACCGATGGCGACGACGGGCTCGCGGTGGCCGACGAGGACCACCGTCGCGCCGGAGCGGGCCCGTTCGACGATGGCGCGCAGCACCCGTTGCTCGGTGTGGGCGTCCAAATGCGCGGTGGGCTCGTCGAGCAGCAGCACCGCGGCCGTCGATCCGAGCGCCCGGGTGAGGCCCAGGCGTTGGCGCTGTCCGAGTGACAGCCCGACGCCGCCGCGGCCCAGCACGGTGTTCATACCGTCGGGCAGTTCGGCGAGCACCTCGGCGAAACCGGATTCCCTACAGGCGGTTTCAACGTCTGCAAGATCACCGAACAGGGCCAGGTTCTCGCCGACCGTGCCGGCGATTAGCGCGGGCCGCTGCGGCAGCCAGGCCAGCTGCCGCCACCACGCGGTCGGCTCCAACTCGGCGACGTCGATCCCGGCCACGGTGACTCGACCCGATGACGGCGCGGTGAGCCCTGCGATGACTTGCAGCGTCGTACTTTTCCCGGCGCCGTTCGGCCCGGTCAGCACCGTGACCGATCCCGGGTCGATCACGGCGGTGAGATCGCGCGGGGCGTGACCGTCTCGTCCTTCAACGCTCAGTCGCTCGAGTCGGACGGCTGCGCCGCGCGCTGCGACCGTGCGGTGTCGCGGCTTTTGCCGGGTGGGGGAGTCGCCGACGAGTGCGAACGCCCGGTCGGCGGCGGTACGCCCGTCTTGAGCGGCGTGGAATTCCACACCGATCCGACGCAGGGGCCAGTAGACGTCGGGTGCCAGCAGCAGCACCGTCAGGCCGGTGGCCAGGGTCATCTCACCGAACACCAGGCGAAACCCGATGCTCACCGCGATCAGGGCGACACCGAGGGTGGCCAGCAATTCGAGGACCAGCGCCGACAGGAATGCGATCCGCAGGGTCGCCATTGCCGAACGCCTGTGGGCGGCAGCAAGTTCGGCGATTCGCCGTTCGGGGCCCCGGGCACGGCCCAGTGCCCGCAGGGTGGGAATGCCGGCGATCAGATCGAGCAGACGGGCCTGCAGGGTCGTCATGGCCGCCAGCGCCGCCGCCGACCGCTCGGCGGTCGCCAGCCCGATCAGCACCATGAAAACGGGGATCAGCGGCAAGGTGATCAGCACAATCACGGTCGACTTCAGGTCGTAGGCCGCGATGACGCCAACCGTGGCGGGGGTCAGGATCGCCGCGAGAAACAAAGTGGGCAGGTAACCGGTGAAGTAGGGACGCAGCCCGTCGAGGCCACGGGTGACGACCACCGCGGCAGCATCGCGTTGTGCCGCCAGTTCGCGGGGCTGTCGCGCGGTTACCGCCGTCAGCACCTGGCCGGACAGATCGGCGATGACGGCACTGGCGCCGCGTTGTCCCAGACGCGCCTGAAGCCATTGGGTGACCGTGCGCACGGCCCACAGCGCCAACAAGATTGACAGGGGTGCCAGCCAGCCGCGCAGGCTGTGAGCCGGCGGGTCACCGACGACGCGTGCGACGATGTTCGCCAGCACGATCGCCGAGCCGATCGCGCAGCCGGAGATCACCACCCCGCAGCCTACCGAGGCGAGCAGATAGCGCCGCAGTGCGGTCGATGCGCGCCACAACCGCGGGTCCAGGGGACCCCGCGCCTTCGAGGCTGGGTCGGTTGTGCTCAGGACGGATGCCTCACCAGACCAACGGGCGGCGGTATCCGGTCAGTCGAAAGCCGCTGCCGGAAGACCCAATACGTCCAAGCCTGGTAGACCACCGTCAGCGGGGCCATTATCACCGTCACCCAGGTCATCACCTTGAGGGTGTACGGGGTCGAAGACGCGTTGTAGATCGTCAAATTCCATTGCTTGTTCAGCGTGGAGGGCACCAGGTTGGGGTACAGCGAGCCGAAGAGCAGGATCACGACGGCTGCCACGACCACGGCGCTGCAGGTGAACGCCCAACCGTCGGACAGGCGCCGCCACACCAGCAGCACCGCGCCCAGCTGCGCGACCACCGCCCCGGCCAGCACGAGCCAGGTCCAGTTCTTGCCGTACGCCAGTTGCGTCCACAGCCCGAAGCCTGCGACGAGCGCGGTGACCGGAAGGGACAACCACACCGCGACCCGGTGCGCGTCGTCGCGGATGGCGCCGGAGGTCTTCAAGGAGAGGAACACCGCTCCGTAGAGCATGAAAAGCCCGGCGGTGGCCAAACCGCCAAGCAGGGTGTAAGCGTTGAGCACATCGGTGATCGACAGGTGAATGTGGCCCGCGGCGTCCACCGGCAGCCCACGGACCAGGACGGCGAAGGCCACACCCCACAGCACCGCCGGTAGCCAGGAGCCGGCCGCGATGCCGAAGTCCGCCCAGCCGCGCCATTTCGTGTCGTCGACCTTGCCGCGCCATTCGATAGCCACGGAGCGCAGGATCATGCCGACCAGAATCGCCAGCAGCGGCAGGTACAGGGTGGTGAACACCGCGGCGTACCAGACGGGAAACGCGGCGAACATCGCTGCGCCACCGACTATCAACCAGACTTCGTTGCCGTCCCAGACCGGTCCGATGGTGTTGAGCGCCGTTCGGCGGATGGGTTCGGGTTCGCCCATGCCGACGTGGGCGAGCGGTTCCATCAACATGCCTACGCCGAAATCGAAGCCCTCCAGGATGAAAAAACCAACGAACAGCATCCCGATGATGCCGAACCACAACTCCTGCAGTCCCACCGGTCAGCTCCTTTCCGGGGTCGGTACGTCTGACTGGGCTTCTAATAAGCGAAGGACAGCGGCGCTACTTCATGATCGCTGGGGGCTTGGGGGGCGGCCGGTTCCGCGTCGTGCTCCTGAGGTCCTTCGGCGACGTAGCGCTTGAGCAGCCAGAACCAGATGACCGCAAGCACCGCGTATACCAGGGTGAACGTCATCAACGAGGTGACGACCATCCCGGGCGCATGGCTCGACACGCCTTCGCGCACGGTGATCCGGATCAATTGGTCGCCGCTCGGATTGGGAGCCACCACCCACGGCTGGCGGCCCATCTCGGTGAACGCCCACCCCGAAACGTTGGCCAGGAACGGCGTAGGAATGGTGAGCAGCGCGAACCAGGAGAACCACCGCTGATTCGGGATTCGCCTACCGCGGGTCAACCACAACGCGGTCAGCGAGAACAGCAAGGGGACCAGCAGGAATCCGATCATCAACCGGAAGGACCAGTAGGTGACGAACAGATTCGGCCGGTAGTCGCCGGGTCCGAATCGCTGCTGGTACTCGCGTTGCAGGTCGCGCACCCCTTGCAACGTCACGCCGCTCATCCGGCCTTCGGCCAGGAAGGGCAGCGCGTAGTGCACCTTGATCACCGGCGTGACGCTTTCGCAGTTGTTGTGCGTGCCTATGGTCAAAAGAGACATGTCCGGGTCGGTTTCGGTCTCGCACAACGTCTCCGCTGACGCCATCTTCATCGGTTGTTGGTGAAACATCAGCTTGCCCTGGACGTCCCCGGTGAAGAACAATGCGACCGCGGAGGCCAGCGCGACGAAGCATCCCAGGATAGTTGCGGGGCGATACATCGTGACGGCATCGTCGTGCGCCGGCTCTGACCCCGTGCCCGCGCTCGCGGTGCCACCAGCCCTCGAACGGACCATCCACCAGGCGCAGACCGCGGCGACGAACGTTCCCGCGGTCAGAAAAGCACCGGTGACCACGTGTGAATACGCCGCCAGCGCGGTGTTGTTGCCCAGCAATGCGGTGATGCTGTGCAACTCGGCGCGCCGGGTCGCGGGGTTGTACTGCGCGCCGACCGGATGCTGCATGAACGAGTTCGCCACGATAATGAAGAACGCGGACGCGTTGACGCCCAACGCGACGATCCAGATGGATGCCAGGTGTACCAATCGCGGCAGCCGGCTCCAGCCGAAAATCCACAATCCGAGAAAGGTGGACTCGAAGAAAAAGGCGAACAGGCCTTCCATAGCCAGCGGCGCACCGAAGATGTCGCCGACGAATCGGGAGTACTCACTCCAGTTCATACCGAACTGGAATTCCTGCACGATGCCGGTCGCCACACCGATGGCGAAGTTGATCAAAAACAACTTGCCGAAGAACTTGGTGAGGCGGTACCAGGCGGCATTGCCGGTCGCCACCCAGACCGTCTGCATGACGGCGATCAGGGGAGCCAAACCGATCGTGAGTGGCACGAAGATGAAGTGATAGACGGTAGTAATACCGAACTGCCACCGGGAAATATCGACGACATTCATCTGTGATCTCCTGAAGTTGCGAAGCCTGATAACCGGCTACGACGAATTGTAGTAGGCAGGTTGGGCCAGCGCCACTTACACGAATTCGGTGCTAACCGACGAGGGTTCGCGACGCTTTGCGGATGCCGAAAGACGACACGATTTCGAACACTCCGATGACCACGAGCCAAGCGCCGACCACCAACGCCAGGATGGCAATCGATTCGAACGGCGACGCCAGGACGATGATCCCGGCGAGCAGGCTGATCACGCCGACGAAGATCGCCCAGCCGCGTCCGGGCAGATTCGGGTCACTGACAGCCGAAACCGTCGTGGCGACACCGCGGAAGATGAACCCGATGCCAATCCAGATGGCCAGCAACAGGATTGCGAGCAGCGGGTCACGACCGAAGTGGCGAAACGCCAGCACGGCGAGGATCAGGCATGCCGCACCGCTGATGAACAGCAAGATCCGGCTACCCGCCGAGACATGCAGGCTGAACGCGAAGACGACCTGCGCGACACCGGTGATCAGCAGATAGGCGCCGAACGCGACGGCGGCGACCAGGAGGGTTTTCCCCGGCCAGGCCAAAATGAGGACGCCCAAAATCACCGACAGTATCCCCGATATCAGCGTGGATTTCCACAGATGCGGCAACAAGCTTGGAACGGGGGTGGTTCCAGGTGTGGTTTGCATGGCCGCAGTCTGACACAAACACCGGCCCGGGTACAGGGCACTCGAGTTCAGACGCGGGCCGTGTGCGATTCCTCGGCAAGCAGATCGCCGGATTCTTCGGCTGTCTTGCGGCGAAGCAGATACCACGTGCGCATGAGGCCTTTTCCCTTGACGTTGATGCGCCCGCGCTCCTGCAGGACAAAGTCGTCGTTGAGGCGCTCGTACATTGCCTCGGGCACTTGGATGCATCCCACGGAGTCGGTGGATTCCATCCGGGACGCGACGTTGACGGCGTCACCCCACACGTCGTAGAAGAAGCGGCGCGAACCCACCACACCCGCGACGACCGAGCCGCTGGCCATGCCCACGCGCAGCGGGACCGGGTGGCCATGCGGATCCTTCAGGCCGGCGGCAACATTGACCATGTCGAGCGCGAAATCGGCAAGGGCCTCGGCGTGGTCCGGCCGTGGGAGCGGAACCCCGCTGGCCACCATGTAAGAATCGCCGCTGACTTTGATTTTTTCGAGCCCGTGCTTGTCCACGAGTACGTCGAAGGCGCCGTACAGGCGGTCCAGAAACCGCACCAGCTCGGCCGGCGCCGTGCTGCTGGCGCGTTCGGTGAACCCGACGATGTCGGCGAACAGCACCGACGCCTCGTCGTATTTGTCGGCGATGACGCTGCGCTCGGACTCTTTGAGGCGCTCGGCGATGCTGGCCGGCAACATGTTGGCCAGCAGGGCCTCGGACCGCTCGTACTCGGATTCCATCACCGCCTCGGCGCGCGCGGTGTCACGCAGCGCGAACCACACCGTCACGACCACCATCACGACGGCGGAGACGGTCGTGACGACGAAGATCGTCGACTGAACCCAGGCCGACTGGAGTCCGGTGTTGTCCGGAACCAGGTACTGCACCGCGATGATCAGGCCGGCGGCCGCCGCCGCCAGAACCGATGCCAACAGGATGTGTTCGATGCCCAGCAGCACCACCACCAGGCACGCCCCGACCAGGAAGAAGAATTGCGAGCCCGAGCCGGTCCCCGACGCCCAGCAGCTGACGAAGACCGAAACATAGGCGGCGGCGATAAAGGTAAGCGGCGCAACCAAATTCCCGAATCGGTGCAGCCACGGAACGGCCGCGAAGACGATCGCGGCGACGATGTTGATCGAGCCGAGGCGCCAGGACCAGGAGTCGGTAGCGATCAGCACGAACACGAAGGTCGCGAGGATCAGCACGGCTAGCCAGGAAGCGATGTTGAGCACCCGGACCCGGCGTGCGGCGGCGTCGGCGTAGTGCTGATTACGCTCGCGGGTCTGCGCCCGCACCGCCGCCACGGAATCCGGGGGCGTCGAGCCGTCCGAGCATCTCGGTGCGGCACCGCGCTTCTTCACCGCCACCCCGACAGCTTAACCGCTGACCTCGGCTTTTTGGCGGCTCGCTCATGACGGTGGGTCAGCGACGACCCATTGGGGAACGGGGCGCTCAGTCGACCCCGGCGGGAATTGTCACCGACGCCCGCGTGCCACCGCCGACCGTCGACGTGAGCTTCATCGTTCCACCCATCGCGTCGATGCGGACCACCAGCGATGCCAGTCCGATGTGCCCTTCGGCGACGCATCGATCCAGGATGGCCGGGTTGAAGCCGGTTCCGTCGTCGACGACGCTCAGCATTATTGCGTCGGCCGCCCGGGCGAGGCGGATCCGCACGGTGCTCGCCCGCGAATGCCGGTGTGCGTTGGCGAGCAATTCGCGCGCCGCCCGGTACAACAGGGACTGTGCCCCTGGCCGGCCCACCTCTTCGAGATCGGCTTCGATGACGAAGTTCGCGCGGCGCTCGTAGTCCCGGATCAGCTGACGCAGCGCCGCGGTGAGACCCACCTCGGTGAGTACCTGGGGGTGTAGTGCGGTGACGGTGCCGCGCAGCTGGGTTGCCGTGTCCTTGACTGCCTGGTAGGCGGCGTCCAGCGCCGGATCGGCATACCGTTCGCGGACTTCGTCGAGTTCGAGTCGCGCCGCCAGCAGATCCTGCAGCGGACCGTCGTGCAGTTGCTCGGCCAATGCTCGCGAGTGGCGCTCATCCGCGCGCATCGATTCCGCGACAAGCGTGCGGCGCATCTCGAGTAGTGCGGCCACGCGCGCCGCGGCGCGAGTCAGGAAATAACACAGGGCGGTCATCGCAGCGGCCAGCCACAGCAGCAATCCGAAATGGGTGTACACCACGCTCGGCAGCTCAACCGTTTCGTCGCGCTGAGAGTAGACGATCCACACACCGAGGTATCCGACCGCGGTGCAGATTCCAACGACGGCCGTGAGCGCCGGGCGGTCCTGGAACGCCACCGAAATCGGCAGCAGGAAGAACACCGGCAGCAACGCCACCGTGGCCCCACCGGACACCACGCAGAGCGCCACCACGGTCAGCACGTCGATACCCGTCGAGGCCCAGCCGGCCCACGGCGGCACCGGGCCGCGCAGCACCACCACCACCCACGCCAGTGCGGCGACGCTGTAGGTGCTCAGGATGAGCGCATAGGCCAGCGGCAACCAGTGCTCCACCTCCCACAACGAGACGAGCAAGATGATCAAACCGATCAGCGGCAAGCGCAGAAACGCCGACAGGCGGACGGGTTCGGCCGCAACGAAATCGACCAGTCGAGCCAGCGAGCGGGTCATGCTAGTCGAGCAGCCCGCGCCGCATCGCCGCCGCGACCGCGGCGGCGCGATCAGCCACACCGAGTTTCTCGTACAACCGTTGCACGTGGGTCTTGACCGTGGACGGCGCCAGGTACAGTTCCGCAGCGATCGCGGGGATGCTGAGGCCCTGTGCGATGAAATTCAGGACCTCACCCTCCCGGGGGGTGAGCACCGGCGTCTGGGCTTCGCCGCGACGGCGGATCTCCGCTGCCAGGCCGGCGGCCAGGGCGGGTGACACGACATCGCGGCCATTGGCGCAGTCGAGCACGCCACGCACGATCTCGGCTTTCGTCGATTCTTTGGGCAGGAAACCGGCGGCGCCCTCTTCCAGCGCGTGGAAGACGATCGCCGAGTCGTCGTGCGCCGATAGCAGCAACACCCTGGTCAGCAGGCCTTCGCGCCGTATCGCGGCGGCGACCTTTGCACCGTCCAGTCCGGGCATCCGGTAATCGAGCACCGCGACGTGCGGCAGATGGGTTTTGATCAGGGCCAGGGCAGCGGCGCCGTCACTCGCTTCGGCGACGACGTCCACGACGCCGCTCGACGTCAGCGCGCGAACGACCCCCTCGCGGAACAGCGGGTGGTCTTCTCCCACGACAACGCGCACTTTCTCGGTTGCCGCCTGGCCGATCATGCCGTCGAGTGTCCCACAGCGGTTGCCGCTGTTTCCCCCAATCGGGGGACCCACAATTCGCCCGGGTCGACGACCGGTCGGTGGAAGGACACCGCCCAACTGCGCCGGAATAGTAACTGCAGGGTGGCGAACACCGACAGCAGGAGAGAAGACCCGAGAAGCGCGCGAGCCTTCAACGGCAGGTAGGACACGAGGAGTACTCGACATGGATGCAACCATCGCTTACATAGGCGCCGCGGAGGAAGCCCACATCGCATGGGTGTCGAAGGCGGCCTGCCGTTCCGTCGATCCCGAGGAACTCTTCGTAAGCGGGGCGGCGCAGCGGAAAGCAACGATCATTTGCCGGCACTGTCCCGTCGCCGTCGAGTGCCTCGCAGAAGCGCTCGACAACCAGATGGATTTCGGTGTTTGGGGCGGCATGACCGAGCGCCAGCGCCGGGCGTTGCTCAAGCGGCATCCCGAGGTGGACTCCTGGTCCGCGTTCCTCGGCGCCCGGCGCAATCGCCTCAACACCGGCCGATCGGCATAATCGACCAAAAAGCCTGCTCGCCAAGGTTATGTGGTGCCCTCGGTGAGATTCGAACTCACACTGGACGGGTTTTGAATCCGTTTCCTCTGCCAGTTGGGATACGAGGGCTTCGCTCGGCCTTCCACCTTAGAGGCAGGCTCCCACCCTAGAGGATTTGGCGTCGTGTGCTGCATCGCCGCCCCCCGAGGTCACCGGCCGTCACCGTCCACGAGACAATGTCCGCCATGACGGGCCCCACGACCGACACCGGTGCTGCCGTACCCCGCCGTGTCCTGATCGCGGAAGACGAAGCGCTTATCCGAATGGACCTCGCCGAGATGTTGCGAGAAGAGGGTTACGAAATCGTCGGTGAGGCCGGCGACGGCCAGGAGGCCGTCGAGTTGGCCGAACACCACAAGCCGGACCTGGTCATCATGGACGTGAAGATGCCGCGCCGCGACGGCATCGACGCCGCGTCGGAAATCGCCGGCAAGCGCATCGCGCCGATCGTGATCCTGACCGCATTCAGCCAGCGCGACCTGGTCGAACGTGCCCGCGACGCCGGAGCGATGGCCTACCTGGTGAAGCCGTTCACCATCAGCGACCTGATCCCGGCCATCGAATTGGCCGTCAGCCGGTTCAACGAGATCACCGAGTTGGAGCGCGAGGTGGCGACGTTGTCCGACCGGCTGGAGACCCGCAAGCTCATCGAGCGTGCCAAAGGCCTGCTGCAGGCCAAGCAGGGCATGACCGAGCCTGAGGCGTTCAAGTGGATCCAGCGTGCCGCCATGGACCGGCGGACCACCATGAAGCGGGTGGCCGAAGTCGTCCTCGAAACCCTCGACACCCCGGACACCCCTGACACGCCGGAGTAGCTCCTGCCGAGCGCGCGTGTCTGTACAGCGACACGCCGGTACGGCCGTACATTTGCGGACGCTCGCGGGGCGGCGGCAGAAGTCCGCGATATCAGCGGGCGACGATCACCGACGAGCCGTGCCCGAACAGGCCCTGGTTGGCGGTGATGCCGACGGTGGCGTTCTCCACTTGCCGGCCGACGGCCTGGCCGCGCAGCTGCCAGGCCAGCTCGCAGACCTGTGCGATCGCCTGGGCGGGGATGGCTTCGCCGAAGCACGCCAGCCCGCCCGAGGGGTTGACCGGGATCTTGCCGCCGAGGGTGGTCGCGCCGCTGCGCAGCAGCGCCTCGGCCTCACCCCTGGCGCACAGCCCCAGGTGTTCGTACCAGTCGAGTTCCAGTGCGGTGGACAGGTCGTAGACTTCGGCCAGGCTCAGGTCTTCGGGTCCGATGCCTGCCTGGGCGTAGGCCGAATCGAGGATCTGGTCTTTGAAAACCCGGTCCGGTGCGGGTAAGGCGGCCGTGGAATCCGTTGCGATATCGGGTAATTCGGGCAGGTGCTGGGGGTAGCGCGGGGTGACCGTGCTGACCGCGCGCACGGACGGCACCCCCTGCAAAGACCCGAGGTGTTCGCGGGCGAACTTCGCGCCGGCCACGATCAGGGCCGCCGCGCCGTCGGACGTGGCGCAGATGTCCAGCAGCCGCAGCGGGTCGGCCACCACCGGGCTGGCCAGCACGTCGTCGACCGATACTTCCTTGCGGTACCGGGCGTTGGGGTTCTGCAAGCCGTGCCGGGAGTTCTTCACCTTCACCTGTGCGAAGTCCGCGAGCGTGGCGCCGTAGAGGTCCATCCGCCGCCGCGCGAGCAAGGCGAAGTACACCGGGTTGGTGGCCCCGATCAGGTGGAAGCGCTGCCAGTCGGGGTCGTTTTTGCGCTCACCCCCGACGGGCGCGAAGAACCCCTTGGGCGTGGTGTCGGCGCCGACGACCAGTGCGACGTCGCAAAACCCCGCCAGGATGTGGGCCCGCGCGCTCTGCAGCGCCTGCGAGCCGCTGGCGCAGGCGGCGTAGCTGGAACTGACCGGCACGCCGTTCCAGCCGAGCTTCTGCGCGAAGGTCGCGCCCGCCACGAAGCCGGGGTAGCCGTTGCGGATGGTGTCCGCTCCGGCGACCAGTTCAACCTGCCGCCATTCCAGGCCGGCCTCGCGCAACGCGGCCCGCGCTGCGGCCACCCCGTATTCGGTGAAGTCCGAGCCCCATTTGCCCCAGGGGTGCATGCCGGCGCCGAGGATGTAGACGGGTTCGGGCGTGCTCATGCTGCGCGCCGCCACGCGTAGACGATGCGCTGCACACCGTCGTCGTCGGTGAACAGCGGCATGGTGGTCAGCTCCATCTGCATGCCGACCGTCAGGTCGGCGGCCAGCGTGCCCTCGACCACCTTCCCCAACACGATCAGTCCCTCATCGGGCAGTTCCACTGCGGCCACGGCGAACGGCTCGAACGGGTCGGGGGAGGGATACGGCGGGGGCGGCGCGTAGCGGTTCTCGGTGTAGCTCCACAGCGTTCCGCGCGTCGACAGCGCGACGGGCTCGAGCGTGTCGTTCTCGCACGCCGGGTTGGGACAGTTGTTCTTGCGGGGCGGGAAGACGTAGGTGCCGCACCGGGCGCATTTGCTGCCGATCAGATGGGGGACGCCGGCGTCATCGGTGGCGAACCAACCGTCGATCGCCGGTTGTTGGCGGGTGACCTCTGGCACCGGGCCAGCTTACCCAGCGGACGGGAAAAACTGAAACGTGTTGCAGTTCCGGCGCGGAGCGCGGGTCGTCACACCGGGTGCATACAGTGAGAGCCGTGACCGCCGCGAAAACCGCCGGGCGTAAGGCCGGTGCGGAGACCGCCAAGCCGACACTGATGTTGCTCGACGGCAATTCGCTGGCTTACCGGGCGTTCTACGCGCTGCCCGCCGAGAACTTCAAGACCCGCGGCGGCCTGACCACCAATGCGGTGTACGGCTTCACCGCCATGCTGATCAACCTGCTGCGCGACGAGGCGCCGACGCACATCGCCGCGGCGTTCGACGTGTCCCGGGAGACGTTCCGGTCCGAGCGCTACCCCGAATACAAGGCCAACCGGTCGGCGACCCCCGACGAATTCCGGGGCCAGATCGACATCACCAAGGAAGTGCTGGGCGCGCTGGGAATCACGGTGCTCGCCGAGCCCGGGTTCGAAGCCGACGACATCATCGCGACGCTGGCCACCCAGGCCGAAAACGAGGGCTACCGGGTGCTGGTGGTCAGCGGTGACCGGGACTCCCTGCAGCTGGTCAGCGACGACGTAACGGTGCTATACCCGCGCAAAGGCGTCAGCGAGCTGACCCGTTTCACGCCCGAGACCGTCGTCGAGAAGTACGGGTTGACGCCCGCGCAGTACCCCGACTTCGCCGCCCTGCGGGGCGATCCCAGCGACAACCTGCCCGGCATCCCCGGCGTCGGCGAGAAAACCGCCTCCAAATGGATCGCCGAATACGGCACGCTGCAGGGACTTGTCGACAACGTCGACTCGGTGCGGGGCAAGGTCGGCGACGCGCTGCGCGCGAACCTGGCCAGCGTGGTGCGCAACCGCGAGCTCACCGAACTCGTCAAGGACGTGCCGCTGGCGCAGACGCCCGACACGCTGCGGCTGCAGCCGTGGGACCGCGACCAGATTCACCGGCTCTTCGACGACCTGGAGTTCCGGGTGTTGCGGGACCGGCTGTTCGACACCCTGGCCGCCGCCGGAGGGCGGGTGCCCGAGGCCGAAGAGGGTTTCGACGTGCGCGGCAGCGCGCTGGAGCCGGGCGCCGTCGGGCAGTGGCTGGCCGGGCACGCCGGTGACGGGCGGCGGAGCGGGCTCGCCGTCGCCGGCACCCATCTGTCCTATGGCGGGGCCGCGACCGCGCTGGCGATCGCGGCCGCCGACGGCGAGGGCGCCTACATCGATACGACGACACTGACGCCCGACGACGACGCCGCGCTGGCGGCGTGGCTGGCCGATGCGGCGAAACCCAAAGCGCTGCACGAGGCGAAGCTGGCCATCCACGACGTGGCGGGCCGCGGGTGGACGCTGAATGGCATCACCTCCGACACCGCGCTGGCGGCCTACGTGGTGCGTCCGGGACAGCGCAGCTTCACCCTCGACGACCTTTCGCTGCGCTACCTGCGCCGCGAACTTCGCGCGGAAACTGGTGAGCAACAACAGCTTTCACTGCTCGACGATATGGAAGGCGTCGACGAGCAAGCCGTCCAGACGCTGATCCTGCGCGCAAGGGCCGTGGTGGACCTGGCCGATGCGCTCGACGCCGAGTTGGACCGGATCGACTCGACCGCGTTGCTGCGTGACATGGAACTGCCCGTCCAGCGGGTGCTGGCGGAGATGGAAAGTGCCGGTATCGCCGTCGATCTGTCGCTGCTGACCGAGCTGCAGAGCCACTTCGGCGACGCGATCCGCGATGCCGCCGAGGCCGCCTACGCGGTGATCGGCAAGCAGATCAACCTGGGCTCGCCCAAGCAGTTGCAGGCGGTGCTATTCGACGAACTCGCAATGCCGAAGACCAAGCGGACCAAGACCGGCTATACCACCGACGCCGACGCCCTGCAGGGTCTCTTCGAAAAGACCGGACATCCGTTCCTGCAGCACCTGCTCGCCCACCGCGACGTCACCAGGCTGAAGGTCACGGTCGACGGATTGCTGAACTCCGTGGCCGACGACGGCCGCATCCACACGACGTTCAACCAGACGATCGCGGCCACCGGCAGGCTGTCGTCGACCGAGCCCAACCTGCAGAACATCCCGATCCGCACCGATGCGGGCCGGCAGATCCGCGACGCATTCGTCGTGGGTGACGGTCATGCCGAGCTGATGACTGCGGACTACAGCCAGATCGAGATGCGGATCATGGCGCACCTGTCCAAGGACGAGGGCCTCATCGAGGCCTTCAACACGGGGGAGGACCTGCACTCGTTCGTCGCTTCTCGCGCGTTCGGCGTGCCGATCGAGGAGGTCACCCCCGAACTGCGCCGTCGGGTCAAGGCGATGTCCTACGGACTGGCCTACGGGCTCAGCGCATACGGGCTGTCGACGCAGCTGAAGATCTCCACCGAGGAGGCAAAGGTCCAGATGGACCAGTACTTCGCCCGGTTCGGCCGGGTGCGGGACTACCTGATGGCCGTCGTGGAGCAGGCCCGCAAGGACGGGTACACATCGACGGTGCTGGGCCGCCGCCGCTACCTTCCGGAGCTGGACAGCAGCAACCGCCAGGTGCGGGAGGCCGCCGAGCGGGCGGCGCTCAACGCGCCGATCCAGGGCAGCGCGGCCGACATCATCAAGGTGGCGATGATCGAAGTGGACAAGGCGATCAAACAGGCAGGACTGGCGTCCCGGATGCTGCTGCAGGTGCACGACGAGTTGTTGTTCGAGATCGCGCCCGGTGAGCGGGAACTGGTCGAAGCGCTGGCGCGCGAGAAAATGGGCGGAGCCTACCCGCTCGACGTCCCGCTCGAGGTGGCAGTGGGTTACGGTCGGTCATGGGACGCCGCCGCGCATTAGGAGCCCTATGAACCCGACCTGGATGATTCCGTTCATAGTCCTGGGCGGCGCGCTGCAGACCTGCGGCGCCGCCATGAACGGGCAGCTTTTCAAGCATCTGGTCAACCCGTGGCTGGCCTCGGCGGTGTCGTTCGCGGTGATCACGGTCTTCTTCGTCGCGGCGTTCCTGATCGTGCACCGGCCGTTGCCCAGCGCCGAGGATGTCGCGTCGATGCCTTGGTGGGCCGTCATCGGCGGTCTCGTCGGCGCCGTCCAGGTCTACGCGGGCCTCACCCTGGTCAACAAGGTCGGGGCGGGAACGTTCATGGGCATCACGGTCACGTCGGCGCTCATCATGTCGTTGGTCCTGGACCATTTCGGCTGGCTCCGCCTGGATCCCCACCCGATCACCGCATGGCGGGCCGTCGGGGGTGCGCTCATGGTCTGCGGTGTCGTGTTGATCGCCAAGTTCTGACGTGGGGCCGGTGACCCCGGTGACCCGCCGACCCGAGCGAAAGGGCCGGGCTTGCCGTCTGCTGTTCGAGATCGCCCCCGGCGAGCACGAACGGGTTGAGGCGCCGGCGCGCGAGCAGATGGGCGGCGCCTACCCGCTGGACGTCCCTTTGGAGGTGTCGATGGCCTGCGGCCGCGGCTGGGATGCAGCGGCGCATTGATGCCGCGCTGGGCGGCCAGGGGCCCGCAGCTCCGAGCGTTTGACCGGCGGATTGGAAAGCGTGACCCTTGATCGTCCTACGACGGTCCTAACGCGACAGGATGCGTGGTCGCCGATCCCGCCAAATCTTCTGGTTGGCCCATCAACACGGCCCAGAGATGAGCCTTGTGCCACGCGGCCGACTTCCAGGTTGGCCGTCACGAGCGGGTCGCGAGGTAGATGGTGGCGACCGACCGACCTCGGGTGAGCGGGTTGTCGAACCAGATCTGCTGGGCCTTAACGTCGGTGAAGACGGTTTCGAGGACGGAGCCAAAGGGGTCGTCCGGTGCATCATCGGACCACATGGCGAACGCGCCATCCGGGGCGCGATGAACGGCTGCGGCTTGTAAGCCGTCATAGGTGTAGAAGTCCGCGTGGGGATGGTGCAACACGTGGCGGGGCGAGTGGTCGATGTCGAGCAGGATCGCGTCATAGGTTCGGCCGGGCTGCTGCGGATCGAACCCCAGCGAGTCCGTCGCGGCCGCGAAGAAGTCGGCGCACACGAGCGCAACCCGGCTGTCGGCGGCCAGACGTTGTATCCGGTAGCAGGTCGCGCTCGTGCCCGTCGATGACCGCATCGGAGTATTCGATAACAGTGAGTGTCCGAATCCGGTCGCACCTCAAGGCTTCTCGCGCGGTGTAGCCGAGGCCGAGTCCACCGATGATCACGTCCAGGCCCGCCCCCGGCGTGCGCGCCAGTCCCAGCCGCGCCAGCTCCCTTTCGGCGACGGTGAAGAGGCTCGACATGCTGCCAGCCCAACTCCTCGAAGCGTGCGCTCATCGAAGCGACGATAGCCCTGCGTGAAAGCGAGCACGGCAGCGGAATTCTGGGATGCCAGCCTCGCGGCGGTTTTTGGCACTCAACAAAAACCCGAGCAGGAGTCGCGATCCGTCCGAATCCGGGCTTCAGCCCAACCTTTGGGCCATCGCAGTGTGCCTGCTGAGGCGGTGCGGCTTTCTCCGCCTCCTCGTTCGTGAGGTGCGCCATGAAATTTCAACTCTCTCCTCCGGTGAGGGCCGTGTTCGTGGCGGCAACATGCGCCGCGGCGCGTTCCTTTTTCGCGGCGGGTGATTCGCGTGGTCTGCATCCGTGCATCTGCCTCATCCCGCTTTTAAAGATGTTTCGGTAATACAGTGAGTCGTTGTCATAAAGAAAGACCCGTGTGGGCGAGGAAGGCGAAACACAGCTCGTAGTTGGAGCCGACGCGGGTCAGTCCTGACTCGGCGGCGGCCTGGGCCTCGTCGATGGTGTCGGGGCACAGGTTGGCCAGGTCTACGGATTTGACGTTGCCCCAGACCATCTCGATGGGGTTGAGGTCGTGGGCGTAGCCCGGTAGCCGTTCGACGGTCAGCCAGCTGCGCTGCCCGGCGATCCATGCAGTCATCGCTTTGGACTTGTGCGAGGAGAGGTTGTCCCAGATCAGGGTGATCTTGTCGGCGCCGAAATGGGTGTGCAGGTCGGTGAGGAACTCGATCAGCGAGTCGGTGTTGTAGGAGCCTTCCTTGATCTGGAATACCAGTGCTGCTTGGCTGGCGTCGGGCCGGTAGGCCAGCGCGCCCGACATCGACATCCGGGTCCAGGAGAATCGGTGTCGCAGCACCGGCGTGTGGCCCTTGGGAGCCCAGGTTCCTCTTACCGGCGGGAGGAGCGAGAACCCGCTCTCGTCTTGGAAGACGATCCAGGCGCCGCGGCGCCGCGCGCTTTTTTTATGCGCGGCCAGTCCTGTTTGACCCAGGTGGCGATGGCCTCGTCGTCGCGTTCGACCGCGCGCCGCGCCGGGCGTTGCCGGCTCCAGCCCAGTCGTTCCCGCAGGATGGTCCAGGTCTGGGTCTGGCCGTAGCGGACGTCGGTCAGCGTCTCGATCACGTCAGCCACCCGCGCCAGGGTCCACATCTCGGTCGCAAAGCCGTTGGCCCGCGGCCCCTTGGCCAGCGCCTGCTCCACGGCCGCGAGTTGCTCCTCGGAGAGCTTGGGCAACCGGCCGGCCCGCCCGGCGCCGACCAGCCCGTCTTTGCCCTCGGCCAAAAAGGTCCGATGCCAGCGGGAGGCAGTCTGCGCTGTGACACCCAACTCGCTGACCACGTCGACCTGACGCTTGCCGTGGGCGAACATGTCCGCCGCGGCCATCCGCCGCTCCTTGAGTGCCTGAAAGTCCCGCCGCGCAGGCACTCTCGAGCCGGTACCCGATCGCCGCTTGCCAGCAGATCCTGCCACACGC
>Ga0080006_1095084_pt1 | contig 19248 bp, 18 predicted proteins | sample RS3BMetagenome_FD_69209 | JGI IMG/M metagenome (GOLD analysis project Ga0080006, IMG submission 69209) | Ferric oxide microbial mat and aquatic microbial communities from Rainbow Spring, Yellowstone National Park, USA - RS3B (SPADES... ... | reverse complement strand
AACCGACCCTTCCTTCTGCGACGCGCGGGCCATCTCCTTCTCCTCGGGTGCGGCGCCGACTCGATGGTCTGCACCGAGTCCGTCACGCGGAAGCGGCGAGTCGCTCCTTCATCACATCAGAAGAACCCGAGGCGGGAGAGCGGCCAGATCCGCATCACCACCCGTCCGACGATGTAGGAGCGCGGCAGCGGGCCCCAGTCGCGGCTGTCGCACGAATCGTTGCGGTGGTCGCCCATCATGAAGTAATCGCCTTTCGGGATCTTGAGCGGCCCGAACGGCGCCGTGTAGGCGTACACCTTGGGCAGCCACGGTTCGGGCAGGACCTTCCCGTCGATGTACACCTGCCCGTTGCGGGCCGAGATCGTCTCCCCCGGCAGCCCGATCACCCGTTTGACCAGGTCGGCGATCGGGGGCTGGCCGGGATCGCAGTTCTCGGCCGGCGGGCGGCGGAAGACCACGATGTCGCCGCGATTCACGGCGTGGAGGTGGTAGCTCAGCTTGTCGACGATGATCCGGTCGCCGATCTGGAGCGTCGGCTCCATCGAGCCGGACGGGATGTAGAAGGTCTGCACCACGTAGGTGCGGGCCAGCAGGGCGACGACGAGCGCCACCACCAGGACCAGCGCCCACTCCACGATCCACCGCCTCGAACGGCGGCGCGGCGCAGCACCCCCGCCGCCGCCGTCGCCAGGAAGCTCCTCCGGCGGGTCAGCACCCGGCACCTCCTCGTCTTCGGGGACGGCGGTGCCCGGTCCGGCAGGCGGATCGGCGTTCTCGAGCGTCACGGGCCAGCGAGGCTAGCCGACGGCCGGTGCGGCGCGGCGGTCGGGGTGGATCTCACAGCGAGGCGATCAGCCGCTCGACCCGCTCGTCGTGGGACTTGAACGGGTCCTTGAGCAGGACGGTCCGCTGTGCCTGGTCGTTGAGCTTGAGGTGGACCCAGTCGACGGTGAAGTCCCGCCGCCGTTCCTTCGCCCGGCGCACGAAGGCCCCGCGGAGCCGTGCCCGGGTGGTCTGCGGCGGCTGGGTCATCGCTGCGGCGATGTCGGCGTCGGTGCAGGTGCGCTCGACCTGGTCCCGTCGCTGGAGCTTGTAGAAGAGGCCGCGGGACCGGTCGACGTCGTGGTACATGAGGTCGACCATCGCCACCTTGGGGTGCGAGAGCGGGACGTCGTGACGCCGCCGGACCTCCTCGACGAGGCGGTGCTTGGCCACCCAGTCGCACTCCCGCCACAGGGAGAGCGGATCGCTCTGCAAGCCCTTGAGACAGTGCTCCCACATGTCGAGGGCCCGATCCTCCTCGGGCAGCAGCCCGCGGCGGTCGCGGAACTTGAGCGCCCGCTCGAGGTACTCGGACTGTATGTCGAGGGCGCTCATCTCGCGGCCGTTGGCCAGCCGGACCCGCCGCTGGCAGGTGATGTCGTGGCTGATCTCCCGGATGGCCCGGATCGGGTTCTCGAGCGTCAGGTCGCGCAGCACGGTGCTCGAGTCCTCGAGCATCGCCAGCAGAATGCTCGTCGTGCCGACCTTCAAGAAGGTGGCGTACTCGCACATGTTCGAGTCGCCGACGATCACGTGGAGCCGACGGAAGCGCTCGGCGTCGGCGTGCGGCTCGTCCCGGGTGTTGATGATCGGCCGGCTGCGGGTGGTGGCCGACGAGACGCCCTCCCAGATGTGCTCGGCGCGCTGGCTCATGCAGAAGACCGCGCCGCGCGCCGTCTGGAGCACCTTGCCCGCCCCGGCGTAGACCTGCCGGCTCACGAGGAACGGGATGAGGACCTCGGTGTAGCGGTTGAAGTCGTCGTTGCGCTCGGTCAGGTAGTTCTCGTGGCAGCCGTAGGAATTACCGGCCGAGTCGGTGTTGTTCTTGAAGAGGTAGACGTCGCCCCGGATGCCCTCCTCGCGCAGCCGGGACTGGGCGCCGCTGACCAGTTGGGAGAGGATCCACTCCCCCGCCCGGTCGTGGGTGACGAGGTCGGCGATGCGGTCGCACTCCGGTGTGGCGTACTCGGGGTGGCTGCCGACATCGAGGTAGAGCCGGGCACCGTTCTCCAAGAAGACGTTGCTCGAACGGCCCCAGCTGACGACCCGGCGGAACAGGTAGCGCGCCACCTCGTCGGGGCTCAGACGCCGTTGGCCGCGCAGGGTGAAGGTCACCCCGTACTCGTTCTCCAGGCCGAAGATGCGGCGGTCCACGGGCGCCACCGTAGTGCCGGCGGCGCCCGGTGAAGCTGACACCGCAGGCCAGGCGTCAGCCCCCCGGAGGCTCCCCTGCGCCGACCTCGCTCTCCGCTGCCTCGTCGCCCGCCTCGGGGCCCGAGGCCCGGCCGGCGCCGGCGCCGCTGCGGGGCCCCCCGGCCGCCGCCTCGCGGAGGAGCCCGGCGAGACGGTCGTCGCCGATCCGCTGGAAGGCGCGCCGGCCGTTGCGGCGGCTCAGCACGGCCACCTCGAGGTCGCCGGCCCCGAGTGTCCGGTCGGGCCCGGCGAGGGCGCCGACCGTGTCGCCCAAGGCGGTCGCCAGGTCGCGGTCCGGCCGCCAGTCGCGGGCCACCCGTTCGGCGATCGTCTCGGCGTCGCCCCCGAGCACCGCGAACCCGTCCTCGTCGGTGATCGTGCCTTCGTAGGCCACGTGGTAGAGCTCGTCGGGACGTCCGTCCGCCCCGAGCTCGGCCACCAGGATCTCGACCTCGAGCGGCTTCATCTCGTGGGTGAACACGTTGCCGAGGAACTGGGCGTAGAGGTTCGCCAGCGAGCGGGCGTCGACGTCCTCGCGGCTGAAGGCGAAGCCCTTGGTGTCGGCATGGCGCACGCCGGCCACCCGCAGCTGGTCGTACTCGTTGTACTTGCCGACGCCGGCGAAGGCGATCCGGTCATAGATCTCGCTGATCTTGTGGAGCGAGCGTGACGGGTTGTCGGCGACGATGAGCACGCCGTCGGCGTAGATGGTGGCGACCAGCGACCGGCCTCGGGCGATGCCCTTCTGGGCGTACTCGGCCCGGTCCTTCATCACCTGCTCGGGGGCGACGTAGAAGGGCATCGTCACCCCGGCTCACCTCCGGCGCTGCCGCTGACCCCGCGCTCGTTGCGCAACCGGTCGATGATGGCGGCGAACCTGGCTGCCACGTCCTCCTCCTCGAGTTGGGCGTAGCCGTCGGCGGTCACCACCGCCACGACCGGGTAGATGCCGCGCACGAGGTCGGGGCCGCCGGTGGCGGCGTCCTCGTCGGCCGCCTCGTAGAGGGCCCGCACCGCCAGCTCCACCGCCTCGTCACGGGGCAGGCCCTCGCGGTAACCGAGCTTGATCGTCGTCCGTGCGTCGCGACCTCCCGAGCCGGTCGCCTGGAAGTCCGCCTCCTCGTAGTGGCCGCCGGTCACGTCGTAGGTGAAGATCCGGCCGATCCCGCGGCGGAGGTCGTACCCGGCGAAGAGCGGGATGACCACCAGTCCCTGCATGGCCAGCGGAAGGTGCTGGCGCACCATCTGGGCGAGCTGGTTGGCCTTTCCCTCGAGGCTCAGGGTCACCCCCTCGACCTTCTCGTAGTGCTCGAGCTGCACCTGGAAGAGGCGGACCATCTCGACGGCGAAGCCGGCGGCGCCGGCGATGGCCACCGCCGAGTAGCGGTCGGCCGGGAAGACCTTCTCCATCGCCCGGTGGGCGATCGCGTGCCCCTCGGTCGCCCGCCGGTCGCCCGCCATGACGATGCCGTCGCTGAACCGCAGGGCCGCCACGGTGGTTCCGTGGCGGACGTCGACCACCGACTCGCCACGCCCGACGACAGGCGGCGGGCCGGTGCGCCGGAGGAGGGAGACGAAGTCGGGTCCGGGGTCGTCAGTCGGTGGGAAGAGCGGGAGCGGCACCTGCCCTCACTGCCCGCCCTTCTGGACGTAGTTGCGGACGAACTCCTCTGCGTTGTCCTCGAGCACCTCGTCGATCTCGTCCAGGAGGTCGTCGAGCTCGGCCTTGAGCTTCTCGCCGCGTTCGGATGCCTGGGGGGCGTCGTCGACCACCTTCTCCTCGGTGCGCCCCGATCCGCCCCTCCGCTTCTGCTCACGCTCTGCCATGTCGCCGTCCCCTCACGAACTCAACCTTTCCAGAAGATCTGCCGGGTCGCTGCTCGCCTCGAGCAGCGCCGCCGTGTGCTCGGCCGTCCCCCTGAGAGGGTCCATCATAGGGACGCGCCGCAACGGGTCGGTGCCGAGGTCGAACACGAGAGAGTCCCAGTTGGCCGTCACGACGGCCTCCGGCCAGCGTGCGAGACACTTGCCCCGGAACCAGGCTCTCGTGTCGGGCGGGGGCTCGGTCACCGCCTCGGCCACCGCCTCGTCACTGACCAGGCGCTCCATCGCGAGGCGGGCGTAGAGGGAGCGCTCGGGTCGCAGGTCGTGGTACTGGAGGTCCAGCGCCGCCAGGCGGTTGTCGTCCCAGCTGCAGCCGTGGCGGTCCTGGTAGGCGGTCATCAGCTGCAGCTTGGCCACCCAGTCGAGCTGGCGGGCGAGGCTCTGGGGGTCGGTCTCGAGGGCGTGGAGGACCAGCTCCCAGCGGTCCAGCACCACCTCGCCGACGGCCTCGTCGCCCAGGACGCCCAGGCCCTGGTCCTTGGCATAGCGCTGGGCGGCGGCGAAGAGCTCCCACTGGACCTCGATCGCGGTGGCGCTGCGCCCGTCGGCGAGCTCGATCGGCCGGTCGAGCGCCAGGTCGGCCGAGACCTGGTGGATGGCCCTCACCGGGTCGGCCGGCGTGAGCTCGCGCGCCGGCAGGGCGTCGTCCTCGACCATGGCGAGCACGGCGGCGGTCGTGCCCACCTTGAGCAGCGTCGCCACCTCCGACAGGTTGGCGTCGCCGACGATCACGTGGAGGCGGCGGAACCGGCGAGGATCGGCGTGCGGCTCGTCACGGGTGTTGACGATCGGCCGCTTGAGGGTCGTCTCGAGGCCGACCACCTCCTCGAAGAACTCCGCCCGTTGCGACACCTGGAAATGCACCTCGGCCGGGTCCAGGGCCCCGGTCTCGACGCCGACCTTCCCGGCACCGGCGAAGACCTGGCGCGTCACGAAGTGCGGCACCACCCCGGCGACCACCTTGGTGAAGGGCACCGCCCGGTCCATGAGGTAGTTCTCGTGGCAGCCGTAGGAGTTGCCCTTGCCGTCGGAGTTGTTCTTGTAGACGACCACCGGCGGGTTGTCCGGGAACAGCGCGGCGGCGCTGCGCATCGACCGGCGGAGGATCTCCTCACCCGCCTTGTCGTAGATCAGGAGCCGGAGCGCGTCGGCACACTCGGGGGTCGAGTACTCGGGGTGGGCATGGTCCACGTAGTAGCGGGCGCCGTTGGTCAGCACGGTGTTCGCCAGGTGGGTCTCGACCATCGGCGGCATCGATCCCTCCCGGGCGAAGCCGCGCGCGTCGTTGCCGGGGGTCTCGTCGTCGAAGTCCCACCGAGTGCGGCGCTCGACCTCGGCCGCGTAGGCGTTGACGAGCACCGACGAAGCGGCGATCGGGTTGCCGTCGCCGCCCTGGGTGCTGATCCCGTACTCGGTCTCGATCCCGCAGACCTTCGCAATCGCCACAACCGGACCCTACCTGCTCGCCGGGCCGGCGCCCCGCCTCCCCCGGCGGCTGCCGGAGGCCGCCGGGGGAAGGTGAGAGGCCCTCGCCAGGTGTCAGAGGTACTGGCCGGTCCCGACCCGCTCGATCGAGCGCCCGCCGCGGACGTCGCGATCGTCGCTCAACAGGGTGCGCACGTAGACGATGCGCTCGCCCTTCTTGCCCGAGATCCGTGCCCAGTCGTCCGGGTTGGTGGTGTTCGGGAGGTCCTCGTTCTCCTTGTACTCCTGGCGTATCGACTCGAGGAGGTCGGCCGTGGTGATCCCTCCCGGTCGCCCGGCGATCTCCCGCTTGATCGCCAGCTTCTTCGCCCGGCGCACGATGTTCTCGATCATGGCGCCGGAGGCGAAGTCCCGGTAGAAGAGGACCTCCTTGTCGCCGTTCTGGTAGGTCACCTCGAGGAACCGGTTGTCGTCGTCGGCCCGGTACATCTCGGCCACCGTCGACTCGATCATCGCCTGGGTCGCCTTCGCCGGCTCCCCGCCGCCGAGCCTCTCGACCTCGTCGCTGCCGAGCGGCAGGTCGGGGGTCAGGTAGCGGGCGAAGATCTGGGCCGCCGCCGCCTCGTCGGGCCGCTCCACCTTTATCTTGACGTCGAGCCGGCCGGGACGCAGGATCGCCGGGTCGATCAGGTCCTCGCGGTTCGACGCGCCGATCACGATGACGTCGCGCAGCGCTTCGACGCCGTCGATCTCGGCCAGCAGCTGCGGGACGATCGTCGACTCCATGTCCGAGCTGATGCCGGTGCCACGGGTCCTGAAGAGCGAGTCCATCTCGTCGAAGAAGACGATGACCGGCACCCCTTCCTCTGCCTTCTCGCGCGCCCGCTCGAACACCAGCCGGATCTGGCGCTCGGTCTCCCCGACGTACTTGTTCAGCAGCTCGGGACCCTTGATGTTGAGGAAGTAGCTCCGCACGTTCTCGTTGCCGGTCGCCTCGGCGACCTTCTTGGCCAGCGAGTTGGCCACCGCCTTGGCGATGAGGGTCTTGCCGCACCCCGGCGGCCCGTAGAGCAAGATGCCCTTCGGCGCCGGGAGCCGGTAGGAGTTGAAGAGCTTGCGGTGCAGGTACGGCAGCTCGACGGCGTCGGTGATCGCCTCGATCTGGGCGTCGAGCCCGCCGACGTCGGCGTAGGAGATGTCGGGCACCTCCTCGAGGACGAGCTCCTCGACCTCCGGCCGCGGCAGCTTCTCGATCAGGAGCTGGCTGCGCGTGTCCATGAGGACGGCGTCGCCGGCACGGAGGTGGACGTGGAGCATCTCCTCGGACAGTTCCGCCACCCTCTCCTCGTCCGCTCGGGCGAAGACGATGGCCCGCGTGCCGTCGGCGAGCATCTCCTTGAGGGTGACCACCTCACCGGCGACGTCCCCGTCGCGGGCGAGCACGACGTTGAGGGACTCGTTGAGGACGACCTCGTTGCCCTTTCGGATCGATGCCGGGTCGATGTCGGGGTGGAGGGCGACCCGCATCTTCCTCCCGCCCGAGAACACGTCGACGGTGCCGTCGTCGTTGGTGCCGAGATAGGTCCCGTAGGCCGCCGGCGGTTGGGTGAGCTTCTCCACCTCCTCCCGCAGCGCGGCGAGCTGCTCCTTGGCCTGCTGCAGGGTGAAGGTGAGCTTCTCGTTCTGGGAGACAGCGTGGGCCAGCTGGCCTTTGGACTCGAGCAGCCGCTCCTCGAGGGCCTGGACGCGGCCCGGGCTGTCCTGGAGCCGCCGGCGGAGGGTCGCCACCTCCTCCTCGGCGTCGAGGAGCCGGGCCCGCAGCACCTCGATCTCGGTGTCGAGCCTTCCGAATTCCTGCTCTCTCGGATCTGGCGTCGGACTCACCTCCAGCAAGGGGTCGCACAGCCTCGGTCTTCGGCTCACCCTACCGGCCGACATCGGCCAGCGCGCGCCGTCGCCGAGCCTCGCCCCCGGTGCCGACCCGGGGCGACGGAGCCACCGTCGGGGCCCCCGTCGGGGCCTCCGGGCGCCGGAGCGGTTCCGGGCGACCGGTGGTGCGCCGGGGCGTTCAGGCGGCGCACTAGCCTGGGGGGACCGGCGAGCGCGTCGGGCCGGTGGTTGACCCGTGCCCCGCCGCGCCGTTACGGTCCGGCGGGGCTCCGCAGGGTGACGGAGGCCGCCTGGCGGCGCCGGAGGAAGGAAAGACGACGGATGAAGGTCTGGATCGACCAGGATCTCTGCACGGGCGACGGTCTCTGCGAGGAGATCGCTCCGGCGGTGTTCACCCTGCTCGACGACGGGCTCGCCTACGTGAAGGAAGCCGACGCCGTGAAGAACGATCCGGGCGGCTCTGCCGGCATGGCCCTGGTCCCCGAGGATCTCGAGGACGCGGTCGTCGAGGCCTCCGAGGAGTGCCCCGGGGAGTGCATCTTCATCGAGCGGGACTGACGGCCGTCGCCGGGTCGGCCAGCCGGCGTGCGGTCGTGAGGAAGCCGGTGTGCCCGACCATCCGGTGGTCCGGGCGGACCGAGCGCTGCTCGATGTGCCACGTCCGACGCAGGATCTCCACCGTCTCGCACAGACCCCAGGGGCCCCGCTCGAGCTCGGCCCGCAGCTGGGCCGTCTGGTTCACCGTCGGCAGGTAGGCCAGCAGGATCCCTCCGGGACGGAGCGCGCCGGCTGCCGGTGCGGCCACCCGCCACGGCTCGGGCAGATCGAGGAGCACGCGGTCGAGGTCCTCCTCGTCGATCCCCTCGGCGACGTCGCGGAGCTCGACCCGGTAGTCGGCGTCCTGCCCGACCATGGCGGCGACGTTGGCCCGGGCCCGGGCGGCGAAGTCCTCGCGCAGCTCGTAGCCGACGACCCGGGCGCCGGCCCGCAGCAGGGTCATCGACAGGGCCCCCGAGCCCACCCCTGCCTCGAGCACCCGCTGCCCGGGGGCGATGTCGGCGCCGATGAGGATCGCCCCGAGGTCCTTGGGGTAGATCACCTGGGCACCGCGGGGCATCTTGAGCACGACGTCGGCCAGGGTCGGCCGGAGCGCGAGGAACGACCGCCCGGTGGAGCCGGTGACGGCGCTGCCCTCGCTGATGCCGATCACCTGGTCGTGCTCGACGATCCCGGCATGGGTATGAAACGACCCGCCGCGCCCGAGGGTGATCAGGTAGCGCCGCCCCTTGGCGTCGATCAGCAGCACCCGCTCGCCGGCTGCAAGCGGATGCGCTCCCTCTCCCTCCGCCACCGGCTAGTCGCCGGGTGCGCCGGGCGCCGCCGCCTTCCCTCGGCGCCCGGGCGCCATCAGGGTGACCATGTACCGCTCGCCGGGCTCGAGGCGCCTCGAGAGCACCAGGTCGTCCCCGGGCCGACGGGCGCGCCGCAGCACGACGGCGGCGCCGGCGAGCACGAACCACGCCCAATGCTCGCCGGCCATCCCCCGGCGCAAGCCCGTGCGGCTCAACAGCCGCAGCAGCCGGTCCACGTCGGCCTCAGATCCGCCTGACCTCGATCACCGCCGAGCGGTGGCGTCCCCGCCGGCGGCCGGCCAGGTAGGCCAGCACCACCACGACCAGCGCCGCGGCGCCGGCGACCACCGCCGCTTGCGGCGCTGCCGCCTTCGCCGTCGTCTCGCCCTCGCCGGCGAGCCGGGTGAGGGCCTCCTGCAGGTCGTCCCGAGTGATCCGCCGTCCGTTGGTCCGGGTGGCCATCAACCCCTCCCTTCCTCGTGCTTCTCCCGGCGGCGCCGGGCCGGGCCGCGGGCGATCCGGGCGGCCGCGCCGCCGATCAGCAGCAGGGCACCGGCCGCCACGATGACGTAGGGCAGCCACGACAGGTTGCCGGCGAACGTCGTCCCGGTCTCCTCCTGGAGGGCCCGGAGGCCGGCGACGAGCAACAGGACCAGCCCGGCACAGAGGGCGATCGAGCCCGCCACCCCGAAGACCATGAACCGGCCGAGGCCCTTGAGCGGTTCGAGCGTCTCCTGCTTGACGTAGTCGATGACGAGCTGGACGGTGTCGCTGCCCTGTCGACGCAGGCGCCTCGGACCACTCCCCTCGCCCTTGGCGTCGAACAGTCCCACGTGCCTGTGTGCTCCTCTCTACCCCGCCAGCTCGGACGCGGCGGCGCCGGGAGGGGTCCGGCCGCACCGGGCGTGCCCCGGGCCGCCATCCTCCCCCGCCGCCGGCCGAACCCGCAAGCAGGGCCGACGGCCCGCCATGGGGTGTCGGGCGGTCGGTGGTGGCTACACCCTCGATGCCCCTTGGGGCGGGCGCTGAACCGCCGCTCAGCCGCCACCGCCCGCCCGGTCGGTCGGTGAGGCGGGCTGCGAGCGCTCGGTGAAGAGGTAGGTCGAGCTCGCCCGGGCGACGAGGCGGCCGTCGTCGCCGGTCACGCTCACCTCGGTGAAGGCCACCCGGCGGCCGCCGGCGACCACCACGGCGTCGGCCGTCAGCACCGTGCCGATCGCCACCGGTGCGAGGAAGCTCACCTTCATCTCGACGTTGGCCGCCACCACCTTGCGCCCGCGCACGAAGGTGACGGCGGCGGTCGACATCGCCGAGTCGCAGAACGCGCCGACGAAGCCGCCCTGCATGATCCCGGCCGGGTTGGCGAACCGTTCGTCGGCCGTCATCTCCCAGACCGTGTGCCCTGGCTCGGTCTTGTCGAGGCACCGCATCCCGAGCGTCAGGTCGCTGTTCGGAGGGACCTGCATCCTGACGGTGCGGGGGCTCACGGCGACGACGCTATTCGCCCTGCTGGCTCCCCGTTGACGGCGGACCGGCGACCTGTTCCCGGGCGGCTCCCAGTGGGTAGGGTGACGCCATGGCTGGTTCCGACGCTCCGAGCACCTCGGCCGGGGTCGAGCAGCTCGGCATCAACGTCATCCGCGGACTGGCGATGGACGCGCCCCACCGGGCCAACTCCGGGCACTCGGGCACGGCGATGGCCCTCGCCCCGCTGGCCCACGTCCTTTGGACCAGGGTGATGCGCCACGATCCGAGTGCACCGGACTGGCCCGACCGGGACCGGTTCGTGCTCTCGAACGGCCATGCCTCGATCCTGCTCTACAGCCTGCTCTACCTGACCGGCTACGGGCTCACGCTGGACGACATCCGGGACTTCCGCCAGTGGGGCTCGAAGACGCCGGGGCACCCCGAGCGCCGCCACACCCCCGGGGTCGAGGTCACCACCGGCCCCCTCGGCCAGGGCTTCGCCAACGGCGTCGGCATGGGGGTGGCCGAGCGGTTCCTGCGATCGCGGTTCGGACCGGAGGTGGTCGACCACCGCACGTTCGTCTTCGCCGGCGACGGGTGCCTCGAAGAGGGGATCTCGCACGAGGCGGCCTCGTTGGCCGGCCACCTCGGGCTCGGGCGGTTGGTCTACGTCTACGACGACAACCACATCACGATCGACGGGCCGACCGAGCTCGCCTACAGCGACCGGGTGGCCGAACGGTTCGAGGCCTACGGGTGGCACGTCGACCCCGTCGGCGAGGTGGCCAACGACACCGCCGCCCTGGAGGAGGCCTTGTGGCGCGCGGTGGCGGTGGAGGACCGGCCGTCGCTCATCATCCTCCGCAGCCACATCGGGTGGCCGGCGCCGCACCTCACCGACACGAAGGAGGCACACGGGGAGCCGTTCTCCGACGACGAGATCCGGGCCACCAAGGAGATACTCGGCCTGCCGCCCGACGAGTCGTTCTGGGTGCCCGACGAGGTGGTCGAGTACTACCGCCAGTGCATCCCACGCGGGCAGGCGATGCGCGCCGCCTGGCAGGAGCGCTTCGACGCCTGGGGCGGCGACCGGAGCGCCTGGGAGGCCGCCTGGGCCGGACGGGGGATCGACGGGTGGGACGCCAAGCTTCCGACCTTCGAACCCGGTCAGGAGCTGGCGACCCGCAAGGCGGTGAACGCCTGCCTGACCGCCACCGCCGACGTCGTCCCCGGGCTGATCGCCGGGGCGGCCGACCTCACCGGGAACACCGGGATGCAGCTGAGGGACGCCGAGCGCCAGTCGCCGGAGCACCCCGGTGGTCGCCAGGTCTACTTCGGGATCCGCGAGCACGGAATGGCGGGGGCGATGAACGGGATGGCGGCCCATGGCGGTGTGCTGCCGGTCGGCGGCACCTTCTTCACCTTCTCCGACTACATGCGGGGAGCGCTGCGGCTCTCGGCGCTGTCGCGAGTGCACGTCATCTACGCATTCACCCACGACTCGATCGGCCTCGGCGAGGACGGGCCGACCCACCAGCCGGTGGAGCAGCTGGCCTCGCTGCGCGCCATGCCGGGCCTCCAGGTCGTCCGGCCGGCCGACGCCAACGAGTGCGCCCAGGCCTGGCGACGGGCCGTCGAGAGCGACGAACCGACGGCGCTCGTCCTCAGCCGCCAGGGCCTGCCGGTGCTGGCCGAGACGGTGGCCAACGCGGCCGAGGGGGTGCCGCGGGGCGGCTACGTGCTGGTCGAGCCGGAGGACGGCCGGCCGCAGGTGGTCCTCGTCGGTACCGGTGGGGAGGTCCACGTCTGCCTCGAGGCGGCGTCGCTCTTGGCCGGCAGCGGGGTGCCGACCCGGGTGGTGTCACTCCCGTGCTGGGAATGGTTCGAGGCTGAGGACGAGGGCTACCGGCGCCGGGTGCTCCCGCCCGACGTCCCGACGCTGTCGGTGGAGGCCGGCGCGTCGTTCGGCTGGGACCGCTACGCCGACGCGTCGGTGGCGATCGACACCTTCGGCGCCTCGGCACCCGGAGCGCTCGCCCTGGAGAAGTTCGGCTTCAGCGCCGGGCACGTGGCCGAGCGGGCGGCGGCCCTGCTGGCGGCGGCGCCCGCTTGAGGAAACCCACCGTCCGCGCCCCTCACCCGTCCAGATCGCGGGCGCCTTGTCCGTGCAGGCCAGGAGGTCGCCGATGACGACGTTGCACCAGCTGTTCGAGGAGCAGGGCCAGAGCCCCTGGCTCGACAACCTGCGGCGCGACTGGCTGGAAGGTGGCCGGCTGGCCGCCCTGGTCGACCTCGGGGTGCGCGGCATCACCTCGAACCCGACGATCTTCGCCAAGGCGATCGAGAACGAGGACGCCTACGACGACCAGTTCCGGTCGTTGCTCCCCTCGGCCAGCGTCGAGGAGGCCTACTGGGAGCTGGTGGTGAAAGACATCGAGGACGCACTCGGCCTGCTCGCCCCGTTGCACCGCCAGAGCGACGGTGCCGACGGCTTCGTCTCGCTCGAGGTGGCGCCGTCGCTGGCGCACGACGAGGAGGGGACCCTGGCGGCGGCCCGGTCGCTGCACCAACGGATCGGCCGGCCGAACCTGCTGGTCAAAGTGCCGGCAACCAAGGAGGGCGTCTCGGCGGTGCGCCGGCTGATCGGCGAGGGCCACAGCATCAACGTCACCCTGATCTTCGGGCTCGAGCGCTACCGCGAGGTGATGGAGGCCTACCTCTCCGGGCTCGAGTCGCTGGTCGCCGCCGGCACCACCGACCTCTCGGGCGTCCACTCGGTGGCCTCGTTCTTCGTCAGCCGAGTCGACACCGAGGTCGACCGCCGGCTCGAAGAGCTCGCCGGCGGCCCCGACGGCGACAAGGAGGTGCTGGCCCTGCGCGGAAGGGCGGCGGTGGCCCAGGCCCAGGCCGCCTACCAGTTGTTCCGCAGCACCTTCGCCGGCCAGCGCTGGGAGGCCCTGGCCGCTCTAGGTGCCCGGGTGCAACGCCCGCTGTGGGCGTCGACCTCCACCAAGAACCCGGCCTACCCCGACCTCCTCTACGTCGACACCCTGATCGGGCCGGACACCGTGAACACGATGCCGGACCAGACGATCGACGCCCTCCTCGACCACGGGACGGTGGCCCGCACGGTCGACGTCGAGCCCGAGGCGGCCCAGGCCGTCCTCGCCCGCCTGGCGACCACCGGGATCGACTTCGCCGACGTCGCCGCCACCTTGGAGGACGAAGGCGTCCACTCTTTCGCCACGTCGTTCGACGAGCTCATCGGGACCCTGACCGAGAAGGCGGCCTCCTTCGGGGCCGGCGTCAGGGCGGCGCCAGGGCCGGTGACCGCCGAGAGCGGGCGCAAGCCGGTTCGCCGGGCCGGGGGCGGCGACTGACCGACCGCCAGGACGGGGCCCGGGCGGGCCGGCGGCAGCGAGCAAGCGAGGACGGAGGGGCCGGGTGCCCCGGAAACGAGGACGATGATGAAGATCGGGATGATCGGTCTGGGCAAGATGGGCGCCAACATGACCGAGCGCCTGCTGAAGGCCGGTCACGAGGTCGTGGTGTACGACCTGTCGGAGAAGGCGCGTCACGACGCCGCCGCCAAGGGAGCGGCGGCCGCCGGCTCCTTGGCCGGGCTGGCCGGGATGCTCTCCCCGCCCCGTGCGGCCTGGGTGATGGTCCCGGCCGGGGGCGCCACGAACGACACGATCGACGAGCTGGCCGGGCATTTCGACGCCGGCGACGTCATCGTCGACGGCGGCAACTCCAATTACAAGGAGGCGGGACCGACCGCCGAGCGGCTGGCGGCCAAGGGCATCGGCTTCGTCGACGCCGGGACCTCCGGCGGCGTCTGGGGCCTGGCCGAGGGGTACTGCCTGATGGTCGGCGGCACCGACGAGGCGGTGGCGGTGGTCGAGCCGGCGCTGCTGGCGCTGGCCCCCGAGGGCGGCTACGCCCACGTCGGCCCGGTCGGGGCCGGTCACTTCGTGAAGATGGTCCACAACGGGATCGAGTACGGCCTGATGCAGGCCTACGCCGAGGGGTTCGAGATCATGCGGTCGGCCGAGGAGTTCTCGCTCGACCTCCACGAGATCGCCTCGATCTGGCGCTACGGGTCGGTGGTGCGCAGCTGGCTGCTCGAGCTGATCGAGCGGGCCACCCGACCCGGCGCCGGGCTCGACCAGATCGCGCCGGTGGTCGTCGACTCAGGCGAGGGCCGCTGGACCGCCCACGAAGCTCTCGAGCGGGCGGTGCCGGCGCCGGTCATCACAACCGCCGTGTTCACCCGGTTCGCCTCACGGGACCGGGACTCCTACGCCGCCAAGCTGCTGGCGGCGATGCGCAACCAGTTCGGGGGCCATGCCGTGGTCATGGCGGACGGCAAGGAGGGCATGGAGACCTCCACCCCGCGGGACGAGGGCACATGACCCCGAGGGGCTCGTCGGCGGCCGCCGGTGCCGACGCCGCCACCCCGCCGCTCGCCCTCGTGATCTTCGGGGCCTCCGGCGACCTGACGTCGCGCAAGATCCTCCCGGCGCTGGCCAACCTGGCCGAGCGCGGGCGCCTGCCGGAGGGCTTCACCGTGATCGGCGTCGCCCGCACCCCGTGGAGCGACGACGAGTTCCGCCAGGTGGCGCTCAAGGACGCCCCGAACGAATCCGGCCGCTGGGGGCGGCTCGTGTCCCGGTTCCGCTACGTGGCCGGCGAGTACGCCGCCCCCGAGACCTTCGACCGCCTGCGCGACCTGTTGGCCGAGGCCGACCACCAGCACGGGACCGGTGGCAACCGCATCTACTACCTGGCGACGATCCCCGACGTCTTCGTCATGGTGGCCGAGGCACTGGCCAAGGAGGGTTGCAACGTCCCCGGCGAGGGCGGCGACTTCGTCCGGCTGGTCGTCGAGAAGCCGTTCGGACACGACTTGGCGTCGGCCGTCGCGCTCGACGAGGCCGTCCACGCCGCCTTCGACGAGGAGCAGATCTACCGGATCGACCACTACATGGGGAAGGAGACGGTGCAGAACGTCCTGGCGCTGCGGTTCGCCAACGCCGTCTTCGAGCCGATCTGGAACCGTCGTTACATCGAGCAGGTCCAGATCACGGTGGCCGAGAGCCTCGGTGTCGAACACCGTGGTGGCTTCTACGAGCGTGCCGGCGCCCTGCGCGACATCGTGCAGAACCACGTGATGCAGGTGCTGGCCCTCACCTTGATGGAGGCGCCGACCGGCATGGACGCCCAGCAGATCCGCGACGAGAAGGTGAAGCTGTTGCGGGCCATCGCCATCCCGACCCCCGACGAGGCGGTCGACCGGGCGGTCCGCGGCCAGTACGCGGCCGGGGTGGTCGAGCAGGAGCCGGTGGCCGCCTACCGCCAGGAGGAGGCGGTCTCGCCGGAGAGCACCACCGAGACCTACGTCGCCCTCCGCCTGGCGGTGGAGAACTGGCGGTGGGCCGGCGTGCCGGTCTACGTGCGCACCGGAAAGCGGCTGCCCGCCCGGGTGACCGAGGTCGTGCTGCAGTTCCACCGGGTGCCGTTCCTGGCCTTCGAGGGCACGCTGGCCCGACGGCTCCGGCCGAACGTGCTCGTCTTGCGGATCCAACCCGACGAGGGCATCAGCCTGCACTTCGGCGCCAAGGTCCCCGGCGAGTCCTTCGAGCTCGAGTCGGTGGCGATGCAGTTCGGCTACAACCAGGTGTTCCCCGACCGCGAGGAGTCCGACGGCTATCCGCGGCTGCTCCACGACGCCATGATCGGCGACGCGACGCTGTTCATCCGCTCCGACGAGGTGCAGCAGGCGTGGGAGATCGTCGACCCGTACCTCCAGGCATGGTCGCAGCCGGGCGGCGGCCTCCACTTCTACCCGGCCGGCACCTGGGGACCGCACATCGCCGACCTGCTGCTCGAGCGGGCCGGCGACACCTGGTGGGTCCCCGAACGATGACCCGGCGGCCGGCGGGAACCGAGAGCCTCGTCCCGACGGACGACGTCCCGACGGGCTTCGCCGAGCTGCTCGCCGGGCGCTTCGCCGCCCGGGGAGGCCGACGGTTCGTCCTCTTCCTCTCCGGCGGCCCGACGGCCCGCGCCTGCTACGAGCGGGCCGCCGCCCTCCCTCAGGGGACGGTCGACTGGTCGCTCGTCGACGTCTACCTCGGCGACGAGCGGCTCGTCCCCCCAGAGGACCCCGACGCCAACCAGCGACTGATCCGCGAGAGCTTGATCGAGCCGGTCGGCGGTGTCGGCTCGTTCCACCCGATGCCCACCGGCGACGAGGCTGATCGGTGTGCCGCCGCCTACCACGAGGTGGTCGCCGCCGTGCTCGGCGGCCCAGGGATCGACCTGATCCATCTCGGCCTCGGACCCGACGGGCACACCGCCTCCCTCTTCCCCGGCTCGGACGCCCTCGAGCACCCCGGTGACCGGCTGGTGATGGCGAGCAGCGACCCGAGCGAGCGCAACCCCCACCGGCGCCTCACCCTCACCCTCCGGGCGATCGACCAGGCACGGGTGGCCGTCTTCACCGTCGCCGGGGCGTCGAAGCGCGAGGCGATGCGGCGGGTCCTCGACGGCGACGACCTCCCGGCGAGCAGGGTCCGGGCGGAGACCGTCCACTGGGTGGTAGACCCGGCGGCGATGGGACTCGCTTTGCAGCGCGCAGGGACCGAGCCCGACGACGGCGGCCGCAACGGCAGCGGGGATCGCCGCCGGTGACGACGCTGGCGGGCGAAGGTCGACGGCAGGGCCGCTTTGGCGACCTCGAGCTGGCCGACGCCCCGCTCGACCGGCTGACGGCCGCCGCCTCAGCGGTGCGGGACCGGGCGTACGGGACGAGGGTCACCTTCTCCCCCAAGGTCTTCATCCCGCTCACGATGCTCTGCCGGGACCGGTGCGGCTACTGCACCTTTGCCAAGGCGCCCGCCCGGCTGTCGGCCCCCTTCCTGTCGATCGACGAGGTGCTGGCGATCGCCAGAGCGGGGCGGCAGGCCGGCTGCCACGAGGCCCTCTTCACCCTCGGCGAACGACCGGAGCTCCGCTACGCCGCCGCTCGGCGGTGGCTGAGCGAGCACGGCTACGACTCGACCGTGGCGTACCTGGTGGCGGCGTGCCGGGCGGTGCTCGACGAGACCGGTCTGCTGCCCCACGCCAACGCCGGCGCCCTCGACGAAGCCGAGCTGGCGGCGCTGCGGCCGGTGGCGGCCAGCCAGGGGATGATGGTCGAGACGCTGGTCGAGGACCTGGCGGCGCACCGCCGTTCACCGGACAAGACCCCGTCGCGTCGGCTGGCCACGCTCGAGGCCGCCGGACGCCTGGCCGTGCCGTTCACCACCGGCATCCTCGTCGGGATCGGCGAGGACCGGGTCGACCGGCTCCAATCCCTGGCGGCGATCGCCGAGTCGCACCGACGGCACGGCCACGTGCAGGAGGTGATCGTCCAGAACTTCCTGCCCAAACCCGGCACCGCCATGGCAACCCACCCGCCGTGCCCCCCCGAGGAGCTCCGCTGGTCGATCGCCGCTGCCCGGCTGCTCTTGCCGCCCGACGTCCACGTCCAGGCGCCACCGAACCTCTCCGACGACCTGGCACCGCTGCTCGCCGCCGGCATCGACGACTGGGGCGGCGTGTCGCCGGTGACCGCCGACCACGTCAACCCCGAGCGCGCCTGGCCGGCGCTCGAGACGCTGCGGGCGGCCACCGAGGCCGCCGGGCACACCCTGGCCCCGAGGCTCACGATCTACCCCGAGCGGGCGCTGGCCGCCGAGCGCTGGCTCGACCCGGCGCTGCGCTTCCCGGTGCTCGACGCTTCCGACGCCGAGGGGCTCGCCCGCGACCACGACTGGTGCTCCGGCGGGACGGCGGCTCCCCCCGCCCTGGTGCCGCCCCGCCGTGCCGAGCGGTCCCGCAGCGACGTCGGGGGTGCCATAGGCGAGGTGCTCGACGGGGTGGTGCTCGGCCAGGAGGTCGGCGAGGGAGAGATCGTGGCGCTCTTCTCGGCCCGCGGCCCGGAGGTTCGGGCGGTGGCCGAGCTGGCCGACCAGCTCCGCCGGGAGGTCAACGGTGACGACGTCACCTACGTCGCCAACCGCAACATCAACTACACCAACGTGTGCACGTTCAAGTGCCGCTTCTGCGCCTTCTCCAAGGGGCCGCTGTCGCTCAACCTGCGCGGCTCGCCCTACCTCCTCGACCTCGACGAGGTCACCCGGCGGGTGGTGGAGGCCGAGGAGGAAGGCGCCACCGAGGTCTGCCTCCAGGGTGGGATCCACCCGTCGTTCGACGGGGACTACTACCTCGACGTCCTCCGGGCGGTCCGGGCCGGCTCCGTGCGCATCCACATCCACGCCTTCACTGCCCTCGAGGTGACCGAGGGAGCCCGCCGGTCCGGCGAGCCGCTCGAGGCCTACCTCCGGCGGCTCAAGTCGGCCGGGCTCAAGACGCTCCCGGGCACCGCCGCCGAGATCCTCGACGACGAGGTCCGGGCTGTGCTGTGCCCGGACAAGATCGACACCGAGCAATGGCTCGAGGTGCACCGCACGGCCCACCGGATCGGGCTCCGCTCGAACGTCACCATCATGTTCGGGGCGGTGGAGCAGCCGGTTTCCTGGGCCCGCCACATCGTCCGCACCCGGGCGCTGCAGCGAGAGACCGGCGGCTTCACCGAGTTCGTGCCACTGCCGTTCGTCCACATGGCCTCGCCCATCTACCTCCAGCGCCGGTCGAGGCGCGGGCCGACCTTCCGAGAGGCGGTGCTCATGCACGCCGTCGGCCGCATCGCCTATCACCGCGCCATCGACAACATTCAGGTCAGCTGGGTGAAAATGGGAGCCGAGGGGGCGCGCCAGTGCCTGGTCGCCGGCGCCAACGACTTGGGTGGGACGCTGATGGACGAGAACATCTCCCGAGCGGCCGGGGCGACCCACGGCCAACGGATGGGGACCGACGAGCTGGCGGAGGTGGTCGCCCCGCTGGGCCGGCCCTTGGTCCGGCGGACCACGCTCTACCAGCGGACGAC
>Ga0080006_1114365_pt1 | contig 19253 bp, 18 predicted proteins | sample RS3BMetagenome_FD_69209 | JGI IMG/M metagenome (GOLD analysis project Ga0080006, IMG submission 69209) | Ferric oxide microbial mat and aquatic microbial communities from Rainbow Spring, Yellowstone National Park, USA - RS3B (SPADES... ... | reverse complement strand
GTTTTTGAACCCCTTGATTGAGCTGCCCATAGATGTTATGTTGTACAGAGCTAGCTCACCTGCCTGCATAATAGCCAACTCTTCCAAAAGTTTTTTCCCTATTGCAAGCTTTTTTATCTTTCTAGCCCTGTCCTTGTTTATTATATTTGAAAAGTAGCCTATTTCTTCACCAAAATACATTCCAGCTAAAATTACCATATTTGGTTTTAAATTAATAGAAAAGTAAACAGCCCTATCCCCATCCGTAACAACATAGATTAGCTTAGACCATTGAGGATTTTTGGTTTAAAGCGCGATTTCTATGATATTAAATTTGGGTTGATCATCATAATTTGATTGGTTAATCAGCTTTGCCTAAAGTTTTTAGACAAAAAATGCATTTAAAAAGCTGTTATTACCGCAAGGACATAATAAGAATTAACAAAGTTTTGATCTTCTGTACAGAAGGGGAATTCCGTCCCCTTAAACCCATACACAGTTAAAATTACATTATATCAAAAATGTTAAAAGGAACACTGCAAAAGCCATAGCGATCGAGAATGGCAATATATGACCTACATGGAAAAGACCTTATTTCAACTCAAGAATGGAGTAGAGAGGAGCTACAATTTGCAATAGACCTTGCCAAAGAGATAAAAAGGGGATACTATTCAGGGTATGTCCCAGAGCTTTTTAAGAACAGAACATTCTTCATGCTTTTTTACAATACAAGTACAAGAACCAGATCAAGTTTTGAAGCGGCAGCCACCATGCTTGGAGGACATGCTCAATTCATTGACTTCAAAACTACAAGGGGATCAGAGGGAGAAAGCAGGGCAGATATAGCTCATATGTATGAAAGATTAGGGCATGCACTAGGTGTAAGAATCCTAGAAGATGCGGTTGACTATGTATATGGAGCAGGAAATGCAGTGATTCGAGAGTATGCACAACACTCAAAGATACCAGTAATAAACATGGCTGATGATATGTATCATCCAACACAGGCTATTGCAGATATGATGACAGTTGACGAAAAACTATATGGTAAGTATGAAAAGAAGAAGTATGTTATAATGTGGGCATACAGTGATCATGTGAGGAGCTGGGGAAGTGTACAGGACGAGATGCTAATTGCATCGAAGTTTGGAATGGATGTAACATTGGCATATCCGCCAGGATTTGATATAGATGAAAAGCTGGTCGAAGCAGCAAAACAAAACGCATCAAACAATGGTGCAAAAGTAGAAATTTCTCATGATTTAAAATCAGCTCTTGAGGGAGCGCAAGTAGTTTTCCCGAGAAGCTGGGCAAGCCATGCTTGTGTAACGACAGGAATGAACAGGTTTGGAAAGGATAAAGAAGTAGAGTTACATAAAAAATACACTGACTGGAAGTTGACAAAACAGCTGGTAGATGTAATGGACAAAAATGCCATAGTTACACATGTATTACCAGTATTCAGGGGACAAGAAGCCGACGATGATGTAATGGATGGACCTCATAGCGTAATACTGGATCAGGCAGAAAACCTTCTGTACACAAGAGCTTCAATTCTTGCATTGCTTGCAGGAAACTCGCATTAAACATTTTTTATTTTTTAGATTTATTTATTTATTGATTTATTAGTATTAATAGCATGCTTAAAGTAGAGGTTATAAATATAGGAAATGAGCTTTTAATAGGAAGAACTATAAATGGAAATTTGCAGTGGTTGGGTGAAAGAATCTTCAATCTTGGTGGTTATTTGAAAAGAGCTTTTATTATTAGGGACATAAAGGAAGACATTGTTGAATCAATAGTTCAGTCATTAAATGAAAAAGTGGATTTGATCCTGACAACTGGTGGCCTGGGTCCTACATATGATGATATAACAATGCAATCAGTGGCCGAGGCTTTGGAACTTCAAATGAAAATAAACAATGAAGCCTTGGAGTTCATGATAAGAAGGAAAGCGCCTTCAAGTAAGAATATAGAGCTGGCCTATGAAAAAATGGCTACACTTCCTGTAGGAAGCGAACCGCTATTAAATTATGTAGGTTCAGCGCCAGGAGCATTGATTGAAAAGAATTCAACAAAAATTATTGTAATGCCGGGGGTGCCCTTAGAGATGCAGGATATGTTTGTAAGGTATGTCGAACCGCTTCTTGGAAAATATTCGTCTAAAGAAATTGTCATTCTAACTGAAGGAATATACGAAGCTGAACTTGCTCCCCTTATAGCCAATATGGCAATGAATTATCCAAATGTTTATATCAAAACTCATCCAAGCATGGTGAATGAAATTTCACATGTAAGAATCGAGCTCAAAACTCAAAATGCTGATGATACGATTGATAAGGAAAGTGAAAAAATAATATCCTGGCTAAAGCAAAACGGTATAAAATTTAGCGTTCTAAAAAAGGTCCATTGACCTTGATCCCCAGCTTTGACGCTATATTATTTTCGCGTTTGGCTTCTCTCATATAATCAGGTAGAAGTTCAGGTATATCATCGATAATTGGGTACCACCTGTTGCATTTATTGCATACAAGGTATCCTTCCTTTATTTTTATGGATCCACATCGGTCACAGGGTGCTTCACCAATATCTTTAACTTCCCTGTTCAGGTAACTGCAAAATAGTTCGCATTCAGGTTTTTTTAAGGAATTATTGCTATCATTGGGTTCTGTGGATTCTTTTACATGAAGTTCAAGAGGATAATTCTTGCATTCTGGACATGCAAGTATATCCACAAGTTTATATTTCATATATCATCAAGCATTGCAGTAAGATACATTTAAATTTAATCAGTGTTTTAGTTAGCTATGCGAGAAAATACTGTAGCAATTTACGGTATAGGAAAGGTCGGCGGTCCGCTGGCCGCTTCCCTTATCAGGGCTGGTTACAACGTCATAGGTGTTGATATAGATCAAGAAAGGATAAAAAAAATAAATGAAGGCACTCCCATTTTACCAAATGAACCTGATGTAGACAAAACTTTTGCCATAGCAATTAAAAATGGAACTGCAAAATTTACAATTGATGGTAAGGAAGCTTCCAATAATTCAAGATTCAAGATATTAACCGTTCCAGTGTTTTTGCTAGATAGAACGCCAGATTACAGTGCGTTAAAACTGGCTGTAAGCTCGATCAGTGCTGGAATCAAAAAAGGGGATCTCATAGTGCTTGAATCAAGTGTACCCCCTGGTACAACAAGAAAGCACATAATATCAACGATTGAAAAAGACTTGAAAATTAAAGTGGAAAAGGATTTTTATGTAGCATACAGTCCAGAAAGAATATATGAAGGAAGAGCGGTCAAGGATATAGAGGAAAATTATCCAAAGATAGTTTCAGGCGCAGGAGAAAAGAGCTTGCAATTGGTGTCAGAGCTGTACGGGAAGGTGGCAAAAAGGGGAGTAATAAAAATGTCATCAATAGAAGCTGCTGAAATGGAAAAGCTTGCTGAAGGAGTATATAGGGACGTTAATATAGCCCTAGCTAATGAGCTGGCTTTATTCAGCGAAAAAATGAAAGTGGATTTCTGGGAAGTAAGAAATGCTGCAAATTCTCAACCGTACTGTAACATACATAAGCCTGGAACAGGTGTTGGAGGTAACTGTATACCAATATATCCATACTTTTTGAGTTATGCTGCAAGTAATGTGGGATCACAGCTGCGATTAATAGAAGTAAGTAGAAAAATAAATGAAAGAATGCCCATAGTTGTGGTCAGTGAATTCATTGAACTTTTTATAACAAACAAAAAAAGCCTTAAAACAGCTTCAATACTTGGGCTTGCATTTAGAGGGGATGTCGATGACGAAAGACTTTCGCCTACATATGAAATCATTAAAAGGCTCAAGAGTTTGCAGGTTAATGTAAAGGTTCACGATCCATTTGTAAAAAACTCACATGTGGATGTTTATTTGACAGACGATCTTAATGCTGCCCTGGCTGGTGCAGATGGTGTAATTATAGCAACAGATCATTCATTATATAAGGATCTGAATTACGAAAAAATTTCTAAAATGACAGGAAACTCGCCTATAATATTTGATGCCAGAGGCATACTTTATGGAAAACCACATATTTACGTTCTTGGCGCAATGAGTTAATTTTAAGGGGGCCCGTAGCTCAGCATGGATAGAGCGCTGGCCTGCGAAGCCGGAGGTCGCGGGTTCGAATCCCGCCGGGCCCGCTTATTTCTATTTTTTAATCAACGATTATAAAAGTTTATTAAATAAAAAATTGAATAATTTAGCGCAATGGGAAAACCAAAAGTTCCGATTTCTGTAAGCGATCTGAAGTTTTCAATTGAAGACATAGAAGATTTTCTTAGTGGGCCACCAAATCCAAAATTTCAAACGCCCTATGTTCCAAAAATGTGGAAAACAAAGGAAGGGGATGAAGTAATAATAAGGGAGGCAAAAAAAGAAGAAGCAGAAGCGATGTTGCAAACACTAAAACAACTCATAGATCACAAATATGATAGAGATTTCTATCACCTTGTAGGAGTTAGGACCTATTCCGAAATATTAGCGTGGGCGCAGAACAGGATTAAGGATTCTTATGTTATTGTAGTCACTTCACCTGATGGCGAACTACAATCTATTGTAAATCATAGATTCTGGGATGACAATGTTGCAATAAGTTTACATACAATAACATTCAAAAGGAAATCCAACCTTGGGATAATGGCTTATGCGTCTAAGATAGAGCATGCATTTGACTTTGTAGGAGTAAATGAATGGTGGGCTACATTTGAAAGTCCATTCGGTTTCAGGATGGGCTTCAGGTATGTACACACTACAAAGCCATACCCTCAAATACAGCACGAACTAGGCGGATCAAGAGTTTATTACATTGAGAGGGATACATGGAACAACGTAGTAAAGCCAAAGCTTAAAGAAAGAAATCTATTCGGTGAAAGGCCAGTGCCTGAAGAAGTGCTCAAGAAAACATACCCACTTAAACCAACTGAAAAACTAGAAGTGGAAATTTAAATAAGTTTCATTTCCTTGGACATAAAAAACAAAGCAATTGTTTTTGCGTCATAAATTTCACCTTTTTTTATCATATCTGTTATTTGTCTAGAATTAAATTTAACTGTGTTGATCAATTCATCTTTATCAAGATTTGTAGATTTCACAGTGTTATCTACATGCGCTACAAAAAGCCTTATTACCTCATCATCATAGCCGGGGGTCATAACAATTGCGCCTACCCTTATGAGTTCTTTAGCCGTCAATCCAGTTTCTTCTGCCAGCTCTCTAATAGCACATTGCTCATCGCTTTCTCCAGCTTCTAGAGTGCCAGCAGGGGCCTCAATTATCCATTTTGATATAGTGTACCTGAACTGTTTTTCAAGAATAATGCTTCCGTCCGGTAAAATAGGAAGCACAGCCACAGCACCCCTATGCCTTATAGCTTCAATGAGGACTTCTCCATTCTCACCTCTGTAAAATTCCTTATAAAGGGCAAATGTTCTTGCTTTGTATATTTCTTCTCTATTTACTAATTTAGGTGATTTATCGGTATTCATTGCACTATGTACAAACACATGGCTAATTTACTTTTTCCCTTAAAAGCCAATTTGAACCAAATTGAGCTTTTTAGGCTGGATAGACTTTTAATAGCATCCCTTCAATAATGACAGGTGGGTCATAGTTTGCAATGTTAACCGCTTCTGAAAGTTTCGAACTTTTATCTGAATATATTTCATATAAAACATCTCCTTTCTTTACCTTATAACCCTGTTTTTGATATAAAACAATGCCAGAACCGCGATCTGTAGGAGCGCCAGCGGCCTTTGCAATTCGTACAATTGATTCATTATCAACAAGTGTAATGTAACCGTCACTTTCGGCCGTAAATTGGTGCCTATAACTACCAACTGGTATTTGATCTGCCTTAACTTCAGGGTCACCCCCCTGTTCTGCTATTATTTGCTTCATTTTGATGTACGATTTCCCGTTTAATATATTATTTAAAGCAATCTCATAACCCATGTTTTTCGGAGCCATGCCAGAAGTTTCCAACAGTATCCCTGCAAGTGATGCTGCTTTAGAAATAAGACTCATGCTGGCCAATCGAGGTTCCATAAGTGCAGAAATCGCTTCTCTGGCCTCTAGAGCCGGCCCAACAGCTTTACCTACTGGTTGTCCACCATATGTGATGCCGGCCCTGATATTTATTCCAAGTGATTTGCCTATTTCTACAAACTCTTTTGCTAACCTTTCACCCTCAATTGAGTCCTTGATTTTTGCTCCCCTTCCAACTGGAATATCTAAAGCAACGACCTTAGCACCCACTGCTAGTTTTTTGGATAAAATACTTGCCATCATCAAACCCCTAGGGTCAATTCTAAGAGGATTCTCAACCCTAATGAGTAGATCGTCCGCTGGTGCTAGATTAAGTGCTCCACCCCATACGATGCAACCGTGAACCTTCTCGACTATTGATTTTATTTCATTTAAACTAAACTTTACATTTGCCAGCACCGACATAGTATCTGCGGTGCCTGATGGGCTTGTTATGGCCTTACTGCTGGTTTTGGGTATTAAAAGCTCAGTTAGTGCAACAGTAGGCACTATCAGCAACGAAACCTTATTTCCAGGAACACCACCAATTGAATGCTTATCTACAATAAATCCATTTAGATTAAGTTTCTGCCCTGTTTCAGCCATTGACACTGTTATGTTCTTTATTTCTTCTGTATCAAGTCCAATATAATTTGACGCCAGTAAAAATGCAGAAATATCTAAGTCACTCAATTCTGATTTTACTAGGTCGTTCATTATGCTTTTTATTTCACCCTCTGTAAGCTTTCCACCTCCCATTTTTTTCCTAATGTATTCAACCGATTGCGGTGTTGGTTCATAACTCACTTCCAATTTTTCTCCATCATTAACTGAAATAGAAGAGGCCACGTTATTGTAGAGAGCAATTGAACCAGGTTCAACAAATGAAGTCGACAGTTCCACTATGCAAATTATGCTTCCCTTTTGCGAAGAAATCCTCACTCTATCGTTTATTGTAAGACCCAGCTTTTCTGCATCCTGCTCATTTATGATGGCTGATTTTTTACTTGATTCAATATCAAGTATTTGGGCTATTAATTGCATAATTGTTAATGATTTTTTTTATTAATAAACGCTTGTGTTTGTTTAACTATATAGGGGTTCAAGTGGGCGGAATTCCCCTTTTGCAAAATATGATAGCACTTCTTAAAAGCTTAAATATGCTATAAAAACTTCATAATAATGAACTTCGCGCTGAGGTTATTGAAAATGTGGAAGACTAATGATGATGATGGGGTTGAGTTATCCATTAAGTACAGGACGAATAAATGATTGAGAACAATAAAAACAAACAGAATAGTGAAGAAGCACATCCTGATGCTGATTTATCGAAGTTCATCCATCTTACAAGGCTTAAAGAGCACGTGTTGAACACGAGAAATATATCAAAATCATGCGTTGCCTGCTGATATGTGAATGAAGACACAGATCTATCAGATCGTGTTTTCATGTGCTCTAAATGTGGATGGAGTCTGATCATGACTATAACAGTTCACTTAACACCGTATTGAATGACCATAATGCCTGTGTACAGCAAGTACCCTGAAAGGAGCAGCGTCGCGAGTAATTTAACGTTCAAAAGGGCTGATAGTTCACTTATTTGTTACCTTTGTACCTATTTTTTCACCATTTATGGCCATTAGGAGTGAACCTTGTCTTTTCCCATTCACAATGTAAGTTTCAATGCCTACACTGGAAGCTATAAAGGCTGCGTCCAATTTAGATTTTATTCCACCCCTCCCAAATTCGCTCATGCCATCAACGTTTTCAAAATTTTTCCTGTCTTCAAGACGAATTACTTCGACGGTTTTTTTGGTATTGCCTTCATTTACAAATACGCCATCAACATCTGTAAGTAGAACAAGTTTTCCTGCACCTATCCCTTTAGCAATTATTGCCGATAGTCTATCATTATCTCCAAATTGTACTTCATTTTTAACATTATTTAAGTTTAGTAGTTCCTTTACTGAAACTGCATCGTTTTCGTTTATTATTGGTACTATATTGAGTTTAAGAAGAGATTTGATTGTTCTTAAAAAATTCTTATAGCAACTTCTTATCATTAATTCTTCTTCAGTAATCAATATTTGAGCAACTGTAAGTCCGTTAGCAGCAAAACCATCTATGTACATTTTAATTAATAGCGGCTGGCCTACAGCAGCTGAAACCTGCTTTTGAGTAAGGTTGAGATCTTTAGGTTTAGTGTTCCAGCCTAGCACTGATATTCCTGTAAGTATTGCTCCTGAAGTCACAATTACAATTGGGAGCCCCATTTCCTTTATAGATTTGCTTGTCTGTTCTGCTATAGAATTTATTATGCTTTTATCTAGTTTACCGTTGCTAGATAAAACAGAAGTTCCAACTTTAACTACAATGGGAGATTTCAATCGATAAAAGAAAATATTGTATATTTAAAAAATTTTCCTTCTAAGGTTTCTGGCAAATAATTCTACATTCAATCTTGTCTATTTTTTAGGAATTCCAAATATAGCCAATATTTAACAGAAAATAACATTGTTGCTGCGCAACCTGTTATGGCAACAAGCTTGTATTATTTTTAAAATTCTAATGAGCAAGCTTCATCTAAATAAGTAATTGTCTGTAGAAAACTCTTCTTGACAGTAATCCATAAGCAAGAAAGCTCCGACATTCATGGAAGAGATGAATTGCAAAGTATATATGCCATTAATGAGAATAACATAAAAGATAGAATGCGTAGAACAAATACAGTGCGCATAATTGCAGGAAAGGAAACCAAAGCTAAATTGACTGCTATTGGAAAGGCACAGCCTGTGGTCTGGAGCGGGGTGGGTAACCACTAGCAATGGAACAATGAGAATGAAAACAGTAAACCACGAACCTATGATCAGCCTTGAAGGAACCGCTCCTTTAGGGCTGTGATGATGTCAGCAAATAATATAGTACATATGCGCTGACGTGCCACCATACTAAATGCGCTGTAGTTCTTCAATAATGCTCTGTTAGCGGCTTGCTGCATTGCTATATTTTCCCATCAAATCCAGCGGTAGACCGCAGGTTGCACCTACAACCTTTCCAGCTATGATAACTGTGTTGGACAGCTTTGAACCTCTCATAATTTGATCATAAATTTGTTGCCAGCTTTTCTCTATTCTCACTGAGGGTTTGACCTGCTAAGGTTTCCATAAGTTACTATGCATAATGGCCGCGTTTCTTTCTTCGTTTATCATGATATTCCAGGCAAGTTTTTATTTAAATTAAATAAAATTAAAGCTAAAATTAATCATAAAGGGTTAATTAAGGCTTAATTTATGCTTTATAACATGCTTAAGGACTCATATGGCAGGATCATGAGCAAATTGAGGTTATCGGTTACCGATGCTTGCAACTACAGGTGCATTTTTTGCATGCCAAATAATCCTAATTTTTTCAATAAAAGAGAGCTGCTTACAGTTTCAGAAATTGATAGGTTAATAAGATTATTTTCTTCAATGGGTATAAATGAGGTAAAAATTACTGGAGGCGAACCGTTGATCAGGGATGACCTTAATGAGATAGTTAAAACAGTTAATAATTATGTTAACTCAATAAGCATGACTACTAATGGATATTATTTAAACAGTAAACTGCCAGATCTTCAGAAATCTGGCCTTTCAAGATTGAATGTAAGTGTCCATTCGTTAAATAAAAACAGGTATAAAAAAATAACCGGAGGGGGCGATTTAGAGGTTGCGATGCAGGGTATAAAAACTGCTATTGATTTGGGTATGGTTCCTGTAAAGGTTAATATGACAGTAATCAGGGGATTTAATGACGATGAGTTGCTAGATTTTGTTGATTTTGGAATAAATAAGGGAATAATAGTAAGGTTTTTAGAATATGAGCCATTCAACGGCAGAGAAGCTTGGAAATCCACAGAATTTGTATCTGCCAAAGAAATAATGGATAAAATTTCAACCAAATATCAGCTAACAAGATTGTCAAGGGAACCACATAGTACATCAATATATTATGATGTAAATGGTGCTGGTAAAATAGGAATTATACCATCGGTTTCTGCCCCATTTTGTCAAGATTGTAACAGATTAAGGGTTACAGCTAACGGAAAACTTGTGCCATGCATGTATTCCAAGTACGAGGTTGACCTGAAAAAACCCCTTGAAAGTAATTTTTCTGATGAAAAGATTAAATCTTTGATTGAGAATGCGGTTAATGGAAAATTTAGGGGTGTTATAGAATATATTGAAAAGAATAATCTCCCCAGCTATATAAGATCCATGTATAAATTAGGTGGCTAACTGAGCTTTTCAAAAGGACTATTATCCATAGTCTTTGAAAATCCAAATGAATGAATAAAGTGAGTGAATGCCTTTTTCACATTCTGTTCTGGCTTGGGGTTGTGTTCATAAAAAAGCCCTTCCATTAGCTTGGATATATGGTATTTAAACTGTTCTTCATCCTTAACAATGAAAAACATAACTGGAGGCCTACTACCAAAAAATGCTGTGCTTGAAAATTTCCTTCCTTCCATCCCTACCCCAAAGTTAACCCTAACTGTCCTCAATTCAGGTTGAGACTTCTCCAGCCTTCTTCCAACTATAAATTTATCTAACTTTGCAAATCCATTTAGTTCAATTTCTAACATTATATGCTCAAGATCCCTTTCTCTGCCCTTGAATAGACCAATTCCCTTTAACCACCTATAAACTGTAGGAACTGAAACATTAAGCTGCTCTGATATCTGATATACGCTTGCGCCACTATTATATAGGCTTATCAGTTTGCTTATATATCCACTATCTTTTGTATAGTAAGGCTTTCTTCCAGCCCTTTTCTGATCAATCGCTATGGCGACGTTAGTGTTCAATTTTATGATAGTCTTAAAATGCTAGTATATAACTTTAATCCTATATTTTAAAATATATTTTAAAAATTCAATGCGTTATATTTCAAACAATATTAAATCAACAAGCGTTTTTATACAATTTTTTGATTTAATTATCTATATACCCGCTTTTTCTGGTAACAGTCCACTTTATATTGGTTTTAAGCACTTTTGATATTAGTGCTATAAAACTAGAGTAAAGCAATACAAATGTGTATATTACTGAAAGCGGCCCTTTAAAACTTACATTTTTGTCTCTGTACATATAATAGAGGTAAATCGCTGCTCCAATTGACATACCTATAATATTTGAAGCAACACCACCCAGCGTAAGCAAACCGTATAGATGATGCGAAAGCATTATGACTGAAGGTGCTATAAAATACATTATAAACGAAATTGCCGCAAATAGGGGCATTGTCAAATATAACCATACATGCAATTCTTGTATGTTATTTAAGTTCAGCTTATAGGATGACAACGTATCAAGAAACCCCCTGTACCACCTTACCCTTTGATTAACAAAATCCCGAACTGATGAGGGGGATTCTATTAAAACCTCACCGTTAAAGTAATGCGGTTTTACTTTTGCCTTAACAAGCCTTATCCAGAGGTCAATATCTTCTGTAAGGGATTTTTTAAATAGGCCTACCTTATCAAGGACACTTTTGCTGACAACAAGATTATAACCAAAGATAGGCACCGGAAATCCCAATTTTTCACTTCCCTGTGCTATATATTTCGCCACATCAGCCTCAAGCGAAGAAATTGTTGGCAACCAGTTTTCTTTGGTATTTATGAATTTGTAATAGCCATTTTGTACATCTTTTCCTTCAAGGTAGCCCTTTAATGCCTTTTTAAAGTAGCCCATTTCGGGAACTGCATCTGCATCAAAAAATGCCAATAATTTACCACTGGACACATTTACTCCATAATTTAGCGCTCCTGTCTTTCCATAATCATTTTTATTAAGATGATAATATTTAACATAGGAATATTCTTTAGCATACCATTTTGCTATATCAGGAGTTGAGTCTGTGGAACCATCTTCAACTACAATTATTTCCATTTTATCTTTTGGATAATCGATTTTGACAAGCCTTTCAAGTAGCCTACCCAGTGTTCTTTCTTCATTTTTAACTGGGATAATGGCTGAAAGTGGAACCGGCTTGAGATCATTAAAATTAGCATCTGATTTTTTAATATTGTGTAGAAAACCGGCCACAATAATTATGCCCCAGTATAGACCAAATACAGTAAGAACTGCCTCCATGATCATATAAAATATACTGAGGTACTCCACAAAATTATCTAAAATTTAGGTGTTTAATAAATTTTTGTTTTAATCAAGTTTTAAAAATTCATTTTCATATCTTCTTTAATAATATTTAATACCACATGGGTATACGTCCTTTCTACATATTCTAAAGATAACAACCGCTTTGTAAATGAGCTTAGCTCTTCTGGAGTTCTGAATTTAGCTATAATTATAATATCAGTCTCTCCAGTAACGTCATAAACAGAAATGACATTGCCCATTTCAGCAACTTTTTTTTCTATTTCAACAAGTTTACCTTTTGACACTGTAATTTCTGTGACAGCTGTGAGAGTATATCCTAGCTTGCTGTAATCACAAACGGCCACATATTTTGAGATTATCTTCAACTTTTCAAGCCGCTTTACCTTACTGTACAGGGTACTGAACGGAATACCCAGCTCCTTTGCAAGCTCTCTAAGCGGAATTCTTGAATCTTCAGTAAGCGCATTTATGATTTTAAGATCTGTTTGGTCAAGGCTCATGACTTACATTAATATCAAGTTTCTTAAAAGGATACTGCCACGAAGACGTCATTAACGTTTGTTCCCGTGTAACCAGTAATTATTAAACCACCAACCTTTTTAAAGAGTTCATAGGAGTCATCATTTTTAATATAACTAATCACTTGAACCCTACCCCCTGCTTTCTTAACTGTTTTATAATCAGCTAGGGCCCCCGCCGCATCTGTTGGCCCATCAATACCATCAGTCCCCATAAATGCAAGTGCAACCCTTTTGTTGTGAAGTTTGAGGCTAGCGGCAGCTGCTGCATGCTGATTTCTACCCCCCTTCCCGCTACCCAACACTTTAACTGTAGTTTCACCACCAGCTATAATGTACCTTGCGATGCCATCATTTTCTGTTAATTTAGCCATCGCTTCTGCATTTTGGCCTAGGGCTGAACCAACTAAATATGCATCGCCTTTAAGTTCGGATTGCATATAAAGCTTAATTCTGTTAGATTCCAAAAATCTTTTAGCGGCGTTGACTGCTGTCGCGTTGTTGCCTATTATATATGCATGAACATTATTGAATATTTTATCTCCAGGCTTTGGAGTTTCCCTTACTTTTCCTTCAATCCCATTTTCTATTAGAGTAATTACATTGGGAGGTAATTTATTTAGTAAATTATATTTTTTAATTATTTTATAAGCATCAAAATAGGTGGTTAAGTCCGGACTTAGCGGCCCTGATGCTATTGTTCCAAGATCATCACCAACTACATCGGATATTATGAGCCCTATAACCGTTGATGGATATAGTTTCTCTACAAGTTGCCCCCCCTTTATATCTGAAAGATGTTTTCTAACTGTATTTAATTCAAAAATGTCAGCTCCTGATTTAAGTAAAAGCTCTGTAGTTTTCATCTTCTCGTCTAGAGTTATGCCACTTTTGGGGAGAGGTAACAGTGCAGAACCTCCTCCCGATATTAAGCATATAACAAGAGTTTTTTCAGTGCTTTTTACCATATCTAACATTTTTCTAGTTCCTTCTACTCCATCTTTAGATGGTAGGGGATGTGTTGCAGGATGTAATAATATTTGATTTGTTTTATAATTCTGTACAAGTTCCCGTGGAATATTCACAAGACCAGAAACAATTCTGCCTTTTAATATTGCTTCAATTCCTTCAGCCAATCCTCCAGAAGCCTTTCCGGCGCCAATCACGTAAATTCTTTCATAATTACTTAAATCATAACTATCAGCATCAACATAAAATAAACTCCCTTTTAATTTCAAATGATCGTTTATTAGGTTTTTTGGGTCAGCGGCCATTACAGCCTTATCAAGTGATTTAAGAATGAGCTTCTTAACACCAATTTCGCTGACGTTTTCTGAATTATTTATCAGTAGATCATAATTTTTTATAATCATTTGCTTATTAGTTATTAGATCATTTTATATAATTATTGTTATGAGTAAATTCCAAATAGAACTAATTTAACATTACCTGTGTTTAAAAAATAATATATGAGTGCAGCAAGAAAAGAATGTTTTAGGTTTTGACCTTGCAGTATAGCGTATAATACATTGCATCTAGCTAAATACTGGGATTAATTTTTATACTGTTTGCCAGCGAAAAATTGACATAAATATGCGGTTGGCGGGATTTGAACCCGCGGCCTTCAGCTTGGGAAGCTGACGTCCAAACCAGGCTAGACGACAACCGCATACAATATTTTTGTATCACTGCGCTTTTAACTTTTACCGTGCTAATCTAAATAATTTACTCTGTTAAAATGTTACCAATATGTAAACAATGAACAACGCTAAATTAAATGGTATAACATAGAGCATTGCCTTTTTTAAACTTGTGATAATTACAGCTATGGCTGAAATAATTTCCATGGCCATTCCTAAAATCACAGTTGATGTTAACGTAGGAATGATAAAGATGAAAATTAGAGCTGGATAAATTGTGGATGTTATGGCTATTTCCCCAAGCAGTGAAGCTGTTGCAGCATCCCTATTACCCTTTATTATCAATGAAAATGAGGCAAAAAGTTCTGGCATAGCAGCGATAAGAGGGAAAATTACAAAAGATTGAGAGTAGGGACTAATTTTGGTTATGTTAGATATTTCCACAACAGATGTTACAAGCATTTTACCAAATATTACAAATCCAAAAAAACCTGCCAAAACAAATAAAATCGCCATAAAAATTGATGATTTTTTCTTATTATCTGATATTTCTTGTTTTGAATTGCCAAAATAAAAGTAAAATGCCAGAACTAGAATTATAATAAGCGAAATGATCAATAGGATTCGACTTAAAAAAATTATAACTGTATATGCTATAATTGAAACCAATATCGGTATGTAAAGAATTCTCTTAGATTTATCTGCTGAATTAGAGAAAAGGCTAACATCATTTCTTCCATTTTTTAATAGGCTAAATATAAGAACTGCAGGGACACCCAACGTCATTATTATAAAAGGTTCACCCACTGCAGCTGAAAGTGCCATTCCGGGTCCAAGAGATCCGGCATAAACCAAATTTAAAACGATTATTATAAGATCTGGGAGGCTTGAAAATATGGGAAAAATGATGAGAATAAATGTATAATCCTTCATATTAAGTATATTAGCAAATAATTCTATGCCAGAAACCAATATAAAAGAAAAGATGGCTAGGCCTATAATTGCGGAAAAAGTTAGTAACAGTAGCAACGGTTGCATAGTTGATCAATGGCCAATAAAATATTAAAACGTTTTAATTGGTTTTCCGATAAGATTACTTTTAGGAAAAATTTAACATGAAACATGATAGATTTTAAGATGTGTATTTCCTAAAATTTGTTTTTTAAAAATAAAAGGGAAATAAGTTTAACAGAAAAATTATTTGCAAATCAAATGGATCCCAGCGTCACCTTGCGGTTAAAAAGTACATATTTCGTACAACCATATCCGCTTTTTTACTATTTTAGCAAATCTTTTATACTACTTTATAATCACCAGATTCGATGAGCAAATCAATAATTGACAAAATATGGGATTATCATGAGGTAACAAGGGATGAAGACGGTAGGTCTCTTATTTATATTGATAGACATTATACGCACGAAGTTACTTCACCTGTAGCTTTCAGTGATATGATGGCTAGAGGTTACAAGGTTAGAAGGCCCGACCTTACCTTGGCGGTAATGGACCATAATGTTCCAACAAATTCAAAGGAAATGCCTAACATGGAACCTTTGTCAGAAAAACAGATGCAAGCGCTATTGGATCACAGTAAATTCTTCAATGTACCACTTCTTGATTTTTATAGCCCATATCAGGGAATTATACATGTCGTAGGGCCAGAGCTCGGACTGACAATTCCCATGACTACCATTGCAGCTGGAGATAGCCACACAAGCACCCATGGGGCACTGGGAGCTCTTGCGTTCGGCATAGGTACTAGTGAAGTTGAACATGTATTTGTAACACAAACGCTATGGTTAAGGAAACCAAAACAGTTCCTAGTGAAGATGAATGGAAAATTAAAAAGAAACGTAACTGCAAAGGACTTGGCTCTTTATTTAATAAGCAAAATCGGAACTGGTGGTGCTCTTGGGCACATTATAGAATACAGGGGGACAACTATATCAGATCTGGATGTTGAAGGAAGAATGACCCTATGCAATATGTCAATAGAAGCTGGAGCAAGGACTGCAATAATAGCCCCAGATCAGAAGGTTTATGATTATGTAAAAGGAAGGCCGTTTGCCCCTAAAGGCGAAGAGTTTGATGAAGCCATTAAAGTATGGAATTCATTAAAATCTGATGCAAATGCAAAATATGATAAAGAACTCGAGATTGATGTTTCAGGATTAAAGCCTATGGTCACATGGGGAACAAATCCGTCAATGGCCACTGAAATAGATGGTTACGTTCCAGACCCAGAAATGTTTAAGGATAAAATAAAAAAGGAAGAAACTGAAAAAGCCCTAAAATATATGGGTTTAAAACCCGGAACAAAAATTAAGGACATCAATGTTGATGTAGTCTTCATAGGTTCCTGTACCAATGCAAGGCTATCAGACCTTGTTGAGGCAGCAAGAGTGATTGATGGTAAAAGGGTTAAATCTGGCATAAAGGCTATTGCAGTTCCAGGATCAGAGTGGGTTAAGAGGCAGGCTGAAAGAATGGGAATACATAAAGTGTTTATAAATGCTGGATTCGAATGGAGACATTCGGGGTGCAGCATGTGTATAGCTATGAACGGAGACGCTTTACGTCCAGGTCAAAGGGGTGCTTCCACATCTAATAGGAATTTTGAAAACCGCCAAGGTGTTGGAGGGCGCACGCATCTTGTTAGCCCTTCAATGGCTGCAGCCGCAGCAATATACGGCCACTTTGAAGATGTAAGTGAAATGGAGGTAAACTGAAATGCCAGTAAAAACAGTAAGCGGAAAAGCTATTCCTCTTTTAAGGGATAATATTGATACTGATCAGCTGATTCCTGCAGAATTTCTTAAGCTCCTGGAAAAGAAAGGATTAGGCAAATATCTGTTCTACAGGTGGAGATACGATCAAAATGGTAATGAAATAAAGGAGTTTGTGTTGAACAATCCAAGGTTTAAAGATGGAACCGTATTGATTGGATTAAGAAACTTTGGAATAGGATCATCAAGGGAAAATGCGGTATGGGCGCTCATTGATTATGGCTTTAAAGTGGTGCTTGCTGAATCATATGGCGATATATTTTATGAAAATGCGGTTAAAAACGGCCTAATTCCAGTTAAACTTGATATCAAAACTCTTGAAGAAATTGGAGAGCTAGCAAAGGATGGTAATTTAACAGTTACTGTAGATCTTGAAAAAAAGGAGATTCAATATTCAGGAAAAAATGCTGCTTTTCAAATGGATGAATCAGTCAGAAAGAGATTAATGAGTGGAAAAAGTGAAATTGAAATTACTATGGAATATGAATCGAAAATATCACAATATGAAAATAAAATTCCCACATTCTTAAAAGTGAAAATGAGCCCGGAACAAAGAAAACTCATTGAAAGTTAACATCAATTTCTATAAAATTTATAAATTTTAATTTATAATTTTAAACTATGCTTGAGCTTGTATTTTTTATCATGATTTCAGCCACATTTGGCGCGCTACATATGGTTGCACCGGATCACTGGGTTCCTTTGACTATGATATCATTGAAAGAACACTATAACGGTGGCAAAATAACCTTTTTGTCTCTATCTATAGGCTTTTTACACGGATTCGCTTCTGTTATTCTATCTTTATTTGTTATATTTATTGGAATTTACTTTTTTCCCACATATTATATTAAAATTGTTTCAATTTTTATAATAATAGCTGTGTGTATTTACATATTGTTCAATTCATTAGTAGAAGGCAGAACATCAACAACTGCAGCAAAACCAACTATCATAATCAGCGTTTTGCCTGACCTAGCGGTGCTTCCAATCATATTTTATTCAGCAAAATTTGGTAACGTCTATTTGCTCTTTATTTCGTTTATTTATATATTATCAAGCATGATTTCAATTACCTTTGTTATTTTACTTTCGAATAAAGGACTTTCACGAGGATTATCACAGGTTGATCCACGCTACTTCGATTATATGATGGTAATCATGCTAGCCTTTACAGCAGTATATATATTATTTTTTTCATGATTTATTTTGACCATAAATTGTAACTTGTAAACGCTATAACACCATAACATTAGTCTTCTCCCTCTTTTTAATTCTTATATTTGTCTATCAAGCCGCACACAATAGTTACAGCTGACACGCCACTCTTCATCTATGCGAAAGTTACGGAACTTTAGGTATAGCTACGCTGGAACGAATGGTTTTAAAAGGGAAAACATGTCAATCGATTAATTAATGTAGGACAAACAAGCATGGCATAAAATCCTTGTGTTAGCTTATAAATTAATTAAAATTCGAGAATTTATAGTTAAAACCTTCATGATTTACAAATAAAATAAAAAATTCAAATTATTTACTGACCTTTATCTTCTTGCTTTTTCTTGTTTACAGATTTTTTGCAAGGCATAACAGATTATATATGTTAGTTTATATAGACTTTTTGCAATTTTTGGTTGTATACCGTATCCCAAAATATCATTCATAAAGATTCGTAGTTGGCCCGTACATGACAGAGCTGATAACGCAATGAAACTTCTGGATTATTATATAGCTAAGCCAAGTGAACTTTTGACAGACCATTGAACTCAGCTCAACTCTTGATAAGTCAGCACTGACATCCTCACAACCCTAAAGGAAATGTGGTTCCTTCAAGACTGATCATAGGTTCGTGGTTTACCGCAATCATTCTCACTGTTTCATTGCTAGTGGTTGCCCACCCCGCTCCGCTCGTCCAACGGTAGACCACAGGCTGTGCCTTCAACCACTTACCCCTATCTTCATCGGATTTGGGGATATGTAATATGTTTATTGCTCCATTCAAATCAGCGTTTATTACCTTCTCAGTGTGAGGACACTCGAACAAGCCCCTCTTAATTCTTCCGTCTTCGTGAATTTCCCCACACAGAGAACACGTTTTGGA
>Ga0080006_1120166_pt1 | contig 19276 bp, 20 predicted proteins | sample RS3BMetagenome_FD_69209 | JGI IMG/M metagenome (GOLD analysis project Ga0080006, IMG submission 69209) | Ferric oxide microbial mat and aquatic microbial communities from Rainbow Spring, Yellowstone National Park, USA - RS3B (SPADES... ... | reverse complement strand
GGAATCCCGCGCCCGCGAGCCCGACGAAGTCGATGAACGCGCAGGCTTGCTGGACGAATTTTCAAGCCTGCCGGAGTCCGAAGAGGAATAAGCAGCCATGTCTGAGACACACGAGGTAAGCCCAGCCACCCGGCGCATCGCGGTGGGCGCGCGCCGGCCGTTCTACCGGCGGCGGAAATCCTGCCCGTTCTGCGGACCCAACGCCCCGAAGATCGACTACAAGGACGTGCGGCTGCTCTCCCGCTTTCTGTCCGAGCGCGGCAAGATCGTGCCCTCGCGCATCACGGCGGTTTCCGCCAAGCATCAGCGCCAATTGGCGCGGGCCATCAAGCGCGCGCGCTTTCTCGCGTTGCTGCCTTACGTCGTGGTGTAAAGAATCGTGGTGTAAAGAAAGGAACGAGCAATGGCCGGTACGGTCGAATTGATTTTGCTCGAGCGCGTGGAAAAGTTGGGGCAGATGGGCGATGTGGTGCGGGTCCGCCCGGGCTATGCGCGCAACTGGCTGCTGCCGCAGAAAAAGGCGATCCGCGCGACGAAGGAAAACCGGGCCCGCTTCGAACAGCAGCGGGCACAGCTTGAGGCGCAGAACCTGAAGCGCCGCGAGGAAGCCGAGCGGCTTGCCGAGCGCGTGGCCGGGCTTTCTGTCATCATTATCCGCTCTGCCGGCGAAACCGGCAATTTGTACGGCTCGGTGACCGCGCGCGACATTGCCGAGGCCTGCACGGAAGCCGGGCTCAGCATCAATCGCCAGCAGGTGGTTCTGGACCGGCCGATCAAGGCGCTCGGGCTTTTTTCGGTGCGGATCATGTTGCATCCGGAAGTGATCATCCCCGTCACCGTGAATGTCGCGCGTTCCGTGGAAGAGGCCGAAAAGCGCGCGCGCGGCGAGGCGGTGGAAGCGGTTCGCGAGGAAACCCCGGAAGCGGCCGCCTTCCTCGAGCAACCCCCGGCCCAGCCGCCTTCCGCTCCGCCTTCGTGATCTGGTGAGCGGGCCCCGTCAGTGGGGCGCGGCCGAGGGCAAAACGGGAAGCATCTCGATGGTATCGGCAATGAGCGATGCCGGCACCACGACGGCAACGTGCAACGGGTAGTTTTGCTTGCGGGTTCCGTAAAGCTCTTGCACCTCGTGCGTGACGGTCACTTGCTCGCTCACCAAACCGATCAAAAAGTGAATCGAGCCCATGTGCGTCGCCCCGGCATAAACGCGGTTATAGTCCAGCAAATAGACCGGACCGCCGCTGTTTCCCGGAAACACCTCAAAAGACACCAGGAATTTTTTGATCGCGCGCGACGGCAACAACGGATAGGAGGCAATCCACCCGGCGCGAAGAACGGGAAAACCTCCCTCCGAACTCTCCGTTCCGAATGGATAACCAAGTACAAACACCGGATCTCCCGGCCGAACTTCAAATTGTTGAAGCGCATGGTCGTCCGCGAACCAAGCCGTGGAAACAACGCGTTCCGGCCTGAGTGCGGGCGGAAAATCGACATACATCACCGCAACATCCGCGGCGTGGTTTTTCACCCACAGCGGCTGATTGTGTGAATCGCGAATACGCATATGAAGGGGAATTTTTCGCCAATTCTCTCCTTCCTTTTCACGCGCCCAGAGCAGCGCTTCGGGCCCCGCAATGCCGTCCAACACATGGTTCGCCGTTACCAGGACGTAATAGTGTAGCGAGGGATCCGTCGCCGGTTTGCCGACGACAAACCCGGTGCCGATGGAAGGATGGGCACCCGGCCCGGTAATCTCGAACGTCGATTGCATCAGCACGGTGCTGATATCCTGCGCAACCGGGCTATCCGCGCTTTCCATTGCAGCCGGGCGAGCAGCGGGCGGAAAAGCCAAGACAAGCGCGGCCATAACGGCAAACGGCTTGGTCAAACGTGGGAAAGGCATGTGTGATGCACCTCTGCGGCAAATCCGGATCGGGGTCGGCTTCGGCAAGCCTTGCATGCGCAAAGCCGTTTTTGCAAATCAAAGGCACCGCCGCGGCCACGGCACCGGCTGACGTTGCCGCCTCAGACGGCGCGGCCGGCATCGTGCTCGTCTGTTCGGTTCATTCGTGCCATCAAGGCCCGATGCTCGTGCGCCGGGGGGTGCAACGCGGCCCGCTCTTTGCGGTCGAGCCGGGCCACTCCCACCGTTTGGCGCAAATTGCCCTCGATAGCACGCAGCAGCGCGGCCGGGGCAGCGACAAGGCCGATTTCCACAACCAAGTGATCGCCGCGGCGTTCCGCGGTGATCGAGTCCGGCACCAAGCTGCGGCGGGCAAACGGCGCCAGCAGGCGCGGCATGGAGCCGGGCTCTGCCTCGGCAGTGAGAAGAAAACTTACGGAAACGGAATCACATTCCGAACACGACATAAAAATCACTCCGAAGAGAGAGGACACAGGGCGCGAAACAACGATTCCCGGCTGCCTATGCAGCCGGGCCGCTAATTCGCTTGCCTTGCTTGCCTTCCTTGCGGAGCGTCATACACAAACTTTAGCCGAAATCGCCTTTCGGCACAACGGCACCCCTGCTCCTCGCTCACGGCAGGGCCGAGCCCTTCCATTTCGGCACTCGCCAGACGGGAATTTCGCCCACCGAAAGCATCTGCTGCTTCAGCGAGACCGGCACGTCCACTTGTGTCGGCCCGCCGTCGCTCGGGGTGCGCACGAGCAGAACCAAAAGCGCATTCAGCGCCACGCCTGCCCGCCGGCCGAGCGTTCCGCTTTCCACCAGCGCATTGAGCGCGCGTTCGGGCCGCACGATGTGCACCACGCCCTCCCCCTCCGGCTCACCCGTGGCATCGAGCCCCAGCGTGCCTTCGCCGGTCAGCGAAAGTGCGCCCCAGTCCAACGCGACGCCGTGCACGCGCAAAACACCCCTGTCTTTTTGCTCTTCGCCCACGGCCTCCCCGTCGAGCCTGGTGATGGCCCGTCCGAAGGGGGCGCGCCAGCGATGCGGCAACGCAATCCCTTCGGCGTGCAGTATCAGCGCCACCGCCGGGGGTGTTGCGGGTTGGGCGGAAGCGGGCGGCCAAGTCGCGCGGAGCGCAAGGCGCTCGAGCATAAACCCCTCGCCGTTGGAGGAAACGCTTCGGATGTCTTCGCCGTGAAGACGGGCCTCCTCGACGGGCTTGCCCCAGGCAAGCGGCACGATCGCCTGCATCTGGCGCGCGCGATAGGCAAACTCGGGGGCGAAGGCGGCTCTCAATCGCTGCTCGTCCTCGGCATCCACGGTCAATGTCAACGGATGTCGAAAGCTTAATTCCACCCGCACCCGATCCGCCCCAAACGCGAGCCCGCCGGGCAGCAGCCGGTTTCCGCCCTCCGCCCGAAACGCCGGCAAAATCAGCCGCGCCGCAAAGGGAAAGCCGCCATGCTCCGGCGCGGCGGCGGTAATGCGCCAGCCCTTCTTCTCGGCGCTGTGCAGCAGCCGCGCCCAGCCGGCGTCAAGCCGGTTTTCAGCCACCTGCCAGAGCGCAAAATCCGCCCCGAACAGCACCAGCAAAAGCGGAATCAGGCTCCAGGCAATTCTTTTCAGCACACGATTATCCCCAACCTGCGCAGTTTCGGCAATAATCCTGGGTTTCGCTAAATTTCTTCAGTTATTTCAAATTCTTACGAGGTGACCTTCGCGCCGTTTAAGAACCTGAAATCCGACAAGTGCACAGACTTATCCACAACTGCCTCCAATCCCCCATGGAACAGCGCGGCAAGCCGGGCCATCAACTCCGCCCGCGGCAAGTCCGCGGGCAGCGGCGGAAGCACCACAATGCGGATGGTTCCCCTGCGTTTCTGAAACGCCCGTCTTCCCCAAAATCGGCCGGAATCGGTCAGCACCGGCACAATCGGCAAGCCGGTTGCTGCCGCCATCGCGGCAATGCCGGGCTGCAGTTTTCCGCGCTCGCCCGGGTTCAGGCGGGTGCCTTCGGGAAAGATAATCACTTGCCTCCCCTCCGCAACCGCTTTCTGCGTCTGCTGCACCAGCGCCCGCAATGCGGCCGGGCCGCCGCCGCGATCGATGGGGATCATCCCCGCCGCCAGAAGCATCGGGCCAAACAGCGGAATGCGGGTGAGCTGCCGCTTCAGCACATAGGCCGGGCGGGGCAACAGCGTCATCCACACCAGCGTATCAAAGGCGGATTGGTGCTGCGAGGCAATCAGCGCCGGGCCGAGGCGCGGCAGATGCTCGATGCCGTGAACCTCGAGCTTCAGACCGCAGATGCGGCGCGCCCCCTCCAGCATCAGCCCTGCCCAAAACTTGGCGTAGGCGAGAACCTGCCCGGGCCTTCGCCAACGCAGCCACACCCCCCAGCACGCCATGAAAAACGTGAGCACATAGAAAAAAAGATTGAAAACAGCCGAGCGTAGAAACGTCATCCCCACGTTCCCCGTGATTGTTCTTTTGGGGTCAAGAATTCGGAAAGCCCTGCCTTGACGGCAAGCCACTTGGTGTATTCCTCCGACAGCAACCGGAGCCGCTTCAGCTCGGCACCGGATTTGAGCGCTTCCGGCACCACCGGCGTCGGGTACAGCGCCACCCCGTGCAGCACCCGGCCGAGTTCGGCCATCGCCCGCGGCATATGGTAGAAAGAGGTCACCACGATCAAAGATTTCAGCCCGTTCGCCTGCACCCAGTTCGCGATCTCCAGCGCGTTGCCCCGGGTGGAATCCGCGAGATGGCCGAGTGTGACCCGCCCTGCAAGCCGGCTCGGATCGATCCCCGCCCGGGCGGCAAGATGCGGCAGATCCACCGCTCGGTCCACCCCGGAAATCAACAGCCGATCCGCCCGTCCCGCCAGAAGCAATGCAAAGCCCGTCTCCAGCCGGTTCGCCCCGCCGGTGAGCACCACAATCCCGTCCGCCGAAAGAACCGGCGCGGGCTTCTGCTCCGCCTGATGCACGAACCACGCAAAGCCGCCGAGCCAGGCGGCCGCGAGCGCCCCGGCAAGGCCAAGCGCCGTGGCCGCCAGGCGGCGGAGGTAACGGCCGCAGAGACGAATCACGGCAACCTCCGCAGCCACCGCCGCACGGTTGCCTGTGCGGTCAGCCAACCGATACCGGCGGCGACCATGGGCAAAACCACCAGCAGCAGCCAAAGCCCGGGCGGCAAGAGCGCGGCCCATTGCAGCCCTTCCGGCATGGCCGGAGGGGCTTCCGCGTTTCCCCGCAGAAACGGCATGGCAAGCCAGGAAAGCCCTATCAGAACCGGCATGGCCACAAGCGCACCGAGCAGCCCCCCGGCGGCGGCAAGCCGGGTGATGCGGGCGCTGAACCGCGCGGCAATGTAGCCGTCCGTTGCGCCGAGGCCGTGCACGGTCTCGATCGCCTCGCGGCGGGCGGAGAGACCCGCGCGGGTCGCGACCGCGACCACCGCGGCGGCAACCAAGGCCACAACCACCAGCACGGCTCCCGCGGTCAGTTCCAGGCTCCGCGCGAGTTTGGCAAGCCGCATCGCCCAGATATCCTCGCGCTCCACCAACGTGCCGGGAGCCACGCTTTGCAGTTTCGCATTCAGCGCAGCCAAATCGACCCCGCCGGGGGCCGCAAGCCGAACCGCCACCACGGCCGGCAACGGCAGGCTCAAACGCTCGGCATCGGGTCCGAGCCACGGGCGCAGCAGATCGGCCAGCTCCGCCTCACCCAAAGCACGCACGGAAGCCAGTCCCGGCGTGGCCTGCAAAGCCGCAAGCACGGCCTCGCGGCGCGTGTGCAAGCCCGCCATCGCACCCGGGCGCGGCACTTGCACGGTCAGAGATGCGCCCGCGCCTTGCTGCCAATGCGCGGCCACTTCCGCGCTGGCAAGAAAGCCGGCAACGGAAAGCGCGGCCAGAAACGCCATCGCGCCGACCAGCGCCCCAATCAGCGGCGCGGCCAGCGCGCGGCGCAGGCCAAGATCGTCTGCGCCCGCCGGACGAAGCCAAGGTTGCTTGTCTTGCCGGCGCTTAGGCATACTCGGTCACCTGGTCTTCCACCAGTCGCCCGGTCTGCAAACGCAGCGTCGGCGCCGGATAGTCTTGAACCAAACCGATGTTGTGCGTCGCCACGATCACAGTGGTGCCGAGCCGGTTCAGCTCGTGCAGAAGCTGCAGCAGCCGCTGCGCCTGCGCCTCATCGAGGTTGCCGGTCGGCTCATCGGCAAGCAGAATGTCCGGGCGGTTGATCACCGCACGCGCAATGGCCACCCGCTGCTGTTCTCCGCCGGAAAGCGCGGGCGGGACGACGTGGCGAAGCGCATGAAGCCCGACCCACCGGAGCATTTCGTTGACATCGGCACGGATCTGCCCCTCCGGCCGCCCGCTGATGCGCAACGGCAGGGCCACGTTGTCGAAGGCGCTCAAATGCGGAAGCAGGCGAAAATCCTGAAACACCACCCCGATCCGCCGGCGCAACAGCGCAAGTTGGCTCCGCGACGCGCTGCCGATCTCGGTGCCGAGCACCCAAAGCCGCCCGGAAGAGGGGCGCGCGGCCAAATACAGCAGCCGCAACAGGCTGGTTTTGCCGGCACCCGATGGGCCGAGCAGCCAGCGGAACCCGCCCTCGGGCACCTCAAAGCTGACCTCGTGCAACACATCCGGCCCGTTTTTCACGCTATAGCGCAGGCTTACCCGTTCGCAGCGAATCATTGGCCCGGCATCACTCCCCCCATCTCTCTTGCCACCGCTTTCGCCCGAACAAAACCTTTTTGGCGGAGTCGGCCATTATTTTGCCGCCGCGATCCCTTTCCGTGTTTTCAGCCATTGCCAGCACCCCGCCCATTTTCGCAGAATTTACCAAACGAGGATCTGTCCCATGCGGATCGAATGCCCTGAGTGTCGTACCGTTTACGAAGTGCCGGACCATTTGCTGGGCCCGAAGCGAAAGCTTCGCTGCGCCCATTGCGGGCATATCTGGCCGGCGGAACACCCTGCCGCCGCGAACCCAGCGGAGCCGTCCGACGCGCCGGCCTTGCCGCGGAACCCTCCCGAACCCGCGGCGGCGGCAGTTGCCGAGACACATATCGTCGAACCGCTGCATCGATACTCCGTCGAGGCGTTCGATATTGGCCCCCGGCCGAAAGCAAGCGCATTCGTATGGGTGGGCTGGGCGGCAAGCCTTCTCGTTCTGGCGTTGCTGGTCTGGGGCGCCCTCGCCTATCGCGACGATGTGATGGCGGCTTGGCCGGAAAGCGAGCGATTGTATCACGCCTTGGGCCTTGTGGGCAAACAGGGCTGAGCCCGCCCGCAGCAGGCGCCGGCACCAGACGCCCGCACCAAACCCGCATCAGAATTGCTGCAAAAGCCGCTCGATATATTGGAGCTCTTCCAGCGGGCGGGCGCGGTCGGCATCGCGCCGGCGCAGTTCTTCTTCAATCGCGCGGCTGCGCAGCTGCTCCATCTTCTCCGGCAGCTTGACGTCGGCGCTGTCGGAATCGTTGCCGTTGCCCTCTTCCACGGCGCGGCCGAGCGGGTCCCGCTTCAGCCGCGTCCGGCCGTCGGAGCTCTCGCCGTTCGGACTTGATTCCCCGCCCTCATCGCGCGAGAGCGCACCGCTCTGGTTGAACGGGTCGGCGTCGTCCGCCTCGGAAGCATCGTCCCGCCCCTGCCGGCCGGCCGATTGCCTCGCCAGCGTTTGCGCCATCTGCCGCCCGCCTTTTTGCAGCGCCGCAATCGCGCGTTGCTCCGCATCGCGCGCTTCTTCTTCCTGGCCTTGGCGCAATGCCTGCGTTGCCCGTTCCATCGCTTGATCGGCTTCGCCCAAAGCCTGCGGCACCTCGCCGGTGAGCTCGCCGAATTGCTGCGAAAGCTCGCCCAAAGCGTGCCGCAAGGCCTGCTCGACCCGCGCATCCTGCAGTTGCGAGGGCTGCGGGGACGGTGCGGATTGCGATGACGGCGCGGATTGCGGCGATGGCCCGGATTGCGGCGACTTTTCCCCCTCCTGCGGCGCTTGGGCCTGCGGCGGCGCGGCTTGCGGGGGTGCCGGCGGCTGTATGGCGGGGGGTTTGTTGAAAGGCCAGGACGGCAAATTGGGGAGGGTTGGCGGCGTGGGCGGGCTCGGCGGAACAAGATTCCGGGGGTTGTAGGGATCGTCCAAATCCGGGTTTGTGCCGCTCCGCTGCTCGGAATGATCCAGCAAGCTGCCTTGCCGTTGCACGAGATCCTGTAGCACGGTCATTTGCTGGCGGCCCCGTTCCCTTCGCGCCCGCGCCGCCCGTTCGCGCGCGTTCGGCTGGGGTTTTTCCAGCTCGGCCAAGCGCTTTTCCAGCGCCTGCAATTGCTCGCGCGCATCCGGAATCCGCCCCTCGCGGGCGGCTTGCCGCATCGCTTCGGCCATTTGTTGCAAGGTGCGAGATTCGTTTTGCAGCGTTTCGGGGTCGATCTTGGCATCGTCGCGCGCTTGGTTCGCCTGTTCCTTCAAGGCACGCAAATGCTCGGCAAGCGCCCGCTGCAGCTCGGCCAACTTCCTGTCCGTCTCGGCCGGGCGCTTGGCATCCGCCGGCTCTTGCCGGTTCTGTTCCGCATTTTTCGCCGCCTGCGCCAAAGCGTCGCGGGCTTGTTGCAGAGCTTGCGCAAGCAGCTTTTTGGTGCGCTCCGCGCCGCCCTCTTCCATATGCAGGGCAAGCTGCCACATCCGCTGCTGGGCTTCCGGCACCGCCCGCGGCTCGGGATTGTTCACCAGCAACCCCATAATCGCGCGCAAATTCACGAAAGCCCCGAAATCCCCGCCGAACAAATCGGTTCGTTCGGAAATTCCGTTGAGCTCGGCAAGCGGCCCGGCGCGATCTTCCGGCGCTTTGCTCAATTGCTTGCGGATTCGCACCAGCACCCGTGCCACCGGATTTTGAAAGCTTCGTTCCGGCAAGATCACGCTTTCCGGCGCGCTTTCGCCTTGCAGCCCCGCGCCGTTCTCCGCCACGAGTTTGGCCGTAACCGGAAGCCCCGCCCAAGGATGCGCGATCAAATCCTGCAGGGCCGTGCCGTGGGCATCCTTGCCGAGCCCGGGGGCAAGGAGGATGTTGAGCCGGACGGGGGGAAGATCGGGGCGGGCGGCAAGCCGAAGCTCCACCGCAAGCTTGGTGACGCCGTAGTCGTCCGCCGCCCGCCAAGGAAAGCGCACCAAAAGGCTGCGCGGCGCCTTGCCAGGATGACCGGCCCAGTTCACCCGCGGCGGGCGAGGCTCCAGCACCGTGATCTCCCACGCCGAAAGCTGCCAGCCGTGCCGCCGCACTTCCAGACGCCCCCCGGTTTCCAGCGGCCGCTCGGCGGCAAAGCTTGCCGCATCCAGCACGCGGAACGGCTCGGAATGTCCGGCGAAGACAAGGCTCGGACGGCCGGCACCCCCGGAAAGGGCAAGATGCAGCTCCGAACCCTTCGGGACCGTGACCGAACCGCCCGCCGGGTTGAGAAAGATCGGTGCCAGCCGCGTATAAGCCGGCGGGGTGACCCAGGCGTGCAGCTCCGTCGGCGCGCTGGACAGGGCAAAGGATACACGGGGCCAAAGCCCGGCCGAGAGCCGCCCCGGAGCATCCGGGCCGGCGATCACCAAAGCGGCGATCAACGCCACCGCCAACGCCACCCGAAGCGCGCGCTGGTCATGCCGGGGCAGGCCGGGATGCGGCACGCCCACCCGGATCCTTTGGAGATCCGCAAGCGCGCGGGCGAGATGCGCTTGCCAGAGCGCCTCCCCCCCGGACGTCGCGGGCCGGTCGGAGAGCGCGGCCAAGGGCCGATGGGCCAGGCCGGAAACCTGTTCGAGCCTGCGGTCGGCTTCGATGCGCGTCGGCCAACGCCACGCACGGGCGGCACGAACCACCAAGAGCAGAATGGTCAGACCGAACGCGGCCAAGAGCGCGAGATGCAAAAGCGGCGGCAGCACCGGCAAGACACCGGTCAGCGCGAGCAAGACCAAAACGCCGGCAACGCCGAGGGGCGGCCAGAGGGCCACCCAAAGATGCTCGAAGGCGAGCACAAGCCGGCTGAGCAGGCGGGCGCGGCCGAGGCCGGGGGGAACCGGCGGCAACGGCAACGGCGCGTTCATGATGCCGCCGCCTTTTGCAGGACGGGCGGCACGCGCTCGCCGGCCCAGAGCGAAGAGAGCGGAGCACGCTCGCGAATAACATGCCAGCACCCGCCGCTGACCATCACTTCTGCCGCAAGCGGGCGGGCGTTGTAGGAAGAACTCATCACCGATCCGTACGCCCCCGCATCTAAAATGGCCACGCGCGCGCCGGGTGCAAGCCGGGGCAGCAGCCGCCTCCTGGCAAACGTGTCGGCGGTTTCGCACACCGGCCCCACCACGTCCGCCGGGCTTAACGCGCGGGCGGCATCGGCTGCCGAAAGCGGCAGCAGCCCGTGCCAAGCGCCGTAGAGGGCGGGACGGGCCAAGTCGTTCATCCCGGCATCCAAGACCACGAAGCGATGGGCGTTGCTTGCTTTCTCCAGCACCACCGAAGCCACCAGCACTCCTGCCGGCCCCACCAGCCAGCGCCCCGGCTCCACCATCAGCGGGAGGCCGAGCCCGCCCAGCGTGGCTTTGAGAAGACCGGCATAGGCCGCAGGCAGAAGCGCCGGCTCATCGCGATAGCTTATGCCGAGTCCGCCGCCGCAGTCCAATCTTTCCAGCGGCAAGCCCTGCGCCCGCAAATCCGCTGCAAGCGCGCCAAGCCGCACAAAGGCCGCGCGGAAAGGCGCCAAGGTGGTGATCTGGCTGCCGATATGCATGGCAAGCCCCACGGGGAGAATGCCCGGAAGCCGCGCCGCCTCGGCGTAGAGCGGAGCGGCCTCGGAGAAAGCAATGCCGAATTTGTTTTCGGCCCGGCCGGTAGTGATTTTGGGATGGGTCTTGGCGTCCACATCGGGATTGACGCGCAGCGCAATACGCGCCGTTTGTCCCCTCGCCGCCGCTAGCGCCGAGAGCATGCGCAGCTCTTCGGCGCTTTCCACATTGATTTGCGCAACCCCCTCCTCCAGCGCTGTTTGCATCTCTGCGGGGGTTTTGCCCACTCCGGAAAAAACGATGCGCCCCGGCGGAATGCCCGCTTGCAGCGCGCGGGCAAGCTCGCCGCCGCTGACCACGTCCGCCCCCGCGCCCTCGGCGGCCAGCAGGCGGAGAACGGCCAGGCGATCATTCGCCTTCACCGCGTAATGAACGGCGGCGGCAAGCCCCGACTCCGCCAGCGCCGCCCGCAATTCCGCATAGCGCCGCCGGATGGTGGCAGCGGAATAGATCCAGACGGGGGTGCCCACCGCATCGGCGATGGCGGCCAGCGGCACGTCCTCCATCACCAGCCCGTCCTGAGCGTGATAGGACAGTGCCGGGCGGGCAGCAATCAGCTCCGCAAAGCTCGGGTCGGGGGTGGTGGGCATGCGTGCCTGCACGTTTGCGGTCCTATTGCGGCGGATAGGTCCGCGGGTAGGTAATCTCATTCGCCGGCCCCGGCGGCTGCGGATTGCCTTTTTTGCCGCAGCCGGCGAGAGCAGGCAAAACGAGCAAAAGCAAAAGCGGCAGAAGCAGAAAGCGCGCAGCAGTCATGAGGAAAGCTCCGCAAGCCAGCGCGCCGCCGCGCGGGCCACATTTTCCGGTGCGGTACCGCCGTAGCTGGTGCGTGAGGCCAACGCATTTTCCACGCTCAGTACGGAATAGACGTCCGCGGTGATCCGAGGCTCCTCTTCCTGCATCTCGGCTAGGGAGAGCGCGGCCAGCTCCACCCCTTTGGCTTCGGCGCGCGCCACCAGCCGCCCCGTCACGTGGTGCGCGGTGCGAAACGGAAGGCCCAAGGCGCGCACCAGCCAATCCGCGAGATCGGTGGCGGTGGCATAAGCAGCCCCGGCAAGAGCCCGCATGCGCGCCAAATCGGGCCGTAGATCGCGTACCATGCCGCTGATTGCGGCAATCGCCAGCGAGAGAGTTTCGGCGGCGTCGAAGACCGGCTCCTTATCTTCCTGCAGATCTTTTGCGTACGCCAACGGCAAGGCCTTGACCACGGTCAGCAAACCCATGAGCGCGCCGAAAATGCGGCCGGATTTTGCCCGCACCAGCTCTGCCGCATCGGGGTTGCGCTTTTGCGGCATGATGGAGGAGCCGGTGGTGAAGGCATCCGAAAGCGCGACAAACTGAAAGGGCGCGCTCGTCCAAAGCACGATTTCCTCGGCAAAGCGGGAAAGATGCGTGGCCGCGATGGCGGCGGCGGCAAGAAATTCCAGCGCAAAATCCCGATCGGAGACGGCATCCAGCGAATTGGCCATGGGGCGGGCGAAGCCCAAAGCGTGCGCCGTCATCTCACGGTCGATGGGAAACGAGGTGCCGGCCAGCGCCGCCGCGCCGAGCGGGCATTCGTTCAGCCGTTTGCGGCAATCGGCGAGCCGGCCGCGATCGCGCGCGAACATCTCGACATAGGCGAGCAAATGATGCCCAAACGTGATGGGTTGGGCGATCTGCAAATGAGTGAACCCGGGCATCGGGTCCGCGGCATGCCGGGCGGCCCGTTCGGCCAGCGCCCGCATGAGGTCTTTCAGTTGCTGATCAAGCCCGTCGATCGCATCGCGCACCCAGAGCCGAAAATCGGTGGCCACCTGGTCGTTGCGGCTGCGCGCGGTGTGCAGGCGCCGGCCCGCTTCGCCGATGCGCTCCACCAGCCGGGCCTCAATATTCATATGGATGTCTTCCAGCTCCTCGCGGAAGGCGAAAGCGCCGGACTCGATCTCGGCGGCAATCTCGTCCAAGCCTTGCGCGATCGCTGCCGCATCGGCTTCCGAGAGAATCCCGGTTTTCGCGAGCATGGCGGCATGCGCGCGGGAGGCGGCGATGTCTTGCCGCCAGAGACGGCGATCGAAGCTGACGGAGGCGTTGATGCGCTGCATCACCCGCGCGGGACCTTCCGCAAAGCGCCCGCCCCATTGCGGGTTGACGGGGACGGCAGGATCGGTCTCACTCACGGCAGAGGTTCCATCGATGAAGCACGTGACACGAAGGGCGGTGGCGCTTGGCGGCTTGGCGGCGGCGGGGATCCGTCTGCCCGGCGCCCGCGCGGCGGGGGGCTTTTGCCATGCCGGCAACCACTGCCCGGATCCCGGTGTGCAACTGGCCGAGGCGGCCGCCACCGCGGCGAATGCGGCAGAGACGCTGCACAGCATCCGCTCCTACATCCTGCTTGCGCCACCCGTGCCGGCACCGCCCTTGATGATGCAGGCCGCCGACGGCAGCCGGCACGGACTGGTGCAATTCGCGGGCCGGGGCGTGGTTTTGAACCTTTGGGCCACGTGGTGCGCGCCATGCGTTGCGGAGATGCCGGCGCTTGACGAATTGGCGGCGAAGCTTGCGGGAAGCAACATCGCGGTGGTTCCGCTGTCCTTGGACCGCGGCGGGAAAGACGCCGTTGCGGCTTTCTACAAACGGCTCTCGCTGCAGCATTTGCCGATTTGGCTTGATCCCGACGGGCAGGCGCTTTCCGTGCTGAAACCCCGCGGCATCCCGACCACACTGATCATCGACCCCAAGGGCGAAATTCGCGCCCGCTACGAAGGCGCGGTGGACTGGGCGGCGCCGGAGGCCGTGGATACGCTGCGCCAATTGGCGGGGATCAGCGGCTAGCGGCACCACGGCGTCCCGCCTTGCGCGTGCCCCCGCAGGCGCTTGCGCAGCAAAAGCCGCGTCGCGCCGGGGTTGGCCGGATGCGGATGCGCGGCGGCAAGAACCAGCACGCGCAGTTCCGCCCGGTTGAGCCATTCCGGCAGTTCCCGCCGGATCGCCCCGCTGCCTTCCGCACTGCCGCGGCCGGTGATGACCTCCACGCACCGCACCCCTTCGGCATGTGCGGAGGCGAGCATGGCGCGCAGGGCATGAAAGGCGCGGTCCAGCGTGTGCCCATGCAAATCCAGCCGACGCTCCGGCGCGATGCGGCCGGTGCGAAAGCGCTGCCAGGTGGCGTGATCAAGGCCCGCGGGCTGACCGCCGATGACAAGCGGGGGCAGCGGCGCCGCCCGAGGATTCTGCAACTGGGCCGCGGACGGGCGGGGCAACGCGGAGGACATTCTGCTCCCGCCATGGCTCGGCACCAGGGCCTTGCGCTGCCCAAGCGGCCGAACCCCGCGCGCATAAGCCACCCAGATTTCCAAATCTTCCCTGGTCTTGCTTCGTTCCGCCGTCATCGGCTTCGGTCAGCCTTTCGCTGCCGGGTCGTCTTCGAGCAGCAGCACGTGCAGCCGCCGCGGGCCATGGGCGCCGAGTTCCAGCGTCTGCTCGATATCGGCCGAACGCGACGGCCCGGTGATCAACATCACATTCCGCGGCATGAAACCGGAAGAATTGTAGCGCGTGCCCTCCGCGCGCAGCAAATCCCAAGCATCTTCATATGGCCCTACCAGCCGCGAGGTGCGCAACAGAACGATCGCGGCGTCCACCAGCAGGTTCAGCGTCGTCGGCCGCTCCGGCGCGGACGGCAACATCAGGGTGCCGGTTTCGGCAATTCCCGCAAACGCCGAAGAAAGGCTCACGAGGTCGGAGGGTTCCGCCCGGCCTTCCCTCAGCTTGAGCATCGGGTGCGAAGCCCAGGGAATTTGGCGCAGGTCCGGGTGCGGGGCGACGACCAGTTCGCTGGGAAGGTTCTGCGCGGCGAGATAGTCGGCCACCGCTTGCGGCACCGCCGCCAGCTCGGGAAGCCGCACCACCGTGCCGAATTCCTTTTCCAGGTTGCGCATGAACAGCAAGACCAGTTCCGGCCGTGAAAGCTGCACGCGCTTCGGAATGATATGGCGCGGATGCTCGGCAAGGCGCCCCGAGAGCATGGCCGCCTGGTCCGGCGGCAGCGGACCGCGACGAAGGTGGCGGCGGATGCTGGCAAGGATGGCGTCGCGGCTCATGGCACCCTGCCCCTAGGCCTTTCCCGCCCGCTGGGTTTTGGCGTAGCGCGCAAAGAAGGTCTCACCCTCCGGCGCCGGCAGATCGCGCCCGCCGGTCCAGCCGCCCGCAAAGGGCAGGCGTGTAAACCGTCCGCGTCTGCGGCCGAGCCAGCCGAGCGTTGCCGCGGCCGCGCGGGTGGCAAGGCGATAGAGCGCAGGCCGCCGCGCCATGAACGCCCAAAGCCCGAGCCCCGCCCGCACCGTGTTCGGGGTGAGATGCCGCTCGAATTCCCGCTCCCGCCAATGGCGCATCATTTGCGGCAGCGGAATCTGCATCGGACAGACGGCCTCGCATCGTCCGCAGAAAGTCGAGGCGTTGGGCAAATGCCCGGCTTGGTTCACCCCAACCAGGCTCGGGGTCAGCACCGCGCCCATCGGGCCGGGATAAACCCAGCCGTAGGCGTGCCCGCCCACCGCGCCGTAAACCGGGCAATGGTTCATGCAGGCGGCGCAGCGAATGCAGCGGAGCATGGGCTGAAACTCGCCCCCCAGCATGGCGGAACGGCCGTTGTCCAGAAGCACCACGTGGTACTCCTCCGGCCCGTCAAGATCGCCCGGCCGGCGCGGCCCGGTGGAAAAGGTGGTGTAGACGGAGAAATCCTGCCCGGTTGCCGAACGGGCCAGCAGCCGCAACAGGCAGAATGCGTCTTCCAGCGTGGGCACCACCTTTTCGATACTGGCCAGGGCAATGTGCACGCGCGGCAAGGTTTGCGTCAGATCGCCGTTGCCTTCGTTGGTCACGATCACGCTGGAGCCGGTTTCCGCAATCAGGAAATTCGCCCCCGTGATGCCGACATCGGCGGCAAGGAAACGCTCGCGCAGGATCTTCCGCGCCTCGGTCAAGATGTCGCGCCGTTCGCGGAACGGGCGTTCCGGCGGCAGCTGGGTGTGATGCTGGCGGAAGCTTTTTTCCCAATCGTCCAAATTCAAATGGTAGGCGGGCGCGATGATGTGGCTCGGCGGCTCCTCGCGCAGTTGCAAGATATATTCGCCAAGATCGGTTTCCACCGGGGTGATGCCGTGGCGCTCCAAATGCTCATTGAGGCCGATTTCTTCGGTGAGCATGGATTTGCCCTTGGTGACCGTGCGCGCGCCGGCGCGTTCGCAAATCTCCAGAATGGCCGCGCGGGCATCCTCCGCGGTGCGGCACCAATGCACGAATCCGCCGGCACGCTCCACATTTTCCGAATAGCGTTCGAGGTAGAAATCGAGATGGGCAAGCGTGTGGTCTTTGATGGCGCGGGCGCGGTCACGAAGCTCTTCAAACTCCGGCAGGCCGGCAACGGCGTCGGCGCGGCGGCGCTGGAAATGCGTGCGCGCGCGGGCCAGCGCCTTCTGCAAGGCGCCATCGGCCAAGGCGCGTGAGGCGTTTTCCTTGAAAGCGGGTGAGGTCACCAGCATCGCGCGTCTCCTTTGCCTTCTTTGCCTTCGTGTGCCCTCTCAACCGCGCTGGCTTTCGCCAATCGGCGGCACCTGCCCATCCATCCCCGCGAGCACTTCGGCGATATGGCGCACGGCGACGGGGGATGCCTCACGCTGCAACCGTCCCGCAATATTCATGAGACAGCCGAGATCGCCCGCCAAGACGAGGCTTGCCCCGGTTTCGCGGATGTCTTTGACTTTATCCGCCACCATGCGGGTGGAGATTTCCGGGTATTTCACGCAAAACGTGCCGCCGAAGCCGCAGCAGACTTCCGGCTCGGCCATCTCTTGCAGCGTCAGGCCCGGGATTTGCGCCAGCAGCGCGCGCGGTTGGGCTTTGATGTGGAGTTCGCGCAGCCCCGAGCAGCTGTCGTGATAGGTCACGGTGCCCTGAAACCGGCCGGGCACGGTTTTCAGCTCCATCACATCGGTAAGAAAGCTCACCAGCTCATAGACGCGATCGGCCAGCGCCTCGGCGCGCGGCCGAAGATTGGGATCCTGCTCGAACAGCGTGGGCAGATGCACTTTCAGCATGCCGGCGCAAGAGCCGGAGGGGGCGACCACGTAATCATAGCCGGCGAAGCTCTCAAGAATGCCGAGCGCGAGCTCGCGCGCGCTCGCGCGGTCGCCGGAATTGTAGGCGGGCTGGCCGCAGCAGGTCTGGGCGCGCGGCACCTCGACCTGGCAGCCGGCGGCTTCCAGCAGACGAATCGCGGCAAAACCCACCGTGGGTCGAAACAAATCCACAAGGCAGGTGACAAAAAGCGCAACGCGCGGGCGAGATGGGGGCATGGCGGCTATTTTAGACCGCTTTCCAAAAAAGGCGAGAGCTGAGCCGGGTTCACAAACCCGCCACCTTCGCTTGGCGCGGCAGCAAAAGGAATTCGCTGCCGGATTCCCGCATACGCCCGGCCAGGTCCTCGGCCTCCTTGCCCCAGCCCAAAAACAGATCCGTCCGCAACGGCCCCTCGATGGCCGAGCCGAGATCCTGCGCCATCACCAGATGTTGCCAGGGCTGACCGGAAAGCGGATTGCGCGTTGCCACCCAAAGCGGCGCCCCGATCGGCACAAAGGTGCGGTCCACCGCCGCGGAACGGCCTGGGGTCAGCGGGATGTCCAACGCGCCGGGCGGGCCGAAATTCGGCGGATAATCCAGCAGCTCGCGGAAAAAGACGTAAGCGGGATTGGCCTCCATCACCCCGCGCGCCTCGGCCGGGTGCGCCTTGAGCCAAGCGCGGATGGTTTGCATCGAAACCTCATCCGGCTTCAACGCGCCGCGGCTTTCCAGAATGCGCCCGATCGGCACGTAACGCCAACCGTTTTGCGCGGCATAGGCAAAACGGGCGAGCTTGCCGTCCGGCAGCCGCACGCGGGCGGAGCCCTGGACCTGGACAAAATAGGCATCGATGGGATCGGCGAGCCAGACCAGTGCAAGACGCTGGGAATCCAAGGCGCCTGCGTCGATTTCGGCACGCGTGTAATAGGGGATGAACCGCCCGGATGCGACGCGGCCCGTGAGCAGGCGGCCCTTCCATTCGGGGCTGAAGGCGCCGAGATCCGCCTGGATCAGATCGTTGGGCTTGCGCAACAGGGGGGTCTGGTAAGGACCGAGCGGGCTGCGCGAACCGGCCACTTCCGGCTCGAAATAGCCCGTGAACAGAGCGGGGCTCGTCGATGTGGCGGTCAGCGCGTAGGCTTGAAAGTTTTGTTCGAAGAACGCGCGGGCTTGCGCGTCATCGCCGAGCGGCAGCGCACGGGCCGCCGTGCAGACGGCATGCCAGTGCCCGGCTTTGCCGGCAAGCGCTGCGGCTTGGCCGCTGCCCCCCACCGGAGTATCCGGCGCCAAGGTGAGAATCCGCCCGCACCCGCGGACAAAAGCCGCCACCGCCTCGGACAAGCGGTCAGAGGACCAACCCGGAAGTTGCTGGAAACTCACCGGGGTTAAGCTGAGCCCGCCGGCCGCCTCTGGCGGCGTGGGAGCGCGGGCGGGGACGGCACAAGCCGAAAGGAAAGCCGCCAGAAGCATGGCGGCCGCTGCCATGTGGACCTTCATCGGGCTATCAACCGGTGCGGGTGGCGGCGAGCCGCCAGGTGGGATCGGGAGAGCGCAGGTTACGACGGAAGGTCCAGAGGTCAACAATCTCGGTGACGGCCTCGGAGCCGGCGACCGGTTGGCCCGCCGCATCGGTGGTGAGATTGATCTGATCGGAGACGATGCGCACGGTGAGCGCCGCCTCCGTGCCGGAAAGTTCCGCTTCCTCCAGCACCATGCGGGTGATGGCCTTGATTTCGGTGTGCTGGTGTTGAGCGGCCTGCTCGCGCGCGCTGATCGCGGCCTCGAAAACGCTGAATGTCTCTTCCGTGAGCAGCGGGCGGAGCGCGGCTCGATCGCCGGCGGCAAAGGCTTTGACGATGATGCGGAAAGCCGTTTCTGCCCCTTGCAGGAAGCGCATCGGATCGAAGTTCGGATCGATCAGGCGCATTTCCTTCAGCACGCGGCCGGCCGGGCTGGCCGGTTCCGGCACCACGTATTCCGGCATCGGCGGCACCGGCTCGGCCTTGCCCTGAATGATGGGGCCTAGCCCGATCGGGCGTTCCATGCTGGGCGCCGGCGGCCGCTCGTACCCCGTGCGCCGGCCGAGAATGGAGCGCAAGCGTAGGATGAGGAAGCCCGCGATCAGGCCGAAGAGAACGAGATCGACCGGAAAATTGCTCACGCTTTTTACATCCCTTTTCGCCTTGTCTTGGAGATAGGCGAATGCGCGGGGTGAGGCAACCATCAATGCCGTGAGTGCCCGGTTCTTGCGGCGGCTGGGGTTCAGCGGCGGGGGAATCCGCCTCCGCGCCTTGGTCTTGGTCTTGCGGTTTGCCGGAGCCGTTCTCGGGCGGGGGTGCGGCCATGGCGAGCACCCCGGCCACGGCACGGGCGGCGTAAGCGGCGAGATCCTCGCCGCCGCGCTCGGCATCGCTCCAGCCCGCTGCCGCTT
>Ga0080006_1145545_pt1 | contig 19277 bp, 19 predicted proteins | sample RS3BMetagenome_FD_69209 | JGI IMG/M metagenome (GOLD analysis project Ga0080006, IMG submission 69209) | Ferric oxide microbial mat and aquatic microbial communities from Rainbow Spring, Yellowstone National Park, USA - RS3B (SPADES... ... | reverse complement strand
GCGACGTGGCTCGGCGCCGCGGTTCGCGCGGGCGGGCGGGCGCATGGGGCCCCCGCCGCTGAGTGGGCGGGGGCCAGCGTGCTCGGCGTCGGCCTCGGCGCGCACCTGGTCTCGTTGTGGGCGCATCTGCGTCATCGCCGCAGGAAGGCCGATCTGCACCTCCTCTTCGTGGCGACGGCGGCGGCGTGGCTCATCGTCGCCGCCGGGTTGGCGCTCGCCGGGGCGCTCTTGCTCCCGCACCACGACCGTCTTGGGGTCGCCCTCGTCAGCGCTGCCATGGTGGCTTCCGGCGGCTGGCTGCTCGAGGCGCTCGTCGGCCACGCCCACAAGGTCGTGCCGTTCATCGCGTGGTCGCTCTTGCGATCGGCGGGGACGCGCAGCGGACCGTCGGGCAAGCCGCTCATGTTCGCCGATCTGTACCACCACGGCTGGGCTGGCGCCACCTACGGGACCGTCACCACCGGCATCGCCGCGCTTTGCGCCGGTCTCGGCGCATCGTGGACGCCGGCGATCGCGGCGGGCGGGGCGCTCTTGGCGACAACGGGCGCCCTCGCCGCGGCGAACCTCTTGGCGCGGCCACTTCACCTGCTCACCGCCGTACGAACGGGCGCCGATCTCCCCGCCACAACCACCACCCAACGGCGCGAGCCCGTTGAGCGACCGGCGTGACCTGATGCTGCCCGGTGCGCGTCGAGCCCGGCTCCCACAGCCGTCGGGCGCCCACTCCATCGACTTCCACGCGGCGAGCCAGCCGATGGAGGACATGCGGAGCATCGGGCCCGGCCAGTCGGGCGACTACGCCAAGATGCTGCGCCGCCAGCCGGACGCTGTCGTCTTCAACGGGTATGTCGACCAGTACCTGTACTCGCCGATCCGGGTCGGCGCCGGCGACCGCGTCCGGATCTGGGTGGTCGACGCCGGCCCCAACGACGACACCTCGTTCCCCGTCGTCGGCGCCCAGTTCGGCACTGTTTTCGCCGAAGACGCCCATCTCCTCGAGCGCGGCAGCTCCACCGGCGCCTCGCAGGCACTCGACCTGTCGCCGGGCCAGGGCGGGTTCGTGGAGTTCACCGTCCCGGCCGGCGGTCGTTACGAGATGCTCGACCACCATCTCGACCACGCCGCCACCGGCGCCGCCGGCTACCTGGTCGCCGGCTGAGCCGTTACACATCGGACCCGTCGGAGAAGAGGAGCCACCATGGACCTCGAGATCAAGATCGACAGGAGACGGTGCATGGGTTCGGGGCAGTGCGTGCACTGGGCACCGGGGGTCTTCGCCCAGGACGACCACGCGCTCTCAGTGGTGGTCGACCGGCGCGGTGAGCCGGAGGAGCGGATCGTGACGGCGGTGACGCGCTGCCCGGTCGAGGCCATCACCCTCGAGGTCGACGGCGTCCCTATCGGTCCGGGGCAGCTCCAGGACTGGTACAGGGGATCGCTGGCCGAGGTCCCCCTGGTCGGTCTGTTGGCACGACTGGGGGAGGAGCACGAGGCGCTCCGGAGCTCGCTGGCGGCGTGCCGGCGTCCGGCCGCCACGAGGGCGTCAGCGGGGAAGCCCGGTCGGGCGGCGGCTGGAAGGCACGGGGGCCCCGGCAGCGAGGAGGCGGCCGATCGGCTGGCCGATCTGGTGCACCTGTTGTCGGTGCACCACGCTCTCGAGGAGGGGTCGGCCTACCCCAAGATCGAGGCCCTGGTGGGGCCGGGACTGGTCGACCCCTTCGACCGCGACCACGACAGGATGGCCGAGAGCTTGCGGGCCCTCGACAGGGGGAGCGCTCCGGCCGGGACGGTGGGGGGGGCGGCGGCGCTGGCCGGGTTGGCGGCGGCGCTCGACGAGCACATCCGGCTCGAGGAGGCCGTCCTCTTCCCGGCCGCTCTCTCGGCACTCGCCGACGCCGGCGGTGCCGTCCGGGGCGCCTGATGGCGTCGCCGGCGGTCGACCGGCCCCCACGCGGGCTGCGCCTACCCACCCTCGACGTCGCCCAGCGGCCGTTTCTGGTGCTCTTCGAGCTCACCCGGGCGTGCGACCTGGCCTGTCGGCACTGCCGGGCCGAGGCCATCCCCAACCGGCATCCCGACGAGCTGAGCGAGGGCGAGGTGGCGGCCGTCCTCGACGACCTCGCGGCCCTCGGCCCGCCCCGACCGATCGTCGTGCTCACCGGTGGCGATCCCTTCAAGCGGCCCGACCTCACCGAGCTGGTCGGCCACGGTGCCGCACGTGGGCTCGCCATGGCGGTGTCGCCTTCGGGGACGCCGCTGGTCACCCGCCGGCGCCTGGTGGAGCTCCGACGGGCCGGGACGCGGGTGGTGTCCTTCTCGATCGACGGGGCCGGGCCGGCTGCCCACGATTCGTTCCGCGGGGTGCAGGGCTCCCACCGTCGCACGCTGGAGGCCTGCCGCGAGGCGGTCGAGGCGGGGCTGCGGTTGCAGGTCAACACCACCGTCACCGCCGGCACCGTCGGCGAGCTCCCGGGCATCGTCGAGCTGGTACGGGGGCTCGGGGCCGGCCTGTGGAGCGTCTTCTTTCTCGTCGCCACCGGGCGGGGGCGGGAGCTGGCGTCGCTCTCGGCCGAGCAGACCGAGGACGTCCTCCACTTCCTCTACGACGCCTCGGCCCTGGTCCCTCTGAAGACGACCGAGGCCCCGCAGTACCGGCGGGTGGTGGCCGCCCGGGCCGCAGGTGCCGCCTCCATGCCGTCGGGCCGGGGCCCGCTGTACCGGTCGCTCGGCGCCGCCTTGGCCGAGGTGGTCGAGCGCAACCCACCGAGGACGAGGCCGAGGCCGAGGTCCTCGGCCCTGCCCGGCCCACCGGCGGCCTTCCGCCCGCCACTGGCCGTCGGCGAGGGCCGGGGTGTGGTCTTTGTCTCCCACACCGGCGAGGTAAGCCCTAGTGGCTTCCTGCCGCTGGTCGCCGGCAACGTCCGGGACCGGCCCCTCACCGCCATCTACCGCCGGGCGCCGCTCTTCCGGTCCCTGCGGGACCCCGGCCGGCTGGGTGGCCGCTGTGGCCGCTGCGAGCTGCGCCGGGTGTGCGGTGGCTCCAGGGCCCGAGCCTTCGCCACCTACGGCGACCCGCTGGCCGAGGACCCGGGCTGCCCCTACGTCCCGGGCGTCACTCCTCGATGAAGATGCACTCGCCGGGGCACTCCTCGGCTGCTTCGCGGACAGAGTCCTCGAGATCGGCCGGCACCGGGGCCAGGCTGCCCGACCCTCCCGGGTCACTCAGCGCCCGGCCGTCTTCTTTCACGTAGGCCAGGCCGTCCTCCAAGAGGGTGAAGACCTGGGGGCAGATCTCCTCGCACAGCCCGTCGCCGGTGCAGAGGTCCTGGTCGATCCATACCTTCATCGTGTCGCTCCTTGCCTGCTCGCCAGCATCAGCTGCGCGTGTCCGTTCTGACCGGCGCTCGCCGGGGGAAGGGTGTCACCACATGCCGAGCTGCAACCGGGCCGCATCCGACATCCGCCCGAGGTCCCATGGGGGTTCGAAGACGAGCTCCACCTCGGCGTCGGTGACCCCGGGGATCTCGAGGATCTGCTCGGCCGCCTCGGCGCGCAGGATGTCGCCCATCCCGCATCCGGGGGCGGTCATCGACATCCACACGGCCACCCGGTAGCCACCTGAGTGCGTCGGGTGGACCTCGCAGCCGTAGATCAAGCCGAGGTCGACCACGTTGACGGGGATCTCAGGGTCGTAGACGCTCCGCAGCCGGTCCAGAACCTCGTCGACGTCCGGGGCGTGCCAGTCGGGGCTCTCGCTGCCCTGCAGCGGCGACTCCTGGCTATCGGTACCGTCTTCCCCGGCACCATGCTCATCACCGCCGGGTGCCTCGACGCCCAGGGCGTCGGCGTCGGCCCCCGCGATACGCGCCAACGTCCCGTGGCCGATCTGGACGGTGAAGCTGGCACCGAGGCGCTGGACGATCACGACCTGCTCACCGGCGGCGAGGACCGCCTGGCGGCCGCTCGGGACGAGCACCACCGGGCAGTCCCTCCGTATCTCGACCGTCTCGCTCGCCCGCTCCCTCATGTTCGTGGACCTCCCGGGAAGGCGTCGGTAGCTTCGACGGTGGCGGTGCTGTTCCCCCCCGGATCGTGGCGGCGGTCGTCGAGGGCGATGACGCCTGCCGCCATCGCCAGCTGCTCGGCACGCTGGCGGATCGGCCCGGGAACGAAGCGGTCGAGGACCTCCCGGGAGAAGCCCGAGATGAGGACCGCCCGCGCCTCGCGCTCGGAGACGCCGCGAGAGCGGAGGTAGAAGAGGGCGTCGGGATCGAGCTGGCCGACAGCCGCGCCGTGGGTGCAGGCCACATCGTCGGCATTGATCTCGAGGCGGGGACGGGTGTCGACCTCGGCACGCTCGGAGAGCAGCAGGTTCTTGTTGACCTGCGCGGCGTCGGTCCCGTCCGCCCCGGGACGCACCACGATGTGGCCGTTGAACACCCCGTGGCCGTCGCCAGAAACGACCCCCTTGTAGAGCTGGCGGCTCCGGCAGCTCGTCGCGGCGTGGTCGACGAGGACCGGGTTGTCGTGGTGCTGGCCCGAGCCGGTGAGGAACAGCCCGTCCAGGTCGACCTGCGACCCCTCGCCCGCAAGGACGATGTCCACCTCGTGGCGTCCGATCCTGCCACCGGTGGCGAGGAGCCGGGAGGTCAGCCGGCTGCGGTCTGCCAGGCGAGCCTCGAACGACGAGAAGTGGAAACGGTCCGTGCTCTCACCTTGGAACACGTAGTGGTCGATCTCGGCACCGGTGCCGAGATCGACCTGGGTGAGGGCGTTGGTGACCGCCAGGTTGCCCGGCACGCTCAGGTAGGTCTCGACCAACGTGGCGCTGGCCCCCGCCCCGGCCACGACGATCAGTCGGGGATGCCACCAGCTCGGCGGGCCGGCGGGCAAGGAGATGAAGACAACTTCGATCGGGTCCTCGACGACTGTCCCTGGTGGAAGGTCGATGACCACCGCGTCGAGCGCCGCCGCGTCGTTCAGGGCACGCAGCGCATGTGGATAGCCCCCGACATGCCTCGCCCAAGACTGCTCCAGGCGTCCGTCGAGCCCCTGCCGGGCGCCGGCCAGCGATTCGACGCGCACCCCCCGGGGAAGAGGGGCGCTGATTGCTGACAGTTCGGGGACGATCCATCCGTTCGCCACCACTACCCGGGCGCCGCCCAGGTGCGGTACGGGAAGGTCGCCCGATGAGAGCGAAGCCTGGCCGTCGGCGGCCGCTGCCTCAGGAGGCGTGACCAGGGGCACGGCGAGGGCCGCGTCGATCTTGGTGTAGCGCCAGTCCTCGTGTTTGGTGCTCGGGAAGCCGTTGGCGTCCACCCATGCGGCTGCTCGCCGGCGCGCCGCTCTGAGCCATTCGGGATCCGAGGGCCACCCTGGCTCCGATGCCCGCCCGGGAACCTGCACCGGCGTCCCGACGCCGATGCCAGACGGTGGCCGTCGCGCCGTTGCAGGACGCGCCATGGCGGTCATCGGGCGGTGCCGGTCGAGACGGTACCGGCCGAGACGGTGAGCGGCTCGGCAGCCGGGCCGCCGATGGTGGCGTAGCCGTGGGCCTCGAGCTCAACGGCGAGGTCGGGACCGCCGGAGCGGACGATCCTCCCGCCGGCGAGGACGTGCACCCGGTCGGGGGCGAGGTGCTCCAGGAGGCGCTGGTGGTGGGTGATGAGCAGTTCAGAGTGGCCCGGACCGCGCAGCGTGGCGACGCCGGCGGCCACGACTCGCAGCGCGTCGATGTCGAGGCCCGAGTCGGTCTCATCCAGCACGGCCAGGCGGGGTTCGAGGATCAGCATCTGGAGGATCTCGTTCCGTTTGCGCTCCCCGCCGGAGAACCCGTCGTTGACCGCACGGTCCAACAGCGCGCGTTCCATCTCCACCAGGCGGCGTTTGGCGTCGACGAGTGCGAGGAATTCGACGGGTCCGAGCTCCTCTTCGCCACGGGCGCGGCGCTGGGCGTTGAGGGCAGTGCGTAAGAAGTACATGGTGGGCACGCCGGGGATCTCGACGGGATGCTGGAAGGCGAGGAACACCCCGGCCGCGGCCCGCTCCTCGGGCACCATGGCGAGGAGGTCAACGTCGTCGTAGAGGACCCGGCCTGCGGTCACCCGGTAGGGGTCGCGGCCGGCGAGGACGTGTGCCAGGGTGCTCTTCCCCGACCCGTTGGGGCCCATCACCGCGTGGATCTCGCCGTCGGGGACCTCCAGGCTGAGCCCCTGGAGGATCTCGCTGTCGCCGATGGAGACGTGCAGGTCGTCGATGAGCAGCATCAGCCGACGGCCCCTTCGAGGCTCACCGACAACAGCCGCTGGGCTTCGACGGCGAACTCCATCGGCAGCTCACGGAACACCTCCCGGCAGAAGCCGTTCACGATCATGGAGGTCGCCTCCTCCTCGGGTATGCCGCGCTGGCGGGCGTAGAAGAGCTGGTCGTCGGAGACCTTGGCCGTCGTCGCCTCATGCTCGACCTGGCACGTCGGGTGCTTGACCTCCACGTAGGGGAAGGTGTGCGCCCCGCAGTCGCCTCCGATGAGCAGCGAGTCGCAGCGCGTGTGGTTGCGGGCGCCGGTCGCCGAGCGAAGCATCTTCACCAAGCCGCGGTAGGTGTTCTGCCCGTGCCCCGTCGAGATGGCCTTGGACACGATCGTGCTCTTCGTGTCCTTGCCGATGTGGATCATCTTGGTGCCGGTGTCGGCCTGCTGATGGCCCGCCGAGACCGCGACGGAGTAGAACTCGCCGACCGAGCCGTCGCCTTGGAGGACGACCCCGGGGTACTTCCAGGTGATCGCCGACCCCGTCTCCACCTGGGTCCACGAGATCTTCGATCGCGCGCCTGCGGCCCGGCCGCGCTTGGTGACGAAGTTGTAGACGCCGCCGTTGCCATCGGCGTCGCCGGGGTACCAGTTCTGTACCGTCGAGTACTTGATGGTCGCGTCATCGAGTGCCACCAGCTCTACGACAGCGGCGTGCAGCTGGTGCTCGTCGCGCATGGGGGCGGTGCAGCCTTCGAGGTAGCTCACCGAAGCACCGCGCTCTGCGACGATGAGGGTGCGCTCGAACTGGCCCGTCCCCGCGGCGTTGATCCGGAAGTAGGTGGACAGCTCCATCGGGCACGTCACCCCCTCGGGCACGTAGCAGAACGAACCATCGGTGAACACCGCCGAGTTGAGAGCAGCGAAGAAGTTGTCCCGGTAGGGAACGACCGAGCCGAGGTAAGCCCGCACCAGGTCGGGACGGTCCCGCACCGCTTGGGAGAAGGAGCAGAAGATGACACCGGCCTCGGCGAGGAGGGCCTGGAAGGTCGTCGCGACCGACACCGAGTCGACGACCGCGTCGACGGCCACGCCCGACAGTCGCTCCTGCTCGGCGAGCGAGATGCCGAGCTTGTCGAACATCGCCCGCACCTCGGGGTCCACCTCGTCCAGACTGGACAGCGCGGCCTTCTTCTTCGGAGCGGCGTAATAGATGATGTCGTCGTAGTCGATCGGCGGGTGGGTGACGTTCTGCCACGTCGGCTCGGCGAGCGTGCGCCAATGGCGGTAGGCACCCAGCCGCCACTCGAGGAGCCAGTCCGGCTCGCCCTTCTTGGACGAGATCAACCGGATGACGTCCTCGGACAGGCCTCGCGGGGCGAAGTCGGTGTCGAGGTCGGTCGAAAAACCATAGGCGTACTCGCGGCCGGCCAGTTCGGCCAGTTCGGCTCGAGCGGCGCTCATGCCGGCCGTCCGGCGAGCCGGCCGATCCGCACCCGCCAGATGTCGGGGCCCGCCTTCACATAGTCCCAGCTGTAGTGGCCGGCGTGCTGCGTCTCGAACTGGTAGCGAAGGGGCTTGGGGTCGTGGTCGTTCACGAGGACGAACCCGCCGCCCTCGGCCAAGGCGTCGAAGGTGGTGAAGATCACGTCGTGGCGCTGGCCGTGGGGGAAGCGCCGGACGTCGAGCTCGGGCTCGGCGCCGGCCGGCGTGTCGGTGTCGTGGCGGTCGCTGGCCCGGGCAGTTGTGTCGGTCGGACGGCCGATCCGCACCCGCCACACGGTCGGTCCCGCCTCGAGCACCTCCCAGGTGAACCGACCCGCGTGCTCCGCTTCGAACTGGTAGCGCAGCGGCTTGGGGTCGTGGTCGTTCACGAGGACGAACGCAGTCGCCGCTCCGAGAGCGCCGTAGGTGGCGAAGATCTTCTCGTGGCGCTGCGCCGGGGCGAGCGCTCGCACGTCGAGCACCGCGTCACCGCCACCCGCCACCGATGGCCCGGCCGCCAGCGGCCCTGCCGACAGCGTCACTGGCTCGGCAGTCACCGTGCGCACCAAGCGGTGCAGCGCGGCGGTGACCCGCACGGCGAGCTCCGGCCGAGCGACCCGCACCGCCGCCCAGGCCTCGGCCGCCAGCCTGCAGGCGGCATCGCCCTGCCCGACATCGGCGAGCCGGTTGGCCGCACCAAGCACGAGGCGGAGCAAGGTCGCCTCGACATCGGAGGTCGCCACGTCCTCGGCCACCGGCGTCTCGTCCTGTGCGGCCTCGGTGAGACGGTGCATCTGGACGAGCAGACCGGCCAGGTTCACCTCGGCGTCGGCAGCCAGCGGGGGGAGGACGAGCTCGTTCTCCTTGACAACGTGCCGGGCGAAGAGTGTGCCGATCGCCTCGGCTTCGGCTACCGCTGAGGCCCCCTCGCCAGCCGTCGCAAGCCGCTCGGCCAGCGAGACGAGCTTGCGGTGCTCATCGACCATCCCGGCCACCGTCTCTGCGAGGTCGGCCTTGGCCGCGGCGGCCTGGTAGAGGGTGTGCTCCTCGGCCACGGCGTGGGGCAGGACCTCCTTTGCCAGGTAGGCCACGAGCTCGGCGGCGACCGCTCCGTGGTGGTCTTGGCGCTCGACGGCGACACGGAGGGCGTCGACGCGCCGCGCGACCCCGTCGGCCAGCGCCGCGTGGTGGGCCAGCATCGCCTCCAAGGCGCCGGCGTCGGTCTCTGTCGTCGTCATGGTGCACTCCTCTTCGCTCGAATGGCTCTTCCGTGACTGTATCTCTAGTTTATGCTAGAGGAAAGGGCGCGGGTTGCTTGGGCCCCGGCGGCGTGAGGAGAAGCGAGCACGATGGGGAGACGGCGACGATGACGAGCGCTCCGGTTGTGGCGCTGGAGATCCTCTCGGCTTCGGTGTGGATCGGCAGTCTCGTGTCCCTGGCGGTGGTCTCCCAGGCCGCCCGCAAGGTGCTGGAAGGGTCCGCCCAGGTCGCCTTCTTCCGTGCCGTCGGCCGCCGCTACGCGATCGTCGGCACCGCGTCCCTGCTCGGCGCCATCGGAGACGGCCTGGCGATGGCCTGGCCCCCGGCCACCTGGACAGCCACGATCGACGCCGCGGTAGCGCTCGCCGGGGTCCTCGTGCTCGCCACGGCGGCGGGGATGGCGCAGGCCCGGCTCATGGGGACCCTGCGGCGCCGCGCCATGGAATCGCCGGACGATCATGCCACCCGGGCGTCGGTCCGCCGGGGACGGCGGCTGGCGACCTCGCTCCGCCTCCTGATGGCCGCTGACACCCTCGCCATCGTGGTGCTGGCCGCGAGAGCAGTGTCCCACTGACCTCCTTCACCAGGCCGGCGATCAGCTCCGCACGCTCGGCCAGTCCGCCACGACCAATGTCTCGGGGTTGCGCGGCCCCACCTCCACCGGTAGCGTAAATCCTGACTAAATTGATCAACTACTAGAGATACGGGAGCGCACATGGCTTTGTACCTGTCCGAGATCGTGACTGGCACCACCGAGCGAGGAGCCGCCGAGGAGCTCGTCGAGCGACTCGGGCCCGCCGCGAGCGGGGCTGGCGGCCGGCTACTCGAGGTGCAGGTCAGCGAGGACTTCGCCCGGATCTTCTTCGTAGCCGAGGACGTCGACCCGACCCAGCTCGCCGCTCGCATCGCTGGCCTCGGCGTGTCCCGGACCGAGCCTGCGCCGGTACGCCTGGTGGGGGCGACCGCCGACCAGGTACGGGCGAGGGCGACCGGTGCGGCCAGCCACCTCGTCGAGTGGGACTTTCCCGCCGGCCTCGACATGGACACCTACCTGGCCCGCAAGGAGGAGAAGTCGCCTCTGTACGCCCAGGTCCCCGAGGTCGCATTCCTCCGCACCTACGTGCGGGAGGACATGGACAAGTGCCTCTGCCTCTACGACGCCCCCGACGATGCGGCGGTGGTGCGGGCCCGCGAGGTCGTGACCACGCCCATCGACCGCCTCCACCGTCTCGCCGAGCCGTCGGGCGCCATCGTGCCGTCCTCCCAGCCGTGACCGCCGTCCACGCGGCGTTGGCCGACGGGGTGCTCCCCCCTGAGCTCGGGGCCTACTTCGCCGAGCGGGCCGAGGCGGTCGATCGGGGCACCGCTGATGTCCGCGACGGGCTACGGCACCTCGCTGATCATGGCTTGCTCGCCCACCCCGAGCTCGCCACCAACTGCGTCATCATCGAGTGCGTCGCCCGTCACTGCCTCACCTCGGCGTTCAGCGTCTGGGCGCACACCATGGTGGCCGAGTACCTGTCGCTGTCGGGATCGTCCGCCCTGCACGCCGAGGTGCCGCGCCTGCGTCGGGCCGAGACGATCGGGTCGACCGCAATGGCACCGGCGATGCAACACCTGGTCGGGCTGGCAGATCTCGGCGTCCAGTTCCGCCACGACCGAGGGCGCTACGTCGTCGACGGCGCGGTGCGCTGGGCATCCAACCTCTTCGCCGAGGGCTTCCTCGTGGTGGTGGGCGCGGCGGGTCCCGACGGCGTCCGGGCGGTCCTCGCCATCGCGTCGGACTCCCCGGGCGTGCACGCCGGGAGGCCGCTCGAGCTCCTCGCCCTCGGCGCAACGCGTTCGTCGAGCCTGCGATTCGAGGCGGTGGCGCTCGACCCCTCCTCGGTGGTGAGCGCCGACTTCGAGCCTTTCTTGCGGGCAGTCAAGCCCCGGTTCCTCCTCCTGCAGAGCTCGTTCTGCCTGGGACTCGCTCGCGGGGCACTCGAAGGCGCGCACATCGGGCTCGAGCGAACCTTCCCTGCCTTCAAGAGTGAGCACGACCGTCTCTCCGCGGACCTCGATGCGCTCTGCGCGCGCCACCGGCGCCTCATCGAAGACCTTGGCCCGACGCCTGCGGTCGTGGCGCATCGACTCGAGGTGGCGAGGATGGCCCAGCGGGCGGTCGACGTCGAGCTGCGGGTCGCGGGCGGTGGCGGGTATCGGGCATCGAGCTCGACCGCACGACGACTCCGCGAGGCGGCGTTCTTGCCCGTCCAGTCCCCGACGGAAGGCCACCTGCTCTTCGAGCTCGAACGCGACGCGGTGGACGACGTACTGGCGCCCGCCGCCGGCGATGCCCGGTGAGCTCGCTCGTCGCCACCCGGCCAGGCGAGTCGCCGCAGCGGCGATCAACCCCGGCGTTGCGCCACGGGCTCCCCTATGGAGCGGTGATGGCGACCGGCGGCGCGGCGCAGCTGGCCGGAGCCTGCGGCATGCCCGATGCCGTGCGCCCGCTGCTGTGGCTGGCGGTGGTAGAGGCTGGGTGGATCGCTGGTCGCTGCCTGGTCCGCCATCGCGGCGAGCTCCGTCTGCCGCTGTCTGCCTGGGTCAGTATCGGGCTGCCCGCCGAGCACACCGGGGTGCTCACCGTCCCCTTGGGTCTAGCGGTCGTCGCCACCGGCCTCAGTGTGCAACCAGGCGCGGCCGAGACCCTCGGTGCCGGCTTCCTGGCCCTGGCCTGGCTGACTGCCGTGGTGCTCGTCGCTCGCTTCGCGCTCTCGGTTGCCCGCCGCTTGTCGACCTCCATGTCGTCGACCGCCGGGGTCGACGGGGGATGGTTCCTCGCCCCCGCCGCCGTCCTCGGCGCTGGCATCGCCGCCGGGGCCTACGCCGGGCAGGCGGTCGGCCTCCTGGCGGACGTACTGCGGTGGGGGGCGCTCCTCTCGGCCGGGATCGGTCTGGCCGGCTACTGGGCCGTGGCGGCGAGCGCCGCGCTGACGCTCCCATGTCGGGGTCTCGGCCAGGGCCGCCGGGTGTTGTGGTGGATCGCCGCAGGCTGTGGCGGGCTGGCCGCGGCGGCAGCCGCCCGGGCGCTTTCCGCCGGCGCCAGACCGTGGCCACCGGGTGTCGTCGCCGCCGGCCACGCCGCGGCGGTCGCCACCTGGGCTCTCGCCGCCGTCCTCGCCGGCCCGATCGTGGTCGCAAGCGTGTCGTCGCTGGTACGCAGCCGCCGGTTCGTGAGAGCCGCTCCCTGGCCGCCGACCTTCTCCACCGCGGTGTTCGCCCTCGGCACGCTCGCGACCGGCAAGATATTGGAAGCCCCGACCCTCACCAGCGTCGGCAGGGCGGCCGCCGGTGCCACGCTGGCCCTCTGGGCAGTCACCGCCGCGCTGCACACGTCCCGGCTCCTCCCGAGCGCCCGCCGGCGACGCCTAGCTCAGACGACCGACTTGGACAACCCGATGGTGCCCTCGAACACGCAGGTCCCCGATACCCCGACGATGACAAGGGTGGCTGCGCCACCGGGTTGAGAACCTCCGAAGACCTGGCGGCACCTCGAGTCCGACCGACTTGCTCACCCCTGCCCGGCAGGAGCGAGCACCCGACGTGCCCAGCGGTGCCAGGACTCGGCGAGCTCGGCCACACCGAGGAGCTCGCCCGCGCGGTGGTGCTGGTCGTAGAAGATGTGGGCGACGTCGACCGCCCGAAGCCCGTGCGCCGGGCGGTCGACGACGTGGATCTCGTCGCCGGCTTGGAGTGCCCCTTCGGCGAGGATCCGCAGGTAGACGCCGTGGCGACGGGCCTCGGCGAAGCGTTCGGGGAACCCGTCGTCTCTCATGCGGATGCCGAGCTTGTAGCAAGGGATGCGCGGCTGGGTGACCTGGAGGACCACGCTCCCGATCTCCCAGCGCTCACCAACGACCGCGTCGGACAGGTCGAGGTCGCTGGTGGTCAGGTTCTCGCCCATGCCCCCCGGTCCGAGCTCGATACCGAGCTCACTACTCCACCATTCGAGGTCCTCTGCTGCGTAGCCGTAGACGGCCTTGTCGGGGCCGCCGTGGGCCTTGCGATCAGCTTGGGCGTCGCCGACGAGGTTCACGCCCCGGACCCGGACCGGCCCGGTGACGGGCGCCTTCCAGATCGCCGAGCGCACCGTCCGGCCGTGCCAGACCATCTCGGCCGGGCGACCCACGCTCACCGAGAGCACCCGTCCGGCGCCGGCCGTCGGTGGGGGGATCACTGTCACTTGTGCCCATCTGGGCGCTGGTAGCTGCCGACCGGGGACCGCAGGCCCACCGCGAAGCGGTTCCAGCCGTTGATGGCCACCACGGCCAGGGTGAGCGCCACCACCTCCTCCTCGCCGAAGTGGCCCCGCACCTCGGCGTAGAGATCGTCAGGAACGTCGGAGCCCGGGAGCAGGGTGAGTGCCTCGCACCAGGCGAGCGCGGCGCGCTCTCGCTCCGAGTAGCACGGTGCTTCTCTCCAGGCGACAGCGAGATGCAGTCGCTGTGGGGCGACACCGAGCGCGGTGGCATCCTTGGTGTGCATGTCGACGCAGTACCCGCACCCGTTCAGCTGCGAGGCGCGGAGCTTCACCAGCTCGAGCAGCTCCGGCTCGAGGGTGCTCGTCCCAACCGCCTTCTCCAACCCCGCCATGGCGCCGATGGCGGCGGGGAACACGTTGCGGTAGTCGATGCGCATCTTGCCTCCTTGGTGCCGATCCGAGCTCGTTCGCGCTGCTCCCACCACCGTCGGCTGGTCCTGGGACCCTCGAGCCAACACGTCCTCTGCGCAGGTCGGTTGCTGCACCTCCGGGGTGTTCTTCTTATCAAGGCTGGAATATCTCTCCTCGAGGATAGAGCGTCTGCGAATGCCGACGATCAGCGCAGGTGCCGGCAGGGATACCGGCAGAACTTGCCTGCGTGCGACCCGGGTGGCCTTCCACCCGTCTGCCAACCGGGTCGATGGAGCAATCTCGATCAGTGCCCTTCGGCGTCGGGCAGTCCCTCCCAGAGGTCCGACAGTTGATGCGCCAGACGCCGCAGCTCCTCTAGATGGAGCGCCGACAACGCGACCAGCCGACGCTCTCCTTTCGGGGTCAGCTGCAGCCGGACCACCCGATGGTCATCGCCGTCTCTGATGCGTCTGAGCAGCCCGGCCGCTTCGGCGCGGTCCACGAGGCCCACGGTGCTGTGGTGGCGCAGCAGCAGTTGGTCGGCGACGTCGCCGACCTTGGGTCCGCGGGGATCAACGTGCCCTCGAACCGCGAGCAGCAACTGATGCTGGGCGGGGGTCAGCCCGGCCGCTCTTGCCCGATCCTCGCTCCAATGCTGGAACCGCCGCAAGCCAGTGCGAAGGGCGAGTAGTCGCCGATAGGCATCATCGGGCAGTGCCCGCTGCGACGTTGGCAGTGGGCTCAGGCTCCCAGGACCTGTCGCCGCCGCGATCGTCGAAGGCGACGCCGACCGACGGGCCGATCGACGGGCTCCCGGCTCGCGCCCTACCATACCCTCGCCCCAGCCCCGATGCGCCAAACGGCACTCACCGGCAGCTTCTGATCCAACCGCGCGACACAGCCGAACATCTCCCTCCCTCTCCGAGGGCCGCCGGCACGACGGTCTGTTCGGCGACCATCACCGTCTGACAGATTAGTATCGTAAGACGATGCACATGCACGCGCAAAGTCCTGAGGTCAGCTTGGGCACGACCCGTCGCCGCTTGGCCGTGCTCGCAGGGATCGGCCTCGTGCTCGGTGGTGTCGGTGGCGTGGCCGCCGATGTGGTGGTGCACCTGGTGGGCCTCATCAGCAACCTGGCCCTCCTCCACCGCTTCGGCTGGCAGCTGCCAGACCTTCGCCACTACCACCCCACGCCGGTGCTCTTGGCGGTGGCAGTCGGTGGTGCGCTCGTGGTGATCGGCCTGGCCCGGTGGAGCCCGATCATCAAAGGCCATGGCATCCCCGAGTCCCTCGAGGCGATCTTGTTCCGAGACAGCCGGGTCATGCCCCGGGCAGCAGTGGCCAAACCGATCTCGGCGGCGGTGGCGATGGGGACTGGTGGGCCCTTCGGCGCTGAGGGACCCATCATCGTCACCGGAGCAGCAGTCGGCTCCCTCATCGGTCAGCTGGTACCGGTCAGCCCTGCGGAACGTCGGATCCTGCTCGCCACCGGCGCCGCTGCCGGCATGGCCGGCGTGTTCTCCACCCCGGTCGCGGCCGTGGTGCTCGCTTTCGAACTGCTGTTGTTCGAGCGCTCGCTGCGGGCACTGGTTCCGCTGGTGCTGGCCACCTCGGTCGCCGCTGCGCTCCACGACGTCCTGATCGCACCCCGTCCGCTGTTCGCCGTCGTCCACCCGCTCACCTTCCACGTCGCCCAGTTGCCGCTGTTCGCCATCCTTGGCCTCGCCTGCGGAGTGCTGGCCGTGGTGCTCAACCGTGGTCTGTTCGCCGTCGAAGCCGGCTTTCGCCGCCTGCCCATCCCCGAGTGGGCACACCCCATCGTCGGCGCGCTCGGCTTTGGCGCGATCGGCCTGGCCGTGCCGGGCTCGTTGTCGGTCGGGTACTGGGCGATCACCGACGCCGTCAACGACCGCTTCCTGCTCGGCGCGGCCGCAATTCTGTTCGTTGGCAAGATGATCTCGTGGTGGATCGGCCTCGGCTCCAACACCTCGGGCGGCACCTTGGCGCCGATGTTCCTCGTCGGGGCGACCATGGGGGAGATGGTCGGTATCGCCTTCGCCCATGCCTTCCCTGGAGCCCACATCCAGCCAGGCGCATTTGCTCTCGTCGGCATGGGCGCGACGTTCGGGGTCGGTGCCAGGGCCCTGCTCACCGGGGCGGTGTTCGCTACCGAGGTCACCGGCGGCTACGGCATGTTGGTGCCGCTGCTGCTGGCCACCGGGGTGGCAGAGCTGGTGGCCGAGCTCGCTCTCGACGACCGGGTCATGACCGACAAGCTGCGGCGGCGTGGCTTTCGCGTCGACTTCGACGCGCAGACCGACCCGCTGCGCATGCGGGTCGCCGCGCTCGTCATGCGTCCGCCCGGCGAGGACCTCGCCACGGCCACCCTGCCGACGGTAGACCGCTGGGCATTCGTGTCGGAAGCTCTGTCAGTGCTGCTCGAACCGGACATACCGGAAGTGGCGGTCACCGACCATGGGCGGATTGTCGGATCGATCACCCGAGCCGAGATCGAGGCCGAACTGCGTCGCCGCAACGCCGACGAGCACGTCCAGCCACCCACGCTCGGACCATTGGCGCCAGGGGCAGCTCATCGTGCCGCAGAAGCAGCCGCAGAAGGCGCAGACCGACCCGAGCCACACGGAGACAGGCCCGCTGAGCGGCAAGACGATGGGAGCACGGAGCAGGGGGACGACAAGCCCACGTCCTCGCGCCACGGGGAGGACGTCGAGGTGGCGCACAACGACGACGTCAAAGGCGGTCAACCGACAGGCGACGGCAAGCGGTTCGGCACCCGACTCGCGACGATCACGCCTGCGTCCGGGCCGCCCCCTGCCGCTCGGGAAGCTGACGACTCGTCATCGCCAGGTCCCCGGGAGTGAACAACTGTCAGTCGTGCTGCAAAGAGCCCCACTGCTCAGGGCAGCAACCGTTCTTCATGTGGGAGGTAGAATATCTTCGATGAGGTCGAGTGGTGCGATCACCGCTGACGTAGCGCTCGGGAACAGCCGGCCGTCGACGCCGGCGCTCCTGACAGTCGGGCATGGCACCCTTGGAAGCGAGGAGCTCGCCGAGTTGCTCGCTTCCGCGGGAGTACAGCTGGTCGTCGACATTCGCAGCGCGCCGGGTAGCCGACGTCACCCCCACTTCGGCCGGGAGCAGATGGAGCGGTGGCTGCCTGCGGCCGGGATCGACTACCGCTGGGAGAGAGAACTGGGCGGGCACCGGCGGCCCGCGGTCGGATCGAAGAACACCGCGCTGCGCCACCCGGCGTTCCGGGGCTACGCCGACTACATGGCGACCGGTTCGTTCGCCGCCGGGCTGGCACGCCTGCTCGGCGACGCCGCGGCGTGCTCGACGGCGGCGATGTGCGCGGAGACGCTGTGGTGGCGATGCCACCGCCGTCTGGTGGCCGATGCCGCGGTCCTGCTCGGCGGTACCTCCGTGTACCACCTCGGCCACGACGGCCGTCTGGCTGCGCACCGGGTGACCGACGGCGTCCGTGTGGTGGAGAGAGATGGGACGATCACGCTGGTCTACGACGACGCCGCGGCAGGGTGCCACGGCGTGGCGTGAGGCCGAGCCGGAGAGGAAGAGGCATCGGCATGGAGGAAGCGGGGTTCTCCGGCATCGGTCATCTCGACCTGTCGGTCTCCGACGTCGAGGCGAGCGCCGCGTGGTACGAGAAGGTGCTCGGGCTGCGGCGCCTGCGGCGGGTGGCCTTCCCCGAGCGCACCATGATCGTGCTGCGCCACGACGCCTCGGGTCTGGTGGTCGGGCTCAACCAGCATCAGGGGTCTCCCGGGGAGCCCTTCGACGAGCGGCGCGCCGGGCTCGACCACGTCGGCTTCGCCGTCGGCCGGCGTCAGGAGCTCGACTCCTGGCAGGGACGTCTGGCGGCGCTCGGTGTCGAGCACTCGCCGGTGGCTGACACCGAGGTGGGCTCGGCGCTCGTCTTCAGGGACCCTGACCACATCCAGCTCGAGCTGTGGTGGTCCAAGCCCGCCGGGAATGCTCCGACGTCGCTTCCTGCAGATCGTGGCGTCATCGAGCGCTCGAGCCCGCTCCGGGTCGACGAGACGGTCCGGCGCCTGGCCGACGCCTTCACCGCGACCGGCGCCACGGTGTTTGCCACCATCGACCATGCTGCGGGCGCACGGTCGGTTGGCCTGGAGATGCCCGAGACCCAGGTGTTGATCGTCGGCAACCCCGCTGCGGGCACACCGCCGATGCTCGCCGCCCCCGACCTCGCCCTCGAGCTGCCGACCCGCCTCCTCGTCCGCCAGGCAGCGCCGGGTGTATCGAACAGCACGATCGTCTTCTCCGACCCGAACGCCCTCGCTCGCCGTTACGGGCTCAGCTCCGAGCAGGTCGCCGGGCTGGCCGGGGTCGTCTCCCTGGTCGACCGTGCGCTCGGGGGTGTGTCCGATGCGTAGCGATCGGTGCATCGCAGGTCGGAACGCGCCAGCCCGGCGACCTGCCGCCGACGGCATCACGGCGAGCAGCATGAGCCGATGAAGGCCGTCCCGACCATCGCGGTGGTCGGCGCCGGGCCGGCGGGGATCGCCGCCGTCCGCCAAATCCGAGATCGAGGCGGTGTTCGCGTCGTCCTCGTCGTTCCCGAAGGGCGGTCGGAGTACCTGCCTGGCACGCTCGCCGTGGCCACCGGTGACGCCCGTGCCGGCCAGTACAGGACCCGGGTCGAGCTCGCCGGGGTCGAGATCATTCCGGCCCAGGTCGAGGCGATCGAGCCCGGTGCGCTCAGGATCGGCGAGTCCTGGCTTCGGGCTCACGCCGTCATCGCCGCGCCCGGGCTCGCCCTCGATCCCGTCGGCCGCGCCACGCGCGGGGAGCTCGTCGGCTTCTGGGACCCGACCGGGGCCGAGGCAGCCGCGCCACGGATCCGCGCTGTCGAGCGGGGCGCCATCGACGTCGTGATCTCGTCCCTCCCCTATCGCTGCCCGCCTGCGCCCTACGGCCTGGCCATGCGGCTCGCCCGGCGCGCTCGCCGGCTCAGCCAGCAGCTCCAGGTCCGCCTGGTCACGCCCGAGGAGCACCCGCTCGCCGCGCTCGGGCGCGTGCTCGGCGACGCGCTGCTCGCCGGCTGCCAAGACGCCGGCGTCGAGGTCCGCCTCGGCGCCGAGATCGACCCCGATGCCTTGGCTGGAGGGGCGATCACCGCGGGCGCAAGCGACCGGGACGGGGCGGACCTCACGATCGTGATCCCCCGGCACCGCGCGAGCCCCCTGCTCGCCGACTTGGTCGAGGGGACCAGCCCGCTCGTCACCGTCGACGCCCGCTTCGCCACCGAGATGGCCGGGGTCTTCGTCGTCGGCGACGCTGCCGCCAGCCCCTACCCGAGAGCCGTGGATCCCGCCGCGTGGTCGGGGACGCTCGCAGCGACGGCGGCACTGTCCGAGCTCGGCTTCGATCAGGCCCAGACTCCCGAGGCGCCTGCACCGGACTGCTTCGTCGACCACGGCGACGGCGCCTACGAGCGCATCCGGATCACCTACCCCGGCGGGGCACCGCCACGGGGGGAGCCCGCCCGCGCCCCCCACCCCCCCCCCGCGGCACCGGGCACCGGCCTCGACGCGGGCCACCGGGCGGGGGGCGGCCCCGCGG
>Ga0080006_1087715_pt1 | contig 19279 bp, 14 predicted proteins | sample RS3BMetagenome_FD_69209 | JGI IMG/M metagenome (GOLD analysis project Ga0080006, IMG submission 69209) | Ferric oxide microbial mat and aquatic microbial communities from Rainbow Spring, Yellowstone National Park, USA - RS3B (SPADES... ... | reverse complement strand
CTCTCTTTCGTTGTGGGGCGGGTTATTGTTCTTCGCTTTAGGGTTGCGTATGAGAGATGTTAATAGTGGGGGACCCTCGGCACACCGCCACCGCTCGGCGGGATTTTTGCAGAGGAGCCGATACCGCAGCGACGCTCCTAGATACCGGCATGTTCGCGGTGATACCAGCATGCGGCGCTCAGAGCTTTTTACGTTTTGGAACGGTGTCTAGACTGGAGCCTTATTCGCGGAACAAAGGCGCCGTGCAGTGCACGCGGGTATCTATGGTGCATACCAAACGGTATCGATACACCCGCGCAGCAGCGAGGCATCATCTTGCCACGTCGCTGGTATGTGTGTTGCGCTTCTTCCGCGCACTTTCCGATAAACGCCCGTCTCATCATCGATACACCGTCTGTCTGCGTTGCCGAATACCAATCGGAAAGGACTCATGATTTGCGCCGCTTGCGCTCGACTGGTGGCGACCAACGAAGATACTGAGGATCGAAGGGCATACCACGGTTACCGAGATCCATGTGCTCGACACGCCTCAAATCGATGACGTGTTGGCCCTCGTGGTAGTGCACGAGATCCAGTGCTCGGAGTGTGCCAATGATATCTTCGGTTTTCATCATTGTGCGATCGGCAATATCCTCTATGCTCAGCGGACCAGTCGCTTTCATCAGTAGATCAATGAGGATCTGACTCCAGTAGCTGCGGTAGCCGAGCAATCCGAGGTCGCTGAGCGGCTTCTCGGGCGAACCACGGATACCCTCGCGTCGACTCAGTTCATAGCTGAGCGCAATGAGGAATTTGCCGTACCCTTTGCGCTGGTAGGGTGGCAACGTGAGAATGCAGGCAACGTTGTAGTTCTCCTCGCTGGCCTTTTCTTTGGAGAAATAGCCGACAAAGTGGTATCCCCAATCATCAATCTCACATAGTACGTAGAACAGGAACGGATCCACGTCGTAGTAGAGGGTCTTGTGGTCCAGGAACAGCTTGGATATGTAGCAGATGTTCTGGCAGTAGAAATGATTCCGGGCGCCATCGACCTCGAAGACCGCGAGATGGTCCTTGCGATAGATCTCCCGTCCAGGTGGGCACCATCGCGTGTTTCGTGCGAGATGTCGCTCAAGCCCATCTCGGGTACGGAAGAATTTGAGTGTGAATTCGCACACGTAGAGTGTTCGCAAATTGCGGTATTCTGGTGGGAGAGGCGAATAGTACCAGGTCTCCATCTCCCAGCGTCCGATGACGATGCTGTGGAGGTTTTTCACCCGAGTGACCACATCCGCAGGCAGGTCTGCGCCAGCACTAGTGCCTGAAGCAGCCTTTTGTTGTTGATCTGCACGAGACTCGTTACCCAAAGCGGCAGCAGCAGCAGCAGCAGCAGTGGAAGAAGCAACGTCGGCGGCGGTGGCATGCTCCGCTTTGCGCAAACGTTTGCCACTGCTCGCCGTAGCGCTAGAACGCGAGCGGCGCCTCGCCTGGGATGCTCGCTCGCGACGATAATGCTCCCTGAGACGCTCTGACAAATCCGAAAGGTCGAAATGCTCGATCGTTAGCCATTCATCCAGCCGTTTATTCCATCCATCGAAATGGATGTAGTATTCATGCTGCTGAAGTTCATCATTATAGCGCACGTCGACGATGGAGCCCAAGTGCGGCTCATGCAGTATTTGTGACTGCGCTATGAGCTGCAAGTTTCGCGGCAGCGGAATTCGACCCAGGTCCACGTGCTTACTCAGGTCGGCGTCCAGAGCCTCGTCGCTGACGCTCGACGCACTCGCCTGAGGCGACAGGGTTGAACGTGGTGTGTTTCCGGCCTTGCCACCCACTGCGTCGTATTCAGTAGCCACTAGAGAAGAAGAAACGGCATGACTTCGTTGTATCCGATGTCGTTCGGAGCGCTCTCGGCGAAGTGCGCTCTCGTCAGACGTATCCGAGGCGAGCTCAAGGTCACTGGCTGCGGTGGGCGTCGCACGCTCCAGGCTGGAGTCGCTTGACCGCTGACCAGGTTCACGCAGCGTCCCGTGCTCGAAGCTCGTTTCGCCTGGTATGCTGCACTCGCTGAGTGCGTTTGCAGACTCGGCAGTCCCGGTCGAGTTGGTCGCAACGCCGGCCGTTGCATTACGACGCAGCGCTCGCCTCGTGACCCTGGCTACGCCGCCTCGGTTTCCCTCTGGCTGGTTTCCAACGGTTTCGTTCTCTGTGACCAACGAGTTTGGACTCGATTCCGAGCGAGTGCGCCCTAGAGGCATGGCGTCATACCGGTGCAGGGGTCGGGTTTTTCAAATGAACACGTTCGAAGCGACAGTTACGCGTGCAAGTTCGAAAGCGCACGAGGACGCAGGGCTAGTGCTGGTGCCGGTGCTGGCGAGTGCTTCTGCTGGTGTCGACATGGAACAAGACGTAACGTTTATGAATATTAATCAACAAAAACGTACAAATCAGCACATCAAGGCACAGAACGGTCACCACCCCGCGATCTCGCCTCTGCCGCTGGCGCGCCGATGCACGGGCGTACCAGGGCAAGCTGGTCGTCGCTGGTACCAGAGTCCCCGAATCCTGTCCAGCAACGCCAAGAACACGGTACCGCAACGCCTTGCTCGAGACCTGATAGGCGTCGCGGCTGTCGCCGCTTGCCGTCTGACATCCAACGGTCAGAATCAGGGAAACGGCAGCGACGATGACTCGGCTGCAACGTTTGTAGACGGGGAGCTTTGTTTCAAAACAATCGGTTTTCGCAGCAGTACCACATGAGAACCTGCTGGCATCGCCTCCTCGGGTACCATGAAAACGAGCGGAACGAGTTCATCGTCAGAGGCAGCATCCGCAACAGACGACTCCTCTCTGGCGGTTGCAGTCTCCGATGCCTCCTCTAGATGCTTATGTTTCCAGTCCTGTATACATTTTTGGACACTGCGACGCATGTTTGATGCGATTCTTTTCGTGGGCAGCTGCTCGGCGTGCTCCCTAACGAATGCGTCCAGGTGCGAACGCAGCTGCGCCTCCATGCGGGTTGCCTCGGCGTCCAGCAGTTTCCTCCGCTGCGCTGCTGTCCGCCGAGCATCCCGCTCTGCTCGATGCTGCTGAGCCTGCCGCTGACGGGCCAGCTCCAGGTGGATCGCGTGCGGATCGCGCATGTCGTGAATGCTTCGTTTGCGAGAGGTCCTCGACGGAGCGCACAGCGTCGTTCCGAGGCACGCAGCACCGCTATCTGTTTGAGACCCCAGCTGCACGAACGCACGATCATAAAACTTTTGCGCGTGGCTCTGACACTGGGCTGCGCTGCGGGTACCCACGTACGCGGCGATATCCCTCCATTTCCCCTTACCATAGATGCGTAGAGCCTCGAGAAACCGAGCGTGCTCTTGCAAGCTCCATGCTCGTTTAAAACGAGCCCGCTTTAGAGACGGTTCAGCGTGGCTCGTTGCCCGCCACGCTTCCCAGAAGCGCAGCGCCGCCGGTCCGCAGAGCTCCTGCTCGCGTCCTTCTCTGCCACCTGCGATCAAAATGACTGCTGCCCCGCTCTTCAGCGCGCACCTACGTGCGTCCTCTGACAAGTAGTCGGCACCTCGCCCTTGCGATAAGCTATATTCGCCGACTGTCGGCCGCGCAGATGTTTCCGCAGCGCTGCCCCGGGACCCGGGGGCACCGGCAAGCTCGCCTTTGTCGCTTTGACGTAGAGTTCCGACCGCTGTACTCGCTGTTGCGCCAGAACGGCACACCAGCTGCTCACGTGGCGCAACAGCAACCGCATCAACAGCTTCTGGTCCTTGTGCCGCCCGCGGCTCGCTCAAGTCCAGCTGGTCACGTTGCCAGTCGTCTGCAGCAAGAAACTGCGCAGCGTGGAAAGGACAACGCCCCAGACGACCACAAAAAAGCTGCTTACAGTTGCGCGCTCCACACACTCGGAACCCGTGCAGGTTAAACACCTTGTCGGTACCGTCCTTCAAAACAAGCACGGCTGAAAGCGCCCCACTTGTTGCCCCCGTGGACTTGCCTGGGTCCATACCTTCACCGCAACCCAAACTGCAGGGCGATAGCCGGTATCCGTCGCAGTGGATGCGCCGCAGATGATTGGTTTTGATATGTCCTTATTGTACAGATATATCCCGCACCCAACTGCTCGCTGGCGCGCACCTGCCGCTGTCTCTGCTGTGGCTAGGCAACTGCGTTCGTTTGTGAGCTGCTGTTGGGAAGCTTTCGAACACTTTCGTGGAAAACTCTACTTTCTTTGGGGCACAAGCTTCATATCCGCAGAGGGGCTCGGACAGGGACGCCCGACGCCGGGTTGCACACCTCGGCATGTCGAACACTATCACGTCCGAGGAGGTCAACTACCTAGTCTTTCGCTACCTATTGGAGAGTGGTTACACCCACTCGGCCTTTACTTTTGGTCACGAGGCGCTTGTGCTGGAAAACGACTTTGATGCTACTGGAGTTCCACCAGGGGCTCTTTTGGGTTTTCTGCAGCGAGGCGTCAGCTACGCTGAGATTGAAGCGCACGTTGCGCGCTTGCACGCAGAGCGCGTCAAACGTAGCACAAGCTGCGAGGAAAACGGTGCGCTTGCCCCCGAGACCGTCAGTTCTGCGGATAAAAAAGATGCAAGGACTCCGGTAGTTGTCAACCTTGCTGACGTACATCGGGCGCTGGTCAACAGGCCCAAACGACGTCGAAACGTGGTTGCAGTGGAGGCTCCGGCTCGGCGCAGCGCGACCGGTCCCGATACCGCAGCAGCGCCCGAGACACTTTACACCGTTCACGACAGCGAAGTCACCGTTCTTTACGGGCACACTGCGGAAGTTTTCGCCATAGCCTGGAACCCCGTCCACGAGTACCTGCTCGCAAGTGGGAGCGGCGATGCGACTGCTCGTATCTGGGCAGTTCCTGCTGGGCCTTCGGGACGAACCGCTGTCGCGCCGCCGCTCGAGCTTCGTCATCAGAGTTCGGAGGAACGTCAACCACGGGGTAGTCCCACGTTGTCCAGTGGAACAGATGAGGTCACTGTCAACAGCACGAGTGGAGCGCCGCTCGCTCCGGGCAATGCGCGTCAACGTCGCGCTCCATCCCGTGACGTTACCGCTCTGGACTGGTCGTCCGATGGTCATCACCTGGCGACCGCGTCGTACGACGGAGCCGCCCGCGTCTGGAGCAGCACGGGCGCACTGGAACGAATGTTTACGGTTCATGTTGGCCCGGTTCTTTCATTGAAGTGGAACTCCACAGGGAAGCGACTGGCGACATCTAGCGTGGATCACAGCGTCGCCATTTGGGACACTTTCTCTGGTCGAATGGAACAACAGGTACAGCTTCATCGAGCACCAGTTCTCGACGTGGACTGGCAGAGCGAGGACACGCTCGCGTCATCCGGCAGCGACAAAATGATTTATGTGTGGCGCGTTGGCGAGCCAAAGCCGCTTCGAGTCTTCTGCGGGCACCAAGACGAAGTCAATAGTATCAAATGGGACCCGACGGGTACCCTGCTCGCAAGCGCCTCTGACGACTGCACCGTCAAAATCTGGCGACCTATTCGTCAGAGCGGAACAAGCGTATCGCTTGCGTCGAGAACATCCAACGGCCAGAATGTCAGTTCAAGTAGTGATTACCTCGTTCAGGACTACACTGACCATACCAAAGAGGTCTACACCGTGCGATGGAGCCCGGGCACCAATCACTACCTCGCATCTGCGTCTTTCGACAGCACAGTGCGTATCTGGGAGCCTGCGCACGGAGCTGCCAAAGCGACGCTTACTTTGGCACGTCACTTTGGGCCCGTGTTCTCCATTGCATTCTCACCGTGTGGCCAGTACCTCGCGTCCGGTTCCTCCGATCGCAACATGCTGATATGGAGCCTGCGAGAGGGCGGCAAGCTCATTCGAGTCCTGCGCTGCCAAGGCGGTATCTTCGAGGTGGCATGGAATGCAACCGGCTCAAAAGTCGCAGCTGCATTGAGCAATGGCACCGTCGCTATTACCGACCTCCGCATGTAGTGACATGCGCAGCGTCCGGCGCTTACGCATACCCTCCGCAGCCGTGCTTGCACTTGGCATTTTTAGCAACGAACGCGTCCGCTGGGAGGCAATCGAGTCCAGAACGAATAGACGCTCGCAGCCACGCTAAGATCGAGTCGTTTTGTTCAGATCGCGTATCATGCAGCCTTTGAACGTATCGAAACGTGAAGAAGGGCATCATGACTTGTGCGCGGCATCCAAATGAGTTGGAACTCAGCTTTCGAGAGGCATCCTGTTCGTGAGCGGCAGCGATACGGCGTGTAGATCGGGTGCACCACTCGGGGTCGTCACTGGAGGCGCGCAACACCAACGATATCGCTGTGATCGCTCATTGTTGAATCAAAGCCTGGCTAGGAGCCACGTCCACGTGTTTGCTATCGAGTCACCATGGTTTGCAACTATGTAGAGCCTACTTGGCGGTATGGCTCTATATCTCTCTGGCCGGTGCAGGTGTGGCGCTGTGCATGGATACTGAAGTTGTAAACGCACTCTACAGCTCATGATGGCGTATGGATCCCTCGCCTATGAATGCAATGGAGTGCCAAGAAACGTGACTGTGCGAATGCCAGCACTCGGTGCCAGGCGCCTCGGTGCCCCCTGACGCAAGTTACAGGTGTGCGTTTGCTGCTGCTCGGTGTAGCGGGTTCGTTGTGTCTTGGACGCAGCGTCTGCGAACGCTGCACTACTCGCGTCGAGCCTGTCAACGAATACCGTTCGTGATCCAGGAGCAGCACCAGTCCTAAGAGTACGGGCTAAGGTCACGAGTGTAATGCACCGAGCCTGTATCCGTTCAGGGCCCAAACTGGTCTCGAGCTGCTTCCGGTGAGCGGTGTCCAAGCGCCCGCTGCGAGTTCATAAGAACGATAAAGGGCGCTTAAGCCTTTTCCTCTTGCACAGCTCCATCCGCAGCGAGATACGACCGCCTTGTGCACAGCACCGAGCTCGCATCGCAGAGGTCTGGCTTCAACAGTATCTTGGTCGTGCGTGTGCCTAGTAAGGGAGAGTACCAGGTCAGCATCGCTTGCGAACAGAAGCTGCGGGCAACGTCGATGCGGAGCACGGTGTTGGTCGTTACCAACAACACGTTGCACGGTACGCGCAGTGCAACTTGCAAAACTCGACGAAATCACCGCACCGCATCAACAGCACAGACGTTAACAAGTACTCGTTCAAGTGCTGATCGCCTCGGGAGAACAGCTCGTTACTATGAACGATTTGCGCGCGCAGCTGCCAACTACCCCAAGTACAACGTTTGAAACGAACACAATGATGTCGTATGGAGATGGGATTCTTGAAGCGCTATATGGACATGTAGATGAACCAAGGAGGCCCAACGTGGTCTCCTGATGATGCAGGCGCACAGCGCGTAGCGCGTGAACCTGGATACCGCGGAGACGATCGCTGGCCTTGTCCAGGGATTCAAGCTGGACGCTCTCGGGAACGCAATCGACTTTTGAGGGACACCGTTTATCGAAAAAAAGACTCATTTACTAAACGTTTCTTTTAAACGCAGTACTATCGAATGATGGTACATGGTTATCAGCCACTGAGTGGCCACGATGACCGTTTCCAATATACATCAATATGTGGCGCACCAGCTTTGCAGCAATGCTGAACCGTTCAGTACTAGTACGGTGCTCCAGGCGAGAATCTCATTCCGCCTCTCGTGGTCACGGAATTTTTCATCCAAAGTCCAGAGCCTCCCTGCGCACACGCATACATGTCCAGATTCCACCAAACGCAGAACAATGCGCTCCACAGAGGTATCGAGGCCTGATCGACGCAACGATGCTGCTAGCGCCGCACCAGGACAGCACGACTTTGCCTCATCGTAACACACAATAGTTCGCGAGAAAATTCAAGCAGCCAGCGTCGATGCTGACGAGAAATGATGCAAAAGAAAGCACGCGGTCGTAGATGATGATGGTCGTCATCATTATCTTCTTCTTGTTCATCTTGTTTATCATCACCGTTGACTACCTGCTCCCAGTTGTTGCGCTTACGTCGCTCTCTGCACAACCTCCACGACTGCACACAGCACAGGGGCGATCACGAGCGCCCCATTCACTCGCGATATCGACCAGCAAACGCACTGCATAGTCTGGAACGTCCACACACGCACACGCACAGCACGCACGCATAGATGTACACACATACGTGCATAGATGCACATACGTGCATAGACGCGTCGCATACGTGCATAGATGCATCGCATACGTGCATAGATGCATCGCACGCATGCATAGACGCGCCGCATACGTGCATAGAAGCACACAAATACGTGCATAGATGCATCGCACGTACGTGCATAGATGCACAGCACGCATGCATAGACGCATATACGTGCATAGATGCACAGCACGCATGCATAGACGCGTCGCATGCTGCGCCGCCGCCGTGCCGTTCCGCCCGATCGCCATCGCGACTGCAGGGCAATGTTCGCGCGAACGTCAGTCGTGGGCATTCCACATAGATACACAGAGCACCCCCTGAGACTTTGGTAGACCAGCACGGACTGCGACGAAACCTTGTAAGCTGTTCCGACGTCGTGGGCTTTCAACGGTGCTGTTCGCAGTGGTAAGCTGTTTCGAATAGAGGACACGCCAGCATGCAACGGTTCTTGGTGTGCGGTGGCTTGGATGCGCTCTTAAGGCGCACAATAGCGCGCGCAACGAGCACGAGCACGCGTTGGCGCAACCTTGAGATCCTTGACGTACCCGCACATAAGGATAAGACATTTCCGCAAGGGTATTGGTTCTGGTGGCGTAGCAGTGGACTTTTAGTTCCTGGTGGGCGTACGAGGCGGTCAGCGCTACAGACGAGCGTGCCGTGCTGCGCGAGCATCGCGACCAAAGCCAGCGGTTCGAGTGCCTCGCTGTCGCCGCCGCGTGCCTCGGCAGCTATGGACACATCAAATGATGAAGCCACGGACTTGCAGCCGCCGGTTCGGGGAGCGCCGCCTGGAGCGATGCCCACCGCGGAGGATCAAGCAACCGGACTGGAGCGTTTGGAGCTGGAGTACCCCGACCTTTTCAAACACAACGAAGTTATCCGCGGGCCTTTCGGGACCATGGATGCTCCGGTTATGGTCGAGAGCGCCTACAACAGCCGTATCGTGGGTTGCACGGGTCCCGCTGCACCCAATGATCACGACCTCTACTGGCTCGAAGTGCGGAAAGATCAACCCGCAGTTTGCCCACTTTGCGAACAGGTATTTACGCTTAAACAAGTGACGTAAAATGGCATGCACCATACGCTCGCGAGGACAGGCGCCCAGGTCTCTTGTATGGATTCGTATGTCCGTACCTGCTGTGGATTTTGGTGCACGCCCAGTATGCGTTTTCGTCAACGAAAGCCGGCAGGCAACACGCCCGGCCAGACGCGCTACTGAACGGTGGACGCATGGCGCGCAAGCACCAGGAAAAGCAACGGATTCCCGTTGATGAGAGCACGTGCTCTGATTCAGCGGCTCCAGACCGATGGTGAGCGCGATCATCAGGACTCACTAGACGCTTTCCAATCGATATGTCTCTGTCAGTAAACCGCAATGTTCGTCTGCCTAAAGCTGTTTTGCGCGAAACCAAGCCGCGAACGGTAACTATTCATATCTGTGAGGTTGCGAAGCATGCGCGTAGTGAACAGCACTCGTCAACGCGCTTCGTGGACATCCTCCGGGGGTACGCTGCAGGCGCACTGACCGGCAGTTGTGCCGAACTTAGCGTCACCTTTGCATGCTAGCATACGGGCCTTTATGCATACAAGTGTGGCGGTTTGCTTACGTGGTTATGTGCTTGCATTGTGAATTCGCAAGGAACATTGCATCCGCCTACACGAGTATCCGACGAAAATGGAATACGGAAATACGCGATTTGGTCCTGATTTTCAGTTCTTGCAACGTTTCCCGGGATGCACAGCCGCGACAGTCGATGACAAGCACCCACGCCTCTCGTTTCCTCACATGCAGCGTGCGCACATCACGCATTCGTCATGTTTTTGATCTGTGTATTTCAGGGTGACAAGTGGGCTTCCCGATTTGCACCGCCGGACTGACGACGAAGAAAAGTTGATCGTCGTCTCCGGATGACCTGTTAACAAGCGCACGCCGAATGTTCCCTGAATATGTAAATTCAAGGAATCAATGACATTCGAAACTCAAGTCGTCCTCAGTTTGTATCCGTCGACGAAGCAGCATTCGATAGGACCAGCATGAGACCCCTTCATACGATATGGTATCACGAGCGTCCGTCTCTTCTGTTTGGATGGAAGAGCGTTTTGGACTCGGAATTCACTTGTCGTGGCAACTGCTATGAGGGTAGCTTGCGTCAAAACTTTATAGGAAAAGAGCGTTGACTGATCGAAATTTGTCTCGACTTGATCTCGAGCCTGAATACTCCATCGATGCTCTGGCGCTTCACAAATCCGCTGGCGAACGGGACTGCTTTCGCTTGCGTGTGCTTTCGTCCGCGTATGTGTCACGTGGAACGTCCATAACATGCCCGACATCTTTATAAAACGGTAGTGGGCGCGGCGTTGAGCTAGGGCATGGACGGGAGCTCGCTGCACCCGTCGAGGGCATGTACCAAGCGTTGAAGCAAACGCTCGCGTGCCGCAGAGCAGCGCTCGGAACAGGAGGCTCGGACTACATAGATGCAAACGCCTGACCACAATCAAGTGTCACTGCTGGTGCGGAGGTCGCACCGAGGTTCTCTACACACCTGATGACTATGGCAAACGAGGCGTCGATCGCAAGTTTTGCATCTCCATGAAATGCCTCGAGAATAGCTTAATTGTGGAATCGGATCATTTACATTGCTATGCACATCCAATTTCTGTTTGCAAAGCAGCTTGAAACAAGGGAGAGACTCGCGTATTCAAATCCGAAGACTATCGAGAAGAGAACGGAAGCATACGCAAAAAAATCAGCCTGCAGAGGATGCTTTTGCTGGCACTGGGAACAATAGCATGTGCACCAAAATGAGCGTTCACGTTCTATTTGATGCTGACTAACTTGGGCCAGGGCCATTCACAAAACCCATGGTACAGAAACTCTTACGCTCAATGCATCCATCGTACCGCATAAAAAACTCGAACCCTTCTGCCGGAAAGCACGTTTCTCGCGTACGCCTCGCGACGCACGCGTTCCTGGCATCTGTCGTGAACCGGACGCTCGACAAACCGTGCGTTCCGCAAACGCCGCTCCGTTTCGAACGATCCCAATGATCACAACAGAGACTCGTAGGTGACGCAGAGACCACAGAGTGCACACTGCTTGCGCCCGAGAGCATCCTGGGAATTCGAAGCGCCCACAAAGACCCACTCGTGTTCATGGGCAGCACGCTGATCAGCGTCGTCGTCTGCTCCTGCAGGGGTTGCGGCAGGCACGCGTTCTCGTTTCGCGGGTTCCGCGGCAGACGATGAAGACGTCTGCTTGCCCGCTTTGCGACTGGAGAACGTTGCATTCGTGTCCTGGACCTGAAATCCGCCATATCGTTTCCTCAAACGCTCTTTCGCTACAATAGTCCGAATGAGTTGTCGCCAGCGTCGCAGCGCGTCCTCTCGCATCCTTTTTTCGGCTCGTTCTCGTCGCCGCTTGATCTCTGCTTCACATGCATCCGTAAGCGCTGCAGCGTTTTCGGTGCAGACGACGACACCGCGAATAGCTGGAACGAAGCCGCATGCTCGTACCTCAAAACCGACCATCGCTGGTACGAAGTCAAAGCCGAGACGGCGCGCAAACATGGCAGCGAAAGGCAAGTCGACATGCGTTGTTCCCAGAGGCAGGTGATTCGGCGTCCAGAGTTCGATATTGCCCCGCAGGCCACATCGAGGGACAATACCATTTTCAGCTCGAGGTCGCGGCATGGGGTCCGTCTGCCAAATACCGAATAGTTCCGTCGGACCTGCGGTGGCAGTCGACGAATCCTCGAGCTCTTCAGGTGCTTGCTGGCGCCGTTCTCTACGTCGTTCTTCACGACGTTGTCGAAAACGGGACATGAACGATTGCACGATTTTGTAGGGCAGCTCGCTCTCCCGAACGATTCGGCATTCACGAAACCAGCGCTCCCGGGTATGCAACAGGTGAACATCTCGTCGACGGTAGACAGGTATAGTTTGAATCCGTCCGTTTGGCTGGATGCGTTGGATGTTTCCGATGGCAAGCTTCGGATGAATCGCCTCATACTTTTTCAAATGTTCCTCAAGCACAAAAGCGGGGTGATTTTTCAGCGCAGAAATGGATCGAGGAATGGGTTCCGCTTCATGTAATCCCCAAAATTCATTTTGCTCCAAATTGTCCAGTGCATTCCAGAGCGTGCTGCGTTCCCTGAACGCGTCGTCGTCGATAGCGTCGTGCTCTGTTTCAATCAGGTGTGTGCGTGGCTGAAAGGGGCTCAGCATTGGGAGCACCTCCTCGGTCCAGTAGCGATGACCGTCAAGACTGCGAGCCTCGAGTACAGGTTGGAACCGGGTTGTGTAGCGGCGGGTGACGTCACGTCCAAATCCATGCTCCAGCGCGAAGATATACGGGACAACTCGTTCGGCACGCTCCCGTTTCCATCGATTCGTGGGGAGCTCGGGAGTCTCGAGCTCGCTCGACGCCGTGTCGCTCTCGCTCTGTGAGCGATCTCCACTGCGCCCATCCATCTCATTGTATGTTGCATCGGGACGCAGCCTTGATGAGCGTCGCTTCGGTCGTTGGATACGATTACCGTCACCGTCGTCTTCTTCCCGTGGTTCGTTGGAAACGTCTCCTTTCAGGGATCTTGTCTTAGACGGATTCAGGTGCCGATCCCGCTGGCCAGTTGCCGCGGACCGGGGCAGAGGCCGCGTCGTACGGGTCCACCAAGGCAGCACCGTGACGGCTAGCGGGTCGTCGACCAAGCATCGCAGCGGATCGAGATGGATCCAGTGCTGTTGAGTCGGATCCCATACCTCCAGCCAGTATTGCGGCACTCGGTAAGGATCCGCGTTCGTGAGATTCCATCGACCAGGAACAGACAAGGACCATAATCTACCCGTCTTTCTGGCCTGCGAGCTCCGATCGCTCGACTCGGCTGTGCGACGATGGGCAACCTGCGGAGATATGTTCACGCCCACTCTCCACGGCGCGAGAAAAGCCGATTGAATCTGATACGCCCATAAGTATGTCGGACGCGTATTGCCTCTTGGATTGGAGTAGCGCTCAGCGGACTCGAGCGCACTTGCGGTACGTTTGCTGTCGCGGATACGCCAGTTCTGGCGCGTTCTTTGAGTTTTGCTTGTCGAGAGGCCGCGTCCAGCTTGCTGCTGCTGCTGCTGATGAACGTCACGTTGCTGCACTTGCGGCGATTCAAGGGCGCGTCGCGGCAACGAGGCTTCTACAGTGTCTGCATCCAGAGTCGACGCCTTCGAGTGTACCGCGGGCGGCTGCGCTTCGACTCCATGTGCCTGCATCGCATGCTTCTGCTGTAGACCGTGCGACGATCGAGAGTTCCGCAGTGGCTTACCGGGTCGTTTCCGATTGAGTGGTGGTTCCAATGGACATTGCTTTTTCGATGGAGGCACATCGGCTGGAGCTGGAGGAAACCAATGCTCCAGGATGGCCGAAAGTCGTGCTTGCCAAGTCGGTAAACCAGATCCCTGATCGACAAGTTCCAAGTGCTCGGGTTTGCGGCCAATTATATTTGGGCCTGCAACGAATCGCACGAGTCCGTATCTCTTCAGCAGCACAGTGCTGCCATCGGGAACTGGGGCGGACTGCACGCGCTTGCCCTCAGGCCGCGCTTGCGACTGAAAGTTCAAACGACCGAGCAACGCTCGTAGCATGGCGCATGCAAGAGCAACCAGCTCTTGTTCACCACCCAAGCCATGCAGCATAGCGTGCTCTAGACGGGTATGTGGTGTGCGTGGAACTGGCACTGAATATCCTGATTCGTCGGGGCAGCATACCTCACAGGGGAACGATGACTGCCGGTAGTTCGACGCAAACCAGACCACAAAATACGTCAAAGCCTCTGCAAGACTAGACGAAGTCTCCCTAAAGGCATCTTCAGGGATTCGGTCAAAACGCTCGATTACCTCGCATGGAACTAGGGAGAGTGCGCGGGCCTGGATAGTTGCCGCACTGGAAAGTCGATCGAAAGTGAGCGACGACGCCAGCATACATAGAAGATGTATGCGATTTATGCGTAAAGCATTGGCACGCTCTGCAGCGGAAAATGTCTTGGTCATTTTTCGCTTGGTTGCAAGTGATCCTCGCCGGCGCTTCGCAGCCCTATGATCAGCGTCTGAGCCAGTGGAGTCAGCTTGCGAACGGGACACCCCGCTCGCGCTATCTGTACCCTCTTCGTCGAGCTCGAGAACAACTTCTAGCTGGTCTTTTGTTTGCACAGGAGATGGCTGCTCTGCCGCACCCTCTGTCCAAGCAGACTCCCACTCTATATCCTTCTCGAGGTCCGCTACGGGCGAGAGTGCGCGCGGGTTCTCCTGCAGGGCTGTGGTTGGAACAGTGCGACGCGGAGGCTTCGTGTCTGGGCTTTCTTCAGCGACCTCAACATCCGCCACGTTCAATCGCTTCAGAGCTTCCAGTGCTGCACGACGAGCTTCCCGCACTATGCGAGTGGGTGCTTGCGGTGCTGCAGCGGCGTTTGCGGCGTCCGTCCTACGAGTTCGCTTTGTTGCTCGATCCAGCGTTCTCTGAACCGCATCGTTCGATGCGGTTTGCAGCGTTCCGACAACTGAAGACTCTTCCGGTGTAGCTGAACCGCCCCCGCCCTGACCGCTGGTCATGGTAAATCGAAGTTCGAACTGGGTTAAACGGATCTACGAAAACTTGGTGAAAAGCGCAGAGGCCTGTGTGAAGTGGCGTACGAGGTGGATATGTCTTTCTGTCTCATAATGTCCAGTTACAACAGCGCTGCACTCGTGGCGACACCCACCGTCTGCAACTGCTGCACCGTTTCTGCAGACATGCGCTGGAAGATTATGTGTCATTTCTCGGATCGCTAGGAAGCCTCAATCGGAGCACACATTGAAAGAACTTGGGCGTCACGGGGCTCTTGTGTAACCGCGTTGAGCACCGCGCGGACAAGCGCTAAACTGGGTAACGCAAAACGTTCGCAGCTCAAGTTCGAGAGTGAGAAAGTGTTTCTGGCCTCGCGGAACCAGCGACACGCAGCTAGGTAGACAAGTGAGTTCGCGGAACGCGAGTTCTTGCTGGCCTTGCGTCTAGCGTCGAAGTGAAGCTCAACGTTGCACAGCGCTGGGTCTTTCCAAGTTACCGTGAGAGCACCTGGGGTGAACCGCAGCTGCCGACACGTTGAGATTGTGGAATCGCACGAATTCCATGGAGCAGTACGGGCCTGTTTGACTTGTACTTGAAAGTTCACCATGCTTGCAACCTTTCTTGCGAAGAAGCGAGTTACGGAAAGAGGTTCTGGTTTTGGAGGACGTGAGCGCCGCGCGGAAGGCCAATGCGCGCTCCCCGCAAAAAGCATAGTTCCATGGGCTCTGGACGCGAAAGTTTATGCCCGCGACGTTGAGTGCTGAGCTTGAGGTTTCTAGTCTTGCTCAGTGAATAACGCGGAAAATGCATAGAGCAAAACAGCAGGCAGAAGGAAAAGCAGTCCCCAACCCGGTCTGGTGCAAGCTCGCACTCACGAGCGATGCGTCTGGCGCCATGGGGAGGAATGGCATCGGCACCGCAGCTTGCTGCTGGCAGTGCCGAAGCGCCACCGGACTCGTCGCCGCTGCCTACAAAGCTGTGTCCCAGACACGCGTGAATTCGAATGAAGCTAACGGGTGCAAGGCGGGTGCCACAGGCTGACATCGACGACAGTTGACGCCAACGCGCAGCCTAGAACGACGTCGAGTGGAGCATAACGCGCAGCGCCGTTTGCGCTGAGACCTGCTAGCCTAAAGCACTGCTGCGGATGCGAAGACTGACGAGCTTCATGGCCTGCTGGGAACGATCTCACAGCTGCGGTGTGCACTGGAGAAACGAAATCGAGTCCGGATGCTTCCGTTCGGGCATGCCAATGAGCAGAACACGTCTCAGGTGCGACGATGACAACGGATACCGCGAATTCGCAGCCTATTGGTAACTCCATCTGGTGCTTCTCCAGCGTGTTATTTCCGTGCAGGTGGGCGTTGTATTCGACCAGCGCCGCTGCGAACGGCTGTGCGCGTGTTCGCTATGGTGCATTCCCGGAGCAGCAGCGACCGCCTCTGCGTCACCAGGTATCCAGGATGCTGTGCAGCATGGTCATTACCGGAGTCTTTGCGAGGCGCAGGCCTGCATCGCTGCTTCCGCCTCACCACGGAGGACGGCTTGAGATCGCTAGACATGTCGTCTACGATCGGACGCTGCTGCTGCTACTACTGCTGCTGCTGTGGGTAGAGCATTGCCCGCACAAGGCCGCTTGCGCATAGTCCACGGTGTCGAGCCGCAGCTGCCGCTTGTGAATACCGCTGTTGCCGGCTAGGCGTCGACCGCCGAGCCTTGTAATCTGCTAGGTTTGAAAAAGTCAAATACTTCTGCATGCTCATTACTCACCCAAATCAGTCCATAGTGACGCATCAAGAGGCGCAGCTCTTCGACTTCATCGAGTGCAACGATGCGCTCGATCCTGCTCCGTTCGCAAGCGTCGTCCCGGAGTCGCTGGTAGACCTCCATCATATCCATGCCGCGGCCCGGATGCTTCGATGCCGCTCCAGGTGCAAACAACGACTCAAGGTTGCGAACAGCCTCATCCAGGGTCGCGCGGCAATTCAGACCTTGCAGCGGAGCACCGCGTTCTTCTAGGCGTTGTTGCATGTGGCGACCGAACGCGTCGTCCAGGCCGATCGGATCGTAGCACACCAGCAGTGCCGGGTGGTTCGCGAACTGCTCGCGCAATGCCTCTAGGACATTCACGGTATCCGCCGGAGACAGGTACGCCAGAACGCACTCCAGGAGAATGAGCGTGAAGCTCGGTTCGCGCCGCATGCCTCCATGTCGCCGCAGGCGCTCCAGAGCAGCACCGAGAACGGAGCGGCCGCTGCAGAGGTCCGCCGCGATCAGCGCATACACCGGGGTTTCGAGCACCACCTGCACCTTGGATGCAACATCGGGTGCCTGCGCGCCAGCGACGGCGACTCCCGCGTATGCGTCCGCGCTTCCCGCACCGCGTGCCTGCACGTCGGCGACAGGTGCTTGGATGGCGCGAGCGAGCGCTGCCTGCCGTCGAATGCACAACGCCTTGAGCGACGCCACCTGCTCGGTATCCAGTTCATGGTAGCGAACCTGCGGCAGCGGCACTTCTCGGTATGATGAAGACGCCGCCACGCTTGCCTGACGCGACCGCTCTAGTAACCAGAATGGCATACTATCGAGTCCAGCGCCGAGCGAGAGCAACTGCAGCATCGGTGGCTGGTGGCTCGCGCCCGCTTTCAACCGCAGGCGCTCGAGGACTGTGTCCATGATGTGACGCAGCGCCATGACCCGAGCGTACGTGCCGTGCAGGAGCACCGCGTCCAAGCCACTGCTATTTACACGCAACGACCGCGGTACTCGTTGGCCTAGGCTCAGCAGTTGCGCAGTCCCAGCGCCGTTATGCCCGTTTCGCTGGCCTCCTACCAGCGTTTGATGCCCCGCGGCATTCAAATACGTGCCCTCGCCGTCGTCTACATCGCCGCACGCTGAATATGACGGTGACGCGAAATCTGGGCCAGCAGCTTCTCGGAACGCCTTGCCACGGCCTGGGTGCGGCGCGCTGCTTCCGCTTGGCTTGCCACCTCGGTCGACAGTGGGTATCGATGCGTGCCGCTGGCTGCCGTCCGAAATCGCTGCTGACAAACCGCCGTGCTGACACGGCAACCGCTGCCGCTCTCCACGCCCTTGCGGGCACGATGTTGCCGAATCAGCTGCCAGCCTCTGGATCGGATCCAGTAGCGCGATGTAGGCGTCCTCGAAGAAGCCGCACCGCGCAGCAAGGCATTTGGACAGCCATGCGTCGTAACAGGTACGTTGCACCGGTCCCAGGAGTCGCTCCAAACCTACATCCTCATCGGTGCTAGCTCGGGAACCTGCAGAGGTCATTGAGCACACCCGCTTGCCGCGTCCCGCTCGCTGTAAACGCCTTGGCGCTTATCGGGACCGGAACGCACCCCAAAGCTCTAGGCAATGGATGTGCCTTTGGTACGAGATCAAAAGTCACTCAAACCGACCATCAGAGTGTTTTTAGCAAGCTGCAGGCCCAGTAGCTCGCAAACGTCCGGCAAGTGTGGACGTGCGAGGCCGTCTATCTCTCGCTGGCTGACTACGCACCGAACAGCAATCCCAGCGGGCGGGGCGCGAACGCAGGCTCCGCACGGGCAGTGCGGCGCACGCTGCAGAGGTCGCTGCCGAGTCGCTGCCACCAGCGTGACTATTTCGTCGTCAGCACACGGTTTATAGCTATACGCGGCAGATGCGCGCAAACGGTACGTTAGAGTGTGCGGACGTTCGTCATGCTTGACGAGCGCCGAAACTACGACGAAGAAGCGCGCCGTTGCTGTACACGCTGCACAAAGCGCGCTTCCGACTCGATGGAACACCAAGCATTCGTCATGTCGTACTTGGCCAGAGCATAAAACCGTCTCTCGAAGCGACATAGAAAAACCCAGATGCCCAGAATGGTTACCTTGGTAGAGTTTCTCTAAGCGAGCAGCTCCTAACGTAAAAGAGCATACCCAGGTGCTACAAGCTCAACGCAGTTCATAAGCGGCACTGCAGCATGCGGATGCGTGCTGTCCATGCGTGCTGTCTGTGCACGCATGGACACGTGTCCATCCGTGCATGCGTGCAGCACCGGATGAAAGTGTCCATTCAGATTCATCAAGATGCAGATTGGTGCCCTGGAATCTAGAAGAATCTCGAATGCCTGGAAGCACCGGGCATTCATACACGAGTGCAGTGTCTCGAAGCAGAAGCAGAGGCATGTGAAATCAGCGAGGCGTCTCTGTACTGATTGGTTGCAGAGTCGCGTTGTGCCGCAGCTGGGTGCTCGGCAGTGCCCGGCACCCGCTGCCGGTGCTGCATATTCGCCAATGGGTATATCGTTGGTGCTCAAGGAGGACGGCGGTCGCTCCAAGCTCGAAAAGAGTCTATTTGATGTAGACTGGAAGACAAAATACGAATCACGTGGTATCGGGGCATTCAGCTGCAGGGAGAGCTGTGTCTAGCGAGCAATGCCGCATCGCGTATGGTAGCTAGTTTGGAAAGGCGCAGGATGAACGCAGTCGTCGCCATTCGGGACGGTGCTCAATCTGAACAGTCGAAAGCGCG
>Ga0080006_1246483_pt1 | contig 19287 bp, 15 predicted proteins | sample RS3BMetagenome_FD_69209 | JGI IMG/M metagenome (GOLD analysis project Ga0080006, IMG submission 69209) | Ferric oxide microbial mat and aquatic microbial communities from Rainbow Spring, Yellowstone National Park, USA - RS3B (SPADES... ... | reverse complement strand
TAGGTACGCATCAGCATACCCCTCGTACGCGTAGAGCTTGGGCTTCACGGCTTCACGCAACTCCCTCGCGAGTTCATCGGGAGTCTTCCGCTCCGCCCCTGTCAGGACGCACCCACCCAGGAGTGAAGTTAGGACCGCGCGGTCCCACCAATCGCGCTGGGAAGCGCCCTCCACCTTCAATGCCCTTCCTCCCCTGTGTGTGCACGTACCCCTCCTTCTCTTTCCAAAGGAGGTCTTGAGTCTTTGCAACCACCCCACTGCCCATGCACACCCAAATCGTTCGTATCCCAAATTATATATAAACCTATCTATTTTGAAACTGCTGACTAAGGCGAATGCGTTTTACTTTTCTGGCTTTCGCGGTTTTCCGTCGCGCTGGAGAAGAGGTAAATAACGCCTTCGCGATCTTCCGCGAGCTGATGGCGTGATAGCGTACTCTGTATACTAGGTGAGCACCGCCTCCCTCGAGCCAGAGCTCGTCTCCCGTTGCGGCGTCCAGCGTCCGCCAATTTTCGCCGTCATCTGAGGCCTGCAGTTCGGCCCTCCCCTCTCCGTCGCCCTGCAGGAATGCGGACACCTGCCCGAAACCTGGCATGGGATAAGAGGTCAGGCCGCCGCCAACCGCCCTCTGGGCCCAAGGGCCTTCAGCGTCGCCGATCGACATGCTCAGCGCAGGGCGGGGAAAACCGCTCGAGACCCTCAAATCCCACGGGTTAAGGCCATCCCAAGAGTACGCGCCCCCTCCGTCCACGTCGAGAAGAACGGGCAATTTCCTCGACGGCAGATCCCCGCAAACGCCAAGGGCAAATGGCGGACCGCCGTACAAGACGGAGCTTTTAGCGCCGGCAGATAGCATCCCGATACCCCTTATATCGCCGTCTATGTACCAAAGCACTGCGCGTTCGGTTACCTGCACCTTATACCAGTGCTTCGCTTCCGCGTGATCAGCCGGTAAGAAATTCGTCAGATCTAATTCGAGGTGCTTCGCGCTCGCCCCACAAAAGCCCTTGAACTCGTCGGTGCCGGTCCAATAAGCGAAGTGGGCGACTCCTCCGGCGAAAAGATCATCTAACTCGAACCCGAACCAAAGTATTGGTCCGCTTTGGGTGGGGGCTCTGGGCAGCTTTGCCCTCAACTCGAACTGCCCGTACTCGAAGAGGTCTCTGCTCCTAAGGCTCACCGTTATGAGGTCCTTGGGCTTCACGTAAGCGGATCTGGAGAAGTCGGTGTACGATTGCTCTTTGAAGCCATAATTCCAGTATTTGGATGGATCATCATGTGCGAACTCTTCGGATCCACCCCCAAGCGGTTTCCTTACCCAGCAGTAAAAGATATCTTCAAGCTTACCTGAGAGAAACAGCGAAGGCCTTATAGACCCTGTCATGCGTTATGGCCAGCTACTGCTTTTAACTTTATGGGCGAAGGTCCCCTTTCGTTAGCGACGGGATGGGTAGCCCCCTTGAGTTAGGTCTCCGTGACCCGTCTGAAGAGCGACTGGCGGCTGCCCTTTATGAGGACGGCCGGGCTTCGCCCATGAAGGGGGGCGGGACGTTAGGTAGGCAGAGCCCGCCCTCGGCATGAGGAATGCTTCCCTATTTCCGCTGAGGGTAAGCGCGCCCGTTAACCGAGAAGTCCCGCCCCCGAGGCCGGCGTAGTCCGCAAGCGCCGCGCAACCGCAAGGAGTCTTCCACCCGGTAGGATTAACCCCCCGTACTCGACACGGCGCCGAGAAAACTTTCGCCCTAATTCTATCTTACCTCTTCATCCTCTCTTTTGCCTTTCTCTTCTGCTTTTTGGTGCCTTCTCGGCTTCCCTCTGGGCTTTCATATGGCGTAGAGCTTAAATATGCCGGTTAATTCATATCAACCGAAAGTGTCGAAAGAAAAAAGAACCAGTATTTGGTTGAGTGACAAGTTCAACGCCGTTTCTTTGCTCGTTTACATGCTTCTGGTTCTGGCCGCTTCGGTCTTGTTCGCGGATTGGTTCCCACTCGGCGATTTCTCCTTCGGTACTGTGGAGTGGTATCACGCGGTGATGATACCCTTCACTCTGCTACTCATGATAGTGGCCGCTTCGGTGGTCGGGCTCGGCCAAAAGGTCAGAGGAGCCCTGAACCTCAGCACGTACCCGGTCATGGCGGTGACGGCGCTGGCCCTGCCCTTGATGTCCACTCCTACGGGTGAAGCAATCGAGGGCATCAGGGACGCATGGGTGATGCTCCTCGCCGTCGTATTCGACTTGGCGTTATTGCTTTACCCCTTCCAGCAGAGGGAGAAATTCAAACGGACCTTTGGCGCCTATCTTTTGCTCCTTTTCGCGTCGGTTTCGGCCACGCTCGCCGGCCTCTACGGGATCATAGCGGCCGACGGTATGTTCGTTGGCTTTTCGGGTGTGCCTTTCCTTCAGTCTTACGTAAACTCGCTGGGCATAGGCGCTTCTGCCTTCATTTCCGACCTGGTGACCTCACACTCGCACGAAATGCTCCCGGCAGTCATGGGGGGAATAGTGGCGCTCACGGCTCTGATGCTCCACTACGAGGAGCTACCCCCCGCCAAGAGACGGCTGGTAAACCTGGGCATGCTGGTCTCCCTGTTCGGCGTGATCTCCATGACTTACCTTTACTTCATCTCCGGACTGGGGACTTACTCGATTCCGACCATAGCGCCATTCGGACCGGGAGGCATGAATGGACTTGCGCTAGACGACAGCCAGACGGGCATCGTCGGATGGGGAGCCCTGATATCTCTTGTGGGGTTATGGCCCTTCGTCAAAAAAGATAAGGTTAGGGTTGCATCGGTGCTCACTTGGCTATTCGCCATGCTGGCGCTCATAGGGATAGGGTATTACATCGAGTTCAACGAATCCTACTACGGTTTCGGTTCGGCCGGAACCCCGCCTAACGGTGGCCCGGGCTATCTTCACGATGACGCTTTCATGAGCGGTCACCTGATGCTACCGTTCTTCTTCCTTCCGATCCTGGCCGCAGCTTGCATATACTTGGACTCTCAGCTAGAAGAAGGTAGCGCTGTAAGGAAGCTCATCTATTACTTGGCGTTATCCGGCATGATCATAGGCCTAGCAGGGCTTGCGATATTCATGTTGACGCTGGTATGGTACGTGGAGGCCACGGGCATTGCGCTCATGGGAGCTGCTATGGCCGTAGGAGTTGGGGACCTGATTTCAACGGCTGGCAATAGAGCCGTGCGGCCACGATCAAACCACTTTTTTTGGGATTTCGGGTTCCATTGCCGTTCTCAAGGCACCCTTAACTCGAAAAGCCTTACTAGACTGGAGAAGAAGAAGAAAAAGAAAAAGGCTTCGGCGAATAGGTCGAAGTGCTTTCGCCCAGGCCTGGGTGTTTTTAGTCGTGCGCATTCGACCTCTCATCTCATGGCATCGCGCGCTTTTTATCATTATGTCAAGCAGCTGATCGTGAGACATGGGCATGTGAGGGCCGCCTGCGGTTCTGCCGTGAGGGGCTAGCGCTGCCACCATGGCCTCAAGTTGATCTTTAGTAAAACCGTAATCTGATAACTTCTGCTCGAACCCAACCTGCACTTGGAAGTCCGCTATGGCTTTTTCCGCTTTTGTCGCGTCCTCCGCTACGGGCCTAATGGTTGGGTCCAATATCTTGAGCACCTCGGCCGACTTCGCAGGGTTTATCGAGTGAGTGTAGTAGGCGGAACGGGGACCCAACATGGCCAATCCCGCTCCGTGAGGGACCTTCGGGTTAGCCCCGCTGAGCTGGTGCTCTAAAGCGTGAATTATGTGCGTCCCCTCCATATCTATGGCTATTCCCGCCAACATGGAAGCGTAAAGGAGCCAGTACCTGGCTCCCTCGTTCTTCAGATCCGAAACGGCAGAGGGTAGCCACTGCTTTATGAGCGAAATCGCTTCCTTGGTCAGCAGCTCCACAGGAGGTGTGGTGCCAAGCCTTGTCACCGCTTCGTATGAGTGGTAGAACGCGTCTAGTGCTGTGTATATGGTTTGATCCTTGGGTAAGCTGAGCAGGTAATGGGGGTCATCGGCGCTGGCCTCTGGATATAGGATGGCAACTCCCCTCTTTTGCCCCTTTTCCGCGTCGGTGAGCACGGCATACCTGTCGACCTCGGTTCCCGTTCCGTGCGTTAGGTTTACCGCCAGTAATGGAATTCCGCTGCCCCCAGAACGCTTGTAGTAAATGTAATCGTTGGCGGTACCGCCGTTCTTCCTAACTACAGAGGCGACCTTTGCGGCATCGATGACGCTGCCACCACCTATGGCCACCAGCGCGTCGACCCCCTTTTCCCAGGCAAGCTTCGCTATTTCCTGAGATTCGGCCGTGGTGGGGTTGGGCGTGACTCCATCATAATTGAAGTACTCGATGTTGAGCTCTTGGAAAACGGCCTTTGCGTCATCGAGGGCACCGGACACGCGCGCCGCCGACTTGCTCGTTACGACCAAGACGGAGGACCTAGGTTTGAGGTGGTCTTTGAGCTTTTTCACGGAGCCCTCGCCGAAGTAAAGCCTAACACCGGCGTAATTAAAAGAAAACGCGACCGACATAACGATATGATTATGGGTGGGTTAAGCCTTTCGAGTTAGCCGCGGCTCCGGCTTTCCGCTAGCGCGCCTTCCGCTCAACCCTTATACGCCGTCGCCAAGGCTTATTCATGAAGGTATCCGAACACATAGATCTGATCGACGGTACGAACGCGCACGTTTACGTTTTCAAGTCGGGAGATCAGTACGTTCAAGTCGACGCAGGTATGAGGGGCAGCGCTAAGCGCGTCCTAGCTTATTACGAGGCTATGGGTGTAAGGCCGTCGGTTGTGCTAATAACGCACTCGCACGTTGATCACGTGGGGGGACTTAGGGTGCTCTACGACCTCTACAAGCCCAGGATATACGCAGACCCGAGCGAGATACCAGTCATAAGAGGAGAAAGGCCCCAATATTCCGCTTCCCCATTGATGAAGTTTTTCTCGTCCTTGGTTAGGATATCCCCAGTGCCATCGGCAGACGACGTCGGCAGAATTGACCTCCCAAAACTGGTCGTAGTCAAAACGCCGGGGCACACCCCTGGCAGCACCACTTACGTGCTAGAAAGCGGAGAAAAGAAGTTCGCCTTCGTGGGCGATGCGGCTTTCGAAAAAGGCGGGCAGCTCTACGTCAACAGGAGGTACGCGCTTGACCTAAAAGAGGCCGAGGCCTCCCTTAGGCGTGTTATGGGTCTGGCGCCGGTAACGGTACTTCCAGGCCACGGCAATCCGCTGGAGCTTAAGCGACATTTCAAGAGGCCTGCCGCCCTTCGATTACGTCCTTGGAATTTCTAGGAACGGAATGACTTCTTAGACGGGACGCAAGGTTTGTCGGTCATCGCCCCTTGCTCAAGCCATGGCAGCCGACAGCTACCAGCCCGAGTACGTCCAGTTCCTAGACCTGAATCGACCTACTCAAGCAACTACCTAGGTCCCATCGCTTCCGCCAAGATAACTCTTTCGGCATCACCGACTTCAGTCCCAGCCGGCACCCCCGTCACGCTTACCGCCAGCATCGTTTGCGCTAACGGTACTCCGGTTTCCGGGACTTCCGTAGACTTCTATTTGGGGCCTTCCCTGCTGGGTACCACCCTAACTAACACCAACGGGAAAGCCACCTTCACGTACACTCCCACTTCGGCTGGTAACAGCTCCATAAAGGCGTCCTTGGCCTCGGCGCCCTCAGTGGCATCTTCGCCGGTAAACGTTGTCGCCTCGGCGCCTAAGACCACGACCACCAAGACGGTAACCGTATTACCCTCAGAATTGACTCTCACCGCAAGCAAGACGATGATTCCAGCTGGGGCTGTGATAACCCTCACGGCGACCGCGAAGTACGCAAACGGCACGCCTGCCTCGGGTTACGCCGTGGCGTTCTACTCCAACGGGACCATCATCGGGACGGTGAGTACAAGTACCGCGGGCACGGCCAGCATAACTTACAGCCCCTCGTCTCCCAGCGTAACAAAAATCGCGGCTAACTTGGTCTCCGCACCTTCGACTATCTCGAACGTGGTCCAGTTGAACGCGACCGCGCCGGTGTCGATCACCCCTTCCCCGTCGCCCTCGTCATCTAACAGTAACATTATGTTGTACGCGCTGGTGGCGGTGGTCGTGGTGGTCGTCGTGGTGGTTGCGGCGGTGGTGGCCTTAAGGGCGGGCGGCAAGAAGGCGAAACCTTGACGCGACGAACGGCCGGAGAATCAAAACCCAAACAATAATTTTTTAGAATCGGGTCATCCCGTGCTCGCATTAAAGCAAAAGCGTATTAATAGATGCATTTAGCCGAAGGACCGAAATCGCATCCTATTTATGTCACAATAAAAATGAAGTATTTCAGATAGCCTTAATACGATGTGCGCTTATCGTTTATGATAACCAGCGGAGAAATCCACTACGCGCGCGTGCCGCGCGCGCTGCGGGAAGATAGGCTGTTGAAGCTGAAGCGCGCTGGCTTCAACTCCGTCACCAGCTACTTCTTCTGGAATTACCACGAGCCGCAGCCAGGTGTTTTCGACTTTTCGGGGGAAAAGGACGTGGACGCCTTCATGGGGCTGGCGGCTCAGCTCGGCTTAAACGTGATAGCCAGGGTTGGGCCCTACGACTGCGCCGAGTGGGACAACGGGGGCCACCCGGATTGGCTCATATCTGACGGGTTCATCGGTAGGTCGCTGGACGATTCTTATTTCCGCTACGCCGAAAAGTGGCTCAGGGTAATACTGGGTAAGCTGGGCAAGTACGATAAGTCGAGGGGCGGGAACATGATCGCGCTGCAGCTTGAGAACGAATACTTCTGGGGCGACGTCCCCTACCACGAGGCGTTGGCCAAGGTGGCCAGGGAGGCGGGTATTACGGTTGACTTCTACACCAACGCTAACAGGTTCGCCAGGAATACCAATTTCATCGACACGCTCGACCTGTATCCCGATCCCTGGATGTTAGATCCCGTGGTCTCAGCCATCAAGGACATCTCTTCTACGCAGCCCTACCTACCTCCTAGGGTCATGGAGTACGAAGGGGGTTGGTTCTCGACCCTCTTAAAGCCCCTCCCCACGGAAAGGGGTCCCATACCAGCCAACTGGACCCGGATGCTCTTTGCCACCGCGCTGGCTTACGGGTCCGACTTCATAAGCTTCTACATGTTTCACGGCGGCACAAACTTCGGTCCCTGGGCGGGGCGCTGGATGACGACCACGTACGATTACGATGCGGCGATCAGAGAATGGGGGGAGCTCAGCGACAGGTATTACAAGCTCAAGACACTAGCTCAGGTCGCCGGCGCCCTGGAGGGGTCGGAGCTCAAATCCGAGGAAAAAGAGGGAAACAGGCTGAAGGTCGTCCGCTCTAAGGGCGACGAGGAATTCTCGTTTTACATCAACAACTCAGATGAGGAGTGGCGGGCGGAAAACGGCTCGGTGAGGGTCCCGCCCAGGGACGTCAGAGTAAAAGCCAAGGGACTTAAAATCGGGCCCGCTTCCCTCGAGTCAAACGTGGACCTGTTGGCCTTCTCCCAAGATTACGCCATCTTCTTCGGCGACCCCGGGGAGGAGTTCTGGGTGCGCTTAAGCGGCGGAAAAGTCTCTTCCCACTACAACTGCGATGCCGACGAGACCGAGATAAGGGGGCGCGTCAATGAAGTGTCTGGATGCACCATTAGTACGCCGCAAGGCGTGAAGAGGGTGTTGGTCGTAGAAAGGCGGCTGGCCGAGAGGACTTGGTTCCTGGATTACCCCGTCATCTCGGATGCCTACTTCGTAGAAAAGGGTGACCTTTCGGGCCTAACGATACAATCAAAGGGCGGCGAGGTCAACCTTTACGTACCCATGGAGGTCGGGGAGTACATACCAGGCATAGGGATGGGCAAGTTACGGGTAAGAACCGAGGCTAAGCCGGCAGCGGCCGAGACAAAGGAGATCTCCGTCGCGCCCTTAGTCGAGGAAATCGTCTGGAAGGGAAGCGAAGCGGCGTCTTTGGAGGACGCGGGGGTCGCCAAATGCGCGGAGGAGGCCCACGATTTTCACGTCTACGAGGTGAACCTTCCGGAGAGGGCAAGGGCTGGGTTTGCGGTCAGCGATTTTGCCTGGGTGAGCAGCGAACGCGGGGAGTTTAGCGGGTTCGGCTACCTAGAGGGAGAGGTGAGCGGGAAAACGAAGATCTACGTCCATTCCACCGGTCACCCCAACGGGCCCGAGGCCAGCTTCATGGGTTTCAAGACGGGGTTGCTGTCTCCGGTACTACTGGACAAGGTGGGCGAAGAAGAAGGAGAGGTGAATGAGTGGGAGTTCGGGCTGGTAGACCTGGGGGCGCGGTATCAGCCCGGCATCGCAACCTCCCACAGCTACTCGAAGTTAATAAATTCGGAGATACAGAAAATGATTCCCAAGGAGTGGTCGAAGAAGCCGCCGACCCTTAGTACCGCATCGCCTTTGGTCCTGCTTTACGCCAAGGGGAAGTTCTCTAGCGCGGGGGGCCACGGCACGGTGGAGATCAAGGGCCTGCGTCACGGCGTCGCCGCGGTTTTCGTTAACGGTGAATTGAAGTGGAAGGGACAAGGGAACTACGGCAAGGGCGAAGTCGATGCCCTGATTTATTCGGAATTCAAGGAGGGGCAAAACGAGGTGGTGTTGGGCATGCCCATATACAACGCCAGGGGGGAACTGGGACTGGGGCCTCTGAAAGTTACCCACGCCATTTGGCGCGCCAAAGTGGAAGGATACAAGATAAGTTCGCTAAGGGAAGCGGCCCCCACCGGTCAGCGCAATCTCGAGAAAAAATCCCCGATTTCCATCGAAGGGCCTAGCTCAGTTACCGTTAAGTTTTCAGTCAAGCGGGGATCCGAGATAAGCCCGCTCTACGCTCGGATAAGCGGCGACGTGGTTTGCCTGATTTCCCTGAACGGGCATCCCATAGGCCGCTACTACTCGGATACGTCTCAAGATAAGTTCTACATGCCGGAGCCTTTCCTCAGGGAGGACGAAAACGAGCTGAAGCTCAAAGCCATCCCGACCCGCGGTCGTAGCGGCACCATCGCCGTGGAGTTCGGGGCTTATTACGCCGCCAGCGAAACGGAAATAAAGTTCCAAAGCAACAGCTGAAAAAGAATTCACTTCACAAAATTTCTTGAAGTATGGGGGATTTCATGAAGGCCTCGGCGTACTTCACGTTAGCCGGAAGTCCCCTGACCGTGGCCAGCGCCTTTAGGTAATCGATTATGTAAGGGAATGCTTCGATTTGAGAGGCGTAAAGCTGCATGGCCTCCACTTTTTTATCGATGTAGTTAGTTATGTCGACTAGGGTGGTTGGCTGCGTGAAGAGGTCCCAGACTTCGAAATAGTAAAGTGCCTCTGCAGTCCAAGGGGCTCCCAGGTCCAAGTAGTAGAGCTGAGTAGCGTGCCAGACGGCCTCCGTCACCACCGAGGAAACTGCGGCGTGCAAGTGATGGCGATCGTGAGGGGCGTGGGTCAGGACGACCGTGGGTTTAAAGGAACGGATCTCCCCCACGAGCCTCCTTACCACGTTCCTCCTATCTATTACATCTGGTAACGCCCAGCTCTCGTGAGCGAAACCCAGGAATGAAGAAACCCTATCGAGCTCCGTCAGCCTTATCACCTGGCCGGTGGCCTCGTCTTTAACTTCCTTGACCGAGCTACCTCCCGGGTTGAAAATTATGACCTTCACAGTGGATCCCTTATCTTTGGCCTTACTCAGCGTACCGCCGCACCCTATGACCTCATCATCGGGGTGAGCGGTGACGACCAATATTCTGGAAAGGTCCATACTGTCTGTGGGCTTCAGCTATTATGGGTTTCGGGGACGTTGGCCTAGTTCCTATCCCGCATTTTATTGTTTGTCGGGGGAAACCCCGGCGCGTTCACGCTCAACTTTGCCCCCGGTTAAGGAGGTGGAAAGTCCCTTAAGAGAAGAGAGGGCGTTTGTAGCTTCCTTATCACAGGTCTTTTTGGGGGCTTGGAGGGCGATCGGTGCCCCCGTTAGCGATGGGATTTGGCCTGGCCAGCCCGTGGAAAGCGGGCGGGACGCGACATGGCCCCCGCCCCCACCCTAGGCCCGGCGAATGCTTTCTGTATTCCCCTGGGGGTAAGCGCGCGTGAACCCACGAGTCCCGCCCGCGAGGGCGGGGTAGTCCACAGCACCTTCCTAGGGCGCTTACGCAATGCGCTTTGCCCGGGGCAACCGCCACTCGTCGAGCCCCTTGCTTTGTATCGAGGTCGCTTAACCCAGGAAAATCGACAAAAGTAAGGCGTAAAAGTAGTCGCCGAGAGCACGTGTTATGCCGGGGGAACGCATGAAACGCGAGATTTTTGAAGAACCCGAAGCGCTTAGCAGAACGGTTCAAAGCGTCAAAGCCCTAGACGAGCGGTTCAGAAGGGCTATCCTTGAGGATGCCAAACCCTTGATACTGAGTGGCAACGGTAGTTCTTACCACGCTTGTCTTCTGGGTTCTTACGCCTTTTTCAAGCTAGGGGGCGTGGCGAGCATGACTGTCCACGCCTCGGAACTTCCCGGGTTGCTAACGAGAGTTTTCCCGCAACGCCTGAAAGTGCTCGTCGTATCTCAATCGGGGGAGAGCGTCGACGCCTTGGCCGCGGCGTCGGCGGCAAAAAAAGCCGGCCACAAAGTGTACGCGCTTACGAATCACGAGAACAGTTCTTTGGCAAGGCTTGCCGACGCCGTTTTCGTCACGCCGGCAGGGGAAGAGGAAGCCGTGACCGCGACCAAGACTTTCCTTTCCCAGGCTGTAACCTTTTTGGCTATGGCCGCCAGCAAAAAACCCGAAGATACGGAATCTCAGGAGCTGCTCAGCTGGCTGGAGAAGGCACCTGAAGACGTGAGGAAGACGCTGGAAAAGGAAGGTGAAATCGCGGGCACCGCGGACACCATTAAGTCCTACGACAGGTTTTTCGTGCTGGGGAGCGGTGGGAATTATCCCATCGCGCTTGAGGTATCTCTTAAGCTAAAGGAGGCGGCGGGGGCCTTTGCGCAGGGCTACCCTTCCAGGGAGCTCCTTCATGGTCCAATGCAGCTGTTGGACCCGCGTACACCAGTCATCGGCGTTGGAGAGTTGGACGAATCGGTGAGGAAGGCAGCTGAAGCGTATGGGGCACTCCTAGTTGAATTGCCCGTTGAGGTGCCCCCGCAAGCCAGCGATTTTTCTGGACCTGTGCTCACGGCCGTTGCGGGGCAGCTGCTGGCCCTTCATCTGGCCCTGGAAAGAGGCCTAGATCCCGATAAACCCAGTAAACTCAACAAGGTGGTGAAGCGATCGCTGGAAGGGATAGCTTGCTCAGCGCAAACCGTGGAGGCCTCTCCCTCGCTTCGCTAATTCCAGGAGATCTCGGCCTTGGTCAGCCGAGCCCGCCCCTTCGCTGCAGGGCGGCAACGAGAGCCGCTTCAACTCCTCCTTCCAAGAAAGCTGTTCCGCATAGCTTTCATGGGGGAGGAAACGCGTGGTTATTTCGCTGAGCGGTTCTCCGATCACCTGGATGTCGTTTTCATCGATCATCCCAAGGCACCTCATAAAGTACAAATAACCCACGCTTTCGGGAGAAAAGCCCATGGCGCGGGTGACCACCCAATCTAGCGCGGGGGGACTAGCCGAGGCGAACACCGCCCCCCACGGCTTCCGCTTGCCCCCGACGGGGCCGTTGCCTTCCATGCCCTCGACGCCGTCGATAATGCCTACGGCAGGACGAATCCAGTTCATGACTTTAGCGATGTTAAAATTGATGGCCAAGTACCCTCTATGCATTCTCCACTTATAGCCCCTTTTAATCGCCCCCATGACCAGGTTCTTGACGCTCAAAGTCACTACAACCGTATCGTGGGTTTTGGGTCTGGTGGGCGAGACCTTCAGGAAATCCGGATCGATCACGGGGGCCGCCACCGGTATCTCTACCTTTTCGCCCTTTAGATCGTCTAGAGTTATTTCCTTCTCTTCAAAGGAATCTAGGTCCACGAGCTCGACCAGCGGGTAACGCTTCTTTATCTCATCGTAACCGAAATTCCTCACACCGTACTGAAAGGGGCGATCGGCTGGAGATTCGGCGACGATCACTTCAGAGAAGTCGTGGTCGCAATCGTTTAAGAAGAAATCTAGGGTACCGATCACGGCTTCCACGGGGGTAGCGGAAAGCGGGACTTCGGTAGAGACAAAGTTTGGCTTGATCAGCAGCTTCTTGACATCAAGGGAAAGCGCGGTCACGTCGGGCTTAACCGCGTCTAACGCTTCCCTTACTCCGAGCGCGTGATCGCGAGATTTGACAATCTTACGCGATGAACCACTTTGCGCGAATGATCTAAAAAAAGGCGTTTATGCGTTTTGCATTTTTAGAGGAGAGGCGCATCGCTCGACCGCCATTGCCTTCAGCAAACCTACTAGAAAGACCATACGCTTCCTGTGGCCGCCTGATCGGTGGTTTCCCCGTTCTTGACTGGATTGAATTGAAAACGGCGAGGTTTTGTTCCGGGCGCAGAGGTTATCCAAAAGAAGCGGCCTGTTTAAGTCTGAAACCGCCATCCAGCGGTATGACTACCCCGTTGATCAACCATGACTCATCCCGAAGCAGCCACACCACTACCGACGCGTAATAGAGGGCTGGTGAAGAGGGGGTGCCGAGCTTCGGCCTTTTGTAGCCGGCGCTTGGATCGAACTCCCCCTCGATCACGGCCGGGGCGACCCCGTTTACGCGAATCCCTTTCTCCATAAGGGAGAGAGCCGTTTCTTCTACGGCTTTGTTGACCGCTGCTTTGGCAAGGGCATAAGAAAACTGATCGGGGGGAAGCCAGAAAGAGGACATGGAGCTCGTTACTACTACCGAGGAGTTCTCGTGCAGAAACGAAGTCGCCTGCGAGATCACGTTTATTGGGGCTATGAGGTTCTTTTCCAGCATTTCCGCCATGGAGCCGGGCTCATAAACCGTGTCGTGCGCAAACCCTCCTATGCTAATGATCAAGTGGTCCAAGCCTCCCATGGTTTCGAAGGATTTATGTAACAGTTGGTGGGCCCCCTCGGGGTTGGAAGCATCCCCTGCCACGGTGAAAACGCGCCCCCAGGGATCAAGGTCAGAGGCTATTGAAAGGAGCCTGCCCTTGTCTCTCGCTGAGATGGTTACCAAGGCCTCTTCCCTTAGCAACAAATACGCCAACGCTGCGCCGAGCCTTGGGCTGGCGCCCACGATCAATACCCTGTTTCCCTTAAGCGACGTATCCAACTCGGTAGATGGCCGTGCCGCGGTCCAAAAACATGCCGGCCTCAGCTAGCTGGCTTTGCCTCGCTCGCGCGACTCCCTTTCGAGCTAGGCGTGCCGAAGTTTGTCCGTTTTACCGCAAAACCGAGCAGGAAGCCAGTGAATAAATAAATAAATCGGCCTATTGCTCTTCTCTTCTAGCGTTGACCGCTTAGGAAATATTTCGTCTCGACTCCTTGGACGCGCGACTTCTCCAGCTGCTTCGCAGAGCGGGATCTCGCCCCTGTAACGCAACCATTCGTCGTCTAAAGAGAAGGTGAGTATCCTCGCTTCAACCCCTTCTTTAAGCGCGGCGCTGAAAGACGAAGCGAAGGCCGGGTCCGTTTGGGAGTTGGCCCTAAAACAAACCGCGTCATTCCTCATGACCAGGACCAAGATCCCAGCCGACATCCCCTCTGCTCTTATCGCGCGCAACTCTTCTACGTGCTTTCTTCCCCTGGTGGTGGGAGAGTCTGGGAAGAGGGCAACGCCATCCTTGACTAGGGTGCACCCCTTCACCTCTACGAAACCGTCCCCCGTGAAAAAGTCCAGCCTACTGGCCCCATGGCGTACCTCGGGTTTCGAGTTTTTCGGAAGGAACTCGGACGCGATCCGTGAGTGTATTCTGCTATCGCAGACTACCCACTTCCCATTCGATGAGAAAGCTGTGAGGGAGCAATTGGTCTTTCTTCCATGGGTTGGTCTGACGAGAACGTGCGAGCGTGGTACGAGTTCCGGCAACCTGCCGGGATCGTGAAGATGGCACATCACCTGTTGAGAGCCGATCAACACCCTTGCTAAGAATCTGTTTTGTCTTTCTAAGAAGAGGGCTTCGGTTAAGCCTTGAAACTCGTAGACCTGCTGACCGACTTCCACCCGACGCAGGATCAAGACTTCCCAGGTGTTTTAAACTGCCGTACTTACGGGTATCTTCTTTTTTATTTTTGATGCTGCGTAACGATTTGCGTGAGCGCCATATGGCTTACGCGTAGGTAACCCCTTGTCAATCCTCTCCTCTCACGCCACGCCGGGCTGGCCAACGCGCTTAAGTTTAAGAGGCAAGCGGAACGGTTAACTCTTCCATTAGCGTGAGACTTGGGTAGGCGAAGCATGGAGATATACGTCCACCCCACTTGTCTTTCGAGCTACAAGCTCATAAAAAAGCTGAGGGCTGACGGTTTTCTGGAGGGCGACAATGTAAAGATAATCGATACTTCGCGGGCCGTTTACGAGTCCCTGGAAAAGGGGGTGATTTCTGTGCCCTACGTGTTGAACGGAGATGAACCCTTGGCGGTAGACCCGGTTTCACCCGAGAAGGTCGAGAGCCTCATCGCGGGGAGGCCCTCAGATTCAACGGCCCAACCGATGAAATTACAGGACGCCTTGGAGAACTTCTCCAGGTCGGTCATGGCCAGCGCCTTCGCCGTTTCCTCCGCGCTCCTCATGGGAGGGTATGAGCACTTGGCCAAGGGTAAGTTCTTGATAGCCTCGACGAAGATCGCCATTTATCCCCACGATTTCACGCTGAGCGAAGTGAGGGAGGCCATTGAGACCTCGGGCCCGAGGCTTTTTGAAGAGGAAAGTGGACTATACGTGAGGGCGCTGGCCTATAATTTGGTCAGGCACGCCTTTTGGGCGGGCAAGGGCCCGGACCTTCAGAAAGAAGAGATCGCGGAGCTAATAATGGCCAAGGCGAGCCTCGGCAGGGTTGGAATACCTTATCCTGTAAGCGTAGATCGTGAGCTCATCGATTCCGTGCAGTCCGTTCTAAAGCAAAAAGGCGAAGAATACCTCAACCGCATCCGGTCGGAGCGTGACACCATAGAGGGAGATCGCGAGTACTTGAGCTTCCTATCCTCGCGCGCCTCAGTCTGAGTAACTTACATGAACGTGTAAAACGCTCAAGAGTGAAAAGGAAAAAGCATATAAAGGCCGGTCTTAACCGGACCAGGTGCCGATTTCGGATAAAAAGGAGGAAATTTCTGCCGCACCCCCTTCTTCTTTCGATCGTTCTTCGTTCGAGTTTTTTGATAAAGAAAGGGGGCAGGTGGAGGTAAAGCGCGAGTTCCCCGAAGAGGGATACCTCTGGAATAAGGACTTTCACTCAACCCCATTGGAGTTGAGGACTTGGGGGCCGTGGACTTACACTGCCATATGGTTCAGCATGGTGGCCATCGTGCCAACTTGGACGCTGGCCGCGGCTGGCCTTTACTTTGGCCTCAGCTGGTGGCAGTCAATACTCGAAGTATTCCTTGGTAATGCCATAGTGTTGATACCCATGCTGGTGTCGTCTCACGCCGGGGCTAGGTACGGCATGTCCGAAGCCCAATTGAGTAGGACACGCTGGGGGATTTACGGGGCGCAGCTCCCCTCTTGGATTAGGGCGGTGATATCCATGGGCTGGTGGGGAATCGAGTCGTACATAATAACGGAGGCCGCCGTGGCCATGTACGTCGTGGCCACGGGAAGGGTGTACTTGCTCACGGCGCCCGGCGTCGGCACTTACACGCTTTCCGTCGAGTTTCCCACCATATTCTGGCTTACCTTCGGTTTGGTCATAGCCACGCAAATATTTCTCTTCTACGTCTCCCCGCCTCGCAGAGGTCAGCCGCCTCTGAAGTGGCTTGCCCGCGTGGCCTCGCCCATCGTGCTGGCGGGCTTCGCCATCCTTTTTCTAGCGGTCATGACCAAGGCCGGTTGGAGGTTCTCCCCGGTTTTGAGCGCTCAAACCCGCGTTAGCGGTTTTCAGTTTTGGCTCGATGCTTTGGCTTTTCTGAACGCCAACGTGGCCTTTTGGGCCACAATGGCGCGCAGCATGCCAGATTTCACCAGGTTCGCCAAGTCCCAAAAGGCGCAGGCCTACGGTCAGATACCGATGCCGTTCATGATGGCCGCGGTGGGCGCCGTGGCGATAGTTACTCTGGGCGGGACGATGGCGCTCGGGCTCAACGGCGGCCGCGGTATAGTCGATCCGGTGGTATTGGCAGCCGTCGAACTCCCTCCTTACCTCAGCTACTTCGTGCTTTTCGCCTTCATGCTGGCTACCTATGTAGTCAACGTATACGCCAATTCCGTGGCGCCTGGTTACGATATAGCCAACTCATACTCCAAGCACCTCAGTTGGTTCAGAGGAATTCTGATAGGGGTCGCCATAAGCGCCCTTTTGGGAGCTTGGACGTTCTACGCCGCTGGGGCTTATTCTTACATAGACAACTGGCTCTTGGCCTACGGTGGCGTCATGGGAGGTGTTGAAGGCGTGGCCATGTTTGACTACGCCGTGATAAGGAGGTTCAAGCTCGACGCCGTCGACGTTTACCTCAGGGATGGCAGGTATAGATATTGGCATGGCGTGAACCCGGCCGCGATCGTGGCCTTCGCAGTTGGTACATCTCTGGCTTACCTTTCATACTGGGGTTTGCTGGTCAACCCAGTAACGCTGTTGCCTCACGATAACTCTTGGATAACCGCCTTTCTGAGTACGGGCATCCTTTACCTGATACTGATGAAATATTGGGTTTTACCGAAATACCAACCTGAGCTCACGGGTGGCTTGACCAAGGGGTACACGAGCGAGGATTCCAAAAAGGTTTTTGGTCGGCGACAGAGGGTGACTCCTGTGGCGAAAGTTCAGCCAGCGGAGAGGTAAGGCAAGGCAACGCGACTAATGAATTTCGGTTTCTCGGCCTGAACGAGTGCCCAGGGGCGCGCGGGTAGCTCTGGCTCGGGATCGGGATGAGATTGCGCTCTTTTCCTCTTCTTTATTTTTCATATTGAGCTCTGCTTTCGCGGTATTCGCAGAAAGCATCACGTTAAGGCCGTTTGGAATAACCTAATTGCAGCTCAGTGCGATCCCGCGCAAAAAGATGAACGAGTCCTTCGATAACGACGAGAAAGGACTCGACTCAGTGGCCTTATCGCATTCTATTGCTAGTGCCCTACCCGGATTGCCGCTCTTTTCCTCTTTTCCGCTTATATGCTCTTCTGGGAGTATCGTGATAGCCTTAAGAGTAAGGCCAAAACATTATTAGGTTGTCCGATAAGACCTTAAAGGTCGGGATAATCGGGGCAGGTACGGTTGCGCCCTCTCACGTTGAGGCTTACAGGCAGATCCCTTGGGTTGAGCTCATAGGGGTCGCCGACATAAACGAGCAAAGGGCCAAGGATGCCGCTAAAAAGTGGGGCATACCAGAGGAGCATGCCTTCACCGATTATCATCAGCTCCTTGACCTCCACCCCGATGCTGTGAGCGTCTGCACTTGGCACAAAGCCCACGCGCCGGCCACGATCGACGCCCTCAAGGCTGGTGCTGGTGTGCTTGTGGAGAAACCCATGGCGCCTACTGGTCAAGAGGCATACGCCATGTACAAGACTTCCCTCGAAACCGGGAAGGTCCTCGAGGTCGGCTTCCAAAGCAGGTACAACCCCGAGCTAATAGCGGCCAAGAAGTACATAGAAGCGGGTTTCTTGGGCAAGGCATATTTCGCCGAGGCGGCTGGAGGAGAGGTGGGCGCCAGGAGGCGCGGCATACCGGGAGAGAGCTTCACGAAGATGGAGACGGCCGGTGGCGGCGTCACGCTGGACATAGGCGTGTACGTGCTCGATACCGCCCTTTATCTACTGGGGCACCCCAATCCGGTATCGGTGAGCGGTTTCACCTACGCCGGCATAGGTAAGGACGAAGGGGCGGTCGGCGTGGGGGCGCCAACTTGGGCTGGTTATTGGTATCCCAAGAACTTCGAGGTCGAGGACTTCTCCACCGCCTTCATAAGGTTCGAGGACGACTTAGTCATGGTGTACAAGCAGGCTTGGGCCATGCACGCCGAATCCCTCGGCAATCCGCTGGTGCTGGGCACAAAGGGAGGCATAGGCCTTAGTCCGTTGACCCTTTACACCGACATGAACGGCTACATGGTGAACATAACCCCCCAGCACCTACCTGAGAGGAGGGGGCCTTGGTTCTACCAAAAGGTGTACGACTTCGTAACTGCTGTGAGAGACGGTACAAAGCCGCCCATAGACACCAAGGGCATAGTGAAGATGCACTTCATAATTGACGCCATATACGAATCCTCAAAGACCGGCAAGGAAGCCAAGGTGAACTTGCCATCGGATATAAGGGACTGACATCAGCAACGATAACGAATGGATCAAAGCCTTGGTCGAGCTTTGGTCGCGATGGCGCCCGTGAACGCAGCTCCCTTTTGACTCACGGATGATATAGATCTTGAGTGGTGAGGCGCACCGCGGCCGTCCCAACGCCTTCTTCAGCAGTTTCAAAATAGTAGGTTTATGTATAATTTTGGATACGAACAATTCGTGTGTGCATGGGCAGTAGGGTGGTTGCAAAGACCCAAGACCTCCTTTGGAAAGAGAGGGAGGGGTACGTGCACATACGGAGGAGGAAGGGGACTGAAGGTGGAGGGCGCTTCCCAGAAGGAGTGGTGGGACAACGTGGTGCTGCCATCCCTCCTGGGTGGGTGCGTCCTGAGGGGGGGCGGAAGACTCCCGATGGACTCGCGAGGGAGTCGCATGAAGCTGTGAAGCCCAAGCTCTACTATGCATGCGATGGGTATGCTGACGCTTACCCGCGTGCGCCTACGTAGAGCGAAACCCGTATCTAAATAAAGGGCTAGGGCAAGCCAAGGCAATGCCCTGATGCAACAATTCAGTTCTGGTCTTACGTCGTTTTTCTTTTTATCTTCTCTCTTCTTTCGTTTTTAGGCGTTACTCGAACTCATCTTCTCGTCGGATATCTTCTCATCGAACTTCTTCAGGACGAAAACGATAGAGTTAAAGCGATACAGCACGTTGAGGACGGAGTCCCTGTTTTAACTTTATGGGGTTAAGGGGCGAAAGTCCCCCTCCGTAAGGTGGGGGATGGATAGCCCCTTACAACGGGCTTTTATGTAAAAAACATTACATTGTTGATGCCCAACCTAGAGAAGAACGCCAAGATCAGGGAGAAGAGGAAGCAAACCTTGATTAGGAGGAGGACTCAGGAGGCAAAAACTTTCGAGCTAAAA